>JADMIO010789707.1_pt1 | contig 64034 bp, 59 predicted proteins | sample 8958161 | NCBI WGS metagenome assembly JADMIO01 (sample SAMN16585339, study PRJNA669376) | soil metagenome | isolation source: Crop rotation soil | place: USA: Cullars Rotation, Alabama | collected 2011
ATGTGGAAGCTTTGTCATCCAATAAAACGGAGGCAGAAATGTGGGTAATGCTGAGCCTCGGGAGGAGAGGGTAGGGGAGAGGAGGCACTTAGTTCTCTCCGCGTGTTGTTGCTTTCAAAAAACCAGGGTAGCCTTGTGCAGCCCTGCTTTTTTTGTTTTTGTTGAGTGGTGAAGTTAAAGCCAGTCAAACGAATCCCGGCTTTGATCGCCCTCGGTGTCATTCTGCTGGTATGCATGGCGAGATTAGTTCGTTTTGATGTCTTCGAGCGTCTCGAGCGCATGACTTATGATATGCGGGTGCGTGAAGCGTTGAAATTCTCGCCCGCCGTTTCAACCAATCTCGGTTTCGTATTTATCGACGAAAGCAGCATTGATTTCGTACGCACAAATAATGAGTTGGGTTATCGTGCAGGGCTTTACTGGCCGCGGCATATTTATGGCCGTTTGACAGACGAATTGGCCCGCCAGGGAGCTGCAGCCGTCGCCTTTGATGTCCTTTTCGGAGAATTGCGCCCCGATCATTCCCCGGTGAAGATGGGGGATGGCTGGATGATGGAATCCGATGATTTTTTTGCCCTGCAACTCCGGCGTGCAAGCAATGTGATCATCGCGGCCAGTGACGACAAGCTTCCTCCTCCCTTATTTCTGACTAATGCTTTGATGTTAGGGGATATTTCGACAGAGAAAGATCGACCGGAGGGCATTTTGCGCCGGACCAGGGCCTTTAAGCAATACCGCACCTGGCATCCCGTATTTGAAACAGCTCAACGGGAATACGGCTTTGATCTGAACAAGACCCTCTTTGAACCAGGACAGATTGTATTGAGAAGGGACGACGGAAAGCAGGTGAAGGTGCCACTCGATCGGGACGGGAACTTTGAACTGGCTGATTTTGTAGGGACAAAAATTCCTCCGGGAATGGAGCGCAAAGCCAAGCCTTTTGCCGACGAACGTGTTTGGAACATGGGAATTTTGCTGGCGGCGCGGCAGTTACATCTCGAACTGAGCCGCGCTGAGGTTGACCTAAAACATGGACGAATTGTGTTACGCGGAAGCCGTGGCGTTAAACGGGTTATCCCGGTGGATGCTGAGGGCTTTTTTTATATTGATTGGGCGCTCCCGCCTAACCACCCCAAACTTTTTCAAGAGTCGATTCAAAGTTTGCTGGTTCAGAACAGGCTGCGACTCGAGGGCACCAACGAATTGAAACACTCGTGGGCTGGAAAGTTGGTCGTCGTGGGCTCCAGCGCGCAAGGCAATGATCTGACGGATCGAGGCGCAACGCCCTTGAGTGGAGACACCCTGCTTGTGAGCAAACATTGGAACGTGGCGAACTCGATCTTGTTGGATCAGTTTGTGCAAAAATCGCCCTTATGGTTTGAATTGATTTTGATTGCCTTTCTCGGTGCTCTTTCCGCCTTCCTGACCTGGCAGTCCCGTGTGCTGCTGGCCTCATCCCTGGTGATTGGCGTCGCGTTGCTCTATCTGATTTTTAGTGTGATCCTGTATGTCCGAGCACGCTATTTTCTCCCGCTGGTGCTGCCGGTTGCTGGCGGATTAATTATCAACTATGTCTGCCTTGTCGTTTGGCGCGTCAAATTCGAGCAGGCGGAGGTGCGCAGGATCAAATCCATTTTCGGGAAAATTGTATCACCGAAAATCATGAAGGAATTACTTGATGTGGAGACCCTCTCCTTAATCGGAGTGCGCCGCGAGGTTAGCGTCCTTTTTAGTGATGTGCGCGGTTTCACAGAGTTGATCGATAGCGCCCAGGAGGAAACCGCCGAATATGTGCGGAAGAATAATTTGATCGGCAATGCTGCGGAGCTGTGTTTTGATGAACAGGCGCGTGAAATACTGGGCACGGTGAATATTTATCTCGGTTTGGTAGCCGATATTATTATCAGGCAGGATGGCACTCTCGATAAGTTTATGGGGGACTGTGTCATGGCTTTTTGGGGAGCACCCACCGCCAATCCAAATCATGCTGTGGCTTGCGTCCGGGCTGCCATCGAGGCGCAGCGCTCAGTTGCTCGTTTGAACGAGCAGCGGGCGCAGGAAAACAAAAGACGTTTGCTGGAAAACCAGGCGCGCCTTTCCGCTGGACTCAAGCCTAAACCGATCTTGCCGCTGTTATTGCTGGGGAGTGGCATTAACAGCGGCATCGCTAATGCCGGTCTCATGGGCTCTCAATCCGAGCAAAAAAATTACACGGTCTTTGGCCGGGAAGTAAATCTGGCAAGCCGTTTGGAGGGTTTGTCGGGCCGAGCGCGCATTTTTATTAGCGAAAATACTTACGCGCACTTGCTTCGGGACGATCCTGTTCTGGCTGCTTCCTGCATTCCCCAGCAGCCTCAGAAGATAAAAGGCATCAGCCTTGCCGTTGTTGTCTATGAGGTGCCCTGGCGACCTGTCAATTCTCCCGAGGACAAGGAGCAAGTTTCTGTTCGGGCTTAGAGGGGCGTGATTAAGGTGGGTAAAGGAGTGTGCCCGTCCCGGGCACAGCATATCCGAGCAACGCAACCAGGGCGAATTCTAACGGGTCGGGAAGCCGGGATGCTTAAGCGGCAAGCGCGTTTGAATTCGCCAATCACTACGGGTCGACGTGGTGTGCCCGGGGACGGGCACACTCCTGTTAATTAGCCCGTTCCATGTATTTTCCAGTGCGCGTGTCCACCTTAATCTTCTCACCGGTTTTGATGAATAGAGGGGCTTGAACGGTGATTCCTGTTTCGAGTGTGATCGCCTTTTGGACATTGTTTGCGGAATCACCGCGAACTCCTTCAGGCGCATCAGCCACTTTCAGCACGACACTCGATGGGAGTTCGAGGGCCACAGCTTTGTCATCCACAAAAGTCACGGTCACCGATGCGTTCTCCACTAAGTAATTTTTCGCATCCCCGACGATTTCGGGAGGAAGGGTCACAGTCTCGTAATTTTCGGGGTCAGAAAAAACGTAATCCTCGCCATCCTTGTAACTAAAATCCATTTTTCGGGTCATCATGGGGACGACATCGATTTTTTCCGTCGAGCTGAAACGCACGTCGGAAGATCGTCCGCTGCGGATGCTTCGCAAGGTGGCCTGGACAAAGGCGCGCAGGTTTCCCGGCGTGCGGTGCTGGCTATCCAAAACCACTGAAATATCACCGTTATAATTGATCGCCATTCCACGGCGAAGATCGTTTGCTGTTGCCATATTCTCTCGTAATCTTTAAGTCATCGTCTGGCGGTTTTCTTTCCGCGACAGGAACCGAGGAAAGTAGCAAAGCCGAGTGCAAAGGCAAGCCTGTTTAGCAAGTATTTGATGCCATCCAATTGTTATCCAACCCGACCCGCGCTCGACGCGCATCAGCTCGAAATGCTTCGCTCCCTCATGGCGGAGCTTATCCCGGCAAATAAATTCTACGCCCGAAAACTCGCGGCCGAGGGAGTCACTTTCGAAGTCGGCAGTCTCAAGAGTTTTTCCCGGCAAGTTCCCTTCACCACAAAAGTTGAACTAACCGAGGATCAACGGACCAATCCGCCATTTGGCACAAACCTGACTTACCCGCTGGCATGTTATACCCGGTATCATCAGACCAGCGGTACCAGTGGCACACCATTGCGTTGGTTGGACACACCCGAGAATTGGGAGTGGATGCTCGAAAGTTGGACTGAAATATTGAAAATCGCCGGTTTGTCTGCGGGCGATCGTGTTTTCTTCGCTTTTTCCTTCGGACCTTTCATTGGTTTTTGGCTGGCTTTTGAATCGGCGGCCCGGCTTGGCTGCCTTTCTGTTCCAGGCGGAGGCTTAACTAGCGCCGCCCGGGTCCAGGCTATTTTGGATAACTGTATCACCGTTGTTTGCTGCACACCTACATATGCAATTCACCTGGCAGAAGTTGCAGCCGAGGAAAAGGTCAACTTGGCTGCAGGGCAAGTTCGTACGCTGATTGTTGCAGGTGAGCCGGGTGGAAGCATCCCGTCGGTACGAGCACGATTGGCGGAACTGTGGCCCGGGACAACTGTTTTCGATCATCACGGAATGACTGAGGTGGGGCCCGTGACATTCCAATGTCCGGCTGTCCCGGGTGTGCTGCACGTGATTGAGAAGAGCTACTTTCCCGAGATCCTCGAACCCAGCAGGGGGCGTTCTGTGTCCGCAGGTCAAACCGGTGAATTAGTACTGACCACCCTGGGGCGCACAGGTTCGCCACTGCTTCGCTATCGCACCGGCGACTTGGTGAAGCCGCTCTTAACGGCCTCAAACCCTGATGCTAAACCGTGCTTGTGTGGCCGCCACGACCTTGCTTTGGAAGGAGGGATTCTTGGGCGTGTCGATGACATGGTGGTGATACGCGGCGTCAACGTGTATCCGAGTGCCATTGAAGAAATCGTGCGTTCCTGTCCTGGAGTGGCTGAATATCAGGTTGAGGTGAGCACCGCGAAAACGATGCCGGAACTCAGCCTGCAGATCGAACCGGCTCCGGGCTGTACAAATGTTGCGGATTTGGTGCGCCGGCTCGAACGAAGCTTCGAAACGGCTTTGGCTTTGCGTGTAATCATCACTCTGGCTCCTGCTGGAACGCTGCCAAGATTTGAGATGAAGGGGAAGCGTTGGATAAGACATTAGGCGCAAGTCTTTTATAAGCCCAAGAGTGAGCCGTTCATGGCAGAACGGGCAGAAAAATTTTTCCTTCCATAGCGCAAATAACCAAATCGAAGAAGTTATTACCTCTTCACTATCTTTTCTCTGGCAGCTTGCAAAATACGGCGTTCCCGCTCGGTCAAGCTCTGGATGCCATGCGCGGATATTTTATCTAGAATGGGATCGACTTCTTTGCTGAGAAATTCCTCTGGAGGCAAATCCTCCGCTGCCCCACCCTTTTTTTGTCCCCAGCGGCCGGAGGCTTGGGAAGGAACTTTCACCAACGTTTTCACCCGTCGCTTTTGGGTGCGGTGAAAATCTGTCCATTGGAAACGGGTCAGATATTTTATAAAAACAATCCCAGTGATCATGCCCCCTAAATGTGCTGCGTGAGCCACTTGACTGCGTCCGAACATCGCCAAACCCACTAATGTAAAAATTCCTTCAAAAAGCAGCAGGAACTTGGCCTGAATAGTGACCGGGATGAAATACAGCAAAGTGAGTGGTTTCTCCGGAGTAAGAGTTGCGAATGCGGCAATTAACCCGAAAGCCCCAGCAGAGGCGCCCACCACTTTGATGTCTTCAAATCCAGGTCGGTTGAGCGCGACGGCCAATACTTTGCTAAAGAGGACTTGCAAAAGACCTCCGACAGCTCCACTGCAAAGATAGAGGGTCAGGTAACTTTTACGACCCAGCGTTTGCTCGACATCACGGCCAAACATGAAAATGGCAAGACAATTAAAAAGCAGGTGAATCCAACCGCCGTGCATGAACTGGAAAGTTAACAGTTGCCAAATGTGGCCTTGGGAAATCCCGGCCACGCTCAACGCAAGATAGCCTTCTAAATTTGGCCAGGCGCCTTCGATGACCAACTGAACAACGAATGCGACAATATTCGCAATGATGAGCAAAGAGGTCATGGACCACCATCCCCGCCCGAATGGGTTGGCGCGCATATAATGGCGATCTTCTAACATATCAACAGGGAGAACCTAGTCGCGAAGAATTGAATTTTCAACGGGCATTTGCCCCAGTCCCTTTAAGACTAAAAATCTTTCGTTTCCATCTTCAGATTTTCGCCATTCATCACTAGAAGAGTCCGGATGCCTGGCCGGAACTCTGAGATTCTTTTTTGACCTTCACGGCCCAGAGTCAGCAAAGCCGTCGATAATGCATCAGTTTCGGTTGCGGAAGGAAGGACCACTGCTGCGAGTACAGCGTTGGCGACTGGTTGTCCTGTTCGCGGATCGAGCACATGGCCAAAGAGTTTTCCTTCGCTGGTAAACGCTCTGCCCCAGACGGCAGACACCGAAATAGCTTCATCTTTGATGGAAACCTCGGGAATCGAGAGTTCGATCGCATTCATCGAGGCGGGAAAAGGTTCCAGTGCAACCTTCCAACATTCGGCTTCGGGGGGATGTCCCAAAGCGTAAACCGTGCTTGTCCCTCCATGCAATAGGGCACTGGTGACGCCGGCATCGCGCAGAATTTCTGCCGCTCGCTCTATGGCATAGCCTTTGCCGATGGCGCCCAGATCAAGCATCACGCCTTCGCGCGCAAATCGAACCGTGTTATCGCTCGGGTTCAATAGAACAAGTTCCATTCCTACGCATGCTCGTGCCTTGCTTATTTCGCCGTTCGTTGGCAGCTTGCCCTTACCGCCCATGAACCCCCAACATCGAACCAGGGGGGCGATGGTGATATCAAAAGCTCCGCCTGTTTCTGCATTCAATTTGCGGGCATCTTCCAGCAACGCAAAAACCGGCGGACTTACCCTTACCGGGCCGCGCGCTGCGCGGGCATTTACTTCGGCGATTTCGCTGGAAGGACGATACAGACTGAGTTGATCTTCGAGACGCTCGATTTCCGCAATGGCCTCCTCACCGGCTGCACGCAAACTAGTGGCATTGGCGCCGTGCAATACCATCTCGAACCGGGTGGCCATCGCGGAGCAGGCCAGGCGGACGGAATGTTCGAGGGAAGAAATTATGGATGAAATCGGGAGCAACCAATGGAATGAGGAGGATGCAGCGCCTCTTCGAAGACTGCATCACTCCACCAGGCCATCGCTCCGTTTTGCTTTTATGAAAGCGGGAGAGTGCCGTACGTGAGAGGCTCCAGCTCACGACCGTTTTCGGTAGTCACTTTTCGAGTTTTCTCATCAAACAAACATGCGACCTTCAACCGATCGGACATTTCGGCCAGAGAAATGACCGTTTGTGCTCTCACTGCCAAATCAATGTTCGCATTGGGCTGTTTGTTGGCTCGAATAGAATCAAACCAATTCTTCTCATGAACCGCGAAATCCTCCACAGGCGTCAGGCCGTCGAGCCTTTCGATATCGATGTCGTCGGCAAATGGCTTTTCCGGAATTAGCGCGAGACTTTGTCCGGAATCGCCGATTTCCAATGAAGCTTTATGGCCATAAATGACAAAGCCGGGACTCTTGGCGTTCACAGTACTGGCTGCAACTACCAGAGTAAGGCCACTGGGAAACTCAGCGATGAGTTCAAGATGCTCCGGTACATCGCGTTCCAAGGCACCGTCGGTATTCTTATCCGGGTGCACGTTCTTGGTGCCGATTGCTACCACCCGTGAGGGGAATTCCGGCTTGCCAGTGGCCAACATCAGCGGATGAAGTCGATGCGGGATCAAATCGCCCAGCAATCCGGCGCAATAGGGATAGTATTTGCGCCAGCGAAAATAATGTTCGCGATTAAAGGGGATGTCTTTCTTGATCTGGCCAAGCCATTGTTTCCAATCGATCGATTCGGCAGTCGCCTTGTCATCCAGAGGCACATTCCATTCGCCTTTGGGATCGTTGCGACAATAATAACCCTGCCCCCAAATCAATTCCCCAATTTTTTTGGCTTGAATCATTTCGCCCGCTTTCCCCCAGGCGGCTGCGGAACATCCTTGTGAGCCGACCTGAAGGATCTTGCCAGTCTTCTTGACAGTATCATGGACCTGAAAGGCCTCTCCAAGATAGCGAGTTAAAGGTTTTTCGACATAGACATGTTTCCCTGCATTGAGCGCATCCATCGTGATACGACCGTGCATTGGATCGTGAGTAGCGATGACCACTGCATCAATGTCTTTTCGCTCGAGCAACTTCCCATAATGGTCGAACCCTTGACATCCCTCGCCAATAAATTCTTTGACTTTTTCCACCTGATCTTTCCAAACGTCGCAAACTGCAGCCAAAGCGACATTGTTCTCGCTCATGTGAAGCTGAATTTGGCGAACATGCGCTCCAAAGCCTTGTCGTCCAACGCCGATGAAACCTAGAACCAGCTTGTTATTCGCTCCCGCCGCCCCCACTGAGGGCGCCTGGCCATAGACCGATGGTTTGAGCACCGATGTCGTGGCAACCGCCGCTGCCGCAGTTGCAGTTGTTTTGATGAACTCCCGGCGTGCTATGCCAGAACCCGTTGTTTTTTCATTTTTTTGCATGGCAAATCTGGTTTGATTGCTTCTCTTTATATTGACGCAGCCTACCCCAAACTCATTCGCGGTCAATAGCGCAATTATGGGGTTTGTCTCTAGATGATCTCAACGAACGGCCGCATCCTTTGCTTTATGGATTGCAAAGTCCACCAGTTCCTGAGAGTGAAAAAAAGCTGGGTAAAAACTGTGTCCCTGGCCCTTGAGCACGATCAGGTTCATCAGCGATTCCGCGCCCGCAGTCTGATAACGTCGAAGAAATTCGGCTGAGTTTTCCTTGAGGGGAACGACTTTGTCATCGTCACCGTGAATAATCACAACTGGCACGCGAGCTTTCGCCAGTATTTCGACGCGAGCAATTGGGTTTAAATTGTCGGCGTCTGCCTCAAGTTGGGCCGAAGTGATTCCGAAGGCGGGAGCGGCCGCTTTGATTCCTGGGTAAGTGCGAAAGTCGAACACCGGATAAATGCCAATAATCCCCGCAACGCGTTCCGGATTCGAAATGGCCCAACTGCTCACCCACAGTCCACCACGGCTTCGTCCGAAAAGACATGGCTTGAGGGCAAAATGACGTTTGGTCGTCAACTCGCGGTAAAGGCTGTCGAACAGCTTTTGGCTGGCCGGGCTTCCATATCCCTCGCCCACATCGATCCCTGCGACGGCAACCCCCGCTGCAAGAAATTGCTCATGCATCCACCGTTCCGCCTCGTCAGGATAGGGCGGCAATGTGGGCGCATAAAAAATCCAGGGCTGCGGGTTCGTGCGCTTCGACTCGGGGGGAAGGAAAATAAAAGCAGCATGATCCTCAATGGTCAGGTTTTCACCGGGTAATTCAAGCCTGCCTCGCGGATTGCTTCTGGGTTTGCTGTTGGAGACAGAAGGCGTCGTCGAAGCCGCCAAGGACGTTCCAAGCCATCGCGCTGCATTCTCGATGACTTGTAGAGTTTCGGCCTGCTTGAACACTGGAAAAATCTCATGCCCCGGCCGAAAATAAAAGACGCGTCCTTTGCCAATCTTCCATACGCAGCCACTGCGGAAATGTTCGCCTTTATCCCAACGTTCTTCGAAGACTACCTCATCCGGCGTCGGGACATGGAATGGTTCATCGTACATCTCAGTCTGAGGAATATCCCAGGAGCCGGGCAGGCCTTGAGCGATGGGGTGATTGGGTAACAGAGTGGTTACATGGCTTGGGGCGCCATCAGGTCGATATGCCGGGAAACAACAGCCAGGCAATTTGAGAACCCAACCCCCGTTTTCGATGTGTGTTAAGGACGGCGTCAAAGCATCGTTTCGTTTGGGCGCAACATAAGGCACAGGACTTTCCATCTTCAAATTATTGAACTCCGCAGGCATCAGCTTTGCTTGTGCGTCAGCGATCGCTCGTTCTTCCATCAGGCGGACGAAAGGTTGCGACCAGTGCGCTGAATGCAGAGCGATCAAGGCCAGGTGTCCTGATTTGACGCGTGCCACAATTTCGCTGACACGCTCTGGCTTGAGGTCTCGTTGCCGCTGATGTCCCCACCACACAATCACATCGGCACTATCGAGATCGGAATTAGAGATGCCTTGGTCAGGTGATGCAAGGTTTACGGACCTAACCCTGAATCCCGTCCGTTTCGAGAGATGCGCCGCGATGGTGTCGCCAAGGAAGTTGCCGTCGTACGCGCGCTTTTGCTCGGGTTGTTGTTCGTCCCAAACCAAAACGCGAACGGGTGACGGTTCGACGGCATTGGCAAGTTCGGAAGCAAACAAAGCCAGTCCCACCAGCGGCAACACGAAAATCTTCATGAATAATGCGATTGTGTCTGCTGCAAAGCTCCAGGGCCAGAATGTTTTTTGCGATGCTGCGAAACTGCTGGATCGAGTCTGTTTTCAGGTCAAACCAGACACCAAATCATATTGTGACCCGAGCAATTGATTCCAAATGTCTTTTTCATGGACATTTTGTATCCATGGTTTGAACCCAAACTGCAGATACAAATGGATTGCTGCTATCCGCTCAGCCGAAGTGCTCAAGAAAGCGCGCGTATATCCCAAAGCGCGCAACCGAGTGCAAACAGCTCCCAGCAGTGGTTTAGACAACCCGCGACCATGGTATTCAGGCAATAACGCCACCCAATGCACCCGGCCAAAATCTTTTTGTTCCTGCCCCTTGCCGAACCAGGCCGTGGCGGTGCCGATCCCGCTACCATCCGGCGCAATAAGGTAGCATTGTCGTTTTGCCAATTGCTTGCCGTCGTTTTCAAACTGTTGTTGAAACAGCTCCAGGGTGATTTGGTTGAATCGATCGGCTTTCAGGTGAATCTCTACCCAAAGTGCTTCGTCTCCGGGAACATACCATCGCAACGTAAATCCCACTGGCAAAAGAAATTCGGGAATCGCTTCCAGATTCTCGCGAATCATAGTCAGACGATTCGTTCTAAAAGAATTAAGGCTCATATCTTCGCTCGGCCAAAGGCAATTGCTGGATTAAGGGCTATTCTTTTGCAGCGTGTCTAAAACCTTCTTAGCTGCAGCGGAGCGTTCTAGAAATGTTTTTTCATTGAAGAGTTTGAGACGACAAACCCATTCACTTCCATGAACAGGGCGGAGGACAAACTGCAAGACGTCAGTGCCTAGTTTCAAATTGGTCATAGTCACAGGTTCTGCCTTAGGTTCTCCGGGTTTAATCACGAGCTCCAATTGGTCTTTCAAGGACCATCGAGTGACGATGTATTTATCCGGAGCTGAATCCGGAAGGAAACTCACCGCCAGCAGCCCGGTCCCATCTGGCTTTAATTCCAGCCGTGCAAACTCGATTTGAGTTTCTGAAAAGCCCTGCCACACGCCAACAAAGCGCTTGGCCTCGGGCGGGTTAGCCAGAAGCACTTGCATCGTTTCCCGGACGCCACGCAATTTCCAGGTATTCTCGACCTTCTGGAACGTGGCGGTCTCGATCAACAAATCTCGTCCGGCAATAAACTCACAGTCAATCAACGCCATATCTTTTTCCTGGTTGTATTTTGGCTCCGTGTTGAATTGCCAATCTCCCATTTTTATCGCCTGGGCCACTTTTTTGCCGGCGTCCTCCAGGTCGGCAGCTTCCAATGAAAGAGGTCCCTTGCTGATCGAACTGAGCGCGTGGGCGAAAGACTCTTTCCGGCCCGTGTTTTGCTTTTCAGCTTCCTTTAGAACTTCTGCGCTTTGAGCCGAGCCGATTAATTTCAATGTTCTGATTGCGCCGGCGTCGACCCAGCGGTCGTAATAAGCATCGGCGGCACATTTTTTGAGGAAATACCACTCCTCCGGACTTTCCGGTTGTAATAGTGCGCAGACAACTTCATAAGCCCAGCGGTCCTGGTATAATTTTCTTTTTGGAGCGGGAGCATTTTTGATGATAAACCGGATGTCCTCAGGCATCCCGATGAACGCCAGGAGTGAGCAAGCTTCCTTCCCGGAATCGCTATCCTCAACCAATTCCCGGAGAACAGGTCGAAACTTGCGGCTATGAAAAAAGATTAACTCCTTGAGAGCTTTCACCTCCTGTTTAAATTCTCCAACAAGGATTTCCCTTAATTCCTTTTTTTGTATTTCCCCTGAGAGTTTGGCAACTCGCTCCACGTCTTCGACGCTGAATTGTCGTTTCAAAACGTATTGAGATTTCAGGTTGTCGGTGCTGAAGGAAGAATACCCAGGCTTTTTAACCGATATCCATATGGGTTCATTCGTGGGCACCAGGGTCTCGTCGTAAATGATTTTTACTTTTCCTTCCTGGTCGGAAGTTGTTTTCAACCACTCCACTTCTTTGAGCTTTTCATCGGAGCCTTTTTTTGGGTACTTAACTTCCACTGCAACCCCGGCAAGGGCATTGCCTAATCCGTCCACAAAAGTGGTGGTGATCTCCAGTGCGCCCAAAGGTTTTTGCAGGAAAAAGGCGGCCATTGTACAGAGGCAAACGCCTAACCTCACCCACACTTTTTGGTTTGCAGAAATTTTCGCTGTCACAGGCGGACTTAATATTACAAGCGGGTTGCGAAAGGGAAACGGTTAATTCGTTTGTGAAGGCTTCTGGCTGGCATCTGACGTTGTTCCTTTTGGTGGGAAATGGATTTCGTGGCAGAATCGCCAATCCTCATCAGATCTGCCAAGTCTCACTTTCTTGTAATTCTCCCATAATATCCTTGTTTCCACCGAGCGCTTCGCTAGCTTCCCGGCCCATGAAAGTTGAATTTTACGGACACGTTCGGCAGTACCACAACATCAAATCAGAAATTGACGCCAACATTAAGGAAGTCCTGGAAAGCGGCCAATACGTCATGGGCCCAATGCTTAAACGCTTTGAAGGAGAATTAGCCGCATATCATGGGACGAAGTATGCCATCGGGGTGGCCAATGGCACCGATGCGATTTGGCTGGCCCTAATGGCCTTGGGAATCGGGCAGGGGGATGAAGTCATTACCCATCCAAACACCTTTTTCGCGACGGCTGAAGCGATCTGGATTGCCGGTGCAACCGCCGTTTTTGTCGATTGTGACCCGATCACCAAATGTATTGACCCCGCTAAAATTGAAGCGGCCATCACCCCGAAAACCAAAGCGATCATCCCGGTGCATCTATACGGCCAATGCGCCGACATGAAAGCAATTCGAAAGATCGCCGATAAACACAAACTTTACGTCATTGAAGATAATGCGCAGGCGATTGGCTCCCGCGGGGACGGCTTCAAAGTGGCGGAACTCAGCGATGCGACATGCACGAGTTTCATCATTCAAAAAAACCTGGGCACTTTTGGTGATAGCGGGGCCCTGGTAACCAATAACGAAAAGATCGACACCACCATTCGTAAATTGCGTAATCACGGCTCCAATCAACGCAACGTTCACAGTTACGGATTTAACAGCCGTTTGGACGATTTGCATGCTGGAGTCCTGAGCGCCAAACTCAAACACATCGATTCCTGGAATGATTTGCGCCGGAAATGGTCAGCGCGATACACGGCCGGTTTGAAAGGGGCCAAGAATTTCAAATTGCCTACCGAACTCAGCGGTTACCATCACGTGTTCCACTTGTATATCATCGAAACCAACAAACCTGAGCAGCGCGATCCTTTGGTGAAATTCCTCAGCGACAATGGAGTGGATGCCAAGACTCATTACTCCATCCCAATCCACCAACAGGCTGGCTATCCGTGGGGAAGAAATGCGCGGACCGTTGGCTCGGTCGCTCATGCGGAGCATAATGCAGCGACTTGCGTGTCCCTGCCGATGTTCCCGGAATTGACCGAACAAGAGGTCGATTATGTGGTGGCTAAAACTCTCGAATGGGATAAGGCGCAGAATTAATGAAACAATATTCTGTCCTCATCGTGGGTATGGGTAAGCGTGGTATGCACCACGGCGCGGCATTCAATGCCAATCCCAGGTTCAAAGTCACTGGTATTTGTGACATCGACCAAAAGCGGCTCGACGATGCCGCCACAAAACTGGGCAATCCAAAAACCAGTACGGATGCGGCGGCTTTGGCGCGGGAATTAAAACCGGACTTGTTCTGTTTCTGCACGCTGCCCAATTTGAGGATTGATTTCATCAAGATCGGCATTGCGAGCGGGGCAAAACTGATTGCTTTTGAAAAGCCTGTCTCCATGAGCAGCGCTGAAGGTTTGCAGATCAAAGAAGCGCTCGATCGGAGTGGCACAAAAGCAGTCGTCAGCCATCAGCATCGTTACGGCGAACATTATAAGAAAATAAAGCAGATTGTTGCCAGTGGCGATCTGGGTCGTGTGCATACTGTCTATGGCACGGCCACAGGTTGGGCTGCCCACATGCTCAGCCATCTCATCGATTACACCTGCTGGTTCAACGACTATGTCGAGGCTGAATGGGTTATGGCCCAGGCTGCCGGTCGCGGCAAATTGGCGGATTTGCATACTTCGCCGGACTATATTGCCGGAGTAGTTCATTTCAAAAATGGTGTTCGCGGTGTTTACGATTGCGGCGCAGGCGCTCCGGACGTTCCTGAAGTGCCCTACTGGTGGCGCAAATGCCGGATCGGCGCTCAAGGCAGCGAAGGTTTTGCTGAAGTGCTGACTGGAGGCGGTTGGCGGGCTTTGACCAAAAAGGGTGGCTATCAATCTGGAGAGGGTGGCATGGACTATAACTACGATATGCCACCTTACGTGCAACAGATGGCGGACTGGCTCGATAACGATCAAAATGTCCACCCCTGTTGTTTCGCAAACGCTTACAAGGGCTTTGAAATCATGTCTGCTTTTTATCGGTCCGTTGCCGAAGGCGGCCAGGTCGCGCTGCCGTTGCGCACCGGCGCGGACGAAATCGCATTGCTCAAACAAAAAGTGCCTGACAAAAAAGTTATTCTTACGCTTGCGGAAAGCGCGAAGGAGTATGGTGGTTAGACTGCGCTAAATGACGAATGGCTACTGACAATGACGACAGACTAATGACAAAATCGCATCCACATCTCGATTGACGGAAGTGCCATCAGGTATCAGCAGATTTACTCTTCGCACCCATCGATTAGCACGCTTCGTGAGCTGGCGTACTTTTCACACTGATTTTTGGTTCAAGACACCAAAGGTGTCCTTCATACCAGCCCTGGGCTCAGTCCGCCGGAATGAATGAAAGCGCTGAAAGCGCATTTCATAGGCGTCCGATTGGTTTTTTGGGTTTAAACCATCACTCTCCGGTTTGCACCTCCAACTTCCCACTCCAATTTTGCCTCTTCAATCCCAAACGTACCGTTCGTCAAACGGCACATTATATTTCTGCAATAACTCGCGGTATTCCTCCTGGAACGTTTTGGTTTTGTGGTGGCCCTCCTTGTTCTCAATGTAACGCACAAGCTCATCGAGTTGGCTATGGCCGATCGAAAAATCGCCGTAACCTCTCGGCCAGAAGAAATGATCGTATTCCGACCCTTGCGTTTTTATCCAGACCGAAGAGGTCTTTTTGATTTTCTCTAACAACTCAGCTTGGCTGACGGTGCGTGCCAGTCTTGCGGCGATGTAACGTGATCGGCGACGCCCCCAACGCGGTAAGCTTCGCAACTGCAATCACGATAAACAGTCGCGAGATATGCGTGCATTCGAGCTCGAATGTCCGGGACCAGCCAGGGGTGTCGATCTTTTGTGCTAAAAACAAAATGAATGATTACGTGGCTGAGGGATTGGGCATGAAGGGACAATATGAGGCAGGCTTTCAGCCTACAACATTGAATTCGGGGGCGATGAACCCCAGGGCGTTGCCCTGGGCTGGTATGAGACAGGCCGTTGGCCTGAAACTCTTGACCCGGGAAGCCTGCCAAGACAGAACTGAATTAATTCGTGCTTCTTTCGTCATTTATCATTCGAAATTCGTCATTCGAAACTCCCTGTCACAACAGCTTTATCTAGACGTACAGCGCCGCCTGTAATTCCCGGACCATCACACCCATAAAAGGATAGCGCCGCTCAGGCTCGGTTTCGATGCAGCGCAAAATGACCTTTTCGAGAGCTGCTGGCAGATCTTCATTATACTGGCGAGGTGCGACAAAATCGGAACGGTTAAGTTGCTTCGAAAGAATCTGCGCTGGGGTTTCTCCCGGAAACGGTTTTTGACTGGTCAAAAGCTCATAAGCTGTCACACCAAAAGCAAAAATGTCCACACGATTGGAAATCGGCTGGCCTTGCAATTGTTCAGGAGCCATGTAAGCCGGTGTGCCAGGATTTTTTTTGGACATTTGCTTCGGCTTTTGTGGGATCGGCTGAGCAAGGTCAAAGTCTGCCACGCGCACACTTCCATTTCGCGTGATGAGCACGTTTTCCGGTTTAAAGTCCAGGTGCATGAAGCCGCTCTCGTGGATGTGTTCAAGTCCCAGTGACATATCGATGATGATTTGAGCGACATTTTCGAGCAGCACAGGATCATGGCGCGCGTAAAGGTCTTTTAAATTGTCTCCCTCGACGTACTCCATCAGCAGATAGAGTTGGCCCTCAATTTTGCCATGTTCCACATAGCCGATAACGCAATTGTGGTTATGAATGCGTGAAAGGATCTCGGCGCCCCTCACGAATCGGCGGCGGGCGACTAAATTAAAACGGAGCCGCTCGTGCAAACGCCGCAAGGCGAAAGCTTTACCTTGAGCATCGGTAGCCAGCCAGATATCCGCCATTCCTCCGCTACTGACAAGCTCTTGCAGATAATATTTCCCAAATGGCCCTGGCGAATGATTTGTGGCCGAATCGACATTTTTCGCTGCACCGAACATCCAGAGTATGTATCATGCACCGTACAATGCCGCCACTGGTTTGTGCAGAGGGTTTGCCATGCATTTTTTTGCAAAAAAGGCCCCAAATCTGGATCAAACCAGGTCACAACCAAGGTTCCAAGCCCAAATGGCGACAGAAAAAAGCCCACCGCCTTTAGCGGTGGCTTGGAGCGGACGGCGAGCTTAATTAGTCCCGTCAGGGAGTTGCGCCAAGGGAAGATTGGCTGCTCTGAGGGTGAAAGTCCCTCAAGACTGATGGAAGAGTCAGTATTCAGAACGAAAGAAATGAATGGAAAGGTCTAACCAACCGCCCAAAACCGAGTGTTGCCAAGAGCAAGGAGAGATGCCAGGGGCAATGGAAGCCTCTGGGTCGAACGACCTCCTGGAAGCGTACACAGGGACACTCACAGGCCGCAAGCAGGACTCGCACCCTGCTAAAGCAATCCAGCCCCGAGACGGGACAAACACGCAGGCGGGGACGCAGTTCCCTGAGACGGAACCCAACACGAGCCAGTCCGCAACCGGTGAGGGACAGCTTGGCCTGCCGGGGTCGAAGAGCGTGGCATGTGAGAAAAGAGCAGACAGGAACTTGGGACGTCCGGAACATTCCCGCCGCACTAACAACGAGAGCCAAGCGGGTAAGCTGCCGCAACGACAAGAAGCGGAGGCTGAAGATGAGCCGGAAATCAGATTGACTCATAGTAGCTCGGAGCAACTTCTGCTAGCAGGAGACGATTCGAGTCAAGGGGTCAACATGACATCGCAGCCTGCAAAGGAAACCGGTGCCGTAAGAACGACGGACCCCCACTGGCCAACCTCCCTGCAGGCCATAGCAAGGAAAGCACAGCAAGACAAACGGCACCGGTTTGGTGGACTCTATCAGATGCTGAACCAACAAAGCCTGGGGAGCTGCTTTTATCAATTGCGGAAAAGCGCAGCCCCCGGAGTGGACGGAGTCACCTTCAAAATCTACGAACAGAATTTGGAGGAAAATCTCCGACAACTAGTTCAGCGGCTCAAGAACAACAGTTACCACGCCAAGCTGGTGCGACGGAAGTACATCCCCAAAGGGGAAGGTAAATGGCGGCCATTAGGCATACCGGCACTGGAGGATAAGTTAGTCCAGTTGGCAGTAGCGCAAATATTAAGTGCAATCTACGAAGCAGACTTTCTGGCCTGCAATCGAGGCTATCGGCCAGCAATGGGAGCGCAGCAAGCGGCTCGGCACTTGGCAGAAACCCTGACCAAAGGACAGATTGAGTTTGTGGTAGAGGCAGACATCAAAGGCTATTTTGAGCATATCCAGCAACCTTGGTTAATAAAGATGCTGGGCCACAGGATAGCCGATGGAGCGCTCCTGAGGCTGATTGTCAAATGGCTCAAAGCAGGCATTCTGGAAGAGGATGGTAAAATCGTGCATCCGGTGACAGGAACTCCGCAAGGCGGGAGCATTTCACCGGTGCTGGCCAACGTGTATCTGCATTATGTGCTGGACCTGTGGTTTGAGCACAAGGTGAGCAAAGTCAACCAAGGGCAGAGCTATCTGATTCGCTATGCGGATGATTTTGTCTGCGGGTTTGCTTATCGATACGAGGCCGAGCGGTTTATGGGTCAGCTCCAGGAGAGGCTTAAGAAGTTCGGCTTGGAAGTGGCCCCGGAGAAAACACAGATGTTGCGTTTTGGACGGGGTGGAGGGCCGCACAACGGACGCTTTGATTTTCTGGGATTCGAGTTTTATTGGAGACTCAGTCGTCGAGGCCGGCCGCTAGTGCAACGCCGCACGGCGCGCAAGAGATTGCGCAAAAGTGTGGCGGCCTTCACCGAATGGATAAAGAGCTGTCGGCATCAGAAGCTGTCGAACACAATGAAAATCCTGGCCAGTAAATATCGAGGCTATTGGAATTATTATGGAGTCAGAGGCAATTCCAAGAGTTTAGAGCAATTCTTCCAACAGACCCGCCGGATACTGTTCAAATGGTTAAATCGGCGCAGTCAGAAGAAGAGTTACACGGCCCATGGGTTTGAGCGGCTCCTGCGCCGCTTCCCGATACCTCCCCCACGAATAGTAGAGTACGGCCCTGTGCCGATTCGACGGGAAACAACGGACGTTGGTGCATCACTCTATGTGCTGTTTCGACGATACAACCATTCCCCGTCACGTGCGTAAGCGAGATGTTATGAAGAGCCCGGTGCGGGAAAACCGCTCGCCGGGATCTGTGAGGGGGGCGCCGCGGCAACCGGCGTCCCTACCTCGATCGGCAGAAATGATTCTGTTTCAAAATCTCATGCGTTACCATCTGCGGTTGGTGCCGGGCCGACCTTTGTTCTTCGTTCCCTATGCCAGAGAAAAGCCGTTGCGATACTCGCGCTTAATGAAGTGCGCGGCTTCCGGCGCATTCTTCGCGCGCATTTTCGGACCGTCCCAATCGAGCGGCTTGCCAACTCGCAGTGCCACACAACCGAGCAGAATGATCTCCGTCAGGTATGCTGCGATCTCGAAATTGGAATAGGGAGCGGGACCACCTTTGCATCCGGCGATCCACTCCAGATGTTGTTTGGGATCACCTGTGCCGGGATGTTCGTTGCGTGGGATTGTTTGTGGGATTGCTTTTACCGCTTCATGATTCTTGCCGTCGGTCAGGTCTTTTTCATCCTTAAGCTTGATGAAAAACCGCGCGCCATAATCGTCAGGCGAGAAGAGTTGGCCTTTTTCGCCGATCAAAAGGCAGCCGCTATCGGGCAGTTTCTCCTGCAATTCTCGAATGCTGGTGGTGATGTCCTCGTGGGGACGCAAAAGTTTGACCGACTTATCTCCCGGGTTCCCGTCATACCAGAAGAATTCGGTTTCAGGCAGGCCCTCCCGAGCAGGGAAGACGAAACGAATTTTTGAGGTTTTCGGATAAGTCTCGGAGTTAAGTTCGGAATGATCTACTAACTCGACGAGCTTTGGGTAGCCGAGTTTCGCGGCGCGAAATGGCATGTTCGCCGTATGACACGCCATGTCCCCCAACGCGCCTGTGCCAAAATCGTACCAACCGCGCCAGTTAAAGGGATGGTAGACGTCCTTTTTAAATGGGCGATGCGGGGCTGGGCCAAGCCATAGATCCCATCTAAAATCTTCGGGGATTGGGTCTTCTCCTGCAGGGCGCCCAATTCCTTGCGGCCAAATCGGACGGTTGCTCCATACGTGAATTTGTCGGACCGGACCGATTAACCCCGACTGAACCACTTCCACGGCTCGCCGCAAGCCTGCTTCCGAACTCCCCTGGTTACCCATCTGTGTGACCACGCCATGTTCCTTGGCCAGCTTGCGCAAATAACGCGCTTCATAAACCGTTTGGGTCAGCGGTTTTTGACAATAAACGTGTTTGCCCATTTTGATCGCTGCTGAAGCCACAATGGCGTGCAAATGGTCGGGAGTGGAAACGGTGACCGCATCAATATTTTTCCCCTCTTTTTCAAACATTTCCCGCCAATCGTAATAAAACTTCGCATTGGGACACCGTTTGAGAGAGCCAGCCGCTTTGCTCTTATCGGCGTCGGCTATGGCAACGATCTCCTCACCGGCGCAGCATTCAATGTCACTCCCCCCCTTACCTCCGCCGCCTACCGCTGCAATGCGCAGCTTATCGCCTGGATTCAATTTAGCGGTTTTGGCCGTGGCGCAACCGGTAATAGCGGTCGCACCGGCGGCTAGCGCAGAGTAATAAAGGAAACGACGGCGCGTTATACCTGACTGGGGAGTCAATTCTCTATTCATAGTTCCTTCCTACACAGTGCTTGTGGGCTGAGCAAGGAAAACTTGCTCAACTATTTGATTGGATCTTAATGTTTGTATTAAGAATTTCAATGTTCACAATTTCCAGCCCTTGCGATACTCACGTCGGACGTATTGCGCAGCTGCTCGTGAATTCTTCGCCCGCATCTTTGGTCCGTCCCATTCCAATTTTTGGCCGGTCCGCAATGCAACGCAACCCAGCAACATGATTTCGGTGAGGTAGGCGGCGATATCGAAATTGGAATAAGCCGGTGGGCCGCCTTTGCACGCAGCAATCCATTCCTGATGTTGACGTTCATCTGTCCCACCCTTGAAAGCATTGCGCGGAATTGTTTCAGGAATCGCTTTTACCGCCTCATGATCCGTGGCCCGAACCAGGTCCTTTTCGCCCTGAAGCTTCACGAAAAAGCGAAGGTCCCCGTCTCCATCATCAGGCGAGAACACCTGGCCTTTGTCACCAATCAGTATGCAACCACTTCCGGAGACCTGGTCCAAAAGGGCGGAAACGTCGGCCGTGATTTCCTTAGGCGGTTTGTTACCGCCATCCGACCACCAAAGAGTCACTGGCGGTTGTCCAGCGCGCGCGGGGAATTCAAAACGAATTCTTGAGCTCTTGGGGTACATGTCTTTGGTCATGCCCGATGATTCTGCTTCGATTTCGGTGGGATACTCCAATTTGAGAGAGCGAAAGGGCCAATTCACCGTATGACAAGCCATGTCACCCAAAGCGCCGGTGCCGAAATCCAGCCAGCCGCGCCATACCCACGGTTGATAAACTCGCCGTTCCCTTTTTTTCTCACTTACTTGTCCGGGCCATTCGGCCTTGAAGTCACGCCAGGGAGCTGTCCCCAACCAGAGGTCCCAATGCACCCCTTCCGGAACGGGGTCGCTCCCGGTTGGGCGTTCCATTCCCTGCGGCCAGATCGGTCGATTCGTCCATACATAAGCCTGCCGGATTGGACCTATTAGACCCGATTGCACAACCTCCACCGCGCGACGCAAGCTATCAGACGCGCTGCCCTGGTTGCCCATCTGAGTGGCCACTTTGTATTCCCGCGCCAAATCACGCAACTTGCGCGCCTCATACACATCATGTGTCAGCGGTTTTTGACAATAAACATGCTTGCCCATTTTGATCGCTGTGCCCGCGATGATGGCATGCATATGATCCGGCGTTGCGACATCCACAGCATCGATTGACTTTTCTTTTTCCAGCATCACCCGATAATCGGTGTAAAATTTTGCATTCGGATATTTTTGGCGGGTAGCGGCTGCCGAATTTTCGTTAACATCGCAGAGGGCGACAATATTCTCGGTCGAGCAACAGCGCATATCGCTTGCGCCCTTACCTCCTGCGCCAACACCGGCGATGTTCAGCTTCTCATTAGGAGAAACACGGCGCGGCCCGGGCTTGGCGTAGCCCCGCAAGGCGGTCGCACTCGCCGCCATCGCCGAGTAATAAATAAACTGGCGGCGCGTGATGGAAGAGGAAGAAAGCTCATGGTTTGGCATAGAGTTTTCCTACTCCGGTATCAGCCAACAAACAAGCGGAATCTGGGGCTGAAAGAACGTGCTCGTCCAACTTTCGCGAGCGGCTAAACGTTTTCTCCCGATCCTCCTTGGGATCCATGGGAGAGAAGGCAAGAGGAGGATTTCCCGTGCCAACACAGCTTCAGAGCCTGGCAAAGGCTGGTTCGCAGGAGGGAAAGTTTCATGGGCTTCGCGGGCTTTCAGCCAAGCGGACCTCTAGCGGATAGAAAAATAGCGGATAGCGAAATCCAATTACCACAAGATGAAATGATTTATGTTGGTGCTGTGTGGATCGGAAGCGTGGTGGTCGGGTTTAATTTGTTGTGAGTCCGCTCCAAGCGTGGGCATTTGGGATCGAGTTCGCGGGCGAGTTCAAGATATTTGCCAGCCTCGTCGGAGTTGCCCGAGTGATGGAGGGCCAAGGCCATGTAGCAGCAGTTCTCCGCTTTGTTGCGCGGGCTTTCAGCGTCTGCAATCGATTTAGTTAAGAGCTTCATTCCTTCCTGGTATTGTCCCATAGCAACCAGGACAGTACCGCGAGTTCCGACGACAGCGGCCATCCAGGGGAGGGCAGCGTAGGCATCCCGGGAATAGGCGTCGGCTTCGGCAAGCCAGGCGGGGTTTTCAGTGAGAGCGTCGGCATATGCCAGGTTGTTCAGATAAACAAGGCGGGCTGCTCTGGGTTGATCGGGTATTTCGGCAAGCTTCAGGAAAGTTTCGCGGGCCCTTTCGTAATTGTGCAGATCCAGATCGTTAATGGCACTGAAGTTGAGGAGGGACGGATTTTGCGGATATAGTGTAAGACCCTCATCACACCAGGCGCGTGCGCCGCTGAGGTCGCCGCGTTCACGGCAAAGCAGCGCTTCGAAGGTAAAACGCGCGCATTCAACTTGCTGCAAGGCTTTTTTTGTGAAAGCGAGAGTTTGAAGGAGTTGTTTGCCATCATTGGGTACGCCGAAGCCGCTTTTCAACTCGTAGGGCCAGAGGTTGACGATGATAATCCAGACGTTGGCCCCTATGAAAAGCTGGGCTGGAACCGGCAACGCATCAAAATCAAAGTAGTTCAAAGTACCTTGGCAGATAAGAATGACACCAATGACCATCATGGCGTTTACGGCCGGGCCAGCGAGAACCGATAAGAAGAATTTAGAACGGAACCAGCGAGTGTCGGTTGGGGTCATGAAGGTGGCACCAGCAACAGGGATGGAGCGGAACTCGAAAAGGATTCCATACCAGCGGCGTTTGAAGAGAGGCTTTCCCAAGCCTATGACAATTTGGTAAACCTTCCAACCGAGAGCACGCGCGACGATTGCATGACCCAATTCGTGTGGAACGATCGATACGATTACGCTCACTCCAATCATAAAGAAATTCAGGAGAACGCCTGCGCCAGGGCTTTCGGGTGCTAAAAGTTTGAAGGAAAAACCGCTGACTCCAGCAATCAACAATGCAACGAGAAACCAGATCTGCCTGGTTTGGCCGCGTCTGACCCAACATTGCGGGCAGAGCGTTTTAGGGGAGCGAGGATTTTTTACGAATGCTGCGTCGAAATTGGATTCCGTGCCGCAGAGATCACATTTCATAAAAGTGCCGGTGTTTGAGCGTGGTGAGAAAGTTGGCGGAGGTCAAGTTTGAGCGGGGAAACTCTGGGAGCGGTTGCCTGGGCCTCGAAGCTCCGATATTAAATAGCGGATAATCGAAAGTGCATTTGTTTCGCGCTTACGACAGGGCTCGGGAGCTTGCCTCGCTTGGTTCACCGGCCTCAGTTCGGGCTTTGTTGGCTTTCACCCTCTTACAACTACGGCTCGGATTTGTAATAGCCCACCCTCCGGCGCGTGGCATAGTCCAGGCAGGATGCAACGGATCGAGTCATTGATTGAGCAACCTCCAAGCCTCCTGTTGCAAGGACCACGGAGGAACTTGGCTTGTATAAAGCAAAATCGAGCAATCCTGATCGAGACGTTAAAACACTAATCGACCGCATGAAAATCGTGATTGCCTCGCTTTTGCCCACTTTGTGGTTGGTAACGTCGGGGCCGTGTCTCCTCGACTCCGTTGGGCGTTGGGGGGCTTGCACTTTCTGCGTCTGGGTTTCTGCTTCCGACAGTAGTAACGATTCTCCTTCCAAACATTCTTATTCCTTTCTCTCAGTCGCCCGGCCAATCAATCTACGTATCGGGACAAAGTCTGGGCCGGAAAAGGTTCCATCATTTGAGACCAGCTCTTGCGGCTCGGTCATGGAGCTGGCGCGTTTACCAATTTCTTCCGCGGGTTCTGAAAGTCCCCTTGCGTTGGCAAGATGCTGGCAGTTTCAGTGTCGCACAGCTCTTGAGCCACGCGCACCCTCCCCAGTTTCCTGATTTATTCTGACTCTGCTTGAGCTTGGCACTCATGTGAGTTCGCCCGGCAGCAGCCAGTTTCACACGTGAGCTATGACTCGCGCAAACGAGAGAATCAGGTCCACGCACTTCGTGGCACGAAACACAACCGACAAAATTTAAGTGAAAATGAAAATATGAAATCGAAGAGCAAAAACGGAAATCGGATGAATATAATCCTCCGGTACCGAGGTCTCAAACCCCGCCTGGACTGGCAGGGGCTCGTTGAGGCCCAGATCAGAAAATTGCAGCACCTGGCCACGATTGCTTGCGCCCGGGTCCACCTGGAATGGCAACACGAAATCAAGCCGGCCTACCGAGTGCTAGCGAGCCTGGAGGTTCCAGGCCCGGATTTTCATGCCGAAGCGAGCGATCATACCGTTCAGGCCGCCTTGTTAAAGGTGGTTAACAACCTTGAGCGACAGATCCGTTTGAGGACGAAGCGGCGCGTTGACAAACGGAAAAACAACTCGCAACTGGGAATCCTGCCTGGGCGGCCGCCGCTGGTTCTTGCGGGCGGTAGAGCTTGAGCGAGGACGCCAGTGCAATTCTAAAGATAAAAACCAAGAAACGAAAAATCTAGAAATTTATGAAAAACGATAAGAAGCGCAAAACAGATGACAATGGACAAATGTCCCATTTAGTTCGCGTAGAATTCACTCACCCAACAGCTAATGCTGTCGCCATCGCCGGGACCTTCAACGATTGGCGCCCGGAGGCCACACAGATGGTCGCGCTGGGCGCCGGTCGTTGGGTGAAGGAATTGGTTTTGCCGCCCGGCACTTATGAGTATTTGTTGGTGGCCGACGGCAACTGGCTGCCGGACCCATCGGCCAAAAAAAATGTGCCTAACGCTTTTGGCGGCGTGAATTCGGTGCTCGATGTCTCGAACGGGGCTGCCGGTCAATAACAAGCAAGTCAATCGAGGGCTTACTTGTAGCGCAGCCGTCCCGGCTGCGAGTTTGAGCGGCGTCCCGCCGCTCGTAACCAGTCGGGACGCCTCTCTCTTCCCGCAGTGACAGTCAAGAATAGCCTAACCCGCGATGCTCGCCTTGGACAAACCTTTGGCCGAACACCAGCCAGTGAATCACACCTTGCCGATCCATTTTCGATCTTCCCACACAGCTTTCAATGATGTGAGGTTGCGGGAATCGAAAACGCTTTTGGCCGCGGCTAAAACTTTGCCCTTTTTCAGATTATTCCAGGCATCGCTGGCGCTGATGGCGACGAATTGGAGCACACTGGGATCGCGGTAACAGTCGATCATGCATCGCGTGCAGCCATCACGAATCAGCTTGGATTCATCGAAGTCATAGATGCTGCACATGGGCTTTTCCCAAAAGTGACAGCGGTATAGATTCAAATTCCAATCCAGATAAAAGTATTTATGCCCGCCCAGGCAGCCGAATTTCTCGGGTTGCTTCCGCAAATGACGCTGCATTTCGCTCAGTGATTCGGTCGGATTAACCACCGGGAACCCACTGTGGACTTTCATTTGTTTGATCTTTTCGAAGACCTGGATCAACTCTTCGGTTTTGTAACTGACCAGGCTGGAATCACTGAAGCTTAAATAGCTTGAGGCCAAATTGGTCAAGGGATAACTGAAGGTGCAACTTGTGAATCCCAGGTCCGCAAGAAAGGCAGGCAATTTTTCGTAATCTTCGACCAGCTTGCTGGCGGTTACGCTGGCGGTTGTTTGGATCCCAAGCTCTTGAAACACCTCGTTGGCGTTTTTGATCTTCCGGCATACATCCGGCAGGCCGCGATTCTTTTCGTGCTTCGCGACATCATGAGCATCAATGGACATAATCACACTGCTCAGTCCGGCGCGGGCCAGTTCGCGCATGTTGGCATCCGTCCAGAGAGAGCCGTTGGTGCAAACCATCGGATGAATCCCTCTTTCGGCTGCGTAACGGGTCATAGCGCACAAATCGCGGTGTACCAGGGGCTCCCCTCCTACGAAAAGCAGGTACCCAATGTGGTTCTTTACGCAGATATCGATGACGTCGCGCGCCTCGGCTAAGGTAACGGTCCGGCGTTGTTTTGGATCGAAGCGATCGACCGCGAAGCCGCAGAAATCACACTTCGCGTTGCAAACATTTGTAATGGCAAATTGCAGGTAACCCGGACCCCCATGGTCCAGCACTTCCGATAGAAGTTTGAAGCCACTTTTTTTTGGCCGGATCACTGGCTTTGAAGCCTCAGGAACGGCAGCAGGCGCAATTCCCGGCTCTTCACTCTCGGCTACATTAGTGCGGGCATAACTCATGTCGTTTCTCCACCGTTTAAGCTCGCTCATCTTGGCGTGAATCCAAGCCTGGTAGCAATGTTTCTTTCGCAACGCGAGGGTATGATTAAGACTGGGTTAAACAGCGTGCTGAAGGGGAAGAATAGGGGTGGGGACGGCTGGTGGGGACGGCTTCGTCCCCAATTTTGGCATAATTTACAGGGGACTATGCCGTCCCCGTCCCGTGTGACTAAGGCCTGCCGAGCATTTGTGTTGATTTTACGTCCGGCCCATCGAGTCTTCTTGCGGTAGGTGGTTTTAAATAGGTATTCTACTCGCGCGAGCAGGTGCGCGTGGGCGTGATCGGGTTTATTTTAAATACTTATGGTTACTCAAACAACGAAGATGCGGCGTGTGGATCCGGTGATCCAGTTTTCGGTATTCACACCCAATCGTCTGGGACGACTGCATGACTTGATTCGATTGCTTGGCGCGCAATCCGTGCACGTGCTTGCGCTGATGGTTCTCGATACCACTGACAGCGCTATCATCCGTCTGGTGGTGGATGATCCCGATGGCGCCCGCACACTGCTGGTGCGGGAAAGTTTTCCATTCACAGAAAGCAATCTCATCGTGGTGGAGGCGGGACCGACGGAGCTAAACCGACTAATGGCAGCGTTGCTCGAAGCGGAGTTGAACATCAATTATCTTTACTCATTTATCTTATGCCCGGAAGGTAAACCGATTCTGGGCCTCAGTATTGAAGATAATGAAATGGCAGAACAGGCATTAAAGCGGCACCAGTTCAAAACCTTAAAACAAGGAGACATTTCCAGGTAGGATGAACGGTGCGTCGCCGGCAAAGGCGCTCAACCTAAAGTCATTTCAGGGCTTTGATTTGTGGTAAATACCGATCCGCCAGATGAAATGCAGCCGGCGATCCGGGTGGTCATGATGCCAAGAGATACCAACCCGCTTGGAACGATCTTTGGCGGATTGATCCTGAGTTATATCGATCAAGCCGGTGCCGTTCATGCTCGCCAGATTTCTGCGAAAAATTTGGTGACGGTCGCCATGCACGAGGTCAAGTTCATTGCGCCTGTGTTTGTTGGAGACCTGGTCAGTTTTTACACCAGGACGGTGAAAATCGGTACGACATCGGTTACAGTGCTGGTAACGGTCGAAGCCCGGCGCTCGAATGCGCATGGTGAGATCGTCCGTGTAACCCAGGCAGAAGTTGTTTACGTCGCGGTGGATGGGCCTGGAAAGCCGGTTCCCATTCAATAAAATCCACGATCAGGAACCTGTTCGCGCTCGGTAATAAAGGAATTTGTTGCTGGTCGACCGCGGGTCAGTCACATGAAAACGGCCCCCGGCCGGTGTGTTGGTTGTAAGCAGGCTGGAAAAAGAACCGACTGTGAGATTCGAGGAGGATTCAACCGTGACGATCTGAGTCGCCGGGGCCAGGACATCAAAGCTGAAATTTATCCCCCGCGTAGCGTTTGTGAGAATCAGGGTGGGATTGGCAGCGCCACTAATCGTGGCCAGATTGAATCGCGTTGTTGTGCCAAGATAGGCAAGGGTTGTGTAAGTCGCGTTGCTAGTTACGACTGCCTTGTAAAAAATGATCGATGAATCATAATTACTGTTTGCCTGGAGAGAGTTAGCGGGAATGTTGACCGATGTGGCGGTGCCATTCAACGCGCCGGCTGTGCCGAGATTGGCGGTTAGAAACACATCACCAATATTTACCGAAATATAGTCGGCAGCCGTGCCGCCTGAGAAGGCATCCCAGGAGAGGAGGAAAGCCTGAGTGGGGTTCACGGATTGAGCGGATGTGTAATTGGCGATGTGGGGCGCATTGGGTTGGGTCACGTTCGGGAGGTTGACTGTCACTTGTTGATTTGAGGCTGTGGACATAACGTTGAAAACGTAGTTGCCTGTTCCATAGGTAGCATTGAAAGAGGTCAGATTCGTGCTGGGAGTGGAATGATAAAACATTTCGGGCTGAACAAAATTTCGTATCAGGTTGGTCACCGTTGTGCTGGGCAGCGTCAAAGAGACATTGGTTGCCGTTCGATTTGAAGCGAGCAAAGTTATTGCGCTGAACACATAGGAAACGGACGGATCAATAACGGGAGTGGCGGTTGACGTCTGGTTATAAAGATGTTGCTTGCCTACAATGAAAGAAGTCAATTGGTTGGTGCCGGAACCTGTCCCACCGCCTGCGGAGCCGGTGCTGAAGAAGCCGTCGGTTGTGCCAGTCAAGGGCTCACCGTTCGTATTTTCTCCATTAACACCCCAATAAATAGTCTGGTTCGCGGGAAATGCAGGAGTCGGAGTGCACGTCAATATGGTATGAGCGGGGTTCCAGGAGTAAGAAGTCGCAAGAATCGTAAATGGAGAAATAAGCAAAAACTGGACACTGGTTGCATCGACGTTCGTGTTCATTTCTTCGCTAAAGGTGAACACGACCGGAGCGGAGGGAGAAACTCCAGTTGCCGCAGTATCGGGAACGGATGAGACAATAAAAGGTTGTGCCCGGAGCTGAGAAAAGCATCCGAAAGAAAGAAGGATGAACAAAACGTTTAACAGGCGAGGGTTAGTTTTCATAAGCAAATAAGTCCTTCTTACATTGTCGCTTTACATTGCTTGTGAATGCAAGCCCTAAAGTGACGGATTGAAGGCAACGAGCTGGAAAGCGCACCCGATCTTTCTATTTCCAACCGGTCAACAGGATAATTAATGAAGGAAGAATTCTTTGAACTATACGTGCTGGCAAGTGGTCGTGACGAAGCGAAGGAACTCGCGGGTGCGTTCATGTTGCGGGGTTGAGAACACCTGTTCGGGCGTGCCCGACTCCGTGATGCGGCCCTGGTCGAAAAACAGGACACGGTCAGCCATGTCGCGAGCGAACTGCATTTCGTGTGTGACGACGATCATGGTCATGCCGTCTTCAGCCAGTTGCCGCATGACTCGCAAAACTTCTTCGCGCAGTTCGGGATCCAAAGCGCTGGTGGGTTCGTCGAAGAGCATGACTTGTGGCTGCATTGCCAGGGCCCGGGCAATGGCGACACGTTGCTGTTGTCCACCGGAAAGCTGCAGAGGGTAAGACTCTGTTTTAGATTGAAGTCCCACTTTGGTGAGCAGCTTGATTGCGAGTTCTTCGGCTTGTTCCTGAGGCATCTGCTTTACGACCATGGGCGCCTGCGTGATGTTCTGCAGAACGGTTAAATGGGGGAACAAATTGAAACTTTGAAAGACCATCCCGGCGCGCAGCCTTAACTGGCGCTGTTGCTCGCGTTGCTCGCTGGTGCGGGGCGGCCCGCCGCCCTGGACTGTGATATTGTCGATGGTGATGCGTCCTGCGTCCGGGATTTCGAGCTGATTCAAACAGCGCAAAAACGTGGTCTTTCCACAACCACTGGGGCCAATCAAAACGACCGTCTCACGGGGCTGCTGCAGGTGGTCGATGCCGTGCAGAACCCGGGTCGAGTTGTAGGACTTAATAAGGTTCTCAACGATGATCATAACGCAGTTTTCTTTCCAACCAATTGGCAAAAAGCGAGGCAGGATAACTAAGGCCGAAATAAATTCCAGCGGTCATGATACCCAGGCCGATGTAATCGTAAGTGGACATGGCGAGCATGCCGTACACTTTAGTTAATTCGACCATGGTGATGACCGAAACGATAGAAGAATCTTTAAACATCGCAATAAAATCGTTCGTGACCGGGGGAATGACGACGCGAAGCGCTTGCGGCAGGACCACGTGTTGCAAGGTTTGCCAGCGGCTCATGCCAAGCGCGAGCGAAGCTTCCGTTTGGCCCCTGGGGATGGATTGAATGCCGGCCCGGTAATTTTCAGATTCGCTGGCTGCGTAGTTAAGACCCAGCCCCAAAATTGCGGCCAAAAAAGCGTTCAACCTGATTCCGATCTGAGGCAGGCCGTAGTAAATAAGCAAAAGTTGGATCAGCAAAGGCGTTCCGCGGATGATCTCGACATAAGCTTTGGCAAGCCACTGAACGGGAGTAATTGCGTAGAGACGTAACAGCACAATGACCAACCCTGCAACAACTGCAAGGCCCATCGACAGAACGGACAATTCGACGGTGATGACAGCCCCACGCAGGAGCAGCGGCAGGTATTTCGTCCACTCCCGAAGAGTTGAATGAAATTCGACCGTCAGCGTACTTTCAGGTTTGTAACCTTGGAGCAAGGCCTGGCGTTCATCCCAGAGGCCATACTTCCGGTAAATGCACTCCAGTGTGCGACAGCTGCTCAGATGGTCGATGGCCTCATTAATTGCGGCAAGAAGGTTGGTATCCTGTTTGCGAACACCGATGGCATAATACCCGGGCGCGAATGGCGCGCCGGAAAGGCGGAGCGAGGGATCGGGTTTGGCGTAGAAAAGGGCGATGGGCAAATCGAGCAAAACTGCGTCAATGCGGTTTGCTTTCAGGTCACGAAAGCTTTCGACATTGCCGGGATAAGTTATTAGAGACAAATCCTTCCTTTCCTGGAGCAACCGTTGAGCAACTGAGGAGGAAAGCACGCCGATGCGTTTGCCTTTGAGAGCCTCAATAGTGTCGAGAGCAGGCGTTTCCTGGCGGGTCACAATCTGTTGCGCGTACACGAAATAAGGTTTGGACAAGGCAATGTGCTGTTGGTTTTCGGCCGTGAGTTCAAGTCCATTGAGAATGATGTCGAAGTTGCCCCGATCCAGTGCGGGGATCAGTTGATCCCATTGGTTCTGGACCATTTCAGCCTTTACACCCAAATGCCGCGCCACGGCCTCGGCGATTTCAAATTCAAATCCGATGAGCTTTCCTGGTTGCTGCGGATCGGGATAAACATAAGGAGCGCCGCCTTCAGCGTCGGCACCCCAACGCAAAACGCGCTTATCTTTAATTTCCTCCAGCGCGTCTTTAGCCAGGACTGGCCAACAATAAGTCCCAATCAGTAAGACTGTTGAGGTGAAAAAACGAAGTAAGCGCGTCGAGCGCCAGAGATTACTCATCGAAGCCGAATGCTAGCTCAACGGAAGTTGTGGGCAACCAAAGTTACGGTCAAAGATATATTTGCCAAACATTGCGAAGGAAATTGGATCGACCAAACGGTTAAGTCACTTACAATTTACCAGGAAGTTTGTAGCCGCTTGTTGGATTACGAGGCACTCCAGGCAGTGCCGAAAGTGTCCAGCAGTCTCGCGCAACTTGTGTCGCTCTCACCAGTCTAACAAATCGTCTATATCACCCAAAGGCCGCGTGAAGGTTGCCTTGGCCGGACTAATAACCAGAGCATCGGCTGCGCGTTCCACACTGCCCGATGTTGCGGCCACTGGCAGACTGATGACAAAAAACACACTCCCAATCAAAGTGGCTACAAAGCACACTGGTCTAACGATAATTACATCGGTGGCGATAATGGCCGGATCATTGCGCCAGGCGGCCGAACCTGAGCTGACGCTGGTGAACAGGAACGCCAGAACGCAAACGATCGTAACTATTCGGGTTTTCATGATAGTCCTCAATACGCTCATCTTCCTCGATTGTCCAGTGAATTGCAGTTCATCGGGCAAAGACCCCATGTGCCCGGTCCGCGGAGTGATGGGATGGTTCCCAACTGGATGCACGTGTTCATCACGCGAGGTTGCCAAGGCCGTTGGGCGAGGCATGCGCTTATTGGCTTGCTGACGCTGGTTGGCTTACATATCAGGGCGGAGCAGCAAATCAGCCAATTGCGCCTGGGGCATTTTCCAAACCTGACCCACGCCCAAGCCGTCTATGCACGGGCCACTGGCCAATTCGAAAAGGCAATAGGGGCCCATATTCAATGGATCTCGTTCAACGCCGGCCCTAGCGCGGTCGAAGCCTTGTTCTCCGATGCGGTGGATATCACATTCGTCGGCCCTAGTCCTGCAATTAATGGATACCTTAAATCCAAGGGAAACAAATTTGTGATCATAGCTGGGGCGGCAAGCGGCGGGGCGGGCCTGGTATTGAGAAAGGATTCGGGTATCCAGACGGAAAAAGATTTTTATGACAAGACCATTGCGACCCCGCAAACCGGGAACACCCAGGATGTGGCGGCACGGATGTGGTTTGCTGAAAAGGGTTACAAGCTGACAGAAAAAGGCGGCCGACTCTCGCTCATTGCGTTATCAAATCCGGACCAGTTGACCATGTTTCGTAAGCGGCAGATTGAGGGCGCCTGGACGGTGGAACCCTGGGTCTCGCGGCTGGAAATCGAAGGTGGCGGAGTACTGTTTCTGGACGAAAAGACGCTTTGGCCGAGAGGCAGGTACATCACGACTCAAATTGTGTGCAACAAACAATTTCTCTTCCGGAACCGTGAACTGGTCAAAAATCTTTTGCGCGCGCATATCGATGTGACGCAGCAAATCCAGTCAAACCCTGCTGAGGCCAGCAAAATCCTGAATGCTGAACTAAAAAAGGAAACCGGCAAAGCACTCAAGGAGGAGGTGATCAAAAATGCAATGACGCGAATCGAATTTACGTGGGATCCCATAGTTTCATCTCTTTACAAGTGCGCCGAAGCCGCGCACAAAGTGGGTTTCCTTCGCAAGACGCCTGATCTCCGGGGTATCCATGAATTGCGGCTGCTGAAAGAGGTGCTCAACGAAAAAAAGCTGCCATCGATTGATGAAGCTGATCCGACCAGGCCGTGAGTAAACTATTGATATGGGCAGGATCGGTTCATGGAAACGGTGTCTTTGCAACGCGCTGAAGCCTCTATGAACGAACCTGACGTTAATATGGCTGAAAAACCTGCCACCGGCAAAGGCGAGGTTCTTCTCAAGCTGAACGATGTTTCCAAAACATTTGAAAGTACGACCCAGGCTGTAGCCGCTCTTCAGCCGATTAACATGGAGGTGAATGAAGGGGAATTCGTTGTTTTTTTTGGACCCTCCGGCTGTGGCAAAACCACATTGCTGAACATGATCGCTGGTTTCGAGTCACCCACGCGTGGGCAGATTTTGCTCGAGGGCCAGCCAGTGACCAGGCCTGGTCCAGACCGCCTGATGTTATTTCAGGAGCATGCGTTGTTCCCCTGGCTCAATGTGATCGACAATGTGATGTACGGGTTGAGGCGGCAACGTGGGTTTTGGCTGAAAAGAAAAGCACGCCGGCAACGCGCCCGCGAACTGTTGGAGATGATGCACATGGAGGAGTTCGAAAAATCTGCCATCCATGAATTATCGGGGGGTATGAAACAACGAGCTGCCCTGGCACGCGCGCTTGCTCCCGACCCGAAGGTGCTGTTGATTGACGAACCTTTTCCAGCTTTGGATGCGCTGGTCAGGGCCAAACTTTACGGGGAACTTCAGGAGATTCTGGTTCGGACCCACAAAACCATTTTGTCAGTGACACATGATCCTAATGAAGCTGCGTGCCTCGGGGATCGGGTTTTTGTATTTACGGGACGTCCAGGAAGAATCAAGGCTGAAATTCCGGTGACTTTGCCTCGCCCGCGGGAAATCTCCGATCCGGAATTGGCAAAATTTTCGAGTCAGATCATGGCGGAGTTGGGCGAGGGATAAAGCTATGAACGGGCCCGAACGCAAGACTTCGACCATTTACGTTCTGGCCTTTTACATCTTTCTGCTGACGGCGTGGCAGAGCTTGTACAGCTTCGGGGCAGTTGCCGATTATTTGTTTCCTTCGCCCTTACAGGTTGCTCGCCGTTTGTGGGAACTTGGCTCGGACGGGCTGCTGTGGCCGAGTGTCCAGGCTACCCTGGTGCGGATGGCGGTCGGTTTCGTCACGGCCGCATTGATTGGATTGTTCATTGGAGTGCTGATGGGCATGAGCAAGCTGGTCAATCGCTGCTTGAGCTCTTTGTTTTTGGGATTGCAAACCTTGCCCACAGCCGCCTGGGTGCCCGTTTCGTTGTTGATTTTTGGGATCAAGGAACAGGGGATCTATTTTGTCATCCTGATGAGCGCAGCGCCCGCGATTGCGATTGCTACCAGCGACGGGATTGTGCGCATCCCTCCTATCTATATCCGCGCGGCGAAGACGCTAGGTACTTCACGACTAGCCATGCCTAAGACCGTTATTTTGCCTGCCGCGATGCCCAGCATTGTTACCGGACTCAAACTTGGCTGGACCTTAGGCTGGCATGGAGCGGTATCGGCTGAACTCATAAAATCTACGGTGGGATTGGGTTTCCTTCTTTATATGGGCCGCGAGCTGAACGATGCTTCGCAGGTTTTGGCGATCATGCTGGTGACTATCCTGGTAGGTTTATTGCTCGATCGTTTCGCTTTTGGCGTGGTTGAAAGAAAAATCCAACGGCGTTGGGGTCTGGAAACACAGGAGTGAACGGATTCTGTGCGCCTCAAAGCGAACTTGTGTTCTATTGTCTGGACAGCGGACCAAAAAAATTAAGATAACCTTCTTTTTTGGCTTCCCGCAAAATCAACAAGGCGAGTTCACGCGCGTGGTAATCCCCCCACATCGAGCTTTCACCATTAGGCACCTTTTGGCCTGGGGCAATGTAATCCCATCCATTCGGTCGATGATAAACCGAGTGCAAGAGCAAACCTTGATGCTCGGAACGGGTCGAGAGATAGGGTTCCTCAAGAAGAGTATTGGCGACTGTAAGAGCGGCTTGCCGATAACGAGCTGCTTTTTTTGGACTCCGTTTCGTTGCCAGGTAATTTCCCAACCGAAGCAACCCTTGAGCGGCAATAACTGCCGCCGAACTATCCACAGGCTCCCATGGGTTGAATGGATCGGCAGATTTATTCATGAAATCGCCAAGACGGTGCAGATCCGGCGCCCCGGTATCCCACATGGGAATTCCGTCCGTACAGGAGGTGGCGATAAAAAACTCTGAGGCGACCGCCGCCGCGCGGAAGAACACGGATTCGACTTTGGAAAAAGATTCGCCCGAAGGGCAATCAACCGAGCCGTTAACTTCCGCACGCTTGAGCGCAGATAGAAATTCCAATTGTTCCGCGTAGCCAAGGATTGCCCACGCTAATCCCCGAGTCCAGGTGCTAAAAGGGGAAAAACCTTGCTGCGAATTTGGACACCGATAATTCCCATCGTTGGTATTGAAAAGACTCTCGTGGGCAGTGCGTCCGGGGATATCGTAAGCATCACGGCCTTCCCCATAATATATGGAATAGCGCGCGGTGGTTTGCCCATGCTCGATCAGTCGCTGCAGCAACGAGATTTTCCTATCCCGCTCTCCCATCAGCACATGTCCGAGTTGGTGGGCCACGGCCAGCGACCGCAACGTCCGCATTGTGTCAACGAACAGCGAATGCGGCCCATTGAAGGAATAAATGAAGCCTTTGCCATCGGCGCTCTCTGTCCAGCGGGCTGCCTGGATGGCGCCGGAAACTTTCAATGCCAATTCGTAGAAATTTTGCTCACTCTCATCATGGGATATTTTCCCTTCCCGCATGAGACGCCAAAGATTTCCATAAGTGGAAATATTATTGAAACCATGATCGTGAACGCCTACGTGCGAAACGTGGGTCGCCATCAGCTCAACCGTTTTTTTTCTGCCGATGTTGAGAAAGCGCTGCTCTCCCGTCGCATCGTACTGGAGCAGTGCTGAACCAAGTTGAAATCCTTGCGTCCATTCTGTCCACCCGCGCGATGTGTATTTGCCCTTTGCGGTACAAACAGGTGTTCCCCGCGCGGGATCCCAGGTTTTTTGCAGGCTAAGAATCTTGCCGGCAGAGAGAACGAAGAGCCGTTCGCATTTTGGGCGTAATTGGTCCGGAGTTAACTGGTAATCGATTTTAATCGCCATTCGTCCCAATCTCAGGCGCATCGGGATTTACCTCAGGTCCGAAGTAGCGCAACACCACGAGCGGCTCAGTTTCACTGGTGTTTTCGTATGAGACGCCCTGCCTGGCCCCATCTTCGCTGCAGAAATATTCGTCCTCGGTCAGTTCTGTGAAACGGATGAGTTTAGGTGAGTTTAGAGGCTGGCCGTTAATCTTTCCGCTTCCCTGAACACAGATTAAACCGTAGGCACCTTTGTCTTTGATCGTGCATTTCACTCCTGGCTCGACGGTAAGCTCCTTGGCGCTGAAATATTGCTTGCCATTGATCTTTCCATAAACAATCCATCGATCCACAAAACCTTCACGAGCAGTCTGAGCGACCGGAACCGGTTCAAGGTAATGGTTATCTTTGAAGTTCGGATCGACGTTGGCTTCCCAATCAAGCTGCCCAACAATAAAATCCAGATCGCGATGCCTGGATTTAGGCATATCCTTGACGAGCAAGTCCCAGGGGACGTAGCGGCCTTCTACCATGCTCTGATACATGCCAAATACATCGCTCCCCCATTGCGGTTCATAGGTGCAAAAACTTCCAGGCGCATGAAGAATGCACGGTCCGACAAGCCATCCTGTACCGGGTTTTAATCGATAAGCTTTAGATAAATCGAGAATGCCATTATCCCCTTTGTTCCAGTTTTCCAGGCATTTGCGCACCTGCGCTTTGGTCGTCCCTGGTTCGAGGCCAAAAAATGTATAGGGGAAGTTATTCCCGATATTATTGTGCTGTGGCGGGAAGTAGTAGCTCTCCGGCTTGCCCTCCTGACCTACTAATTTGGCCTGCTTTTCACTTTGGTGCATGTGATGTGGAATCGGCCCCATGTTATCAAAGAATTTTGAGTACACGGGCCAGCGGCCGTATTTATTCCAGAGCGCTTTACCCACGAGCGTCGCGCCACCATCTTCTACAGCTTTTCGTAATGTGAACCGTTGCTGGCCAACGACGCAGTAGCTCAGGCCTTCGTCAGGCACACGGCCTTCGTTGGCGGCTTCGGTCGTGGAAGCGAACCAGCGTTCGTCAATGCCACCGCGGTTGGCGCCGTAGGCGTAAGTATCATCCGGGTGCAGCTTGATTCGCAGGCCCGGCTGAAGAAACGAGCGCGGGACCCAGGTGGGCGCCAGTCGTAATAAACCGCCGGTGCTCGACAATTCGTTAGCGACCAGTGTTTTGGTATTTCCTTTTGACAGTTTTAGTTGGTTGATTGTATTCATCAAATTCGCGCAAACCGTTACAAATTTGGCACGGCAAGGCAAGCGGCTTAGTATTATCGTTATAATTAATTGGAGAGTGAATCCGCAGGGAAGGCTGCCGGTAATAGTCGAAGGCCATTGCAAACGGAGTCTTGATAATTGATTAATTCGGTTGAACTGATCGCTCCTATTTCAGTAATTCTCATTGGAATGTAAAATGACAGCGTGAGGCTTACTCATCGCTGCGTTGGATCGAAAAAGGCCGAACGAACGAAGGAATATTATGGCTAACCAGGTTGTTTGGTTTGACGTGCCGGTCACGGAGTTGGACCGCGCCATTCGCTTTTACTCAGCGGTGCTGGGGGCGGCGGTTGAAAAGCAGGAAATGCAGAACATAAAATTCGCGGTGCTGCCGCATGGCCATAACGAGGTCTCCGGATGTCTGGTACCGGCGGGGCAGGGGGATGGTCCCAAACCCTCTCAGAACGGACCGCTGCTCTACTTCAATTGCCAGGACCGCCTCGATGCGGCCATAGGAGTAGTTGAATCGAACGGGGGCAAAGTTCTTCAGCCAAAACATTCCATCGGCCCTCATGGTTTCCGCGCCGTTGTTCTGGACAGCGAAGGCAATCGCATCGCGCTGCATTCGAAGTGAGGATAGCCTTTGCATTCTGGGCGGCAGGGGTTCTGGTACTTGCCGGGTGCCAGCCTCGAAGCTCGATCCCGCAAGGGATCCAGGTCTTTTTTTCACCTAATGGCGGAGCGACGCAGGCGGTCGTGAACGCACTTGGCCAGGCTACTAACAGTGTCCTGGTGCAGGCCTACAGTTTCACTTCAGCTCCTCTTGCGGCAGCTCTCCTGGCCGCCCAGCGTCGCGGCGTCTCCGTCCAGGTTATCCTGGACCGCAGTCAGCGGACTGAGAAATATTCCGAGGCTGATTTTTTTGTGCACAACGAGATTCCAACGTTGATAGACGCGCGCCACGCAATCGCCCACAACAAAATCATGATTATCGACCACTTCCTTGTGCTCACGGGTTCTTTTAACTTTACTAAAGCAGCCGAGGAAAAAAATGCCGAAAACCTTTTGGTCATCAACGATCCCGGTTTAGCCAGGACGTACGCCGAGAATTGGCATGTGCACGAACAGCACTGCGAGTTTTATGCTCGCAACGGAGCAAAGACTTCAGCCGACCCGGAGTAACAGGCCCTGAGCAGCATGAAGATTTCCGTCATTGTGCCCGCTTACAATGAGGAACGGCTTATCAAACAGACTCTGGAAAAAGTTCGTGAGGCCATGACAGCTTTTTCGAGTGTGGGTTGGACTTCGGAATTGATCGTTTGCAACAATAACTCCACCGATCGCACTGCCGAGCTTGCTGTGAAAGGCGGGGCCACGGTTGTCTTCGAACCCATCAATCAAATCAGCCGGGCGCGCAACTCGGGAGCGTCCGCGGCCTCGGGCCAATGGCTTGTATTTGTCGATGCCGACTCGCAGCCGAGCAAAGCCTTGTTTGCTGATATGGTCGAACAGATTCAAACTCATGAATGCCTGGCGGGCGGCAGCACGATTCAACTCGATGGACCGGATCGAATGGGTGTGCGTGTGGCCAAATCCTGGAACTGGTTTAGCCGCAGTTTTCGGCTGCTGGCAGGCTCGTTTATTTTTTGTGATGCCGAAGCTTTTCGTGAAATTGGAGGGTTCAATAACGAATTGTTTGCCACGGAAGAACTCGACTTGACGAAACGTTTGAAGCGATTGGCGCGACGAACCGGAAAGCAGATTGTGATTCTCCATCGCAACCCGTTGCTGACTTCATCGCGCAAACTGCATCTTTATTCCCCGTGGGAAATGCTCTGGTTTATGGTCAGAACGATGGTAACCGGAGGAAGGACTTTAAAGCGCCGCGAGTCCTGCCAGGTTTGGTATGACGGGAGAAGGTAGCCTGAGAAATGTGCTTGAGCGGATTCTTTTAGGGGCTGTGCTCAGTTATCCGACCACTTTTTCATCGCGCTTTGTATCCGAACAAAGTCCGGCAGGTCCTCTGGAGTTGTGGATTGTCCGATGAAACGGACCACTTTAGGCACTTTCCAACGGAAACGTTCTACATGGCCATCGGCGAAGGAAAGGCAGCCTCCCTGGTTATGTCGATCAGCGGGCATGTCAAACCACATATTGGGAAAGATAGGCACGCCCGCAGGATTTCCGAACTGAGCATCGAGCATCGTCTCCGGATGTTCGTCAATGAACACAAAAAGTTGAGAGGGAGAAGGCCGGGCAATTTCGGAGAATTTTTTCCAACAAGGCAGGTCGCTGATCCCCGGCAAGTTCAGTTCGGTCAGGTACTCGGGATACCCATTGACGGATTGGCTCATATTGTAACTGCGATTTCGTAATTGAGGCAGCTTCTCTCCCGCAGGTGTTTCCACGAGGGAAGTATCGGCCGGGCAATGATAGATCGGCACCGAACGGTTGAAGGGGAAGAGCACGCCACTTTCGAGATCGACAGTGTTTGTATCCGTGCGTGGATGATCGGGAGACCAGGAAAGGCTTTTGGCGATTGTCATATCATTGATGGACATGATGGAATCGTTCGGCGGCACGATGTCATTATGATCCAGGGCGTAAAGGTGCCAGGAAACCTGTAGCTGTTTGAGATTATTGAGGCAGCCGATTGTCCGGGCCTTTTCCTTAGCCCGGGCGAGGGCTGGCAGAAGGAGAGCGGCAAGAATGGCGATGATGGCGATGACGACGAGCAACTCGATCAGAGTAAAACCCGCCTTGCGGTAGAATCCAAAACCTATGCACCGAGTGCACAGGGCCGAATGGCAACGGCCATCGCTCGAATCGTTGCACGCTTTCATTTGCTCTGGCCAACCAGGGACAGACCCTAGCTGATTTAAAGCGCATTAGCGAGCAAAAAATATGCCGTCAGTCAGACTTCTTATCGGGATTTGATGGGCTATTGTTTAATTTTTTAGCAAGATTATTCAGCCCGAGAACAATTTGTTCCGCTTCTTCGCGAGTGGCATCGGGGGTAAAAACAAGAACACCGTCAGAGATGCGCCGATTGATTCGCGGCGCTGCGAGCCAGCGTCCCGTATTCAGTTTTTCGTCGGGAGGAACGACAAATTGGGAGAAAATAGCCAGGTGCTTTCCTGGATTGTTACTGCAATATTGTTCGAGCAGCGATGCGCCCTGATGAACGAGTTTAAGACGGATGGCAAAGCCACCGACCACCTCTACGACTGCAGCCTGCTCGACCTCGTTCTGGGTCAAGAAGGGAGATTTCTGAATGCTAAGCGTGAAGGGCTGATCGCGGGAGACGGAAATTCGCTCTTCACGACCGGGAAGGTCTCTTGCTTCGATATGAATGTTGAGAACAGTAAGCCGCTTTCCGGCTTTCCGCTCGGGGCTTTGGCAGCCTGCCACTAGTGAAAGAAGCAGCAGAGACAGCAAATAGGAGTTGAATAGTTTACTGGCAATAACCATAGTCCACCCACGAAAATCTAAATGACCGGTTGAAGTAAAGATCGTTTATGAGCAAGCAATCGAACAAAGTTGAAAAACGCAAACGTCGCGTAGCTTATTTAAAGCGAAGAAAGGCGAAAAACAAGCCTAAAGCAACGACGGCCGCACCTGCACAGGCCGGTCGGACGGGCTAGAGGGTTTTACCGTTCGCAACCAAGTCCGGGCTGAGCCTTGAACTTGTGTGTGGAATTTCTCCTGCTGAGTTTTCCGGAGCGGCTGGCTTTGTGGCCATACACTCCAGATGCCGCCCATTCCAAAGCGGGGATTGGCAGGCATGTGAACTGACGGCGTAGTTATTGAGGCAGGTCGCGGCGAGGATTTTTTCCAACTGCACCTTGGTGAGACCGAAAAAAGGCGAACGTTGTTCGCGTTTGTCCAAAATCTGCTTCAGGCCTTTGGTCAGCGCAGGGTAAATAATTTTCCGGGCGTGTCTTCGCGCCCGATACCATAGCGGAAGACCCGAAAAATCGACGATATTGAAAAACAGTTTTCCCCCTGGCTTGAGCCATTGGTAGAAATTATTGCAAACTTGGATCGTGACCGGGCAGCCATGCCCGAACATCCCAAGCGAAAAGATAAAATCGAAAGATTCCTGGGGAAATTCAGCCAGGTAAATGTTTCCCCTCATCAGCCGGATGTCTTTCACGGTGATTTCATTGGCACGAACGGGCGTCCGAGCGAACGAAAGCATTTCTTCCGAGATATCGATACCTGTCAGGTGGCTGGTATTATTCAGGCAGTGAAAATAGCGGCCGGTGCCGCAACCCACATCCAACACTGAAATGGGGTGCGGGAATGACCAGCAAATGTTCTTCAAGGATTGGGACAGCCGCTCGTGGTTCTTTGTTTGGACTTCGATCTCGTCATCGCGACGGTATTGCGCAGTCACTTCCCTGTAACCCGCGTTGATCCGTTTTTCCACTTCTTGATAATTCATTTCATCCCACCACTATTGGAGATTTGCGGGAAAATTGAATAGGGACTAAACCCCGGATCGCTTGAACTTTAAACCCAAACCTTCTTCTTAACTTGGTATACGATAAATAGTTCCTGACGGATTCGTTTGAAAGATTTCAGGCGCAGCGCGGTGGCGCGGGCCAGCTCCGGGGCCCCCTTACCATCCGCCATGGTGGGTGCATGGCGCCCACCGAAAATAAAAGGACAGATCGTAAGATAAATTTCATTTACCAGGCCGGCTCTGAACAACGCGGCGTTTACTTCACCGCCGCCTTCGCATAACAGGCGTTTTACCTTCCATTTCTCTCGCAACCAGGTCAACGCGCCGCGAAAATCCAGTTCATTTTCCCCAAAAACCTCCACCACATCGGCTGCAGCGCGTAGCCGCCGCAAGTTCCTTTCCGGTGCTGCGCCACTGGTCAGCACAATAATCGGGGAAAAACGCTGCCGGAAAATTTCCGCCTGAGGATTCAAGCTTCCGGAACCGCTGACCACCACCCGAAGGTTATACTCGTTCAGTCCATTCTTCCGGCGCAAGCGACGGTACTTGGCCGGTCCGGGACCAAGATTAACTGGAACGAGATCGACCGTTCGAGCCCCCGCCATGACTGCATCAGCGCCAGCGCGCAATTCGAGCAATAATTGTTGATCTCTTTTACTGCCGAAGGGTACGAACTTGCGATTCTCCGGTGCCAGCTTGCCATCCGCCGTGCTGGCAACGTTGATATAAACGAAAGGCAACATGCCTTGAGATATAGGCCATCAGACCCCTTTAGGCCAGCGCAGGTGTTCAGGAACGGGGGCTTTCGGCTAGCCACTCTTCACTCGGAAAAGAGATAAATCGGTGTCATATCCAGCCGTGAGGATTGCCAGGCTTTTGATGTGAACAAAGGCGCTTTCTTGACGGCAACATGATCGACCTCGAGTTTCATGTTCCTTTTTCCGGACAGAGCATATAAAGGCACAGCAAGAGTTGTCCTCCTCTGGAAGATTCCTTTCGTTGAAATAATGGCGATTGGCGGCTTCTGCCAGGAGAGATCGATCAGCAAGTCAGAAATTTGAGCAAGCGGTTCATTCTGTCGATCGTAAACTTTCGCTCCAATCATGTCGCTGGCGAGTTGATATTCCAGAGTATCCGGCTGCCTTGCTGAATCATGGATTGAGCGAGCCTGTGCCATTTCGGCAGACGTTGGAGAACCTGTAGGGGTTGGTCCTGGTTGGGCTGGGCTGCGATAATACCTGGAGATCTCGGCAGAGCGCCGCGGATTACCCAATGCGGCCAAATCGGATTTCCTGAATCGAGGAGCGTTTTTCAATTTCTGCAAACTTACGTCGAGTTCCAAAACGTTTTTCTTTATGGTCGCGCCTGAAAGCAAGTGCGCCGGAACGATTTTGCTTGTCGAGCCGAGGCCGGCCAATCCGTGGGATTTGATCACTACATATTCAACCTTGCCCGCCGGCAGAGCGACAATGAAATCACTGAGTTGCCCCAGCTTTTCACCGTCATAGTTTTCGATGCTTGAGCCTCGAATATGGCTCAGGCGGTTTCGTTGGAATTTATCGGCATCTGCGTAACCGCTTCCGGCCCGGACATTCAAAAACGCAACTGCCACTAATGCTATCGGCAGAAACGTCCGGCAAGCTCTCATGAGGGAGTATCGGCCAGGAGACATGTCTCGCCATGGGGTGAGCGCCCCGTGATTCGAACCGTTGCTGCAGTGCGAGGTCATATCCGGATAATCTTTATGTTTCCGAGTATCAGAAGAACGGTTATATCGGTAATGAAATTTATGGGCGGAAGGTCTCAGCCGCAATCTATAACAGCAACACGCGTTTGTGCTCTCCGTTTATGGGTGGCCATTGCCTTGCTTAATTTATCAGTGGCAGCGGGCTTATCCGGCGAAAAAATCGAAGAGCTTCCCCTGGTGCCATCCGGGGCCACAGTGGTGCTGATGGCTGGATTGCCAGGCGACATCGAAAGTGAAAATGCTTATCACGAGCAAATGCAGGAGTTGCTCGAAACCACCTTCGCTGCCGGGAATGTGCATCAGGTCATTTGCCTTTCGGATTTTTCGGAGGCGTTAAAGCCACCTGCCAAATTGGATGTCGCTTTCCTTAAAGCCGATCGAAATAGTTTCCAGGACCTTGGGGCAAAGTTGTCAGGGGTAACCAATCCCGTCGTTCTCATTGCCTGGGGTCATGGCGGCAAACAGGGTAATACTCCGGTTTTCCACGTGCGCGGGCCAAGGCTGACCCCCGCGGATTTTCAGACATTTGCACGCAAAGTCTCGACTGCATCTCGTTGGATTCTTTTGTTTCGCGGAAGTGGTGCTTTTGCCAGCGAGCTTTCCGGGTCTGGCCGGGCGATTTTATCTTCCGAATTCGGAACGATGTTTAATAGCGACCCGGTCAGCATGCAATTCCTGGTCAAGATTATCAGGGCCAATCCTATTATTCCCTTCGGCACCTTGGCTGAAAAACTCGGGCACGTAAGCGCCGCCTGGTATAAGGAACGAAATCTCGCCGCAACGGAAGAACCAACCCTCTGGGTTGGTGATGACAAACCGCGCTTATTAGCCGCCGTTGCGAGTCAGGAGCAATCGATTCCTGATAAAGTTGGGACGCCAGAGAATAAGACTGTCGCGGACAAGATTAAACAGGCTGCTCCTGATTTACCCCTGGCCTGGAAAGAAATTAAGCGGGAAGAAGCTTCAAAATATCCTGGCCTGGACGCCATCCTGTTAAAACGGCGTGTTCATTGTACGCTTGCAAATTCCCCGGCAATTTCCACTGAACAGGAAGAGTTTATCCAGGTTTTTACTTTGGAAGGTAAGAGGTTTGGCGACTTTGACATTTCCTACACACCGCCATTTGAAGACATCCACTTTCTGGACTGCGAAGTATTGCATCCGGATGGCACAATAATGCGACTTGATCCTGATGCCATTCGAGAGGAGCGGCAGGAATCCATCGCAGATTATCAAACCGGCCGGCGCAAGTTTTTTTCATTGCCGGCTGTTGTGCCGGGCTCAATCCTTCATGTGCGACATCGAAGTGAGTGGCAAACCTTTCCCTTGCCACATACATCGATGGAAATCCCTGTTGGGCGGGACCTGGCAGCGGTTGCAGTTGAGATCGAGGTCACCGTTCCTAAGGAATCAGCCTTTCATTTCGGCCTCGAGAAAGTGCAAGCGGCCGACCCCATTATCAAGCGAGGCAATTACGGCACGACTTATTCCTGGAAATTTGAAAACGTTGCGGCGCCGGTTCAGGAGCAATTGAGCCCGCCTCGCCACGATCCGCGTTTGTTGATTTCCACATTTCCGGAATGGGCCGATTTTGCCAGTTGGTATGGAAGAATTTGCAAGCTAACCGATGCGACGGGGCCCGAGTTAACGACGAAGGCGTTGGAACTCGCCGCCCAAAGCAAGAACGACCGTGACAAGGTCGTTTCGGTTTACAATTATGTCACGGGTTTGCGGTACGTCGCCGTGCCGCTCGGGGTGAATTCTTTTCGGCCACATGCTGCGACCAATGTGCTCCAAAATCAATTTGGTGACTGCAAGGACAAAGCAAATCTGTTTAATGCATTGTTACATGAGCTAAAAATCGAAGCTCACCTTGTGCTGCTGCCGCGATTCAGTCAGGCTCATGATAACCTGCCAGGCCTGGCTTTTAACCATGCTATTTCCCAGGTGTGGCTGGAAGGCAAACCTGTCTGGGTGGATACCACCGATGACGTGTGTCGTTTTGGTTTGCTGCCGCCGGGTGATCCCGGACGCAGAGTGTTGGTCGTCGATGGCAAGAGCACCAATCTTGTGCAGCTTCCTTCGCCAGAGATTGGCGAACATGAGCTGAAAATCAAAGCCAATGTGGATTGTACAAAGCCACAGCAACCATTAGCTATTCATTTAGAAACAACTACCCGTGGATATGCCGATTATGAATTGCGAAACGCTGCGCAGGAAAATACGAAGCTTGCAGCATCGTTCCCTTTACTCTCCAGAATCCTGCATCCCGTGGCAGGGGCATTCGCATTAGAGCGACAGAACGCCACGCGAGTGTCTGCGTTGGAAGAAAACTTTTCTTGCCAGGCTGATGGGGCATGGATTGGCGCTGTTTCGTCCAAAGAGCGTCAGTGCCTCCTACGCACACCTTTTTGGATTCCCAATCAATGGCGCCTGGCGCTACATAGTCGCAAAAATCCTTTATACTTGAATGAAGGATATCCATTAAGACTTGAAGAGGAATTCGCGTTTGTTTTGCCGCCTCAATCTCGCGTGGAATACCTGCCCGAAGTGCGCGAGAACAAGGCAGGGCCATTGAGATGGAGGGCTGAATGGACCAAAGTCGCTGATGATAAACTAACGGCGCGATTTCAAGCTGAGTTGGGCTCGGGTGAATTATCTGCGGATGAAACGATTGAGCTGCAAAGGCAATTGATCGAGCTTTTTGGCGCGTTCGGCGCATGCGCTAGTTTTGCCTATCCATGAACTGTAAGACCGGAGCGAACTCTTGTTGATTTGATCCACCATTCAAAAATCACCCATTTACCCAAATTCAAATCCATAATTTCCGTTAACTCATTAACCAGGTAACCAGCCCATGCTTGAAGAAACTGCCCTAGTATCAAACGAACCCCCGCCCATTATCGAGCCTGATCCCGCTTCCGTGCTCGATCAGCTTGCGCCGAAAATTCGGTTGCTTCAGGCTGAAATAGCCAAGGTGATCATCGGTCAGGAGGAAATCATTGCGGCCACGCTCTACGCGTTGTTTGCCCGCGGACATTGCCTCCTGGTAGGGGTGCCTGGTTTGGCTAAGACCTTGTTAGTCCATGCGCTGGCTCGCTCTCTCGAGATGAGCTTTTCCCGGATCCAGTTCACGCCGGATCTGATGCCTTCGGATATCACCGGAACAGAGATCCTCGAGGAAGATGCCGGCACTGGCCATCGACGTTTCGTATTTGCGCGTGGTCCGGTCTTTACGCAAGTGTTGCTGGCAGATGAGATCAATCGAACTCCTCCCAAGACGCAGGCCGCTTTGCTCGAAGCTATGCAGGAAAAAACCGTGACGGTTGCCGGCAAGTTGTACCGTTTAGAGGAACCGTTTATGGTGTTGGCCACCCAAAATCCCATTGAGCAGGAAGGCACTTATCCTCTTCCGGAAGCCCAGCTCGACCGGTTCCTGTTCGAACTGTTGATGGGTTACCCGTCGTTGGAACAGGAAAGAAGGGTGGTGGAGCAGCATTCTTATGCCCCGTTGGAGCGGCTTCAACCTGTTTTGAGCCGGGAAGAAGTTCTTCGGTTCCGCAACGCCGTTGCCCAGGTTCCCGCTGCTCCCAATGTGATTGATTATGCGGTGCGCCTCATCCGGGCGACCCGGCCCACCAGCGATGGCGAGGCGCCGGATTACATTAAACGCTGGATCCGATGGGGGGCGAGTCCGCGCGCCAGTCAGTATTTGATCCTGGCAGGACGCGCTCGCGCTGCCTGCCAGGGCCGTTTCAATGTAGCGTGCGAAGATGTGGCAGCCCTCGCTCCGCTGGTCTTGCGTCACCGGCTGATCCGAACATTCCAGGCAGACGCGGAAGGGAAGACCACGGACGAGATTATCGGCAAGCTGCTGGAAGATGTGGCGCAGGAGTGAAATGAAATCCGAATTCCGAAGCTCGAAATCCGAAAGCTCAAATTAATGACGAATGACGAATCGACGAATGACCATGAAGTCCGAATGCTAAACTCTAAAACTAACCAGCCAGTGTCTAACCCGGTAGAATGCCTGAGCGTGTCCTGCTCGATCGAATATTTCGAACTTCGGGTTTGGGATTTCCTTCGGATTTCGGATTTCGAACTTCGGATTTTGACCTGAATGCCCAATGAAATCCGAATTGCTAAATCCTAGACCTAACCAGCCAGTGTCTAACCTGATAGAATGCCTGAGCGTGTCCTGCTCGATCGAATATTTCGAACTTCGGGCTTCGGATTTCGGACTTCGGGCTTCGGATTTCGGACTTCGGGCTTCGGATTTCCTTCGGATTTCGGATTTCGAACTTCGGACTTAACTCCATGCCCTCTACAACGCAAACCTTATCCGAGCGTTTTGATCCAAAAATGCTTGCGGCCTTTGAAGGGCTGGATTTCAAGGCGCGCTATGTGATGGAAGGTTTTCTGAGCGGGTTGCACGAAAGCCCTTTCCACGGGTTCAGCGTGGAATTCAGCGATTATCGCAATTACCAGCCGGGGGACGATTTGCGGCGTTTGGATTGGCGTCTTTATGCGCGGAGCGACCGCTTATGCATCAAACGTTACATGCAGGAAACCAACATGCGATTTTATGTCGTATGTGACACCAGCGCGTCCATGAATTACCGGGGAAGCACCGCCTGGGGATCCAAACTCGAATGTGCGAGAGTTTTGGCTGCCGCGTTGACCTGGTTTTTACTGAAACAAAACGATGCTGCAGGAATGGTCAGCCTCAGTGGCGACCGCCAGGTTCCTGAGTTTATTCGTCCATCGCAGCGGTCCAATCAATTCGGATTGATGTTGAAGCAGCTGGAAAATTTAAAAGCCAGCGGCGCGGCTTGTCTTTCAGACCTTCTCGAAAACACAGTCCGGCTGGTGCATCGGCGGAGCGTGATTTTGTTCTTTTCCGATCTGCTAGAGCCGTCGGAAGAAGTCGCTGTTCGGTTCAAACAACTTCGCTTTCATGGGCACGAAGTGATTGTGTTTCAGGTGCTCGACCGGGACGAAACCGACTTCCCATTCGATTCCCCTAAAATTTTTGAGGATCTTGAAACCGGTTCTCGCCGCTCGGTTAATCCTGCCATGGCTCGTGAAAAGTACCTCGCCCGGTTCCAGGCTTTCATGGAGTCATACCGGCAATTGTTCCGTTCTTTGGAAATGGCCCATTGCACCGTACGCACGGACGAGAATCCATGGCATGCGCTCGCCTTGTTCCTTTCTCAACGCAAACGCCTCAAATAATATTGTTTGGCTTGCCTAACGGCTGGTTTGATGTTTGATGGTCCCACGATGGGCCTGGATCGACAGCTCGGTCCGGATTTCGAACAATTTGTTGGACCAGGATATGCATATGAAGACTAAATCTCTTGCGTGGTATTCGACGGCTTTGCTGCTCGGTGTTCTTCTGTGCGGCTGTGGCAAGTCAGAGAGCGAAACGGCCGGCAAACCGGGGGAGGCTCGGCAGAAAAAACTAAAGCTGGCGTTTGTCTCCAATAATGCTTCCTCTTTCTGGACCATTGCGCGCGCAGGTTGTGACGATGCCCAAAAGGAACTCGGTAATGTCGTGGTCGATTTCCGTATTCCTCCAGCCGGCACGGCCGCAGAACAGAGACAAATCCTGGATGATCTGGCCGCTCGCGGAATTGACGGCATTGCGGTGAGCCCTATTGATCCAGCCAACCAAACTGAGTTTTTGAACAAGCTGGCGGAACAAACGTTGCTCATTTGTCACGACAGCGATGCTCCGGCAAGTAAACGTGTTTGCTACATTGGCACCGATAACGTTGCGGCTGGAGTGGAGGCTGGGAAATTAATCAAAGAGGCGCTGCCAAACGGCGGAAAGATCATGGTTTTTGTTGGGACATTGGACGCACAGAACGCTCGGGAACGCCTGGCCGGGATTAAAAAGGAAACCGAAGGAACGAAAATCGAAATTATTGACGTACGCACCGATGAAACCGATCGGGTGCGCGCGCAAAAAAACGTCGAGGACACTTTGGTGAAATATCCTGATGTGGCCTGCCTGGTCGGGTTATGGAGTTATAACGGCCCGGCCATAGTCCATGCTCTAAAATCTTCGGGAAAGGTTGGCCGAGTGAAGGCCGTCTGCTTTGACGAGGAAGAAGAAACTCTCGCCGCCGTTGCTGAGGGAGTAGTTCACGCCACAGTTGTTCAACAACCTTACGAGTTCGGGAAACAGGCCATTACTAAAATGGCAAAGTATCTTGGCGGCGATAAGGCTGCACTGGCGGGTGGAAAGCAAATTGTCCCTACCGTCAACATCAAGGCTGCAAACGTCGCCGAATTCAAAGCGCGTCTTGATAAGCTATTGGCGAAGTAGCCAAAAGGGATCTGAAACCGAATACAATTTCAACGACGAGTGCATGAATGAACAAAACTCAACAGAAGGACGTGAAGCAAACGAAGAAGAAATTCAGCATCCCAGCCCATAGGGCGACAGAAAATAGCCCCCCGATTTATCGGCGGGATCGGGCGCCAAGCTTAACTAGTCCCGTCAGGGACGGCAGAACGGGCTCGCTCAGTTTTTTCCGCACCTGCGGGGCTAAGCAACTCCTGGCACCGTAATCGCGGCGATAAATTCGAAAGTTTCAATGTGATAAATTAGCGAGAGAGGTCCTCGCTAAACAAAACAACGAGTTTTGGACCTGCTATTTCAAAAGCGTTTGTTCTCAGACCCCTGAACCAAAGCATGTCTCTTCTCCTTTCAATGCAAGGCATTTCCAAGCGCTTCCCCGGCGTGATTGCCTTGGACAATGTTGATCTGGATGTTCGTAAAGGCGAGGTCCTGGCGCTTTGTGGTGAGAATGGCGCAGGCAAATCCACGCTCATGAAAATCCTCGGCGGCGTGTATGCATGTAATAAAGGCACAATCCTGTTCGATGGCCAGTTGGCGAATATCAAACAGATCAGCGATGCCATCAACCTTGGGATTGCTTTCATCCACCAGGAAGTCAACGTGCTGGACAATCTGGATGTTGCCGCAAATGTTTTTTTGGGACGCGAGCCACTCAACGGCCCATTTCAGCTGATCGATCGCAAAAAGATTCACGCCGACACCGAGCCTTATCTCCGGCGTCTGGGGCTTGAGGTTTCGAGCCACACACGAGTGGACAAACTTTCGCTGGCTCAGCAACAATTGGTGGAGATTGCCAAAGCTCTCTCGCTGGATGCCCGCCTCATCATCATGGATGAGCCAACCTCGAGCCTTACCCTGTCCGAAAGCGAACGGCTCTTCAAATTGATTGGTGAACTGAGCCAACAAGGAATCAGCGTTATTTACATTTCGCATCGACTGCGCGAAATCGAACAGTGCGCCGATCGAGTGGTCGTCCTGCGTGATGGCCGGAATGCGGGCGAGTTGGCGCATGAACAGATCGCGCACGATCGAATCGTTAATTTGATGGTGGGAAGGGAAATCAACAATTTCTACGTTCAATCCAACGCGCAGCTGACACTTGGCTTTCTTAAAATTCGCGATCTCCGTAGCAGCCGTTACCCTGCGAAAACTGTTTCCTTCGATGCGGGAAAAGGTGAGATCCTCGGCTTTGGCGGCCTGGTGGGCGCGGGACGTTCGGAGATGGCCAAGGCAATCGTGGGCCTGGATCCCCGGGCATCTGGCGAAATCATTTTGGGAGAAAAAATCGTTCCAGTTGGCAAACCACGCAAAGCACTCGAGTGTGGAATCTATCTTGTGCCTGAGGATCGTCATGGTGAGGGTTTGGTCCTGGGTATGAATGTGCGCGAAAATATGACATTGCCGTCGCTAAAGAATTTCTCCCCTCTGAATTTCATTCGCCGTGATCTGGAGCGTGAGAGAGCGCGGGAACAGATCGCCTCCTTACAGATCAAAACTCCCGGCGCGGAGACGCTGGTATTGAACCTGAGCGGAGGAAACCAGCAAAAAGTCGTTCTGGGCAAGTGGCTGGGGATGTGCCCGAAAGTAATTATTTTGGACGAACCCACTCGAGGAATTGATGTTGGCGCCAAAGCAGAAATTTACCGGTTGATGCGCTCGTTGGCAGAGCAGGGGACCGTGATTTTGATGATCAGCAGTGATATGGAAGAACTGCTCCATCTCAGCGATCGAATTGCAGTGATGCACGAAGGTGAAATCAGTGGAGTGCTGGAAAGAGCCGATTGCACCGAGGAACAAATCATGCATTTGGCGGTAGGAAACCGAGCTGCTCGGCCAACCAGAAGGTGAAAAAAGAATTGGGCATTTCGGTTTTGTTGCTGGTGCTATGTGCGATTGTGGCAAGCATCAGCCCGAAATTCATTTCTGCCGTCAACCTCACCAATACGGCCAATGTGATTGGGATCTATGGAATCTTTAGCATTGGCCTTGGGCTGGTCATCATTACCGGCGGAATTGATTTGTCCGTTGGCTCGATGTTCGCGTTGTGTGGTGTGCTGTTGGCTATGGCCTTGCGAGAATGGAAATGGCCCTGGCCGGCTGCGGCTTTGCTGGTCATTCTGCTACCGATGCTTCTGGGCTATGCGCATGGCGCTTTGATCACACGCCTTCGCATCCAGCCTTTTATCATTACGCTATGTGGGTTGCTGATTTATCGGGGTCTGGCGCGTTTCATTGCCAATGACAACACCAAAGGCTTTGGAGAGGCTGAAGGATTCGGAACTTTGCGTTACCTGGCCGCGGGAAAACTGTTCGGCTTGCCGATGCCGTTCGTTCTCTTATTGATTGTCGCGTTAATGATGTGGTTCGTGTTACATCGTTCGGTTTACGGGCGCTATTTGTTCGCGGTCGGCCGTAATGAACAAGCAGCCCGGTTTTGCGGAATAAATACCCGGCGTGTCATTGCCAGCAGTTACGTTGTGGCTGGTTTATTGACCGGGATTTCGGGAATTTTGCTCGCATTTTATACTAACTCGATATCCCCATCCAACCATGGAAACTTTTACGAACTTTATGGCATCGCAGCGGCTGTCCTCGGTGGCTGCAGTTTAAGAGGAGGCGAAGGTTCGATCTTCGGCATCGTCATCGGCACGGCGCTGTTGCGTGTGCTGGAAAACCTGGTCAATTTGCTTCGCATCCCAAGCTCGTTAAACTTCGCCGTAATGGGCGGAGTCGTGTTCATCGGCGTTCTTGTGGATCAACTCTTTCAAAGGCGCGCACTGCGTAAAACGTCAAAGTAGACAGGACGATGGAATAGTAGAGTAGTATGGAGAACTTGTTCTCTTCACCCAGGCCGTGGCCTGAACTTGATCTCAACGAACAAATGGATGCATATTGCAGTTCAGACAATCGCCTTTGGGTGTCGAAGATAAGCTTATGAAAAATCGTCCTGTTTTGCAGGTTGGCAGTAAATGTGGGTTCACATTGATCGAATTGCTGGTCGTCATCGCAATCATTGCCATCCTTGCGGCTATGCTTCTGCCCGCCCTTTCAAACGCCAAATCGAAGGCAGTCCAGACACAGTGTTTGTCCAATCTCAAACAACTCAACCTTGCGATGGTGCTTTATTGCGGGGACAATCGGGACAAGACACCTGGAAGGGAAAGTGTATCCGACCAGGGCATTTGGTGGTATTCAGGCCACAAGGACATATGGTGGTGGTACAAGGAACTGGACAAAGTTTATGCCGGGGTGAATGGAGCATCCCCCAGCAACCATTTGGTTTTCCAATGTGCAAAAGACCGCGGTTGGAAAGATTATGGATTCCCGATGCCTCATCATGACAATCCAGTACTTGATTATGGCAGCTACGTGTTCAATGGGTGTGATAACCGAGGTGACCCCAAAAACAATCTGCTCAATGCCACTTTATCCAACATCAAACATCCCACACGCACATGGTTGATGTCCGAATGGCCTATTCATTGGAGTTATTCGTGGCATAAGAGCCGGACCGGCAGCAAAGATATCTCGTACAAGGATGCGCTCTGCAACGTGAGCATGGTGGACGGCCACGCCCAATATATCAAAATCTACTATAATCCTGCCTTGCCCAATGGGGATGCGCCCTTTGCCTATAAGACCAGTGACATCCCTGAGTCGTACGGTTATCAGAATGCGCCAGATTGAATTATCTGTGCGCGTTAGGCCGAGCATCGTAGCCCCCGAGGTAACGAGGCGGATTCCCAAGATATATCTCAAGTCCGCCTCGTTACCTCGGCGGCTACTGTTCAACAGCCTGGGGAAGGGCGCACTTCGCGCAGCGGAGATGTTTAGTCTAGCTCTTCTTCTGTTCCTGATCCCTGCTTGCAAGCCGAAGGAAATTCAAGCTCTGCTGGGGCCCAGCCAGGCGCTTGCCTCCGTCCTGGCCGAAGAAGCTGTCCAGCTCGCCGGATCAAAAAAGCAAGTCACTCTCATCACTCACGATGCTTCGTGGGGGCCACCGTCCACGGTCGAGGAAACACTTAAACAGGCTCTAAAAAAACACGGTTTCACCGTCGTTACTGTCAAAGCCGCCAACTTGGGAAATCCCATGCTCTCAGGGACCGTCGGTTTGAAAGCGGCGGACTTTTCCGATGCTTTGGAAAAATCAGCGGGAAGGGGTGTGGTCATTTCTCTGGTCGGGGCGCCACTGCTCGCGGCCGAGAAGACCACGAGTCTAGAGCATCCCCCGGTGCTCGTTGTGGCGACCTCGAGCCTGGGCGATAAGATGGGCGTGCGCGGCGATCCTTTACAACTAGCTCGCCTTCTGGACGCCCACGTCATCCAATTGGCGATCATCGATGGCGCCGATCCGACAGCGAATGCCCCCGGGAAAGCCAATGAAACGCGGGAACTCTTTTCGCAAAATTATCGCATTCTGCGGCAGCCCCGATGATCATCTATTTGTCACGAGGGTGAGCTGCATATTTCAATCGCCAATAAAGCAATGGCACGAATCCTAAAAATATTCGCGATAATAATGGCAGGGCCCGCAGAAAGTTTGGGACGACCTTCCGGAGTCAGTTAGAAAACGGTTGCATGGGCTGCACAAGCAGGTTTAAGAAAACTCCTATCCAATGTGGAAGGACGACGGAGCGGTCAGAACGATAGGTGGCCATAACGCGCAAGGACATATCGCGATCGAGCATCCAGTCCATGTAGGCCCGCACGCCGTTCTCCGGCGGATCCCATCCCGTCAGATCCAACCGGCGCTCGTTTTTGCGTTCGCTATGTCGCGAAAATTCGGTTATTGTTTCTGCGCTCCGCTATGAATCCAAAAACTTTGCCGCGCGAACCGGAGCGCCGTTCTTTTCTCAAAAAGACCTTAGCAACTGTTATTGGAATCGTTATGGGATTGTGTCCCATCGCGTCGGGTTTTACAGTTTTTTTGGACCCATTGCGCCGGAGATCCACCAGATCTGGTGCAATCCGTGTCACTACACTTGAGGCGTTGCCCATAGACGGTGTGCCCCGCATATTTCGCATTATCGACGACCGCGTGGATGCATGGAACAAATTCCCCCGAGTGGCCATTGGCGCGGTTTTCCTACGACGAACCAGCCAAAACGTAGTCGAAGCTCTCAATGTCGTTTGTCCCCATGCCGGGGGATTTGTCGATTACATTCCAGCCACCAAATGTTTTGTTTGCCCATTGCACAACAGTAAATTTGCCATCGACGGAAAAATCAGTGATCACAAAAGTCCCGCCCCTCGCGGCATGGATACCCTTGAAGTGGAAATCCGCCATACGAATGAGGTTTGGGTCAAATTCCAAAACTTCGAAGCGGGTCATAAGAAAAAGGTGGCCAGCCGATGATATTTCTACCCGATGAAAACGCCGGCCATTATTTCGCTCGCGGGGTTGTTAACGGCTCTGCTTGGGCTGATTGCTTACTGTGTAGCAAGAGACGATGAACCCGTTTACCAGGGCAGAAAACTCAGTGCGTGGGTGCAGAGAGCAGTACTCGAGGGCGATGGAAATGCAGAGTTAGTGTTAGTGAGGGCCATTCGCACCGGGGATGCCTTTGCCAGGATGCGGGTGGAAAATGAGCTTATCCATCGCGTAATGACAGGGCTCGGAACCAGGAATTCCCCATTGTGGCGGCCCTACACGGTCGTGAGAACAAACTTGCCAGCTTACATCGCCGGCAGGATTCCGGAGTGGCGTGAACCAAAGCAAGTGCGGGCCTCTGCGGCCCGGTGGATCAGCCATCGCACCATGTGGTCCGTGGAGCAAGTCGCACCCTGGAATGAACGAGCCTCAAAGACATTATGCGAGCGAGCCGCCCCTGTCCTCTACAAGCTGGTAAGAATTGATCCGGACAAAAATGTTCGTCACATCGCATTAGTAGCGCTGGGGGACGTCGGGATCCTTTCGAAGGATACCTTAGTATTAATGTTCCAGGTGCTTACTTACCCAGACTATCAGGATCGCACAGTTGCAGCCCGGTGGTTTCGACGGACCAGATGTGAGGCCGAAAGAGTGGTGCCTTTTTTGCTAAAAGGTCTTGAAGACCCGGCCATGAAAAGCGAGTACGCGCAGGCATTAGGGGCCTATGGAGAGCGGGCCAGGTTTGTAGTCGAACCGCTCTTATCCCTCGCGAAAACAAACGACCGGGCGATTTCCTCGGCTGCCTTGTGGGCTTTAAGCGGCATCGACCTGCCTGCCGCTGGCAAGGCTGGATTTTGGAGGTGAAGTCGAAGCCAGCCTCTTCGTCCGCACCGAACCGAGCCGGTTACGTTCTACGCATCTAAGCCAGGCCTTGTCTATTGCACATTCCTGTCAATTGAGGTACGTAACAACTAGATTAAAGAGTTCGATCAGTGCATCCACTTCATAGCTGAGAACGTATAACCATGATGCAGCAGAAATCTGGACGGGCAGCAGATCGGGGTTTCACCCTGATTGAGCTCCTGGTTGTCATTGCGATCATCGCCATTCTCGCCTCCTTCCTACTGCCTGCCCTGAGCCGCGCCAAAGAAAAGGGGCAACGCGCCGCCTGCTTTTCCAACCTTCGGCAAGTTGCGCTCTCTGCTCGGCTCTATATGGATGACAACAACGGCAGCATGTTTCACCATCACGAAGGTTGGGTCCTCGATGACGGAACCCAAACGGATACTCTGCCTTCGAGCCCAGCCGCGTGCGCTGGCGGCGGAAACGGCAACAGCCAGGCGGAAAAACCTTGGGTTATCTTTTTCTATCCTTATCTCAAGAACCGCATAGCAGCGTTTTGTCCTTCCGACCAGACGCCGCGCTCGCGTTACCTTGCAACAGATCTCAATGGATATAATGGCGGCATCGCCACTACCGGCCAGGCGCCGCCTGCCAACTCGGAGCAGGCCATCGCCCAGTCAGAACATCTCACTATCGAAAGCTATTTGCTCGACTCGATCTTCACGCACAAATCCGCGCGCTATGCGTGCGAAGGCGTTCTTTCCGGCTATGCCACCGACAGTGTCATTGCGACCCTTCCCAACCGGAACATTATCATGTTTTCAGAGCGCAACTCCGAGGCGATGAACGCCGTGGACAACGCTGAATATGGCAGCGTCAATCAGGACGATTATGACACCTGGGGCGGGGAAGCCGGGCTTGTGAGATGGGGAAGCGGCAACTATGCCAATCAGGGCTGGATTCGCTACAATCGCCATGCACAGGGCGCTAACTACGTCTACGCTGACGCTCACGTCGAATTTCTTCGCTGGGGCAAAGCGCGGTTCGATCAATACCCCGACCACATTGTCCGCTTCCCGCTCTCGAGTCCTCCCAACTAGAGTCCTGGAATTTCAGGTGGTGTAAAGAGGTCAAGTTCTGCTGGCGTTTGCCAAAAGAAGAATTCGTGTCAGTTCCTGAATTAGTTTCTCGGCCTGAGGCCTGTCTCGGCAGGATTAGCTCGAAATAACTCTAAAATTAGAAATGCCAGCTCAATCCGCCCCGGATGCGATAATCTGGAACAGTTTGCAGGGAGGTGTTATCGATGCTCATGGGAAAATCAGCCGCCACATATGCACCCAGATGCGCGCCCCAGGTGAAATTCACCTGCGGACCGAGATAGACCGCCGTCACCCCGGTATCCTCCGCAGATTCACCCTGGAAGGTGTCCTTCCCTTTATACTCACCGGAAACGATTGCCTGTAAGCTCAGGGTATATTCATGCCTCAGCACGACATAGTAACCTGGCCCCCCTGACCACGTAAGATCGTTCGCAAACTGGTAATCGAAATCTCCCTTGCTGCGGATCGCATATTGAACGTTGGCCGAAAGGAAACCCTTGTGCCAGCGGGTGTAAATCCCCGTTCCCACTATCCCGTCATAGGAGCCTGTTCCCAGTGTAAGGTCGTGCCCGTGAATGCCGCTGGGCGGGCCCACCGGATCTTCAATTTCGTTGAACTCTTCGCTGATCCGGTCACTGCTGCCGGTGGGGAACTTGATCCCTCCGAGAATACTCCAGTTGAAAGTAAAATTCTCAGTGAGCTTCGTATAAGGCACAAATGTGCCTAGAAGCGACACATCCCCCACGCCAGATTCGGTGCCGCGATCGATGCCTCCTTCGCCATCTGGCCGTTTGAACGAGCGGTAGATCAGCGGCAAGGTGAACTGCAACCCGAATCGTTCGTTGAAATTGTAACCGGCGAATACCTGCGAAATTGAACTATCCAGGTATTGACCGGACGGATTGGAAACTTCATGCCCATCCACTTGCACCGTTCCGAAGTGAGTGAACTGCTCCGAAACTCCGGCAAAAACACCTCGCCCGATCTCGCCCCGCGCCTGGCTCGCGGTATAGATGGCGCACAAATCACATGCTGAGACAGGCTGCACACAAACGGCAGCCACAACTACGGGGATTAAAATCTTCACAAATTTAACTTGTTGAGGTTTACCACAAGGTGGCTCCTCGGTTAATGCACAAAAAAGACACCACTCCGGCGCAAACCAGCGCCCGGAGACAGAAGGAATTATGTGAAGAAGCCTCTGGGAGGGGGAACGGGAGGAGCAGCAGTTAACACATCCGCCCTAACGTGCGCCACCCTCGTCTCGGAGAACGAAGAGGGAGCGCGGAAGATGAACGCGCACGGAGCGTAGGGAAACTCCAGCTTTTTCAATTCAAATTTGTAATCGGACTTTTTTTCCGATTGTTTGCCCTTGGCGATTTGTTTGCACAGTGTGCAAGGATGATGCCCGTCGAAGGTTTTCACGACCGCCTCGCCGATCGGAGACTCTTGAGAATAACTGACTATCATGCCCGCCCACGCAACCGCCTGAAGCAGCGTCCAGTGCAAGCCAATTGAACTGGCCAGAGCCAGCGCTATCAACATTCTGGGCAGCCGCGCAGTCACAGGCGCAGCTTACGAAGGTGCAGGAATCTGTCAAGCAGCAGCAGAGTTGCCGCAGCATTGCATCATTTCAGAGTTTCACCTTTGACGGGTGACCCGAGAATTGAGGTTCTCCGCTTTCATTCCTTTTCTGCCATGTTCAACACATGTTGGCGGTGCGACCGTTTCAGCTCTTGATCACCTGCTCTGGTTTAAAATCTATGGAACTTCAAATGGTAGCGCAGAGTTGCACTCTGCGGGGCAGGCTTTCAGCCTGCAACATTGGATTCGGGGCGATGAACCACCCCAGGGCGTTGCCCTGGGCTGGTATGAGACAGGCCGTTGGCCTGAAACATTGACCTGAAACATTGGACCCGGGAAACCATTGACCCGCGAACCTGCCAGATAGAAACCGGAACTTGGAAGTGCCATCCGGTGTCAGTAGATTTGCTCTACACACCCATCAACTAGTGAACCGTACCAATGAAGCTGATACAGCGAAACGTGCTTCGTGCCGCAAGTCGCGATGATTGCGTAGGATCGAGATGAATCAGAATTAAATGTTACGGTGCACTAGCACAGTTCGTGAGCTGGCGTACTTTTCACACTGATCACCGATTTTTGTTCAAGACACCAAAGGTGTCCCTCATACCAGCCCAGGGCAACGCCCTGGGTTCATTCCGCCGCAATGAATGGAAGCGCTGAAAGCGCGTTTCATAGGGTCCTGGGAACTATTCCTTTTATTGCCGGCTCAAATAAACCAATCGGCACCATACAAGCGCGTTCCGGTGAAACCAATCAGGTTCTATTGACAAGGGGTCTACCATCTTTGGAAAGGTAAAAGCCCAGCACCCATCGGGCTGGAATTGCATAACTGTGAGACAATTTTATTCACCTTTGGCGATACCTGGTGGTTTACGCAGGGGAGCGCGCCGGAGCGCGAGCGCCTTCACCTTGACCGAGCTGCTGGTCGTTATCGCGGTGATCGGCATTCTTATAGCCTTGCTCCTGCCGGCAGTTTCGAGTGCCAAGCGGAATGCGCAACAAGTGCACTGTCTCAACAATATCCGCCAGTTGGTGCTGACCAGCTTCCTTTACGTCCAGGACAATGACCAATATCCCACCTTCATTAATCCGAATGTTCCACTTTCCGGAATTTCCTGGATCTCGCGCTTTACCGACGTGAAAACCAGCAGGCTTTTGTTTTGCCCTTCCGCGCCGTTGCGCCCACCTCCGCCCAACGAGGGTAATCGCCAGGGCGCAGCCAATAGCTCCTGGGTACGCTGGACCGAAGACGCGAAGATCATGTTTGCTGCCAGCTATGGCTATAACGCCTGGCTCTACCCGGACCTCTACAAGTACTTTGAGATGAATCACCAGGAAATGGTGTTCCCAAAAGCTGGAGTGGAGCAACCGTCTTTAACGCCTGTCCTGGTCGATGCCAACTGGTGCGGGCTCTCGCCTAAAGAGGACAGTCGACCCGCGCGCGACCTTTATAATGGATTGGATATTGGCGGCGCTGGAGGCATGGGGCGTTGCACGATTTCACGGCATGGCGGAGTGAACCCCGCAGGAGCGCCGCGCAATCTGGCTCCGGGTCAGAAAATGCCTGGCGCCATCAACATCGGCTTCGCAGACGGCCATACCTCTCTGGTCAAACTCGAAGAGTTATGGAGGTTCACCTGGCATCGCAACTGGCAGGCACCTTCGGCGCGTCCACCTTAGTTCAGTCGCGCGCCCCTCCAGTACCACAGCGACACCAGACCGGTGGCATACAGCGACACTAATGTTTGTAACCAACCCCCCCCTGCTCGAACCACAACTCAGGTCCGTGCGGCTCCCTTCTCAGTCCGGTCCGACCGATCTGCGGGAACGAAGAGCAGTGTTTTGCCACTTGACCTGAATCACATTTGGGGCGAATTTAAACCTTGTTCCGCAATGGGGGCGTACTGGTTTCGACTTTGTGAATACGCCAGAGGCGGCATGTCGAGGATGGTTCGTTGGCCTCGTAAAAAATCGGACCAAAAATTAAAAGCTAATCAAGAACTAGCTCTCGCGGCCTAAGTGCCACGACGTTTGCCACTGGACACCTGCTACGGTGGACAAACGAAACAGCAGGTTAGGTTGAATGTGGCGCCTGCGCGCAATTGACTGAAACTTTTTCATGCGGGCTAGGCTGTGCGATTCGGTGTCAGGCCGCCATTTGCACGGAAGAAAACTTTCTCCTGACTAAACATGTAGTCGCGGCTGGTAGATTTGCTAAGGACGCGGGTTCAACTCCCGCCGCCTCCACCACTTTTTGCTTAGGAAAATGAAGAGCTGGATGTCCTGACGCTCACGAGCGACGACCGGCTCGCGTCCCCCGTGCCTCAAAACGCACACTCGACGGTTGTCGAATTTGGCTTTAAAACCGGGGCATGACCCATCGCACCTTGGGCATACGAGGTTTCACTTTGATTGAGCTGCTGGTGGTAATCGCGATCATCGCCATCCTGGCGGCGCTTCTGTTACCTGCCCTGGGGCGCGCCAAGGAAAACGGCCGCGCCATCTATTGTATGAACAACACGAAGCAATTCATGACGGCTGCTTTGATGTACGCAAGCGATAACGAGGAAAACCTGCCGCCCAATGGTGACGACGATTTTGACGGAACGTTCTGGGTGGCGGGAGATATGAGTGTGGCCGCCGATGCGATCAATACCTCTTATCTGACCGATTCGCGATACGCGACATTGTTTCCTTATATTCGCAAAGCTGTCACGGTTTACAAATGTCCGAGCGACCGGGGAATGATTGTGACTGGCGCGTTCCAAAACACTCGCGTGCGCAGCTATTCGATGAACTCATCGGTCGGCACGCTCGGCGGCTCCAATCTGAAAGACAACCGGGGACCCGTCTGGGGCTTGTTCCTCGACGGCTCGGGACTTCACCGGCCGAATCGGCCCTGGCGCACATATGGAAAAATCGCGGATATGGTCGCGCCGACGCCGGCTAATGTTTGGGTCTTTATTGATGAAGACTGCAACAGCATTGATGAAGGCAGTTTCTTTGTTTGCATGCCGACTTTCCCGACTTTCATGGTGGATTGGCCCGGCACGTATCATAATTACGGCGCAAACCTTTCGTTCGCCGACGGCCATGCTGAGCGGCGTAAATGGAAGGATTCGCGCACTCGTAATAAAAATTCTATTCCTCATCTGGGGCCCATCCCGCGTATCACGCCACAGGGAAGCCCGAACAATCAGGACATCATCTGGCTTCAAGAGCGCACATCGGCGCGATTGCTGCCGGACCGTTGATTCCAGTAGGCCGTTGGGGAATATCCTTGTTTCGAGTGTCTGCTTCTCCAGGTGAAAAAAACCAAAATGCAGGCAATTGCGCCGCAGAGCGTAGAGGTCTGACGCGGAAAAACCAAACCGCTACCTGCATGAAACAAATTCCGCGTGCCTGAGTCGGCGAAGACGGCGAGCGCTAACAGAACGATCCCAACTAGGCCAAAAATAATGCCGATGACTTTCATAGCGGCCCCTAACCAGTGATTATACAGATCTGGATATCACCCCAGACTGGGTGGATATCCAAACGCCTCCGGGTCGCTTCTGATTCCTTTGGCTGCATAAGGCCTCACCGCTCGCGGACTTGCCTGTAAACCCCCTCGAAGAGCTACTCGGCGGCAAAGCTGTCAAGTGGGATCTCATCAGAAAGTGAGGGAAAAAGTGCACGAGTCGGGGTCTGTGTGCATGGCTCTGCATAAGGTTGCAGCGGGGTTCCGCGGGCCTGAAAAAACGGCAAAAAACGGGTGCTAAGGTGCGGAATGGCCGAGTATAGCGCTCATGCTGAATACACTGCGCGGCTCCTGCGTGGAGCCGGGCGCGGGATGTTTTGGCCGGTGAGGACACGGTCAAAACGGCGGGTGCACGGTATCTGCCGCGCCTGGACTCGCAATCCGATGAGGAATACACGGCTTACAAGTCGTGTGCTTCCTTCTTTGGAGCGACGGCGCGGACGCTGGCGGAATATCTCGACCCTTTTTCGACGTGCGCCGGTTGTCGCCATCGGTGAACGAAAGCGGTGGAGCGGTTCGTTTCTGATTGTGATCTGTGGGGAGTGGATTTCCTGCGCTACGGCGCGGCACGTCCTAAGCGAGGTGCTGTCTGTTGGTCGCAGCGGATCGCTGGTGCTCGCGGGCGAGCAAGGACGCACACAGCTAGTCTGGTTTCGGACTGAGAACATCCTCAACTGGAAGGTTGAGCGAGGCCGTGCGGGAGCAGCCCTGGTTGAATTGACGCTTCGGGATGCTGGCCATGTGCGGGTGCTGAAGCTCCTGGACTCGGGATGCTTTCAGGAATGCTGGAAGGTCCTGGCGGACGGTAACCAACAAGGCGAATCCTGGACTTTGGAAGAGAGCGGAGCTGTCAAGCGCGACGGCTCTGCGTTGCCTTTCATTCCACCATCGTTACAAGTCTTCTAATCTGGCTGTTACCTCGGTCGTCGCCAATTATCATCGGCGCTTTACCTCTGGAGGACTAAACGGATTATTCATAATAGCAAGGCGCCCGCCGCGGAGGAGCGAGCGGAGACCGGCACATTCTCTTTAAAATCTGTAAAGCTCGCATTTTTCGAGCAAGGGGTGTATCTGCTCAAATCCCACGGTGAATCGGTGGCGGAATTGGGCGCCGCGTCGGGACGGCAATGGAGTTCGAAGGGGGCGACTTCTCTAGCACTCTAATGTATGATATCGATCGAAAAAGCATGACCGCCAACAATGGCGTTATCCTTAGAATTTGTATCGGCACGAATGCCGTCACCGTCGCAGCGGATGAAGTAATTGACACAAAGCGACGCGGTCGCCTCGTCTGCCGTCGCGATAAAGCCATCAGGGAAGCTCATTCGTCTCAAGTCGGGTGGCGACAGTGTCGCTGAACTCAAGATCGCGAAGGGCAAAAGTGTTGGATTCGAGGGCAAGCAAGGAGATTACGATTTGAGCGAAGAACGAATGACTATGAAAGGGGATGTAATAGTGCGGATTTCGAGCGTTGGAGTCTCGCCTGTTGTGCGAAGGCAGACGAAATCGAGGTGGTTCCTGATCGTGAGTGAGGCTGAATGGGTATTCCTGACAATTCCTAACAGTAAGGCTTCGTAGTGGGTCAAGGTCTGCGTAAGTGAGTTGCAATAACACCAAGAGCCATGCGGCAATAACGGTGTCATGAAAAATACGATGACTTCAAAATTGTTTGCACGGCCCTCCCCGGCCCTCTCCTCCCGAGGACTCAGCATTACCCACATTTCTGCCTCCGTTTTATTGGATGACAAAGCTTCCACAT
>JADMIO011631522.1_pt1 | contig 64026 bp, 56 predicted proteins | sample 8958161 | NCBI WGS metagenome assembly JADMIO01 (sample SAMN16585339, study PRJNA669376) | soil metagenome | isolation source: Crop rotation soil | place: USA: Cullars Rotation, Alabama | collected 2011
ATTTACCGCCGTAATGGGGCTGTCGGCCGCCGCTTACGCGCAATCGCCCGCGGCGGGTATCAATGACGTTGCTGGACCAGTCGCGGAACGCGTTGTCATGCCTATCTTGCCGAGCCCTAATGTGTGGCTGGCGGGCACCGTGGTCGATCCCAACGGGGCGGTTATACCCGGCGTGCAGGTTACCGTTACCAACGAACGGACCAATGAAGTTCAGGTGGGCGAGACCAACGGCGATGGTGAATATCGTTTCGCGGCGAACAATCGGGACGCCTATACCATCATGGCCGACGCTAGGAGCGCCGGTTTCACGTACAAGGTGCTCAATAACGTTTGTCTAAATGCGACCGAAACAACCCGCGTCGATATCGCGTTGGACCTTGACCCTAACGTGGAAATGGTCACGGTCGGTGGCGGCGGCGTTGATTATCAACAACCGTTGGTCATGGCCGCCTTTGAAAACGATCTCACGAAAGTCAAGGACTTGATCCGCAACGGCGAGGACGTTAACCAGCGCGAAGAAGACGGCACCACCGCGCTGGACCTGGCTGTAGCGCACGGCAATTTAAAAATGATCCGGCGGCTGCTTCGAAACGGCGTAAACGTCAACTCGACCCACACGAACGGCGAAACCGCGCTGTTTTGGTTGACGGAAGAGAACGCGGTTCCGACGCTTCAGCTTTTACTTCGGTCCGGGCTCAATGTGAACCACACCAATGTCGACGGCGATACGCCGCTGATCCGGTTTTCGACCTACGGAGCCTACGCGGTGGTCAACGCGTTGATCGCGCAGGGCGCGAATGTCAATGCCGCGAACAAGTCAGGGCGTACGGCGTTGATGGAAGCAGCCGGGAATGGCAGTACGGAAACCGTGAATATCTTGCTGGCCGCCGGCGCGATCTATGGGCTGTTGGACGCGAATGGTGACGATGCACTGCAATTGGCCAAAGACCGCGATCAGTACGACATCGCCGACATCTTGCGCGCGGCGGGTGCGGTGGACCAAGTAAGACCGGAACCGCCGCGAAAGCCGCACGATCCGTCGGAGCGTCCGATCGAACCTTAAACCAAAAGTCTGGACGACATCAACGACGACGATGCGCTCCCCGAAATCGAGACCGTATTCGACCTCGAATCGACTTACTCGCGGACGCCCTTTTGCGGGCGTCCTCGTTGCCGCGTTGTTTTGTGGCTTGGGGGCGGTTACCAATGAGGCGCAGTCGATATCCGGGAACTCCGCAATTACGGGTGCTGTCCAAGAGTCGCCGCGTAAGGCCGCGGGTAAAGTTTCCCATCTCTATGGACATGTGGTCGATCCGGAAGACGCCGCGTTGGTTTCGGCCCTCGTTACCATCACGAACGAGCAAACGAAGGAAGTTCACCCCGTCGCGACAGATGAAGAGGGGAACTTTCGCGTTTTACTTAGCGGCGACTATTCGTACGAACTCCGCGTCGAATACCCGGGTTTTACACAATTCGTATATGCGGAAATTAACCTCCGTGCCGCCGGGGACACGCGCTGGGATGTCGAGATGCGGATGGGGCCACCGGCCGCGGCGGATCGGGTAAAGCAGTACCAGCAACCCCTTGTCCGTGCGGCCCACAACGAGGAACTTCGTCAGATCCGGCGTCTTTTACAGGGTGGGGCCGACGTAAACCAAGCCGAAGATGACGGTACGACGGCCTTGCACTTGGCCGTGCTCGCTGAACGCGAAGACATCATCGAGACGCTGGTAAAGGGGGGCGCGAATCCGAATGCGGTCAATGAACGGGGCGAAAACATTCTTTTTCTGCTCGACGACCACGGCGACACCGACTACGACCGGTTCGTGCTCGGGCTTGGCGCCGACGTCAACCAAGTCGATCAAGCAGGCAACACGCCGCTGATCCGATTCGCACAGTGGAACGAGGACGACCGGCTGCAGTTCTTCGTCGATTCGGGCGCGAATCTGGATGCGCGAAACGCCGAGGGCAATACGGCGTTGATGGTCGCCGCGGCCAAGGGCAACGACCGCGCTGTCAAGGTTCTGCTTCAAGCCGGTGCGAACCGTAGTTTACACAATGCCGTCGGCAAGACCGCGTTGGAACTCGCGCTTGCCAGCGATGACGAATGGACCATCGATCTCCTGCGCGCGGCCGGCACCGCGCCCAGATCGGCCCCTAAGCTTCCCCAAAACCTATCCACGCCCGTCCACCGAGAGGATTAACCCATGTCCACCTCCAGAATTTTGAGCAAAGTATCGATCGATAAGCCCTGCACGGCTAATTGGGACGAAATGGTCGGCAATGACCAGGTCCGCTTTTGCCGCCACTGCGACCTAAGCGTCAACGATCTTTCGCGTATGACCCAAGCGAAGGCCGAGAAATTGGTGCGCCGATCGAAGGGGCGGTTATGTCTCCGCATTCATCGAAACCCACAGGGCGAGATCATTACCAAGGACCGCCTCGAACCGCTTTACACCATCTCGCGGCGGGCATCGCGTCTGGCCGCGGGCGCGTTCACGGCCATGGTGGCGATGTCGGCCGGCGCGTATGCGCAATCTGGTTCGACCAGCGGGGACGAAGAGGACCGACCGGTGGCGCAGCAGACGGTCCGCCGCAAGGCAGCGGGGACGTTTTCGTGGCTGAAGATCACCGCCACCGATCCCAACGGCGCGATTATCCCAGGAATGGATGTCACCGTTACGAACGAACAGACCGGAGCGGAAGAAAAATCGGTCACGGACGATGCAGGGGTGTCGAAACTGCACCTCAGCGGCGATTACAGTTATCGAGTCTCGATCGTTGGCCTCGGCTTCGGTGCCGCCGAATACGAGAACATCAATCTTCGTTTGAGTAACGAAACCTTGCTGGATGCGTTCCTGTCGGTTGCGGCGACCGTCGGCGGCGGGGCGGTCCAGGTCACTTACCAAACGCCGATGGTTCGTGCCGTCGCGCATGGTGATATGGACGAGGTTAACAAGTTGCTCCGCGCCGGTGTGAACGTCGATGAGGCGGAAGATGATGGTACTACCGCATTGTACGTCGCGGTCGAATCGGAAGAGTACGAGATGGTTCTCCGCCTGCTGCGGGCGGGCGCGAATGCCAACGCGTTGCGCGAGAACGGTGAAAACATCCTCTTTACGCTCGACGACGATGACGAAGTCGAACTGATCCACCTGTTGATCCGCTCGGGAGCTAAGGTGAACCAGGCCAGTAATGACGGCAACACGCCCTTGATGCGTTTCGCCGAGTGGGACGACGAGGAACTGATTCAGACGCTTGTCGCAAGCGGCGCGCAGGTCAATGCCCAAAACAAGGAGGGTCTGACGGCGTTGATGATCGCGGCGCGCGAAGGTAATCCGGAAACGGTCAAGGCGCTGCTCGCGGCCGGGGCCGATATTCATTTGCGCAACCACGAGCGGGAGAACGCGCTGCAGGTAGCGATAGAGGCCGACGAAGAAGAGTGCGCGGAACTCCTCCGCGAGGCCGGGAAGCGGCGGTAACAAATATCTCCAACCTCGGCCCTTTTAGTGGATCTAGTTCCGGAACGAAAGGTATTGCCATGTCTCATGCAAATTTTCTGCGATCGATCGCGATTGAATCCCCTTGTTCAGTCAGTTGGGATGAAATGGTCGGTAACGATCGCGTACGGGCCTGCGAACATTGCCAACTGAGCGTGCAGGACCTGTCGCAAATGACGGCGGCGAAGGCGTACAAGTTAGTCCGTACGTCTAAGGGGCGGTTGTGCTTGCGCCTTCATCGAACACCGACCGGCGAGATCATTACGCGCCCGGTGTACCAGAAACTGCACGCCATCTCGCGCCGGACGTCGAGAATTGCGGCAGGAGCGTTCACCGCGGTGATGAGTCTGTCGACTGTGGCTTATGCGCAATCCTCGGCTATTGGTTCGGGGAATGGAGACCAGTCGGTGGCGCCCACGTTGGTTAAGCCGGTAACGCCAGGACCTGCCGGGTGGCTGACCGGGAGGGCGATGGACGAGGCCGGGGCGGTGATTCCGGGCGCCACCGTAGTCGTAACGAATGAGCAGAAGGGCGACGCCAAAACCGTCACCACTGATACAGAAGGCGCCTACCGCATCTGGCTTGCCGGTGGGTACACGTATCAAACACAGACCACAATTACAGGTTTTATGATGTTGACGGTTAAGCAGATCGTGTTGGACCCCGGCGGTGAAACCCACGTTGATTCCGTGCTAAATGTTGCTGACGATGTCGTGATGGGGGTAGTCGCTACCCGTTCGTATACGCAGCCGCTAGTCGTCGCTGCGAGCGGCGACGACCTTGAAACCGTGACGCAATTGCTCCGCAATGGTGAAAATGTAAATCAGGCCGAAGAGGACGGAATCTCGGCGCTCGATCTTGCCGCCCGTAACGGGAACTACGAGATGGTCGAAGTGCTGCTCCGCGCGGGTGCTAATGTGAATGCTTCCGGTGAAGACGGAAATAGGGTGCTGTTTTGGTTGGACAATGATGCTGAACCGAGGTTGATCACGCTCTTGGTTAAGTATGGGGCGGACGTCAATCGAACCAACACAAATGGAGATACGCCGTTGCTCCACGCCGCCGAATGGAATTCCGGGGAGCTAATTCCAATGTTAATTGCTGCCGGTGCGAACCTAAATGCTCAAAACAATGAAGGTAACACCGCGCTCATGATTGCCGCCAAGGATGGGAACGTGGAGGCAGCCCTGGCCTTGTTGGCGGCGGGGGCGGTTTACGGTACCCGCAATGCGGCCGGTGAGGACGCTTTGATGTTGGCGCTTCAGGGCGAACACGACGAAGTTTACAAACTTCTTCGCGCCGCCGGGGCCGTCAATCCCGTGCGCTGAATTCGCAAATTTGGCCCGTTCCACTAACTGGCCGAGCCCTCCCAGCGTCGGGGTGGATTGGCCCAAACGTCTGCTCGGATGAGCGCGATTGAAAAGGCGGTGTCTAAAGACCGAGGTTAATTTCTTCCAATACCCGCCCGTGATTGGCCCTATAATAGCGGGACGATGACCCGAAAAAATGTTTCTCTGCTTTGTTTTGCCGCCGCTCTGGGATTGGTCCTGAGTTTTGCCGGAAAGGCACAAAGTCCATCTGATCGACCATTGCCAAACGAATTTCAATCGTATTTGGCTCATATCGCCGCGGCGGCGACCAGCTTACAACTTCACGACACTGCGGCGGCCAAGCGCTGGCTGGCGGGGGCGCCCGTCAGGTATCGCGATTGGGAATGGCGTTATTTGAGCGCCAGCGCCGAGCAGAGCACCGGCATTTTTGCGAAGGAACAAGCGGCTGTTACCGCGATCGCGGTTAGTCCGGACGGGAAATTCGTGGCGACGACCTCATCCGACAAAGTGGTGACGCTATTCAACGCCGCGACCAAAGCCGAGATTTGGCGAGCGGTCGATGAAAAGCTGGTACCGATGTCGGTCGCGTTCAGTCCGGAGGGTAAGCAGGTGGCGATCGGATACTCCGGTCATTTGGTACGGATACTCGATCTCGCAAGAGGCGCCGAAACCCGGAGTCTGCAAGGCTCCGGTCGTGGCATTACCGCGGTTACCTTCAATCCTGACGGTAAGTGGTTGGCCGCGTGTTCATGGAAACTGGATGCCGCGCGCAAGGTTCAAGGCGTCGTCGAAATATGGGATGCGGCGACGGGTGCCTCGATGATGCAATTGCAATACGGGGTCAAGCCATTAACGGCGATCGCCTTCAGTCCGGATGGTAAGTATCTTGCCGTCGGCGGGTGGGAGGTCCAAAAGACGGTCGCGTTTTGGGAAGTAGGTAAGTGGGGCGAACCTGCGATACTGGATTCGGAGGCGACCGATGCTTACAAGGCGGTGCAAGCGATCGCTTTCAGTAGCGATAGCAAGCTGCTGGCGGCCGGCGGTAAAGATTCGGTTGCGCGTATTTGGGAGATCGGCACGCGGAAGCTGAAGCACGTCCTCGGCGGACGCGGATGGGGACACTCGAAGTGGGTGAACAGCGTGGCGTTCAGCCCCGACAGGAAAACGTTGGCGACGGTATCGACCGACCAAACCCTGCGACTATGGGATGTCGAATCGGGCAACGAGCGTTCGCTTCTGCACGGCCACACGAAGGACGTCCGGGCGGTGGCCTTTGCATCGAATGGAAAGACGGTCTACACGGCCGCTGGGGACAAAACCGTGCGTACTTGGGACGTTGGTGATGGGACCACGAGTGGCGTTTGGACCTATCCCGGAACGGTCTACGGTATCGGGTTTGACTCCTATGGTAGCCTTGCGGTCACCGCCGGTTGGTTGGGCAGAATAACCGTTCGGGATGCCGGAACCGGCCGCGTTATGCAGGAGTGGCCTGCTCATGAGCAATCGTCCAACGCGGTGGCCTTCAGCGCCGATGGGCGACGGCTCGCCAGCGTGGGCAATGACAGTAAAGTGAAAATTTGGGACACGGGATCTCAGCGCGAATTGCATGCGTTTACGCAACCGCCGGGCGAGCAACTGATCTCGATAGCGTTCAGTCCCGACGGAGCACGTGTGGTATCGGCGTTCGGCGCCAACCAAGCCAAGGTTTGGGATGTTGAATCGGGGACGGTGCGCTTGACGCTAAATCACCCGAACGGCGTTACCTGCGTTGCGCATAGTTTGGACGGGAAACGCATCGCTACCGGCGGCAAAGACGGGTCGGTAATATTGTGGGATGCCGAGACCGGGGTGTCGGTGGGGACGTTGAGACCGCATACCGCCGCGATCGCGACCTTGGCTTTTAGCCGCAACAGCCAATGGTTATTGGCCGCGTCGGGGGACCGAACCGCGAGTGTGAGCAACGTGGCGCAACGCAAGGTCGTACGCGTACTTTCCGGTCACGACGAGGCCGTGAATTGCGCGAATTTCAGCCCGGACGGCAACCGGGTCGTCTCGGTCTCGGAAGATCAGACGCTGAAGATCTGGGATACCGGTACCGGTGTGGAGATATTAACCAGGCCGCTCACCGAAGCGGCCTACCGCGCTGTTTTCCATCCGGACGGTAACCGGCTTTTCCTTTCATCGTACGACCGTACCGTGCGAATATTAATGTCGCAATCGCGCTAGTTTGATCCTGACGAGGATCGTGCAATCGTAAAAATTTTAGGAGCTAACCAATGAATCGAACTACTTTTTTTCTCGCGTGCGCCATCATTCTCGGCGCGTTGACCGTTAGTGTGCGGGGGCAAGAGACGTCCAAACCGGCAGCGAAACCTGCCTACGACGCGGCGTTGGCCCAACGCTTGGGCGCGGATGAACACGGCATGCATAAATATGTGTTCGTGATGCTTAAACGCGGCAAGGTCAAATTCACCGACCCGAAGGAAAAACAAACGCTACTTGACGGGCACATGGGGAACATCAAGCGCTTAGCGAATGAAGGGAAGTTGGTATTGGCCGGGCCCTTTTTCGGGGATCAGGATCTTCGAGGTATCTATGTTTTCAACGTAACGACGGTCGAGGAAGCGCAGGTATTAGTCCAAACCGACCCCGCGATTAAAGCCGGAATGTTCGAGGTTGAGATGTATCCCTGGTATGGATCCGCGGCGTTGATGGACGTTAACCAGATCCACCAGAAGATTAGCAAGCAGTGAGCAGTGAGCAGCCAAAATGGCCCCACGTCCGACAAGTAGACGGTGTGTCGTAGTTTTCCGGCTGCTCACTGCTTACCGCTCACTGCTCGCTTTCCGATGCTCACTTCACGTATTGACTCGCGTGCGCGCTTGTACTACAAACACACAGCGCCGAAAACCCCTCCCACTGACCCAACGGATTTGTTTCATTCCGGCCCGGTCGTTCAGTCCAGTTTGGGTCTGATCGGCCGGGGTGGAGCGAACGAATGCGGTTTGTCGGCCAAAACTTGATGGAGGAACATTTTCATGGCGAATATTGCGGATATAGAAGGCATTGGCGGAGCTTATGCGGAAAAATTGAACGCGGCCGGCGTGACATCGGTTGAATCGTTATTGGAGAAAGGCGCGACGCCCAAGGGACGCGCGGACCTGGCCGAGACGACCGGGATCAGCGATAAGTTAGTGCTCAAATGGGTCAATCACGCGGACCTGTTCCGCATCAAAGGCGTCGCCGGTGAGTACGCGGAATTGCTGGAAGCTGCTGGGGTCGACACGGTGGCCGAGCTGGCCCAACGCAACGCGACGAACTTGGCCAAGGCTATGGCAGACGTGAATGGGAAGAAGAACTTAACGCGCACGGTCCCGAGCGAAAGTCAGGTGAGCAAGTGGGTGGACGAAGCCAAGTCACTGTCGCGCGTGGTTAGTTATTAACGGAGCGTTTCTGCTCCGCGTTCGTTCACTGATTGATCGGCGGCCAGCAAAGATTACGGCCGCCGCACTTTTGTTGTTACAATCATTTTGCATTGACTCACCGAAAGGATCATTACATTGTGAGGACCCTAATTAGACTACTACTCATTACGGCTGCCGTTTGTGCTATCGCTCTGGCTACTTTCGGCCAAGAGGGGACGAATCAGGCAGTGCCGGCGCCGGCGGTCGCGCCGGCAGACCTTTCTAATTTACCCGACGCGGACTTGGTGGTGGTATTGAACCCGTCACGGATCGTCGGCGAGGCGATGCCGAAACTGCTTCCGGCCAAGGACAACCAGCAGCTGCAAGATGGATTGGGCCAATTGAAACAAATGATGGCGATCGATGTGCGGCAGATGCAGTACATCGCGATTGCTTTGCGCATGAAGAAACCGGGCGCCGACCTGATCCCCATGCCGGAAGTGTTGTTGGTCATTAAGGGCGGGTTGAACGCGGGAACGTTGACGGGTTTACAACTGTTGGCGGGTCCCGACGTTCGTACCGAAAAATACGGCAACCACGACGTGCTCAATTACACCATTAAGGAAGTGGCGCGACAGTCTGAAAAAATGCCGTTCCTCGGGGGGCTGGCCGAAGTTTCGGCCGCCGCACTCCACAACGATACGATCATTGTAGGCACGCCGGGTTTTGTGCGGAACGCGATCGACGCAGATGAAGGCAGGGGCCGTTTGAATGCGGAACTGGCACGGTCGGTCACGCGCGACTCGGAGAATCTGATCACGGTCGGTGGGTCGCTGATCACGGCTTTATCACGGGCGATCGCGCTCATTAGTCCCGACCGTCCGAACACTTGCGATTGTTTGAATCGGTTTGGACAAATGTACGCCGGGGTCAAGATGATCGACGGCGGGTTGCGGATCACCGGAGCGATGAATGGTGACAATCCCGAGACCGCGGGCATCCTGAAAAACGTGATCGCGTTCGCGCTTAAGCAGGCGCAGAGTTTCGCGCCGGACGCCGACAGCAAGGCGGTCATCGCGGGCTTGAACATTTCGGTCGAAGGCAGCGAGGTCGTCGGTTCGGGAGATGTGTCGGCCGCAACCCTGACGGCGTTGTTGCAAAAGGCGAACAGCCCCTCTGCGCCGACAAAGACGGCACCGGCGCCGCCAACGGTTACGGCAACGCCGGCGGCCAGCAGCGCTCCGCCACGCCGGACTACGAATCGGCGGCGACGTTCGAACTAAAACAAGGGGGCCGTTCACGGGTGAGCGCCCCTCTTTAGTTTTGTGTTAGAGAACCGAAAGCATTTATCTCACACACTCATACACTTCCGGTAACGTCGGTATGAATGTGTGTATTTTCCTTCCTCCTGGTCCGCGTGGCGCATGCCCTTCCGATTGTGCTTGCGTTGATTGGATGATTGTGTTACCTAGAAACGGCTTTCAGCGAACGTCACCGCTCAAAATCGCTGTCGCGGGAAAGCTTAGTACTCAATCGGACAGATAGCTTCACAGAGGAACCTCATGACCAATCTAAATCAAGACCTTGAACAACTTCGGAAACTCAATAACCTCCGGGACCGCGCCAAGGAAATGAGAGAAATGGCCCTCATTCCGCTAAGACAAATCGAAGATATCGCTCAGGAAAAAGGAATTAAGTTAAAGGTCAACAACAAAAGCGAGACTATTCCAAACTCAACTGGCCTCCGTGACTGGGTATCCAGCAGGGACCAAGCCGAGATCGCGTTGTTGGTTAAGGTGCAAAATAATCGAGACATAAATAAGGAAAACAAGGCAAATATGTCGGCCGAAGCCACAATTGCCTTAAAGAACCGGCTGGCGGATACAAAGTTGCAGGATCTGTTTGACCACTCAGGCAGACCTTCTCACCACCCGGTTCCCGTACTGACCGCCGCCTTAACCATGCAAGGGTTGATTAGCCGGGCTGAAACGGTGTTTACGCGGGCAACCATGGTCTGTTATTACCGAATTGTCCGCGAACTGTACGAGGCAAATCCGCCGGATTGGATGGTGGGCGCGGCGCGGGTCGGGAATGCGGGAAGAGCATCGGCGTTCGTTACCAGCGAGTGCGTCCGAGCGATATTGGGCTTCCAGAAATCGATCGTGCGAACCAATGACTTTTTGGAAAAAACTAAACTTCTTTTGACTGATTATTCTCACATGCGCGAATTAGTCGGTTTACTGGGGCCCAAAAAGGACCATCCGCTATATCGATGGGCAGACAGAATGATGGAAGTGATGGGTCTCGACTGCTACCTTTCGACTAATCCGCGGCGTCGCCAAATCGCGCTCGCCTATTGCCCGCCCGAAGAGCAAGAGCGAGAAATAGTTCCGAATCACTTACGTATTTTCCCTGGTAAAAAGGGAGCACCCTTGAACGTTGAGGTCGTCGGTACTTATTTCAATTCGCTGGCGGTCAATTTCCGTAGCGCGGTGGCTAAGGCCAAGTCCGAGATTGAGGAAGCCCTCGAAGAAATTGATGCATTTCGACTACGGGAGGATCTTCTAGGCCCCGAGAATAGGGAGCGATTCAATCTGTCCGAGAGTGCGCATCGGTTTGCCCGGGGCATTGTGAACGATGCATTTACGGAAGCCGAGAATTATCTAAGTTTCCAATCGGAGCAGACCGAGTTATTGGGGGTGACCGACCCTTCCGGCCGCGAAGAACAAAAGGTCGAGCTTTTGGAAAAGCTTATCGGAAAATTGGAAAGACAGGGAAAGCGAATCGCGTGCAAGATACTAAAAACCTTGGGACCGAGTAAGAAATATTTGAAACACGTTATCTATCGCGAGCTTTCCGCCAACGAGCCTGAGTTCGACGCGGGGGAATTGGTTTTCGCTGCTACCGCCATCGGCGCGATTATCGATTGGAAGGATAATGACTTATTGCGCCGGGCTTCGGAAGCATTGGTAAAAGCACTTCCCGAAAATGGCAAAATGACCACGCAGCATCCGTTCGATACCAATCAAAGCGGATACCGGTTGTTACCGGTGGAATTCGAAATGTCGAAAAGCATGGCGCAGCTTTTCGAGCAAACCGACTTTAGTATAACTCCCGAAACGGTGGAACGGATCTTGAGTATTTTCGAGGACAACCAGATTCGCTTTTCCAATGACGACAACGAAGAAACCGTAGGATGGAATTTTCTTGGCTCACCCACGCCGGACCGGCCGAGCGTCTGGGCGACAGCGGTGTCCGTCCACGCCTTGGACCGGATAGTAAGAATGTTAAATACCCGTATAAACAAGGCGGTTCTGATCCATTTCGATGTCACTTGGCCCGATCGCCGGCGAAAAGAGTTGAAACTGGACGAGCTGATATATCCCGATCACGGATTCAGCCAGTATCCAACTAAGAGTTTAGGCGATTTTTACCACAATAATTTTGTCAATCGACATCGAAGGTCCGAAGAGCAGAAGTTGAAAAGAGACATGTCAATCGCGCTCTATTTGCAACTCATGCGCGGACATGTAATGCGGGCGGCTTTGCCGGAAGCCTATCGCGACGAAGATGGGGAGGGCCGGCTCCCAAAAGTTTGCTCCGCGATTCTTTATGGACCGCCGGGGACGGGCAAAACAACTCTAGCGGAGGCTTTGGCCCAAAGCAGCAGGCGGGCCGTTGTTCGTTTGTCGCCTAGCGACTTAGTAGTGCAAGGACAGGAGTTAATGGAAGGGCGGGCCAAAGATGTATTCGATGCCTTGAACATGCTCTCGCAGGTGGTGATCGTTTTCGACGAATTTGAACAGGTGCTTAAGCGACGTGAACCTGATACCTCCACGGAAAAGGGAAGTTCGGCGGAGGCAAGGCGGGAGCGGAGTGAAAATGACAAGCTCCTCGATCGACTGGGCATGGAGTTGCATGCGATTGGCGAAAAGGATGACCCCAAGTTCAAGTTCTTGGTGACCGGCATGTTGCCAAAGTTTGTCAAACTCCACAAATCGGCCGAGGAAAACTCGTTTGTTTATTTCTTAAACACGAATCTTTTGAAAGTTATCGACGAAGCCGCCCAAAGACCTGGCCGCTTCGACACCAAAATTCCAATCTATCATCCATGTCCATTGTCCCGAGCCGGCACTTTGGTCTACCGGTTGATCAAGGAAAACTCTAAGAAGATTGATCTGGCCCACGGGGAAGTAATTAATCGCATTGCCGCATTGTTGCGCGACACGGCGGGCGAACCATCGAGCGATTTAGGGCGGAGGTTTTTCAATAAAAAAACTTCTCACTTTAAACATATCTTAGACCCCGACGTTGCCATTGAGGATTTTGAGTCAACTCCCAAAAAACTTTATTACCCTAAGCCCCAAAATAACAAGGAGAAGAAGTTGAATGAGCAGGAATGGTTGAATATGTTTGAGTGCTTTTTTAGAGACCAAAGCACGGGCGAAAAGGGTGGGGCTAATTTAAGCAATTTAGGAGACTGGTTGACCCCTCCGGAACACCTACCGGCGGTGCCGCCGAAGCCGCAATACCCTTGGGGTTTGCACCCCTTAGCGCTCGACCATAATGGTTCTTGAGCTTGAAATGCCCGATGCCAATCGAAACCGCGGTTGCGCAATCGATATCTTAATTGCCCGCAACGTCGTTGCCATAAGCTTCAAGTTTTCGATAGAGCGTTTTGCGGCCAATACCGAGTAACCGCGCAGCTTGAGCCTTGTCCCCTCCGGTGTAGGCCAAGGTGGCCTCGATCGCTTGACGTTCGATGTCGTCTATCTGGGCCGGGACTTCAATCTCCAACTTTTGTTGAGAACCGGAGATCTTTGCCGCGGCGATGTTTTCCACCGCGGGCTGCGGACCGGGTTCCATTACCACGCGGCTGACCGGTTCGGGTAGATCCTCGATTTCAATCTGACGGCCCGTGGCGATGATCACGGCCCGTTCGATCGCGTTCTCCAACTCGCGTACATTGCCAGGCCAGTCGTAGCGCTGCAACGCCGCCAATGCTTCCTTGGAGATGCCCGATACGAACCTCCCGGTCTTTTGGCGGTACTGTTCGATGAAATGAATTACCAACGGATGCAGATCCGCAGCGCGTTCGCGTAGTGGTGATAATTGGATGGGGAAAACCGACAAGCGGTAATACAGATCACGGCGGAACCGTCCATCCTCGACTGCCTTTTCCAAATCGACGTTGGTCGCGGCGATGACGCGGACGTCGGATTTGATCACCTGACTGCCGCCGATACGGGTGAACTCCCCGTCTTGGAGTACGCGGAGCAAGCGCACCTGCGCCGCTAGGCTCATCTCGCCGATCTCATCCAAGAAGAGGGTGCCGCCATCGGCCTCTTCAAAACGACCGACGCGGCGGGACCGCGCGTCGGTAAACGCGCCTTTTTCATGACCGAACAGTTCGGTTTCCAGCAGAGTTTCCGGTATCGCGCCGCAGTTCAACTTGATGTACGGTTTGTCTTCGCGGCCGGAATTGAAGTGGATCAGATTGGCTAGCAATTCCTTACCGGTACCGGATTCGCCGTGGATCAGGACCGTGGTTTGGGTGTTTGCGACATTCAGAGCCAACTCGATCGCGCGACGGATCGCGGGAGCTTGCCCGATGATGTTCGATTCGGCGTGGCGTTCGTGGAGTGCGCTGCGCAGCCGCATGACCTCGCCCGAAAGTTGGTCACGTTCCAGCGCGGTCCCGATCTGGTCGGCGATGCCTTCGACCAGCGCGACCTCGTGATCCTCGAAATGGTCCCGAATACCGCTCCATACCAATCCAAGTTCACCGAAGGGCCGGCCGCCGACCTTGACCGGCGCGATCAGCGCGGCGCGCCCGCCGAGCATGGTATTGAAGATAAAGCCGAACGCCGCCGGTAGTTCGGTGTCGATCAAGCGCATGGTTTTGCCTTCGCTGATCAGTTTTAACAGGCCGGAAAATTCTTTCGACAGATCGATCGAGCGGCCGCGCGAATCGATCAAGGTTTGGATATTTTCGATGGGAAAATCCGGCGCGGCCTTTAATCCAGCCAGGGTGATGCGTTGTCCCGATTGGTCCATCACGCCGAGCGCGCAATAATCCGCGCCCACCAACGCCACGGCGCGCTCGAGTACCAGCGCCGCCACTTCGCCAAAATCGGAATGGGCGTTCAAGGCGTTCGCGATCTCAAGCAACGCGCGAGTATTCTGGGCCTCCTGCTGTTGGTCCGTGTACAGGCGGGTGTATTCGTATCCGACCGCCAGATGACGGCCGATCGATTGCAAGAACTGGACCTCTTCGTCCAACCATACACGAGGCTCGCGCGTGTCGTGCAAGCCGATCAAACCCAAGACTTGATTTCTTAGTATGATCGGCACCACCAATAGAGATCGCGTGCCCAGCGTGGCCGCTAAGAGACGTACTTTTTCGTTTAGTCCGGGCGCCGCGGTGTCGTTCAACCGAATCGGTTTTTGCAGATCGACGGTCTGGGCCAGTTGGTTAAGGTCGACCGGTAGGGCAACGCCTTCGCTGGATGGGATCTCGTCCGAAGCTCGCCATTCGTGGCTGATGCGGGCCGTCCCGGCACCGGTCAGTTGAATAACGTCGCAACGGTCGGCGTTCATCATCCGGCCCAATTCCGACACCACCGCGCGCAGAAACCGGTCCATATCGATCCGCGCCGGCAATTCGACCGCCAGACGCTCGATGATCGCCTCGCGCGCATCATGCATCTGCATTTTGCGTTCAAGGGCTAACGTTCCGGCAGTAGTGATGGGTTGCGACATGGGCTTTCGCGATGATAGCGAACGGGACGGGGAGTTGCAAAAATCGCGTAGGAAGCCCAGCCAGCAGGTTTACCAAGCGGCACAAATTAAAGGAACCGATCCGGCCGCCCCGCGCTGGTTAATGCTTAAACCATATCGGCGGTATACTATCCTCTATGGATCCTCTCGAAATTGTTTATCTTCTAGGCATCGTCGCCGAGTTCATACCGAGTGCATCCCGGGAAGGCCAGATCATGCCCCCGATCGATCAGGCTAAGGAGTTCCGCCGGGTGGCCGGAGTATGCCCCGCGTGCACTGAAAATTTTGCGGGACATCATTATGTTCCGCTGGCGTCGACTTGGACGGACGATGGGCTCGGACAAGACGCCCAGCTATGGACGTTGTTGGACGAACAACGGTGGGACGAGATGCGGACCATAACGCCGGGGCCAAAGGGAAGCGGTTTAATGGCTGCCTACGTTTACCGCTGCGTTGCGAAAAGGCGCGCCGGTTGGTTCACGATGTTTTTCTCCGTGGATGCAACCGACCTACCCTTTCGTTCCGGCCTCGAATTGTTGAACCGCGCGGATAGCGAGCGTCTTACCGCGGCAGTCAACGCGGGTGAGTGGCGCGCGTTCCGATAGCGGTGACGCGCAAATTTTATCCTGTCTTTGGTGGTTGCGGTTGAATACGGAAACAATAGGTCCATCATGCAAACTACGATGCGCAGCGTGCTACCGGTATTTCTTGCGGGTTTGGCCCTGCTTTTTGATGGGTCCGACGTTTTGGCCGCGGTTGGGCGATGCGACTACTGGCACGCCCAAGTTATCCCTCCGGAAGTAAAGCCGACCACGCCTGTGGTGAAGTCTGAACCGCACAAGATCAGCTCGAATTTGGAGTTAACGCATTCCCCCGAACCTCTTTACAGTCGACTCAGTGAGGCCGAGGCCTTTGAAGCCATCGATTGTTTGCTGATGCTCGAGGGCAACAAAAACGATTCCCGAATTGTCGGGGCGACCAGGGTGGATACATCGCAAACGTTTGGCGCCAGCAGCGTCGAAGTAGCCGCTCTTTACTACGTCTCGGTGATTTTTTATCGGGATTGGGGGCACGCCGGGGCGGCCGCTTTGGTTGGTCAGGCCGTAGTTGGAGATCGCGATGTTGTCGTGGCCGCCGCCTACGCTGCTCACAAAAAATGGCTAGTGAAGGTAAAACAACTGGGCTGGGAAACGGCGCGTGCGGAAAAGTTAGATCCATTGGACGGTTCTGGCGTCCGTTGGTATTAGCCGGACTGAATTTTGGGGTCGGGCAACAACTCGGTTCCGGCGATGAATTCGTGAACGTGGGGATCATCGAAAGCGATCAGTTCATCCTCGGTACCGCAGAATATCTCGCGTCCGTTCCGTACCATCATGATCCGGGTATTTCCCAGTGCATGGCCGGCTTCGGTGTCGTGAATGTCGATCTCACCGCGCTCGGTTAAGGTCAGGTACGCCGTCGAAAGATATTTCACGATATCCATCTCGTGCGTAACGACGATCGAAGCCACCTGTTCCAGATCGCGCAATTTGATCATTAACTCGCAGATCGTGGCCGAGGTCGGGGGGTCTAATCCGACCGTGGGCTCGTCGAACAGGATCAGCTTTGGATCGCCGATCAGGGCGCGCGCAAGAGCTACCCGTTTGCGCATACCGCCGGAAAGTTTCTCGGGCAGCGTGTCCGAGTCGTCCTCCAGGTCGACAAATTGTAGAAGCTGGCGGACCTCGGATGCGACGGCCTCCTCAGGTACTGCAAGTTCGTGCGGCCGGAAGGCCACATTGTCATAGACAGACAGTGAATCGAACAGCGCATTGTCCTGAAACACCATCCCAATGCGGTCGCGTATGGGTTGCATCCGGTTCTCGTCGAAATCGGTGACGTCTTCGCCCTCGATCAGTATCTGTCCCGCATCCGGTTTCAGCAGCCCGAGGATGAGTTTCAGAATGGTCGATTTTCCACCACCCGATGTGCTCAGAATGATCAGGATCTCGCCGCGACGGACGGCGAAGTTAACCTCGTCCAATATTCGCCGCTCGTCGTACGCGAAACTTACGTTACGAAATTCGACTTCGGGTGGGCGCGGTACACCCTCCCAATTGGATCGTTGCGTTTCGTCCGGGGCATCGGCGTCGGGAGTTTTTTTGTCAGGACTGACCATGACCGGAAATCTAGCACGGAATAGGGCGATCGGGTTAATTTTGGGAAGGCAGTGCTTCGGCGTTAGCGCGTGTAGTTTGGCTTCGGCTCAGCGCTTTTTCGCTCCCTTGTAAATCGCCGAAAAAACCAATATTGTTGCTAGTTCACAGAGCAATTATGAAAGTCGCGCTCGCAAGCGATCATGCCGGCTTTGCCGTCAAGGAATCGCTCAAACCATTGCTGGAATCGATGGGGATCGAGGTGTCCGATCTGGGGCCGGACTCGACCGATTCGGTCGATTATCCGGACTATGCCGAGGCGGTCGCGCGCGCGGTTGAGCGTGGCGAGGCGGAACAGGGAGTGCTCGTCTGCGGCTCGGGAACAGGGATGGCGATCACGGCCAATAAAGTGCCGGGGGTACGCGCGGCGGTCGCTTGGAATGAAGAGATCGCCCGGTTAGCGCGCGAACATAACGATGCCAACGTATTGGCGCTCGGCGAGCGGACGACGCCCGACGGCACGATCCCGGCGATTGTGCGTGCTTGGTTCGAAACCGAATTTGCCGGCGGTCGTCATCAGCAGCGCGTGGAGAAGATAAATCAAGTCGAAAAAAGTAGGTGTTGACATGAATGTGCTTCAACGTGGAAGAAGGGTTTATCCACGAATAAACACGAATAGAAGACACGAATAAAAGACCACGAAACCGACCCCAATTTGAAGACTATGACGAGTAAATTTAACGCACCATTAGCGGAAGCCGATCCGGTCATCAGCCAAGCGATCGATAATGAAGTCCGTCGTCAGGCGGATGGTTTAGAACTGATCGCGTCCGAGAATTTTGTCAGCGAAGCCGTGTTGCAAGCCGCGGGTTCGGTCTTTACCAATAAGTATGCCGAAGGGTACCCAGGCAAGCGGTATTACGGTGGGTGCGAGTTCGCCGACGTGGTCGAGCAGACCGCGATCGACCGCGCCAAGGAACTGTTCGGCGCGGACCATGCCAACGTACAGCCGCATAGCGGCGCGCAAGCGAACATGTCGGTCTACCTGGCGGCGATCGCTTACGGCGATCAGATACTGGGGATGAATCTTTCGCACGGCGGCCATTTGACCCACGGCCATCCGATGAACTTCTCTGGTTTGAGTTATAAGGTTGCCGATTATGGGGTTTCGCGCGAGACGGAGCAGATCGATTACGACGAACTGCAACGTACGGCGGAAGAGCATAAACCGAAGCTGATCGTTTGCGGCGCGTCAGCCTATCCGCGAACGATCGATTTTGCGCGCATCGGCGAGATCGCTAAGAGCGTCGGCGCGAAGATGTTCGCCGACATCGCGCACATTGCGGGGCTGGTCGTAACGGGGCTGCATCCGTCGCCGGTACCGCACGCGGATTACGTGACTACGACGACGCATAAAACCTTGCGCGGGCCCCGCGGCGGGTTGATTCTGTGCCGGGAAGAACACGCCGCCGAGGTCAATCGAAAACTATTTCCAGGCGTGCAAGGTGGACCGCTGGTTCATATTATCGCTGCGAAGGCGGTCGCGTTTGGCGAGGCGCTGCGCGACGATTTCAAAGAGTACCAGCGGGCGGTGGTATCGAACGCACAGGCGTTGGCCGGCGCTTTACAGGAGAACGGATTGCGGCTGGTTTCGGGCGGCACCGACAACCATTTGATCTTGGTCGACGTCTTCATGTCGGGTAAAGGAATTACGGGCAAGGTCGCAGAGAAAGCGCTGGATGAAGCGCACATCACCGTGAATAAGAACACCATTCCGTTCGACACCAATTCGCCGTTCAAGGCGTCCGGTGTTCGTATCGGGACGCCGGCGCTGACTACGCGCGGGATGGGCGCGGACGAGATGCGGACCATCGGGCGCTTGCTGGCCGAGGTGATCCACGAACCGGAATCGGAGGCCGTGCGGGACAAAGTGCGCGGGGAAGTAGCAGAGTTGACGGCGCGCTTCCCGCTCTACGCCCATCGCCTGAAGCCGTCGAGCGAAGGTGTTGGTGCGGATTAAAGCTTATTCGTAGGAACGAGGTAATTATTTATGGCTCCTAGCACTGCGGTTAAACCGGCGCCGACTGAGTACGCCGAGTATTACGGAAGATACATTTCGTTGTTGCCCGACACCGACATCGTCGGCGCGTTGGAAGAAGAAGGTGCGAAAACCGTCGCGATCTTGCGCGGCTTGAGCGAGGAACAGGGCAATTACGCCTACGCCGAAGGGAAGTGGAACATCAAACAGTTGCTTAACCACATGAACGACGGCGAACGAGTTTTTGCCTATCGTGCGCTGGTCTTTGCCCGTGGGGACGCGACTGAACTGCCGGGGTTCGAGCAGGACGACTATGTGGCGAACGACAATACCGCGAACCTGACGTTGGTGGCCCTGATCGACGAGTTCGAAACGATCCGTCGGTCCACGGTTTTGTTGTTCCGGCATTTGGGTGACGAGGCCTGGACCCGCCAAGGAATCGCGAGCGAGAATCCGGTCAGCGTACGCGCCATCGCCTACATCATCGCCGGGCACGAGCGGCATCACGTGGGGATCTTGAAGGAGAAATATCTCAACAGGTGACAGTTGACAATTGTCAGCGCGTTCGCAAGGAGGCGCTTGATAAGTTGCCCCTAGCGTTTGCTGGGGGCAATTTATTTTCGGTATGGGTTCATTGGGGTCTGTTACCCCCATCCCCTAACCCCGACCCCCTTTTCTTGTTATCATAGAACCTCATGGAAGAGATCTTCGGGCCGGCGGGTTTGATCGCGGGCATTCACCCCGAATATGAATATCGGCCGGGCCAAGTTCAGATGGCTCAGGCCGTGCTGCGTGCGTTCGAAGACAAGCGGCACCTCATCGTCGAAGCCGGTACCGGCACCGGAAAAACCTTGGCCTATCTTGTTCCCGCGGTCGCCGCGGCGTTGGCCGAAGGTGGCGGGCGGGTCATCATCTCGACCGGCACCAAGAATCTGCAAGAACAGTTGATGGAGAAGGACATCCCTTTTCTGCAACGTGCCCTGCCGAAGAAATTCTCCGCGGCTTACATGAAGGGCCGGAGCAACTACGCCTGCTTGCAAAAAGTGACGCAAGCCGAGAAGGCGCCGATCCTGCAGGGGATGGACGAGCTCGACTACTTCGACGACGTGCGCCACTGGATGCGCGAATCGCAGACCGGCGATCGGGCGGAATTGACGTCGCTGCCGGAGGACCTGTCCTTCTGGCGTCACATCGATGCACGGTCGGAACGATGTTTAGGCCAAAAGTGCCCCGACTTCGATCCCTGCTTCATCACGCGGATGCGACAGCGCGCGATGAACGCCGAACTTATCATCGTCAATCATCATCTTTTCTTCGCCGATCTGGCGTTGCGTGACAACGATTTTGGCCAAGTGCTGCCCGATTATAAGGCCGTCATCTTTGACGAAGCGCATTTGATCGAGGACATCGCCTCGGAATATTTCGGCGCGCAGGTGTCAAGTTATCAGATCGACGACATTCTGCGCGACGTGCAGAATTTGCCCATCACGGACATCGAACTCAACCGTGAATTGACGCAGACTTCAGGACGCGTCATGCGGTTTGCCGAGAATTTCTGGATGGGATTCCGGATGATGAGGGGCGAGGATGGGCGTTTCCCCCTTCTGCCCGGTACGTTCGGCCGCAAAGGCCGCGACGGCGCGGTGCAGGCGACGCCGTTAGGCGATGGTTACCTGGGTTTGGACGGCGCGTTGAAGCGATTGGAGACCTCCCTTGATGTCGTTGCGGGGCTATCGCCGGAGATCGAGGCGGTGGTGCGGCGGATCCGGCAGATGCGTTTCGATCTGGAATTTATCATTGCCGGTGACGATAAGCGTTACGTCTATTGGATGGAACGGCGGGGGCGGGGACTGTTCCTGCGGGCGTCGGCGATCGATGTTTCGAATCTGCTGCAAGACAAGCTCTTCGAAAAGAAGGACACCATCATTTTGACCTCCGCGACGTTGGCCTCGGGACACAACTTCGAATTTATCAAGCAGCGGTTGGGGCTGACCGGGCAGAAAACCGACGACTTGTTGGCCGCGTCGTCCTTCGATTACGAAAGCCAGGCGGTGGTCTATCTGCCGCCGCGCATGCCCGATCCGCGCGCGGCGGAATGGAGCCAAGCCGCGGCGGGCGAGATCGTCAAGTTATTGAATATTACGCAGGGTCGAGCCTTCGTTCTCTCGACTAGCTATTCGGGAATGAAGGCATTGTTCGAGAAGGTTTCGAACTTGGTCGACTTTCCCTGTTTCCTGCAAGGCAGCATGTCCAAGGCCGGTCTATTGGAACGCTTCCGCAATACTCCGAACGCCGTTCTGTTCGCTACCGCGAGTTTCTGGCAGGGGGTTGACGTGCGCGGCGAACAATTGTCATGCGTCATCATCGACAAGCTACCGTTCGCCGTCCCTTCCGACCCGATCGTCGCGGCAAGGCAGCGGTATATCGACGACCAGGGCGGATCGTCCTTCTACGAATACAGCGTCCCGCAAGCGGTGATCGCGCTAAAGCAAGGCGTCGGCCGGCTGATCCGCAGCGCTACCGACCGCGGCGTGATAGCGCTGCTCGATCCGCGCTTGAAAACGAAAGGCTACGGCAAAGTGTTTCTGCAAAGTCTACCGCCCTGTCCGGTAACGTCTGATCTCGCTTCGGTGCGCGAGGTGTTTAGCGAATCGAAACTGTCGGCGGCGTTTTGATTTTGAAGCTTTTTCGTTAGGATCAAGGTCGGCAGTAGGCCCATATCTCGGTATCGTAGCCAACCGTCGGTGAAAGTTATGTCGTGGTTAAGTCGTCAAATCGTTTACGTCAGTGTTGCGATCGCTACATTCATTTTCGGCCTCTCATCGTTCTCGATCTGGCCAAAGCCGTCGCCGTCAGCGACGCCGGTAGTGCGGTACGCGGCTGCGCCCCCCGTTGCGCTGATATCGACCGAACAGAATGGCGGTCGCCGGTGCCTTGCTCACACGCTGTACTACCCGGACGCGACCAGCCAACGCGAGTTCGGCGCGGGAGAGTCTAGCCTAGTGGATCGCAATTGCGCGAATCTGCAGGTCCGCTTGGAACACGCGGTTTCGAAGAACGATTTGGATGATGTGCATCGCGCTCTAGCCTTGGGCGCTAATCCGAACTCGCCGGGAGAATATTATTGGCTGAACCGTCCTTTGACCATCGCCTCGAAATACGGAAGTTTTGCGCTGGTCAAACTGCTGCTCGATAACGGCGCGGAGGTCGATGGACAACGAGCGCGATGCGTCGGCTGTGGCACGCCGCTTATTTGGGCGTCACATCGAAATGATCTCGAGATGGTAAGGTTACTGCTGGAACGTGGCGCCAGAACGGATTATGTCGAGTTGCTCGCGGACCAGACTGCTCGCTCGATCGCGGTCAGTAACGGAAACCGGGAGATCGTCGCATTACTAGATCAGTATCATTCTCGTAAATAGATCGGGAGCACGTTTTTAGCATATGCCGGGACAATTTGAAGTAATGATCGAACGCAACTTTTCCAGCGCGCACCAGCTGCGCGGTTATAAGGGGAAGTGCGAAAACCTGCACGGGCACAACTATAAGATCGAGATCTTCGCTCGGGGGCGCGAGTTGGATAACATCGGACTGCTGGTTGATTTCGTGGAATTGAAGCAGGCCGCCGACGATATTGTGCTCTATTTGGACCACAAGAATATTAACGAGGTGCCGCCGTTCGACGATGAACTGAACCCGTCGGCCGAGAATTTGGCGCGGTATATTTTGGAAAATATCGCGTCGCGGGTGGGCGATGATAGGGTGCAGATCTACAAGGTGCGCTGCTATGAAACTCCTACCAGTGTGGCGACGTATCAGATTGATTAGAATTACTCGCTAATTAGAATGCTGACGCTTTCTCTCTGGCGGCTTCGCCGCTCGATGAGCGAAAAGGCTACGCCTTTTCGGAGAGTGTAAGATTGGGTGCGGCTCCGTCGCCGGTTAAAGGCCAACGGCGGCGGAGCCGCGATGGTTAGCGAGCCACTCGGAAAGGTTGAACCTTTCCGCTCATCAAGCGGCGAAGCCGCTGGTTTAAGGCGCTGCTCGGAACGAGCGGCCTTGGGAGCTTGAAATGAAATTAATCATTTTTGCCATTTTTTCGCTTCTGACTGTTGGTGTGGTAGAAACCCGCGCGCAAACCGCAACCCTTTCCGCCGCCGACCATGCGGCGATCAAACAGCCCGCGTTGGATTACATTGAAAGCTGGTACGCGGGGGACGCCGAACGGATGGAGCGCGCGTTGCATCCCGATCTCGCCAAGCGGATCGTGCGGACGGATGCGGAAGGGCGCAGTTCGCTCGGTCAGATGAGCGCCCTGACCTTGATCCAGAACGTCAAGCGCGGATACGGGAAGAGCACGCCCAAAGAGCGGCAACAAAAGGACATCACCATACTCGATGTTTTCGAGAACGCAGCCTGCATTAAGGTCGTGGCTTCGGATTGGGTCGATTATCTGCAAGTAGCCAAGTTCAACGGCAAGTGGGTGATCGTCAACGTGCTGTGGGAGATGAAACCCAAGAAAAGTTAGCACCGCGATAGGGCCTCGAGAGAGGCCCTTTTTCGTGCTTGCGTGTATTATTCCGACCTGTTCGTACTACATTTAATCAACAGTTTTTGGTAGCGATCTTTCCCCGATATGAAGAGAATTCTTGCCATCGTTGTCACCACCGCACTTGCCACCTCCGTTGTTTTTAGCGCCGGCGCGGTATCTGGTCAGACACGGGGTTCGGCGGCGGTCGATCGTCAACGCCGTACTGCCGAAGTAAAGCAAGAGTTCTTGCATGCGTGGAACGGCTACAAGCAGTACGCTTGGGGCCACGACGAACTAAAACCTCTGTCGAAAACCTCGCGTGATTGGTACGAGCATACACTGCTGATGACGCCGGTCGATTCGTTGGACACTATGCTGCTGATGGGTCTGAACGACGAGGCGGCCGAGACCAAGGCATACATTCTGGAACATCTGTCGTTCGACCAAGACATGTATGTGCAGGTGTTCGAGATAACCATTCGACACCTGGGAGCATTGTTGACGTGTTACCAGATGACCGGTGACAAGAGGTTTCTGGATTTGGCGGCTGATCTCGGAAATCGCGTGCTCCCAGCGTTTAAATCGGCGACCGGGCTGCCGTACCGTTATGTGAATCTTAAAAACGGCAAGGTCCGTGATGGGGTCAGCAACCCCGCCGAGACCGGCACGTTGCTGATCGAATTCGGCAGCCTCAGCAAACTAACCGGAAACGCGGTTTTCTACGACACGGCGAAACGGGCGCTGGTGGAAACCTACAACCGGCGGTCGTCGATCGGTTTGGTCGGGAGCAATATCGACGTCGAGACTGGTAAATGGACCAACACCGACAGCCACATAACGGGCGGGATCGATTCGTATTACGAATATCTGTTGAAATGTTGGCTGTTGTTCGGCGACCGCGATTGTAAGCGCATGTGGGAAGCGAGCCGCACGGCGATGAATCGCTATCTGGCCGATGATAACGGTAAGGAGTTGTGGTACGGCCACGCCGAGATGGAGACCGGCAAACGCACGGCGACGACGTACGGTGCGTTGGATGCGTTTCTGCCCGCTGTGTTGGCGATGGGTGGGGATCTGCGTCGCGCGCGGCGGTTGCAGGATTCCGGGTACCGGATGTGGCAACTTCACGGTATCGAGCCCGAAGAATTGAATTACCGGACGATGCAAGTGACGCACGGCGGATACCCGTTACGGCCTGAGTTCGTGGAGTCGGCCTACTACCTTTATCACTACACGGGCGAGCAGAAATATTTGCGGATGGGGGAAACGGTATTAGACGACCTGCGCAAGCATTGCCGGACGGAAGCGGGATACGCGGGGCTTAAAGATGTAGTGACCAAAGAGAAGCGGGACAATATGCAGAGTTTCCTGTTCGCGGAAACGTTCAAGTATCTCTATCTGCTTTTTGCGCCGCCGCAGACATTGAAGTTCGGTGACGTGATCTTTAACACCGAGGCGCACCCGGTCTGGCGAGCGCGCCTATCACGCCAAAAAAAATAACCACGAATAAACACGAAAAAAGCCGCACGAATCGACACGGACCTCGGGTCCACAAACGCTGACTCTGGTACCAAACAACCGGCACCTGACACCCAGCACGCGAAGCCCGCTACCCACTTATATTGTCCATTCGTTGTGCGCGACGCCGACGAGGTACCAGATACGGCCATGCTTCTGGAAGATCAGCCTTAGCGAGCGCCAATCCATGTCGGTACCGCGACCGGGAACGTGATAATCGACCACGATAGCGCCGGGATAGCTAGAGAACAGGTTCAAGATCATGGTCCCGCCACCGCTAGGCTCGTTATACGTCACGTCGCGGACAGCGGCGAAATTCTTATCGTAGATGTACCGGCGGTAATAACGGTTGAACGTCATGCGGATCGGATCGCCGGAGCCGTCGGCTTCACCCCAGAGATACCGGCGCTGATTGCCAGCCAGTCCTCGGACCTGGTTGGCCGTGAAAACACGGTCGCTCTCTTTGCTGACATAGGTATATGGCGAGAAGCGCAAACCTTTTCGCGGATGCACGTACGTAGAAACGCGCGCCATATCCTTCGCTTGGATCGCAAGTATCACTTGCCGCGCACGAGCGCTGATGATGGCTTTAGCGGCGGCCGGTGTCATCGACGGAGTTTCGTCCTCTTGGGCAAAAGTCGGCGGTACCGCCGCGAATAACGCTAGCGCGGTGAAGACCGCGGCGGTCAAAAGCGGAAAAACGCGGGTCATTTTCTTTTCCACAACTCTTCTCCTTCGGAGCTTTGCAACCAAGCTTGGGCCTCGCCCACCAAGTAAAGCGATCCGGTTACGCAGATCACTCCCTCGCTAGACGTATCATTCAGTGCGGTTTGCAGCGCGACCGGAACATCCCACGCCAGCACGATGCGTTCGTGGTCGAGATCGCGAGGCGCGGCATCGCGTAGACTTGCCGTTGAAGCCGCGCGCGGATTGTTCGGTTCGGTAAATATCACCAATTGCGCGAGAGGGCAAAGGGCGGCGAGGATCTGATCGTATTCTTTGTCGCGCATCGCACCGAAGACCAATGTGATCGGCGTGGTGACGAATTCGCGCAGATATTCCGCTAGGGCCTCGGCCCCCGCCGGGTTGTGGGCGCCATCGAAAAGAAACGGCGGCGCGCCCTCCCCGTATTCCAGTCGTCCCGCGTGGAGCGCATTCCCGAGCCCATTACCAATGTGATCTTCCTGAATCGGCCAGCCACGTTCCTGCAGTACCTCGGCCAAGTCGATTGCGGTTAGCGCGTTGCCGATTTGATGACGACCGCGCAGATTCAAAATAACGTCGCCGTACGTCGACTTCGCCGTGGTGAAATTTACGCGCAGCCGCCCGTCAGGTTCGATGGAAGTAACGCGCGTTTCGCCGCCGGCCCAACGCAACGCAACACCCGCATCACGCGCGCGTTCGTTAATAACAGCGGCGGCCTCGGGCAATTGCGGGGCGCTGACGGCAAACGTGCCCGGACGAATAATAGCGGCCTTTTCCGCCGCGATGCCGACCAGCGTCGGTCCCAGATATTCCTGATGGTCCAAGGCGATCGGAGTAATTCCAACCACTTCGGCTTCGGCAGCGGTGGTGGCGTCCAATCTTCCCCCCAAGCCAGTTTCTAAGATCGCGATCTCAACTCCCGCGTCCGCGGCCGCGAGGAGAAATATCGCCGTCAGGTGCTCGAAAAACGAAGGCGGTGCGGTTAGGTCACCCCTCTCGACCAATTCTGTTCCGGCGTCGCGGACGACCGCGGTCAGGCGCGCGAACTCGTCACCGTCGATATCGTTCCCGTCGATGCGGATTCGTTCTGTCGGTTCGATCAAATGCGGGGAAGTGAAGAGCGCGGTGCGAATTTTCGCCGCTAGGCAAATTGCTTCAAGCATCGCGGCGGTCGAACCCTTGCCATTGGTACCGGCGATCTGCACCTTAAAGAATTTGTTTTGGGGATTGCCGAGGTGGTCGAGGAGAAGCCGGACTTTTTCGAGGCCAAGTTTAATGGCGACGGTTTCGTGGCCGAGGGAGGTTAAGTACGCTACGGATTCGTCATAGGTCATGCGCGCAAGTTACCGTTAAGTAAATACCTCTTTTCGCCCCGGCAGGGGCTGAATGAAAATAGTCCACCGTTTCAACGGTGGGAAAGATGACTATGAAAAGTCCCGTAGGGACGGCTGATTCGGTCGTCCCTACGGGACTCGGGAGTAACAACCGAGCAGCCCAGCAATAAATTGCCGGGCTACTATCAAAAGTCCTCGGGGACATCAGCAGCGGAATGCGCTAAGCGACCTTGGGGAGCATGTACCCTAATAGCGTGATCAGGGTTTCGCGCATTTCGCGGCGGTCGACGACCATATCCAACATGCCGTGCTCGAGTAGAAATTCCGAGCGTTGGAAATCTTTCGGTAATTTCTGGCGAATGGTTTGTTCGATCACGCGCGGGCCGGCGAAACCGATCAGCGCCTTGGGTTCGCCGATGATCAGATCGCCGAGCATGGCAAAGCTGGCGGTAACCCCACCGGTAGTCGGATCGGTCAAAACCGAAATGAACGGTAATCCGGCATCATCCAAATTCGCCAAGGCCGACGAAACCTTCGCCATTTGCATTAGCGAAAGCGCGCCCTCTTGCATCCGCGCACCGCCGGAGGCCGCAAAGATGATGACCGCACCGCGTTCCTTGATCGCGTATTCGATCAATCGGGTGATCTTCTCGCCCACCGCGGAACCCATCGAACCGCCGATGAAGAGCATCTCCATCGCACCGGCGAAGACCAGATGTCCGCCGACCTTACCGCGGCCGTTCAGGATCGCTTCGTTCAACCCGGAGACGCGCTGGGCCTGTTTCAGGCGCTGCGGATAGGGTTTGCTGTCGACAAAATTGAGCGGATCCAGCGAGATAATGTTGCCGTCCAACTCGTCAAACTTACCGTCGTCGAACAGCATTTCCAGCCGCGAGCGGGCGTCCATACGAAAGTGATACGCGCAGTTCGAACAAACTTGGTGAGATTCGTCAAGGTCGCGCTTGAATAGGGGCTGGTCGCATTCCGGGCACTTTACGAAGATGCCCTCGGTCTTAACAACCTTCTCGTCGGTATGGGGCGCTTCTTCCAGCTTCGGATTTTTGCGGCGGAACCAAGACATAAATGATCAATTGACAATTGACAGTGGACAATTGACAACGAAAGCTCGGAAACCTAAGGGGATTCGGACGTTATGAAAGCGAAATCTCAATACCAAACGAGGTTAACAACTCAGCGGATAATTGACAATGGAGCAGGGCCTACACTAAAGATCTTTGGGGCCATTTCGACGTTCACTGCCCGATATCTCCATTTTTCAAGTACCTTCGGCGGCTAGCGCTGTAAACTGTCAATTATCAATTGTCAACTAAAATTCCACCCCTTGCTGGGCGCGGATGCCGGCGTAGTAGTGATGTTTGATCTCTGTCATTTCGGTGACCAGGTCGGCCGCTTCTATCAGTTCCGGCGGAGCGTCGCGGCCGGTTACGACGATGTGGAGGGCAGGCTGGTCGGCACGAATGGCTTTCAATTCGGCCACGACTTCGTCGGTGGGGAGCATCTGGTAACTCAGCACGTAAACCAATTCGTCGAAGACTAGCAGGTCGTAGTCTTTGCTCCGCAATTTCGACACGCAAAGCTCCCAGGTTGCCCGCGCCGTCCGGCGATCTTGTTCAGGATCCTTGGTGTCCCAGGTGAATCCGTCGCCCATCGTATGCACTTCGATCCCGAGCTTTTCGGCGGCCTCGTGTTCGCCGTACCGGTCGTTGCGCGATTTCATGAATTGGATCATGCAACAGTTCAAACCGCGGCCGGCCGCGCGCATCAAAGTACCCAACGCGGCCGTCGTCTTACCTTTACCGTTGCCGGTATTGACCATCAACAGGCCGCGGGTCTGCTCCTGATATTCGGCGCGGCGCCATTTGTATTTCTTTTCTTTGGTCGACATTTACGGGGCGGCGTTTCAGTGGCCGTTCGTGGAAGGGTCAGTCCCGTTTCCGTTGCCATTACCGTTACGAGCTTCGATCGTATCTTTTAACATGCGAACGATCTTGCCTTCGGCCTCGTCCCAGGTACCCCGGAGGGTACACCCGGCGGCGTTGCGGTGACCGCCACCGCCAAACTTTTCGGCGATTCGGGCGACGTTGATGTCGCCTTTGGACCGCAGGCTGGTGCGATAAATACCAGGCTCGCTTTCCTTCAAGAAAGCGACCGCTTGAACTTCTTCCGCGGACAACGGCACATTCACAAACCCGTCGCCGTCTTCTTCGTTAGCGCCGGTCCGTTCTTGCATTTCGATGGTTTGACGTAACCAAGCGACGCGGCCGGAATCGTCACGGCGAACCGTAGAGATTACCTCGCCCAAAAGCTTGATCTTGGCCCAGGGGTAGCAATTGTAAACGTGCTGTGCGACCTTTGCCGGCTTAGCTCCGGCTTTGACCAACTCGGAGGCGACTTTGAACGTGCGTTCGGTCGTGTTCGAGTAATGGAAGGAACCCGTGTCGGTCACCAACGCGGTGTAGACGCACTCGGCAATGTCTTTGGTAATCCGCCCGCCGATCGCTTTGCACAAATTATAGATCATCTCGCCAACAGCGGATGCCGTCGCGTCAATCCAATTAACCGAACCAAAGAGCGCGCTGGTCGCGTGGTGATCGATGTTAACGACAAACTCTTTTTCCAGACCTACCAGCCCGGGCCGGGTGATGTCCGAACATTCGATGACAAATATCGCATCGTAGGGCCGGTCGATGTGCGGCGTTACCCGAATGTGTTCGGCTCCGGGTAGCTGCATGTAGGAGTGGGGAACGGCATCGCGGAGGATGATCTCTACTTCTTTGTGCAAGGACTGTAAGAGCCAATAAAGCCCCAAGGCCGAGCCTAAACCGTCTCCATCGGGGCGAATATGCGAAGTGATCGCAAACCGCTGCTTATTTTCAATCAACTCAACTACCTGACTAAGCATTGCACAGCAGGAGTGACGCCGTAAAGATCTTGGGGGCGGCGGTGGCCGTAAAACGCAGGCCGCTCACTCCTCGTCCTTTCTCTCCAAACTTTCCCGCTCGATCTCCGCCAACAGTTGATCGACGCGCGCGCCTCGTTCCTCCACGGTGTCGCGGACGAAATGAAGTGCGGGGGTGTGTCGTAAACTGAGGGCGGTTCCCACCTGTCGGCGGATATAAGGGGCAGCATGGCGCAGCGCCGCGAGGGCGTTATTGATCTCTTTTTCGTCGCCGTCGACCAGCACGAAGACTCGTGCATCGCGCAAGTCTCCGGCTACGCGTACTTCGGTGACCGTCACCGACATTACGCGGGGATCGTCCAATTCAAATCCCACGATTTCCGAGATCTCTTCGCGTAGCAGTTCAGCCACGCGTTCAGGGCGTCGCATAAAAACGTATTAAAACTGGGCGGCCGGCCGAGGATGAGCGACCCGTAAGGGTCGGCGTCCGGCCGCCTTTTTCTTTCTATAATTCGGTCGCCGCGATCTTCTCTACGATGAACGATTCGATCTGATCGCCGACCTTAACGTCGTTAAAGTTCTCGAGACCGATACCGCATTCAAAGCCCTCGCGAACTTCGGACGCATCTTCCTTAAAGCGTTTCAGACTGGCGATGCCGCCTTCCCACGCCACCACGCCATCGCGGATCAGCCGCGCGCGGCTATTGCGGCGGATCAATCCATCGATGACCATACAGCCGGCGATGGTGCCCACCTTGCTGACCTTGAACACGTCCCGAACATCGGCTTTGCCGAGGATCTTCTCGCGTTCGATCGCTTCGAGCATGCCGATCATGGCCGCCCGGATCTCTTCCTCGACCTTGTAAATGATCGAATGCAAGCGGATATCGACGTGTTCCTGTTTGGCCAATTCGGCGGCGCGTACTTCAGGGCGCACGTTAAAGCCGATGATGACCACCGCGGAATCGGCCGAACCGGCCTGCGTGGCCGAAGCCAGCAGCACGTCGGACTCAGTGATCGCACCGACGCCCGAGCGGATGACCTTGACCTTGACGGCTTCGGTCGAGAGCTTGACCAGGGTAGCCTTTAAGACTTCGACCGAACCCTGTACGTCGGCCTTGATGACGATCAGCAACTCCTTAGCTTCGGCCTGACCCAATGCATCCAAACCGCGCTTGGTGGTTTGTAGCAGCGTATTTTGCCGCGCGACCATTTGGCGTTGATGCGTGATCTGCTGCGCACGCGTGATGTCCGCAACCACCTGGAACGATTCACCAGCTTGCGGCACGCCTTGCAGACCAAGCACCTCGACCGGAGTGGCCGGACCGGCTTCGGTGATAGCTTCGCCGCGGTCGTTGAACATGGCGCGAACCTTACCGAAGATCTGGCCCACGATGAAAGGGTCGCCTGCCCGTAACGTACCCTGCTGCACCAACACCGTCGCCACCGGGCCGCGTCCGCGATCCAGCTTGGCCTCTAACACCACGCCGGAGGCCAACCGCGTCGGACTGGCTTTGAGATCCAAAATATCCGAGGTCAAGAGGATCGTTTCCAACAGCGAATCGATGTTCTGTTTCTGCTTCGCGGAAACCTCGACCATTTCGATATCGCCGCCCCAAGCGATGGGTTGCAATCCATGGCCCGACAATTCCTGTTTGACCCGATCCGGATTGGCATCGGGTTTGTCGATCTTGTTAATCGCCACGATGATCGGTACGCCGGCCGCCCGCGAGTGCTCGATAGCCTCGATGGTTTGCGGCATAACGCCGTCGTCCGCCGCCACGACCAGCACCACGACGTCCGTCGCTTTTGCTCCGCGCGCACGCATCATGGTGAACGCTTCGTGACCGGGAGTGTCCAAGAAGACGACCCGTCGCGTTTCGCCCGGTTTATCCGGATTCTTAACATGGACGCTGTAGGCGCCGATGTGTTGCGTAATACCGCCCGCTTCACCGGCGGCGACATCGGTCTGGCGAATGCCGTCCAATAACGAAGTCTTACCGTGATCGACGTGACCCATTACCGTCACGACCGGAGCGCGCGGTAACTCGACGTCATCCGCGTCGGAGGCGATCAGGTCTTCGAACTCTTCTTCGACGACCATCTCTTCGAACGGTACGAAGGTAACTTCGTAGCCGAAACGGCGCGCCAGATCGGTCGCGACCTCGTCGTTCAATGCTTGGTTAACGGTGGCGAAAACGCCGCGTTTGAGGAGCAGCGTCACTACGTCTTTGGGTTTGATGCCCAACTTTTCGGCAAATTCCTTGACCGTGGATCCTTCGACCAAACGAACCGACTTAAGATTCTCGGCATCGGCCGCGCCTAAGCGGTCCGCAATGCGCGATTCGATGACGTCTTCGATCGACCTGGCCTGTACGCTCAGATCACCATCGCGAAATCGTCCGCGATCGCCACGGTTGGCCCCACCCCGATGCGCGGGTCCGCTGCGCGTGCTGCGCCCGTGCTTCTTGCGGGCATCGGCCGGCGGAATGTAGGTAGTCTGCGGCGTGGCGGTCTCGCCCGGAGTCGCATGTAATTCAAACTGCGATCGCCCAGCGTCACGCCCCGGCCGTTTGCCGCGATCTCGCCCCGCGCGGGCGTCACGCGCTGCCCGGGCGGTGGTGGCGGGAGCGGCCGCCGGTACCGGCGGAGGTACCGCAATGCGCTCGCCCTGACGAATGCCGGCGCTGAGCGCCTGGGCGGTTAAGCGTAGCGTTTTTACGCGCGTTCCCGGTGGCGGCAACTCGGGACTAGCTACCGGTGCTGCCGGAGCTTCCGCGGGTACTTCGGCCACGGGTGCTTCGGCTTCGGCCGTGACCGGTGCGGCAGTTTCTTCCGCCTCGGCGCTCGGGGCCGCCGTCGGTTTTTGCACGCGGACCGCGGGCGAAAGTTTCTTGACCACCCGAGCCGCACCCGTAGCGCCGCCCGTGGCTGGCTCCGCCTGCGCCGCGATCGGTGCCGGTACCGGTTCCGGCGCTTCGACCGGTTCGGGTTCCGCGACTGGTTCCGGCTCCGCCTCGGGGGTGGGCGCCGCAGCGGCGGTCTCTTCCAACTTGGCTTTCTTTACGACGCGAATAGCGCGCGGCGCAGCCGGTTCCTTCTTGGGAAAGTACCGGTTGCGGATCTTGTCCGCCAGCTCTTTCGAGATAGAGTTCGACGGCACGCTGACGTCGACGCCTTCGCGCCGGACCTCTTCGATCAGACGCTTGGTGTCGAGCTTCAATTCGCGGGCTAGGTCGTAAAGACGAATCTTATTCGCGGCAACGGTCATGCATTCCTTCTTCGACGCTTTGGTTCAACGGCGTCGTGCGCTTCAAGTTCAAACGGTCAAGGTTTGTTCCCCTCAGCCTTTCACTCGAAGCCGCTTGGCAATACAAGCCGGTTCGCGGGAAGGCTTTATGGTGGGGAAACCGTACGCGTGCGAGGCCGAACCCCGCACGCCCTATGGTTAATGGGCCGCATGATCTTCAGAATCATCGTCGGCCGTGTCATCTTCGGCTTCTTCCTCGGCAGCCAGATCGGCCGCGCCTGATGAAGTTACATCCGGAGACGGGGTGATGGTGTCGGGACGCAGATCGCGCCCGACACCTTCCAATTCGAGTTCTTCTTCCGAGATCGGATCGGCTTCGGTCAGCGCGACCGGGTCGGCCGAATCCTGCGCCAAGATCTCGTCTTCCGCCGAGAAGGGGACGCCCTGCTCGACAGCTTCGTCGTAGCCGGCGTCGGTCGAAGAGTTGTCAGCGGCCGCCTCTACTTCAGCGGTCTCGTCTTCGTCGTCACTGGCGGCTTCGAGTTCCGCACCCTCTTCGTCGTCCGCAGCATCTTCATCCGCTTCCGAACTGTTTGCGGCTTCGCGGGATGCGATCACGCTTTGCGCGGAGGCCAAAATGCCTTCGGCTTCATCGAGACTGATGTCGAGGAAGTCGACCAGATCGTCCAGCGAAGTCGCGGCCAGCGCATCGATATCGCTAATACCACGCTCGTCCAAGGTTTCGGCTTGCGCGGCCGACAGATTGCCCATCACCGAAAGCGGTACGGCTTCGCCCGAAGCGATCAGCACGCCCATCTGCTCGGCGATCTCCTTCTTCAGCTCTTCCTCGCTGCGGATATCGATGTTCCAACCGACCAAGCGCGTGGCCAAGCGGACGTTCTGTCCGCGTTTGCCGATGGCCAGCGAAAGTTGATCGTCGTTGACGATGACTTCCATCTGGCGGGCTTCAATATCGGTGATGCGAACCTGATTGACCTTTGCCGGCGACAATGCATTGGCGGCAAAGACCGACGGCTCGTCGGACCATTCGATAATGTCTATTTTTTCGCCGCGCAGTTCGCGGATGATCGCTTGCACGCGCGATCCCTTCATACCGACGCAGGCGCCGACCGGATCGACGTCACGTTCGTTCGAGGCCACCGCGATCTTGGCGCGGTCGCCCGGTTCGCGGACGCAGGCTTTGATCACGACGGTGCCGTCATAAATTTCGGGGACTTCCATCTCGAAAAGACGGAGGAGCAGTTCGGGCGACGTGCGCGAAACTTCGACCTGCGGGCCTTTGGATTCCTTGGAAACGTTATTGATGACGACGCGGATGCGCTCGCCCTGGTTCCAATTCTCGCCGCGGGATTGTTCCTTGCGCGGGAGGATCGCTTCCATGTTACCCAAGTCCACGATCAAATTGCCGCGTTCGAACCGTTTGACGAAACCGTTGATCAGATCGCCGATCTTATCGATATATTGGTCGTAAATATTGCTTCGTTCGGCGTCGCGTACTTTTTGGAACAGGATCTGTTTGGCGGTTTGGGCGGCGATGCGGCCCAATTCTTCCATCGGCAAGGGGAGTAACAAAGCGTCGCCGATCTCGACCTCGTCGCCGGCCATCTCGCGGGCTTCGTCCAAGGTCATTTCCATGGTCGGATTCTCGACGTTCTCGACGACCACTTTGGTGGAGGAGATCTCTAAACCCGTGTTGGGGTCCCATTCGACCTGGATCTCTTCGCCCGATTTGAATTGTTTACGGGCGGCCGCGCGCACGGCTTCCTTCATGGCCTCGATGACCATTTCCTTGTCGATGCCCTTTTCCAGGCAAAGTGCTTCGATATGCTGCGCGATGGATGTGCTCATAATTTTTTAGTCACTCGCAGGCCGTTTCCGGCACTGCCTATCGGTCTATTCAGTTTTTCTTGTCCGCCCGGCGGAACTCTTCTTCGACGTCGAACTCGAGGTTCGCTTTGACCACGGTCTCGAGCGGGATCTGGACGCGGCCGTTGGTCTTATCGTCAAAAACGATCAATCCGTTCTCGACTCCCGCCAACCGGCCCGCAAAGTTTCGTTGTCCGTTGATCGGCACCCGGACTTTCATTTTGGCCAAATGGCCGGAGAAACGCTCGTAATCGGCCAATTTATAAAGCCCGCGTTCGATGCCTGGCGACGAAACTTCCAAGGTGTACGCCGACGGGATGAAATCCTCGACATCCAGCAGCGTCCCCAAGTGCAGACTGACCTGAGCGCAATCCTCATGGGTCACGCCGGCCGGTTTGTCCACGAAAACCCGCACCGTCGGGCTTTTCGCCGCTCCCGCCACTTCAATGTGGACGAGTTCCAACCCGTACTCGGCGGCGCTTCGTTCGGCCAAGGCCGTGACCTGCTGGACAATTCCGCTGTCAATCATCTCTTTCCGACGTCGTTTGGCAGCGCGGGAAAATTTTCTACCGCGCAAAAGAAAAGTGGGCGCAAACCCACTAGGTAACACCCGGTGTTTCCAAGCGAACTGCCTATTGTAGGGGACAAAGGCTTAGTAGGCAAGTCGAACCAGAGCGCGAGGCCCGGCTAGACGGTCTGGAAGCGAGATAAAAAAGCCGTAACCGCTGTCGGAGGTTTTGTAAGACAAGAAGGTGGAGAGTAGTGGTCTGATCAGGTGTCAACGATCATCGCGTCCGCAGCCTAAGGCCAGAGACGTCTAACAATCGTTCTTTCACCTTCCCGAGCCCAAGGTTCCCGAAAAATCCGTCGAGGACCGCTCGCGGAGTTTAGGGCCGTGCCCCCAGATGCCGATCGCGTACTAGGGTAATTTGCCGACCAGCAAAGATCCACCGTTATTCTCATCATCGGTGGCAATTGCGTATTCGCCGTTCGCCAACAATTCAAGCGCCTCCGCCTTTCTGTAAACAGCGGGATCCCGAACCTCAAACGTATGAATTGGTTCGTAAGAGGAGGTGGTGCAGAACTTGAGATCTTTACCTCCTCCGGAAAAATTACCGGCAACATAAAGGCCCGAACTGAACGGTCCGCTGTTGTTGTCTGAATCGTATGCAGCTAACGCGAAGACGGTCCCATCCGCCGCGATCTTAATGTCCGAGATCGCGCGCACCGCCCCCGCGTCGATTATTCGCTTAAGAAAATATATCGAAATCGGCATCTGTCGAACGGTAGCGGGGTTGATCCGATACGTAACTTTATTTGCCGTGGGTTTGGGCTCGTTAACGATCTCGTAGTTTCCCCAGAAAAGCACAGCCGGCTGGTTATGGTCTCCGCGATGCGCCCAAACTGCGATCGTTGAGCCACTTGTGGGCTTGTAGAAAGCGAATCCTTCAAAATCGGCGTTAACTAGAGTTTCCTTACCAGGTACTTGAAATTTATCGACCTCGGTCACCGTATTCGCGGTCGAATCGAGCTTGATCCGGTGTGCCGTTCCATCCTGCTCAAGCACAATATATTCATATTTGTTCGGGGAGTCGGGAATTTCACCTGATAATGCTTCGAATTGGGATTTCTCTTTTGGCTTGATAATCGATTCCAAGAACGTGCATTTTACTACGTCTCCGTCTTGGATTATCGCCAGTTTCGTATCTCCCACCGCCAAAAATTTTTTCTCCGCAGGATTACCGATCAAGGCGATTCCATTGACATTGAATGGCTCTCCGTTTTGTGTAGCTTTTGCTTTCTCTCCCGAATTCGGCTTAGTTACACACTGGACCACTTTCCACTTCGGAGGTTGCGCAAAGGAAGGAATAGAGGCAGCGAATAGGAGTACCGGCGGGGTGATAAGGAGATACAATAGTCTGCGTAGAGGTTTCATATTTAAAGCCTCGGACATATTTGGAATAGTTAAGGCGTCCGTAATCGTATGCCGCTGCGGGATGAAACGTTTCGTCTCTTAGGTTTTCGAATATCTCCGGGGTGAAGGTAGCGCACTCCGGCGGCATATTCTTTTTGCCGAGGTAAACGCTAATCTGCTAATGGCGTAGCAGGCGATCAACGATTAAGTCCCGATGGCTCGGGTCAAAGTTAGTGCCCACATCCACGGAAAGCGAGATTCAGATATCAAGACGAGCGAGCCGGACATTCAGCAGCTAGTTCAGTCTTGACTTGACCAATTCGCTCAACGCTTTGCCATCGACGCTCGTGCCAGCCAGATTAGCTTGGGCAGCCTTCATGACCGCGCCCATTTCGCGCATGGAGGTGGCGCCGGTCGCGGCGATCGCGGCGGTTACGGCTTGTTCCAATTCTTCCGCCGAAGCGCCTTGCGGCAGGTAGGCTTCGATCACCGTCAATTCGATCTGTTCCTTGTCGGCCAGGTCGGTCCGGCCGGCCTTGGTGAATTGTTCGATCGAATCCTTGCGCTGTTTGACCAGGGAATTGAGGATCTTCAGCACGTCGTCGTCGGTGATCTCGGTTCCGCCACCGTCTTTCTCGCGGTTCAGGATCGCCGCGCGTACCATCCGCAAGGCGGACGTGCGGTCGGCATCTTTTGCTTTCATCGCCGCCGTCATGTCGGCGGTTATCGTTTCCTTTAAGCTCATTCGATTGATTGTACTCGCGCCATCATCCGCGAACCAAACGCCCAACTCGAGAAGAAGACCCAAGATGTAGGTAGACCGGCAGCCCGACCGGTGAACTTCTAGAGCTAAAACCTTCAGCTTTCACTCACCGAGCCAATTCTTCCGGATAGGCGCGAAACGGTTCGCCACTTACCAACATTAACCTACTGAGAGCGGGGAATGGACCACACACCCCCGCTGTCGCGAATATCTGCTCTCAGTGGGCGGTGGGTCGGTTTGGACCAATTGGAACTGTTTTACGCCAACACACAGCGCCCTATTTGGTGATTTTCAATATGCATAATCCCTCATTGATCGAAGCAGCATTCTTCGACCTCGGCGGAACCTTGATCGGGAACAATCAGGATTGGATCCCGGGTGCGCGAAGAACGATTGAGAAGCTACACCAACGACGCGTTCGATTGGGAATAATTTCGAATACGGGTAACTTGTCTCGACCGGCGATCCTTGACCTACTGCCGCGGGATTTCGACCTCGGTCTCTTCGAGGAAAGGCTGGTCATTTTCTCCTCCGAGGTTCACCTCGAGAAGCCCGACCCGGCTATTTTTCGGCTGGCCATAAAAAGATCGCGGTTACCGGCCGCCAACTGCCTATTCTGCACTGAAGACCCATCCCACATTCAGGTCGCTCAGCAATTGGGGATGGAAACCTTCAATGTTCGAAGGCCTCCGAATAGCGACATTGGTCAGTTGGTAAAAATCCTTGTAAACGGGCGGCGGCTTCCCCCATGAGGTGCCCTGGTAGTAACGCGCTTGTCACTTCGAGCGGACGTACTTTTGCCGCATCAGCGACTCGTACCAGACCGAAATTAGGCCGACGACGAGTCGAATCTTCTTACCAAATTTTCCTCAGGAGGCTTAACGATGAAACGTCGAGGTAGTCAAAAATCCCCATCAACACTAAATGAACTGGGCAGCGGGTTGCTGCACCATGAGAATGAAACGCATAGTTGCAACTGTCATATCGTTCCCAAGCGCGTGCTCGACGAGTTCGCAAATGACCCAGAACTTACCGCACAGCAGCGCCAGTACTTCGCCGACGCCGCGAAGCTCGAGCAAGATTGGCGCCGCGTCCGGACCGCGGCGGCAAAATTTGCTCGCACTTCCCGCCAGGTACTACCCACGGGGTTAACCACCGCAGTTGCGGCCGCTGCTCCTACCGTCTTGGTGTTCGATTGCAACCATGGCGTGACGCTGCCAGGGACCCCGGTCGCCAATCCCGCGTCGTCCAGCGACCAAACCGCCAAGCGGACGTTTAACGAGACAACGGCGGTCGCCCGGTTTTTCCAGACCATCTTTGGCCGCAACTCATTAGACAACGCCGGGATGACGCTACAGTCGTCCATTCACTACGGCGTCAACTATAACAACGCGGCTTGGACCGGCACGCGGATGTTCTACGGAGACGGAGACGGAAACATCTTCGTCGATTTTACCAAGTCTACCGACGTTATCGGCCATGAACTCACGCACGGCTTAACCCAATTCTCCGCCGGATTTGTCTACAGCAACGAACCGGGGGGACTTAATGAGAGCATGTCGGACGTGTTCGGCTCGATGTTCCGACAGTGGCGAGCAAACCAGACGGTGAGCACGGCCGATTGGTTGATCGGAAAAGATATCATGGGACCGGGCGCGCTGGCCCGTGGGTATACCTGCTTGCGCGATATGGCCAACCCGGCCGCGGCTCACTGCTTGGCGCCGCAACCGACGAAGTTTTCGCAATATCAACCGGGCATGGATCCCCATGAAAGCAGCGGCATTCCGAACTTCGCTTTTTACAAAGCCGCCAAGGCGATCGGCGGGCGAAGCTGGGATAAGACGGGCAAGATCTGGTATCGAGCGTTGACAGGCTATCCGCCAAGTCCGAATATGAAAATGAAGGACTTCGCCGACCGGACGCGAGCGGTTGCTTCGTCGCTATATCCGGCAAACCCCGCGATCAAGGCTGCCGTCCACAAAGCGTGGAAAGCCGTCGGCCTCTGATACGGTCGATCGAACGCCTCGGGAGGAGAATACGATGGCAAAGTTACGCATTGAGAAGTTGGGTGGCTTCGCCGGCTTCGGCGGGAGCAAGGCGCGTATCCGCAGCCGGGGCGAAATCGATAGTAAAACGCTGTCCACCGCGGATAAGAAGGCGGTGGACGCGTTGTTTGAAGCCGCGCGCGAGCAGGAATCGGAAAAAGGTGCCGATAACTTTCGTTTCCGGATCACTCGCACCACTTCCGGTGGTACCGAGACCGTCGAGGCCGCGGAAGCGGAAGTACCCGCGGCGCTCGCGTCGTGTGTAAAGGACGAGATCGTGTGAGCGATCGAGACTTCCAGTGTTTCCGTACTCGTGGTGTTGCTCGGGCGGGGCATAATTGCCCCGCCCGCTTCCCTTGGTAGAAGCGAGCCCTTCGCCCATTTCTTGGGCTTGGTACTTAATTCTGATCTCACCTTGGTTTCCGCCAAGCCGTCACCCAGCATCAATCGCGCACTCGGCGCGTTCGCGAACGGTCAAAGGCAAAACCGGGACAGTTTGAAGGAATTGAACCCGTTATATGAGTTCGTTCTTTTGCAGACCGGTCGATGCGGTCGGCCGTCATGAGCTGGCAATAATCTCGGTCAGGCAGTGCGCGCTTCATTTCCAGCTTCGAGTTGCTTGCGACCCCTAAGCCAATAGATGCCGGGGCTCTTCCCCCCCCCAATTCTCGTAATCGAGCAACCCTTCAATACCGGGAGCCCGGACGGAGGAGATCTTAAGTAGGCAGCCATCCCGGGTGGCATCATCTTCAAGAAGTTCCAAATTGACTTTTCTCGCTTCCATCAAACCGCGAAGCTTTTTGATGTTCAGGCCGCCCGCACCCATTTTTCTTCGTACCCGAATCACGATTCGTTGAACGAGAACATGCCTTCAGACGCCGTTCTCAGGAGCCACTGAGTCATTTTTCTGGTTGCGCAAGAACTTCATCCCTGCTTTGAAATAGTGCTTCACGTCGCCTTCCAAGAACTGCGCCCAGACCGGTTTGGTTTCCTCGCGTAGCCACGCAAAATAAGCCAACGCATACCCCCAGGTCTCTTCGTCGAGATAGCCCAACCGTCCCGCGCTCCAGCCATGCATCCCTCCGCCGGACCATTGTCCGAATTTGAAGGCGGAGTTGGCATTGAATATCCCCATGCCCATTGCCACCGTTAGCAGGTCGGTCAACGGTTCGTGATCCTCCTCGTCGCCCGAGATCTGTTCGTCGCCGAGCAGCAGCACGTGACCCAATTCGTGGGCCATCACCGCAACCATCGCCATCGGATCTTCCCGGTGGGCCAAACTTATGCGGATCACCGCGGTCTCAGCATTGCCGTGGTAAAGTCCGGCGGCGCCTTCGCCCGACGATTCCCACGCCGGCAGGTGATGTCGGAGCTCGCCCTCGGCATCGGGGATCAGTTTGAGTCTCAACCGGTCGCCATCGACCTCCATCAGGTCGCAAACTCGAAGAAACAATCGCCGAACGTCCCTCTCGCTTCCGGCATAGGGATCGGGGAAGAACTCCGGCGTGGGCAGGACGACCGCAACGTCTTTGGCCGAGGAAAACTCGAAGGCGGTAAGCAGCCAACGGACGTTATCCTCGACCCAAAAGCGGGTGTCGTCGTCGACGGGACAGGTCGGGGAAAACCAACTCATGCAGGGAAGGTCCAGTTCAGCGGGTTACCGTCGGAAACATCGACCAACCGATTTAGAGAAAGGGCCTTTGAAAGCAGGGTAAATATCCTATAGGTTCCCCTTCTCATTCTAGGATTAGCTTCAATTCAGCAGAAACGTAACCGTTACCTGAGCGCTGATCGTGATCGCGCCGGGGGCAAAGGTTGCCACTGCTTCCGAAAAAGTTCCACCCGTGCCAACCGTATTAGCCGTGTAGTTCGCCGTCAAATTGTAATCGCGGTTCGCGGTATTTCCCTCGGAGATCCGCACCGCCTTGCCGATGTTTTGTCCGATCGACGCAGCCATGGCGGAAGCTTTCTCTCTTGCAGCTTTCATCGCCATATCGCGTGCTTGATCGCGAGTCTCGCGCAATTTCGACGTAGAAAAAGTAATACTGCCCACTTCGCTGACACCAGTTTTAAGGGCTTCGGCGAAGAACTCCTCAAAACGTGTGATGTCGACCAACTTGACTACGACGGTCTTGGACACCACATAACCGCGAAAAACCCGGGTACCCACCTCGTCACCGTCTTCGTCGTAGATACGTACGGAGGGACCTCGCACCGATTCGTATTTCATCTCGACCGAGATCTGGTTCGTCTTTACGTCGCGTGGGGCGATCGAAAAGCGGCGGGTTAGGTCCAATATCTTTGCCACCGCTTCATCATTGCGGCGTTTTGCGACCTGCAGGTCTTTGTCCATCTTCGTAACGTCGAGCGAAATTGTGACCTCGTCGGGGGCGACCTGTACCTCGGCGGTGCCGGTGACCGTTATGGATGGCATTTTATCGACGTCTTGGGCCACAACGGAGGCCGTAAAGCAGAACGCGAGCAGGACTAGAGTAAACAGAAGTCGCATAGGGTTCCTTTCGGTAATGCGGTAACGGAAGTCGGCAAACAAATCCGAAATCGATGATTGAAATGCACGGGGAAGCGGCGGCCAGAGTATACGGCAATCGCCATCCTGCACAAAATTTTCGCCGTGCGCGGCATACCGCGTCACCGCAACCAACTTTAATTCAGCGCGGAATTCTTACAAGCGGTAGCTCTAGCGGGCCGGTCCAGATTCGGCGGCCCGGTTTTCGTGGACGGTCGGCGATGAAGGTAGCGCGGAACTGATAGTCCGCTTGATCGGCGAGTTTGATCAGCCACGCCCCGCAGGACATTTGGATCATCCGGCCCCCATCGTTCGGTATGCCGTAACCGTCTACCGAGATGCGGAAGCGGATGCTCCCCTGATACGGCAGGCTGATCCAGTAGGGGTTGGGCGTCAAGATGTCGGCCACTAAGGGCGGTTGCGGAACCGGATTCTTTTTGGCGTCGATCAATTCGCAACGAAACGCGTTGATCGGGTCGTAGTAGATCTCGATCGGATTACCGACGTCGGAGACATTGCGCAACTCAAGGTCGAGCGACAGCATCCGCATCCCGTTGAACGGTGCGTCCTCGGTAAAGATCAGCCGTCCCTGCACGCCGTCCTTCACCGCGGACCACTCTTCAACCGGTGACTGGCTCAAGGCCGAGGCGGCACAGCTAACGAGCAGCACCACCACCCCAAAGAGGTACATTGCATCTCGATTCATAAGAGATGAATGTATGGGGCCGGAAAACTTGCGCGATAAGCTGAGGCGCGGCTCAGTTGCCCGTCTTTCGGTTATTTTCGAAAGATCCGGATCAGCGTTAAAGCCAGCGCCGTGGCGACGCAGCCGATCACAAAAGCGCGAGAGTTCGTGGCGATCGCGAGAAAAACCGCCAGCATAAAAACTAGCACCGCACTCACGACGAGGAACTCGTTTAGCGGACCGCCGCTTGGCTTTCGTGATCCCAGGTACTTCGCAACTTGCGGAGCCGTTTGCCGCCGCGGCCGCACCCCCTGCGCGACGGTTGGCCGCATCGCGGGCGCGGCGCGGGTGTGCATCTGGGGTTGGCGGAACACCGGTGGCGGAGGCGGCACGTCCGTCATTACGTGCGTGGCCGGTCCGGAATCGTCAGCCGATGCGGGGAGTGGACCGATCTCAGGGTCGAACGGAGGATCCAGTAACGCGCCGTCCGCCAAGCAGAAGGTAAACGTGTCTTCAAATGTCCGTCGACAGGAGGGGCAACTTTTCACGGACGTTCCTCGGGACCGGCGCTCATACGAACGCGCAGGATATTACACTTTTGGGTTCAGTTATAGTCCAAACTTGTGTCGACCCGAATCCGCATCCCGGCGGCAGGCGGAGGCAGGTTAAAGCGAATAATTCCTCGGCCGGGCGTCCCATGGCTATCGAGACGGAAAGATCATCCAGAGCACGAACATCGCGAGGAGCACGAGGCTTATTACCAGGAATACGTTCACCGGGTCGTACGGGGTTGAGGCTTTCCGTACTTGTTTCAGGGCGGGTCGAGCGATCGGTGGCGCGGTTTTGGGCGAAGCAGTCGATCGTTGGGCTACACGAGTTACCTTGGAGTTAAGCGGTGCTGGCGGCGGGACACGAATCGCGCTAGCTGCATCGCGGTTTCGATACGGGGCATACGAAGGGCTCGGCGCGGCCGCGTCGAAGGGCGGGTCGAGTAGAGATCCGTCCGCCAAACAGAACGTAAATGTGTCTTCAAATGTTCGGCGGCAAGCGGGGCAGCTTTTCACGGCAGGCCTCGGACATCGGAGTTAGCGAGAACGGGCGCAGGATAATACAGTTTCGGCTCCCATAACAGCCCGCGAAGACAAATTGATCTAAGGCTCCTCGTTGGGCGGCAGGAGCGCCCAAACCCAGGTCGCGTGCCGGCTGGTGCGCGCGTCGCCTGAATGCACCCGATCACTCACCGCCGCTCGAAAGTCCGGCGTGTCCAACCGCCGGGCGAATCGGGCGTAGCGGCGAAATTCTCGCCGGCCCGGCCCGTCGATGCGGTCGAGCACTATTCGGCGAAGACGCTCGAGTTGGTCGTCATTCAGTGGCGCAGTCCGCAAACGCCCAAGCAGTTCCGCCTTGATATAACCGGAACGAAAGAACCAAGGATCGGCTTCGAGAAACCGAACCGCCATTTCGATCGCTTCGGTGTCTTGCGCCTTGAGTAACTCAAGTTGCCGCTCTAGACCGCCGGGAAAAGCCAGTCGATCGTACGATGCGTGCAGCATTGCACAGGCCTCTCTCCAGATGGTATCGCTAGCTTGATTACGGTCACGGTGCGCGTACGCTGTTTTGATTCGCAGATCGATCTCGCGTAGCCGCTGTGAATTCTCTTCGAACATGGATAAATGCATCGAATCGGCTAGATTGCCGACTCTACATCGCGTTGCCGATCAAACAGGGACTGCCCGAGCCGGTACAACCCGTAGATCGCGGCGCCCCATACAATGCTGTTAACGATCGTTCCGATCCGCCACCATTTGCCCAATCCGTAAACGGGATGCGGCGCAGTAGCTAAAGTCGGCAGCGGCAGCGCTAGAATCCGGTCGATCGCGATCACGGTTGCGTCCGCGCCGATCGGTGGTTCGCCCGTATCGAATCGATGTTGCCACGCGCTGTTCGCACTATTCCCGACTATGACCGAGAGCCACAGGTGGATAACGGCTACAGCTAGCGCTGGGAACAGTGTGGGTAGATACCCCCGAGGGAATATTGGTTTCTTCATCGACGTACCTCCGTAACAATCTTCGTCCGGGCGGCGGAGCCATTATAGGACTCCGGGAAGATTGTGTCACAGAATTTTCCAGCGGGTGTTCTCAGGTGATCGACCCGCCCAACCCGGAAAGATAGTGCCTGCCAATTTACATGCGCGCGCGCAATGGCTAGGATGACGTTCATTTACCCATAGTCGGAATCCCAAGTTTTGTTGGCCGAAGAACCAAAAAAAGAAAAACTGTCGCTTAGGTGGCGCTGGGGCGTTTTGGCCGGTTTGGCCATGGTGCTGTTCGCGCTTTATCCGCAGTTCAAGCTGTGGACCAGTCCGGGGCGCGAATTTCAAGGCGCGTATGCCTTAAACGACATCGACGAGGTGGCGTATTCCGCTTATTTACAGGCGTTGATCGACGGCCGCTCACGGCGCAACGATCCATACACGGGCGCCGACATGGCGAGTGGATCCGAACTGAATGAATCGCTATTCTCGGTTCAGTTCGCCACGCCGATGGTGATCGCGATCCCGGCGCGGGTACTTCGCCTCTCGTCCTCGACGACGATGATAGTCGTGGGGGCGGTCAGCGCGTTCGCGTCGGTCCTCGCCATCTTCTATCTTTTGGGATTATTGACAGGGGACAGCCGCTTGGCTGCGGCCGGCGCACTGGCGGTGCTTTGTTTGGGTACCTTGGCGGCGGGCGAAGGCGCGATCTATGAATTGGCGGGCTCCAACGTGGCCTATCCCTATTTCCCGTTTTTGCGACGATACCTCCCGGCCTTGCCCTTTCCAGTACTGTTCGTTTTTTGCGCCGCGTTGTGGCGGGCGGTTGTGGTAACTGAACGCCGGCAGCGGGTTATTTGGTCAGCGGTGGCGGTTTTCGCGTTCGCGTTCTTGGTTTATTCGTACTTCTATCTGTGGACGGCCGCAGCGGCGTTCTTGGTCTGCTACGGGGTCTGGTGGGTGATAACCCGACCGCGCGCGGAGCGAAAGTTCGGGCCGTTGGCCGTGATCACCGCTGGTTGCGGGCTGGTCGCGATCCCATATTTCTGGCTGCTTTCGCGTCGCGATCCGGGTCTCAACGACCTGACCGTATTGGTCAATTCGCATCGGCCCGACTTTACTCGAGTGCCGGAAATTATTGTTTTCGTCGCGCTGCTGCTATTAGCGATAGCGATCGGGAGGAAGCGGCTCAGTTGGCGGGATCCGGCGTTGGCTATCACCGCTGGCCTATGTTTTTGCGTACTTGCCGTCTTTAATCAACAGATTCTAACCGGACGGTCAATGCAACCGATCCATTATCAAGTCTTTATCGGCAACTATCTGGCGGCGCTGGCCGCTTTCCTTTCTCTTTGGCTGATGTGGCGAGGTTCGCGGCCGGAGGCCATCGCGCGACCGGTGGCGGTCGCCGTGATCGCCGTCCTCGCATTTGGCTGGGGGGTAATCGAAGCCAAGTACACCACCCGCGTGTTGGACGCGGTCAATGTCGTCCGGGATCAAGGCGTCCCCGTCGAACGCCAATTGGCCGCGGTAGCCGCGAGTGGTGACACCACCGCACGCGCGAAAACAGTCCTGGCTTTGAACTTGATCCAAAGCGACGATCAGCCGACCTTCGCTCCGCAACCGGTGCTTTGGGCGCGGCACCAGTACGTCTTCACAGGGACCAGTTGGGCGGAAAGTAAGCAGCGGTTCTTCCAAATGCTTTATTACAACGGCGTAACGCCGGAGTTCCTCGAGGCCGAACTAAAACAGGAAAACTATGTTTATTTGATCGCGCTCTTTGGCTGGGGGCGGCCGACCGACCGCCTCACCGCCGAGCCCAACCCGTTGAGCAATGCCGAGTTGGACGCCGAGGTCGAAAGCTACGCGGATTTCATTGAAAAATTTGACCGAAGGCTGGCCACGACACCCGAAATCGGGTTCGTCATAACGCACGTCCGCTCGAACATCAACTTCGACAATTTAGACCAGTGGTACGAACGCGACCGGGGCGAGAAATTTGGCGACTTCGTATTATATCGGGTGCGCTTACGTCCTTGATAACGGTAACGATCTATAGGCGGACCGTGCTCTAATACCACTTCTGCACCTCAAAATTCCGAGAATTTGTTGTAAACTGGGGATGATTTATGAGCAGTAAAATTCTCGAAGCAAGCGTTACTACACCCAGTCAATCGCAGCCCGTTGTGACCGGTGGTCCTCGACGTGTGACCTTCGACGAGTACCTCAAGCTTGGTGAAGCTACCCACCGCATAGAATGGATAGAGGGGGAGCTTATTAAGATGGCTCCCGCCGCGAAGCGCCATCAGGAAATGTTGCTGTTCCTGCTCCAGACCGTTGGTCTTTATGTTGAATCTCAAAAGCTAGGTTGGCTTACCTCAGCGCCCTTCGCCATGAAGTTGGAAGAGCAACGCCGCGGGCGTGAACCCGATATTCTTTTTGTTAAGCAGAGCGATTGGACCTCATCAAAGAAACCTATCTAGATGGTCCTGCCGATCTGGCGGTCGAGATTGTTTCACCGGAAAGTGTCGGCCGGGACCGAGGCGAAAAATTCATCGAGTACGAGGCCGCAGGTATTCCGGAGTTCTGGTTGATCGACCCTGAACGCCGGCGCGCCGAGTTTTACGAATTGAGCGCCGACGGTCTTTACCACTTAGCCGCGGTACCGGAGGGGATCTGTCATTCGAAAATTCTCCCGGGGTTTTTCTTGCGGGTTGAGTGGTTATGGCGGTCACCGGCACCAACGATCGAGGCGCTGCGAGAGTTAAAGCTCATATAACTGCGGTCCAGTCGATGGTTCAGAGCTTCTGCCGCCCCCTTGGGGGCTCTGGACGATCTTATGAATCAGTTCCCCAAACTCGCGGACTCGCATGGGGCTAAACTATGCCGACCGCTATCGCGGCCTGGTTGAGTCATCAGCCTTACCGCGCTTCTTGCATCGTCGTTTAGGAAAAGGCCGCAGAACTCTCGATATTTCTGCGAATGGCGGGGCATTCGAAGTTTTTTCTTCCCACTGGTAGCCATTTTCGGCTAACCTGAATATTGGCAGTAGTTCCACGGCCGTCAGTTCAAGACTTTTCGAACCCTTAATTCCTAACTCTTCTTGGAAAACACGCTACCAACTGAAAATCTGCCGACCCGTTCGGGTGCCGGTTTCGTCAAGGCGGTCGCCATCGCCGCGGCGATCGGGTACATGTACGCCGCCGTGATGCGGAAGTTGGCGTTCGATTGGTGGACGGACGAGAATTACCAGCACGGATTGTTGATCCCGTTCGTGATCGTGTTCGTCATCTGGCTGGAAGCGAAGTTTTGGGAAAAGATACCCTCGAGACCACAAACTTTCCTCGGCCTATCGATGGTGGTCACCGCGGCGCTCGCGCTCTGGGCGGGAACGGCCGGAGCGGAATTGTTCATCCAGCGGATTTCGCTGGTTTGGTTACTGTGCGGGCTGGTGATCTATTTCTGGGGTTGGCGGCGATTGCAAATCGTTTGGTTCGCGGTGGTGCTGGTACTACTCGCGATCCCCATTCCGGCGCTGATCTTTAACAAGATCGCATTTCCGCTGCAGATCTTTGCCTCGCAATGCGCGGTCAAGTCGATGCAGTTGGGCGGCCTGCCGGTGCTGCGGCAAGGGAATGTCATTGAGTTACTGGCGCGCGGCGCGGTTGAACCCACACGATTGGAAGTGGTCGAGGCTTGCAGCGGGATCCGCTCGCTAATGACCTTGGTGACGTTGGGTGCCATCTTCGCGTATCTAACCAGCGGCCGATTCTCGCGTCCATTCCCGTCGGACACTTTCTTTGGCAAATTCCGTGGTCTGTTTGGCAGTTATCTGTTCTGGCGCGCGGTGATAATCGTAACGATGGCGGTACCTTTGGCCGTATTTACCAACGTGTTGCGGGTCAGCGGAACCGGCTATCTAGCGCACTATTACGGCGCGACCGTCGCTCTCGGGTTTTTCCATTCGTTTTCGGGGTGGGCGGTTTACTTACTCGGATTCGCGCTGCTTTTGGGGTTTGGTTTCCTCATGGACCGGATCTATTTACGCGTTCGCCGTAAGTCGGCCCCCGCGAATCCTTCGCAACCCGCGAAACCCGCCGTGGCGGAAGAGACACCGGCATGAACCAGCAGACGAAACAGACAATTCGATTCGCCGTACTGCTGGCCGTGATGTTGGTGGCCGGAGTGCTCGTGCACCGTCTGGATAAGATGGGTGATAGGAAGGTCCCTCGCCGTCACCTATCCGAATTCCCGGCAACGCTCGGAAAATGGTATCAGTCGGGACAGGATACGCGCTTCCCGGAGGATGTCGAAGCCGTATTACGCGCCAACGAATATATAACGCGGGACTATTCAAAGCCGGGCGGACCATCGGCGAATGTGTACGTTGGTTACTATTACACGCAACGCACCGGCGCTACCTATCACAGTCCGCTGAACTGTCTTCCGGGCGCGGGCTGGGTCTTAAGCGACCGCACTACGGTCACGATCAAACCGGCCGACGGACGACCTGCCTTTCAGGCGAACCGCTACTTGATCCAGAACGGCAGCTACAAAGCCCTGCTCGTTTATTGGTACCAAGGCCGCGGCCGTTCCATCGCGAGCGAGTACTGGGATAAGGTCTATATGGTGCTGGATAGCGCCCGGCGCGGCCGTTCCGACGGGGCGATGGTGCGCATAATGTTACCCGTAGACAAGGCCGGCGGGAATGAACTAGAATCGATAAGTGATTTGGCGGCGCAACTCGCGCCTGCCTTACCCTCCTTTGTACCAGATTAATTTTGGCTAAAACACCGGTATCCTTATGGAAAACCGGAAAAACCGCCCCCGGACCAGTCTCGCCAGAATTAATCATATTAAATCTTAATTTTCGTGGAAGGGGCGGTGGATTTGGCGTTTTATAGGATTACCGTCTCAATGGGGAGAGGGTACTAAACAAGGGCTTTCCTTGCTGCGATCAAGGGGTTAAAGGCTCAGGCGATTGACAATTTCGGCTACGCTGCGAACGAGCCGAATCGGTTTTCCCCAAGAAAACCGCTTCCATGACGAATGAATGGTGATCACGGTGGTTGTCCCCACCTCGATTACCGGTCAATTCATTCGCTCCAAGTGAAGAACATTATGTCCCGAGAGTGCCGCTGCCGTTGGCAGTACCTATCATTACTATCTCTATTGCTCCTGGCCATCGGCCTGACGAGCTGCTCTAATCCCGAAAAAGCCAAAAAAGCCCACGTGGAACGGGGCGAAGCCTACCTGAAAGAAGAGAAGTTTCAGGAAGCATCGCTGGAATTCCGCAACGCGATCCAGATCGATGACCGGTATGCGCCCGGGCATTGGGGGTTGGGGCGCGCTTACGAGGGATTAAAGCGGCTACCCGAAGCTTTCGACGAAGTTAAACGCACCGTCGACCTCGACGCCAATCACCTGGATTCGCGGGTCAAGTTGGGCAACTACTATCTACTGTTCAACCCACCGTCGGTCGAAGACGCCAGCGCGCTAGCCGAATACGTTCTACAAAAAGACCCGAACCACATCGAAGGCCACATCCTCCGGGCCAGCGTGATGATGGCGCAAGGCCGTTCGCGCGACGAAATTCTGGCCGAGCTAAATCAAGCTATCAATCTCGATCCTTCGCGGATCGATTCCTACGTAAGTCTCGCGCGGTTCTACATCAAGCAAGAGATGCTAGCCGAAGCGGAAGCGACCTTTAAGAAGGCGATCGGCGTCAACCCTAACTCCAGCCTGGCCCACGGCGAGTACGGCCAGTTCTTGGCGCAAATGAAGCGTACGCCGGAGGCCGAAGCCGAGTTGCGCCGCGCCGTCGAAGTCGACCCGAATAATCGAAATCCGCGTCTGGTGCTGGCGAGCTTTTACCTGAACTTGGGTCAGATGGATCGTGCGGAGCAGGAATACCTTGCCTTGGCCGCGCTCTCTCCCGATCGTCCGGAAGGACGCGCCCTATTGGCGGACTTCTACGCGTCGACCGGTCACTTGGATCGCGCGCAGCAGGTTTATCAGGACTTGCTGAACGCGCTGCCGGATTACGCCCGCGGCCGCTATCGCATCGGCGAGATCATGCTCCAGCGACACGATCTGGCCGGGGCGCAGGCGCAGGTCGACGCGGCCTTGAAACAGAATCAGTACGATACGCAAGCTTTCCTGCTTCGCGCGCGCATCTCGCTCGAACGCGGTTTGAGCAAGGACGCGATCAAAGATCTGGAAGAGGTCTTGAAGCAAGAGCCCTCGTCCCGTTCGGGTCTCTACTACATGGCCGACGCCAAAGCGCGGGCGGGCCAATTGGATCAAGCGCGCGGGTTCGCGGCCGACTTGGAAAAGTTCTACCCCGATTACATCAACGGCAGATTGCTCGGTGCGCAGATAAGTTTCGCCGCCAACGACCCGCAAAACGCGCTTCGCATCGGTAATGAATTGGTCGAACAATTGACCAAGTCCGGCGGTGGTGCGGATGTGACCGCTCAGTCGCTGAATGAATTCCACGTCAAGGCGCTGACCATCCGCGGATTGGCTCATTTGCAACTGAACGAGTTGGAGGCTGCGCGTCAAGATCTGACCAACGCGCAGACGATCGCGCCCAACAGCCCGTCATCCTATACGAACCTAGCCCGCGTTTCCCGGAGCGAGAAGAAACTGGATGAAGCCCTCTCGCTTTACGACCGCGCGCTCGCTTACGATGCCGCCGATTTCGACGCCCTAAACGGTTTGGTTGCGGTCTTCACCGCACGCAAACAGCTGGATCAAGTCATCCCGCGGTTGGATTACGCGATCGCGGCGGCCGGTGGCAACAATTACGTTAAGTCGCAGATCCACTCGCTCAAAGCGCAAGCATTTACTACGCAAAAGAATTTCGGCGCGGCCGAAGCCGAGTATCAAGCCGCGTTGTCGTTGAACGCCGACTATCTGCCGGCCTATCTCGGATACGCTGCATTGTTGGCCGGAGCCAACCGGCTGGACCAAGCGGTGGCGCAGTACCGCGCGGCGCTTGATCGTAACCCCGAGGATGCCAACGTCTACACCTTGTTAGGGATCTTGGAAGACGGCCGGGGTAATTACGACGCCGCGATGAATAACTATTCGAAGGCGTTGGAGTTCGATCGGAATTCACCGATCGCGTCGAACAATCTAGCGTGGCTCTATGCCGATCACGACAAAGGAAACTTGGACGAGGCGTTGCGTTTGTCCCAGACCGCGGTTTCCCAGCATCCGGACGAACCCGGATATTTGGATACGTTGGGTTGGGTGTACTACAAGAAGGGTCTTTTCCCGTCAGCGGCCGAGCAATTGCAGAAGGCTGCCGATCTGGACCAGGCAATGGCCAGCCGCCGCGGCGTCGCTCCGAATCCCGGCTACCGCTACCGCTTGGGGTTGGCCCTGGCCGCCGGCGGTGACCGCCAGGGAGCACGGCGGGAACTGGAACAAGCCATCGTTATCGGTGAAAAAACGGGATTTCCGCAAGCGGATGATGCGCGGAGGACGCTGTCGACGCTTTAGTTTCACGGCATTGATTTAACCGGTGATCGCTATGAAAAGTTCATTCGTTTTGATCTCGACGGTGGTGGCGCTGGCGGTAGCCGCGTTGGCCTTAACGGTTTGGGGCACTCGTCCGGAGCCGACGCTGATGCTTTTTATCGGCGCCGAACTCGCGATTGTGGGTAGTGCCGCGCGCAGCCGCGACCGGCGGAATAATTCCGCGCCGGTTCGTTCGTGGGGAGTAACCAAATCATGAGCGCTGAATTCCGACAAAGAAAACCGGCGGAGTATTTAGGCCTTTTATGGCGCCGCAAGTGGCTGATCATCTTGCCCGCGCTCGCGTTGGCGAGTGCCATTGCAGTGGTGGTCTGGCGCTTGCCGAACGTCTACGAATCGACGGCGTTGTTGATCGTACAACCGCCAACCATCACGACCATGGCCTTGCCGGCCCAAACCGACCCCAGTGCGCTTTCGTCACGTTTGGACAGCATGACCCAACGCGTGCAGAGCCGTTCTTCATTGGAACCGATGATCCAGAAGTACAACCTGTACGAGAAGGAACGACAGGCCGGGATGCCGATGGAAACGTTGGTGGACGTCATGCGTCGGCACATCACCGTCGACATCGAACGGAGCGGCGAAGAACGTCAGGCACCGAGTTTTCGCATTACCTATCGTGGCCGCGAACCGCAAAGCACCAAAGCGGTTACTTCGGAATTGTCGGCTCAATATGTGAACGCCCAAACCGAGGAAAGTCGCAAGACGGCCGAGCAGACGCGCAAGTTTTACGAGAGCCAGTTGGCCGAGGCGCAGAAGGAATTGGATGGCATCGATAAGCGGCGGCTGTCGTTAATGACCAGCAATATGGAACGGTTGCCGTCGACCGTGCAGCCGTTGATCGCACAGTTGGAAGGGCTCCGCGGCGAGCAGAAGTCGCGTATCACCGAGATCGGCCGCTTGAGCGACAACATCGTCGCGATGAATAGACAGATCACCGATCTGCGCACGCTCTCGGGTGACGAAGAGACGACGCGTCTGAAGCAGATGTCAAACCCGAAGAATAGCCCGGCTTACGCCGAAATGCTGAAGCAAAAAACCCGGCTGGCGAGCGAACTGCAGATCATGCGGACGACCTTGCGCGAGAACAATCCGGACGTTATCGCCAAGAAAACGGAGCTAGATCAGGTCGAAGCGCAGATGGCGGAGATGGTCCAAGATTGGAATACTCAGGTCGCCGAAATGGCGAAGAACTCGAATAGTCGCGTCGACATGCGCATCAGCAGTATCGAGATCGAAAAGCAACGCGCGGAAGGCGAGTTAACCCGGCAACGAGGGATGTTGGCGACGGCCGACGGCCAGATCGCGGACATGGAAGCTCGGATTAACGGTGTCCCGGAAGTGCAAGTCGCGTTGGAATCGATCGACCAAGAGTACAAGACCAAGAAGGCTTTATACGACAAATTGTTAGAGCAGAAAGACGAAGCCGATCGCTTTGCGGCGGCGAACAGTCAGCAACAGGGCGAGAAGATCGCCGTGGTCGACGCAGCCAATCTGCCCGCCGCTCCGGTGGCGCCGAAGCGTTTGATCTTGATGGGCGTCGGTTTGGCCGTGGGCTTGATCTTTGGATTGGTCCTCGCCGCCGCGTTCGAGATCCCGCGCTTGTTCACGATCCAGACGATCGAAGACGCAACCCATTACACGAACCTGCCGGTGTTGGCGTCAGTACCGGAGTTGTTGACCCCGCTGGAAGTTCGGCGTCAACCCCAAAAACGTATTGCAGCATTCGCGGCCGGATTGGTCGCAACCGTAGTAAGCATTCCCGTATTGGCAATCGCATTAAGTTTGTCCCATGTATTCGACCGCTTTGTTTCCTAGCGGTATCGAGGTGAATTCGCCATGTACACAGATTTTTATGGACTAAGAGAGTTACCGTTTTCGCTGACGCCCGATCCGCGATTTCTGTACTTCACCCCTTCGCATAAGGAGGTGCTGGCCAATCTTCGGTACGGCATCACTAACGGCAAGGGGCTGATCGTGGTGACGGGCGAGGTCGGTACCGGAAAGACAACCATCGTGCGGTGGATGCTGGAGCATTTCGACCGGACGGTGTTGGTAGCGTACATCTTCAACCCGCGGTTAACCGTCAACGAGTTCTATCAACATGTGGCGCAGTTGCTGAATATCCAGAATTGGTCCACGAAATCGGATCTGATGCTGGAATTGGGCCGTACGCTGGAAACGCGTTCGGCGCGCGGCTTGCGGACCGTCCTGATCATCGACGAAGCGCAGGGATTGGCGCCCTTCGTACTGGAAGAGATCCGGTTGTTGATGAACTTTGAATCCAACACCGCGAAGTTCTTGCAAATTATCTTGACCGGTCAGCCGGAACTCCGCGAGGTTTTGAATAGCCAGGAATTGCGTCAGTTAAAACAACGCATCGCGCTACGAAGCGAGATCCAACCGCTGCCGAACGTGACCGAAACCGAGAATTACATCTTGGAACGGCTGCGTGTCGCCGGCGCGAAAGAGCCCAACATCTTCTCGCCCGAAGCGATCGATTTTATTTTCCGCTGCTCGGAAGGTATACCGCGTCAGGTCAACAACCTCTGCGACAACGCGATGCTCTTAGGCTACGGCGCGGAACTGCCGATCATCGGCCGTAAAGTGATCGAAGAGGTGGCGGAAACGTTTGACATGTTGCCGCGTAAAGAGCGTTCAGTGTTGGAGTCCGAATACGATAAACCGGCGGTCTTCACCCGCGAGGCCCGCGATCGATTCGCCGAGGAACGCGTCGAACTGCCCACCCCCAAAATAGCGTCCGAACCCGCACCAGCGCCGAAAGCACCGATCGCGGTGGAAGACCCGCTTTCGCTTCCGGCAATGCCGGTCAAGCCGGAGATGTTACGGCAACCTCAAGTAGCTCCCGCTCTGCGTCCGGCCGCCAATGGACATGTCGCACCACAGCCACGACCCGCAGGGAACGGCGCGGCTGCTCAACCGGTTGTTACAAATGGCAACGGCGCGGCCAAACCAGCGCCCAACGGTAACGGTAACGGAACTGCCGTACGTACTCCGGTTGTGAACGGGAATGGTGCGGCGGTCCGTCCGCCCGCACCGAATGGAAACGGCGCCGGCCTCCGACCCCCGGTTGCCAATGGAAACGGATCCGCGGCGGCACGCCCCGCGGCTCCGACCAACGGCGCGCAGCGTCCGGCTCCGGCCGTGACGGCGCCGATGCGACCGCTTGCGGAACACCGGGGTAATGGCGGGACCGGAGTACGCCCGGAACCGGTTGCACCGACACCGGCAGCGCGACCGCGCGAACGGGTCGGAAAGCGACGCTAGTTTCTTTGCACTATGCGGTTCAGTTTGGCCGTTTTGCTCGACGGCGACCGGCTTGCCTCGGTAAGCCATATAAAAGAGGTGCCATATGGGACGGGTATTTGACGCGCTCATGCGCGCGGAAAAAGAGAACGCTGCCAACGACCGGTTCTTTACGGGCGATGGGGAGTTGCGGCGCTCGAATTACGTAAATCCAAATCAGATCATCGTCGAAGCCACGGACGTGGAGACTTCGACGAACGTGGAATCGTCGGCCGTCATTCAGCGGCCGGCATCCAGCCCAGCATCCACTGCGCGCACCGATGCGCTGACCGGGCAGGCACTCCCCGGCGGAATCGCTTCGCGTGTAGCTGGGGCAACTGTGGATGCTGTTGGTTCGCCGCGCGCCATGCGGTTTGTCTCGCAGGACATTAACCCGGCGCGCGTCGAACCCCACTTAGTCGCGATCACTCAACCGCGCTCCAATTACTGCGAAGAATATCGCAGCATGCGTACGCATATTTTACACGCGAACCGCTCGGGCAAATCCCAGGCGATCGTGGTGACTAGTGCGGGCATGGGAGAAGGGAAAAGTTTGACCGCGCTGAATCTCGCCTGGCTTTTGGCCCAGACCGATGGCTGCTCTGCGCTAGTTATCGACGCCGACCTGCGGCATCCGTGTTTGACCGATTACTTAGGCGTGGATCCATGCATCGGTTTGTCCGATATGCTGCAGGAAAAGGTTGGCTTGGAACAAGCCGTGATGCGCTTAGAGCCGTCCGGTCTACATCTGATGTCAGGTGGGGAAGCCCGGGACGACGTGGCTGAATTGCTATCCGGCCCCCGCTTTACCAACATCCTGAATCAGGCCCGTAAGACTTTCGATTACATCATTATCGATGCACCGCCGCTCGGCATTTTTACCGACGCGACGTTGTTGATCAACCAAGCGGATGCGGCCTTATTAGTCGTCCGGTCGGGCAAAACCCGTTACGGATTGGTCAATCGGTTGCTCGATACGTTACCGCGCGACCGGATGCTCGGCGTGGTGGTGAATCGCAGCCACGAGCAGTTGGCCGAGAACGATTATTACTACGCCCGGCGCGAACCGCGCGTGGAACTTCCACCCGCCGTCGCGGGCCGCTTGCCCGGCAATGTTCGGCGCCGGCCGGCGTTGGTCGAATCTGAAAGTATCTAAACGTGCGCAGTGCCCGGCTAAATTCGCGAACGGTCGCCTTGCTCCTGATCGAAGCCATGTTGCTTTTCGGGGGCATGGTGGTCGCCGCCTATTTGCGCATGGGTACCGCGGAAGCCGAGCGGCAGCTTACTGAAACGCACGGGTTCTACAAGATCGGGCTGGCGACCTTCTTTTTCCTCGGAGCCTTCTACCTGTACGACCTCTACGACTTTGTGGTGATGCACGATCGCCGCGAACTCGTGTTCCGGATGATCCAGGCATTGGGTTTGGCGTGGGTCGCGTTAGCGATACTTTTCTACGCCGTGCCGCAGTTGATGATCGGCCGCGGGGTTTCGATCATCTCGCTGCCGTTGGCGCTGGGTTCGATGGTCGGGTGGCGGTTGCTGATCCACTGGGTTTTGGGCCATCCGCAGTTCGGCGAACGCATCTTGATCGTTGGTTCGGGCGAAATGTCGATCGAGACCGCTCGAGCGGTGCTGGAACGTCGCGATGCGGGCCACCGTATCGTCGGTTTTACCGATAACGATCCTTCACTCTTAGGTAAGAGCTTGATCAATCCGACGGTGATCGGATTGACGAGTGAGTTGGAAGACCTCGTGCGCCGCGAAAACATCGACCGCGTGGTGGTCGGTATGGGCGAACGGCGCGGTCAATTCCCCACGGATCAATTGCTGCGGATGAGTTTGACTGGCAACGTGCACATCGAAGAATGTGCGTCGTTTTACGAGCGCGTTACCGGCAAGGTCCATCTGGATATGGTGCGGCCGTCATGGCTGATCTTTTCCGGACGTGGACGGCAGACGCAGTTGGGAGCGTTCGTTCGGGTCGCGGTGCACCGGCTTTTAGCGTTGGTTGGCGGCATCTTGTCCGCCCCGCTGGCGCTCTTGACCGCGCTATTGATCAAATTGGATTCACCCGGTCCCGTCTTCTACCGGCAGGAACGGGTCGGCATGAATGGCCGCACGTTCACGCTGATGAAATTTCGCTCGATGCGCGTAGACGCGGAAAAGGACGGTCCGCGTTGGGCGCAGAGCGCCGACGACCGGACCACGCGCATCGGCCGGTTTATTCGCAAGACGCGGGTGGACGAGATCCCGCAATTCTGGAATATTCTCCGTGGCGATATGAATTTTGTCGGTCCGCGTCCGGAGCGGCCGCACTTTGTTAAGCAACTTGCGCAGGAGATCTCGTTCTACGAACAAAGGCATTTGATCGCTCCCGGTCTGACGGGTTGGGCACAGATCAAATATCCCTATGGCGCATCGATCGAAGATGCCCGCGAAAAGCTGCAATACGAGCTGTACTACATCAAGAATCAATCGTTGGTGTTGGACGGTATGATCTTGTTCGAAACGATCAAAACGATCTTGTTCGGGCGAGGTCAGTAAATGCGTCATTAGCCCCGTTCGTTTGACGCAGGTTGGAGGTACGAAAATGAGAGCCACCATTATCAAGTTGGGAGCGGCCGCGCTGTTCGCGGTTTCTATCGCGACAATAGTTTGGGCACAGGATCCGGCTACGGGCACGCAGCAAGGGCGCCAGCGGGTCGTCAATCCCGGCACCCCGGCTCCTTCCCCGCAAACCGGTACCACCGCCCCTTCCGGGCCAACTACCAACGTGGCGCCAACCACGGCACCTACCCCACCGCCCGCCGACCCGCAGCAGGATCCGGCGCAACGTCAACTTCCGGGCGATGTTCCCGACGATGTCCGGGCTAACCGTCAGGGCCAACCGTCCGAGGACGAGGCCGCGGTGGTACCGTACTACAACAATTTTTTGACTACCTATTACCTTGGTCCCGAGGACGTCATTTCGGTCGTCGTATTCGGACAGGAACGGTACTCGCGCTCGAACATTATTATTCCTCCGAACGGGCGTATCTCGTACCCGCTGATCGCCGAAGGCGTCTTTGTCGCCGGCCGCACCACGGAACAAGTCTCGGCCGAGATCACGAAAAAACTGAACGAATACATCATCGATCCGAAAGTGACCGTGTTCCTCGATAAGGCAGTTTCGGCACGCTACAGCGTCCTAGGTGACGTGGCGGCGCCTGGTATGCGGATCATGACCCGACGGTTGAGCATCATGGAAGCGGTGGCCGAAGCCGGTGGTGTGCTTCGCACCGGCGACAAGAGTAAGGTCGTTATCCTGCGCCGAAAGGCCGACGGAAATTTTCAACCGATATTGGTTAATTTGAAACAGATCGAAAAGGGACAAGCCTCACAGATCGCGTTCCTCGTCCCGGGTGACCAGGTGGTGGTACCGGGCAATAAGATCAAGTTCTGGGAAAAGCTTTTGAGTTATACCTCGGTGATCGGGTTCGCCCGGACCTTTGCGACCGGCGGATTGTAGGCCGGAACGGACCGGTTCTCGCCCGGAACTGGGGACAATTGATAGGAAATTTGCGGGTGGCGTTGAATGATTTTTATTCAATCCGCCCACAAAATAGTGTATAGTGGGGAACTACGATTTACTACCGGTAGTGGTCTGCTCATCATCCGGGTATGTTTTCAGCGCGTTTTTCTTATCCCGCGCTGGTTAGTTTTTCCCTTCCCGGCACGTTTAGAAAGGACAGCTAAATGGGGCGAAAAACGGTTCAATCAACCACGCCACTGGCAATATTTATTACTCAGCGCTTGCACGAGCTAGGGCTCAAGCAGGTCGATTTTTGCCGCCAAACCGGCTTTGATCAAGGGTTATTATCGAAACTGCAAACCGCGGTTATCACGACCATTAATCTTGAGAGCGCGTTGCGCTTGGCCGATGGGTTACAGGTTCCTCCGGGCGAAGTGCTCGCGCTATTGGGGAAGAATGACGCGCACGCGTTGCTGAAGAAACTCTACGGTAACGAGATCTGTCCGCAGTGCGGTGAGGCGGGAATTACCCCGGAACCGGTACGGTGGATCGCCGATGCGGCGCAGCAAGCTCACACTTTGGGCCGGGATATTTCACCCGCGATCGTGCTGCTCCGGCATTTGAGTGCGAACCGGCGGACGTTAGGCGCCGATGGCGAGAGAGCCCTCGCCGGGCATTCCTGATCCGCCGATCTTGCGTACGATGGTGCGCGATAACGTTTTTTACCATGCGCAAGAAGTGTTCGGCCCCCGCAAAGTACGTAAGGATCGCTGCCATCGTGCTGGCGATCCTGTCGGCAAATTTTGCCGCTCCCGCAAACCGTCCCGCGGCTGATTCGAATTGGCGGCGGCAAACCTCGAACTCCTTCGCCGAACTCCGGGCGGTCTTTTTTCTCGATCAGAAAATTGGTTGGGCCGCCGGCGGACGCGGCACCTTGCTGCGCACCGAAGACGGCGGCGCTAATTGGCAAGCCCAAAAAAAACCGAGCGACGATACCATTCGGGACGTCCTGTTCTGGGATCGGCAAGATGGCTGGCTGCTCTGCGAGCGCAACATCTTCCTGATGAAGTCCATGGACGAGGCGCGGTCGTATTTGTTGCACACGACCGATGGCGGCTCCAATTGGGAACGCATTGATGTCGATGGCGTCGATGCCGATACGCGCTTTACCCGCTTACTGCGGGCCGGGGATCGAAAAGCCTGGCTCTTGGGCGAAGCCGGCAATCTTTATCTGACCAACGATCGGGGCCGTTCGTGGAAGCGTCAGGTTCCGCCGACGCGGTATCTCCTTTTGGGCGGAACGTTTTTCGACACCGATCATGGATGGTTAACCGGGGGCGGCGCGTCGGTCATACGTACTATCGATGGGGGGGCGGTCTGGCGGACTACCGTCGTCCGCAATGCACCCGGAGCCCGTTTCAACGCTATCGCGTTCGCGTCCGAGAACCGGGGTTGGGTGGTTGGCGATGGCGGCCGCATTATGACGACCGGGGACGGAGGCCGCACCTGGACACCTCAAGTCACCGGTACTGACGAGGAACTTTTCGACGTCCGCTTCTTAGACCAGCGCGAAGGCTGGGTCGTGGGCGGACACGGCACCTTACTCCATACCCGCGACGGCGGGGCTCACTGGACCGAAATCGAGACCGGAGTCGGTCATCTGCTTGAACGTATACTGGTACTTGACCGTACTCACGGCTGGGTGGTTGGTCTGGGCGGGACCATTCTTTCCCTCACGCCGCCCGGTAGCGATCGGCCACCGGTCCTGCGTCGGAATTGACAGCTACCGGATAGAATTCTCGCCGCATGAAATGGCGCCGCCAGCGTAGGATAGACTTCGGCCTGCCTTCTGCTGGCACAAAAGCTTGGTAAATCGCACCTTGATTGTTGGGCCCGAGGAGGCAGACGGAGGCCTACCCTACGTTGACCGGGCACCTTGATGCGGAATTTAACTTTTCGTACTTGCATCTGACAACCGAGCGGTTAGAATATCCGCCAATTGGCCGCCCGAACGATAGGGCCATAGTGTCAATTTACTTCCGAATTCGTAGTGGGCCACTTTCCCGTCGATGCCCACCGGTTTAATTATCCCGGCGGATCGGCCTTCGATCCGGCCCCATCGGCGTTGAAGAAGGATCGTTGAATGTCTCGACCCCGTAGCGAGCAAGAGACAAAAAAAGCGCAGGGCCAAAGCACCAGTAACGTGGTGATCCGCCTCACCGTGGACCGTGCCGGAAACATCCTCGCGGCCAACGAAGCAGTTCGGCAACTTATCCCTACGCTCGAACGAGGCAGTTCTCACGCGCTGACCGATTTGGTACACGAGGAGGATCGCGAGCGGCTGACCGAGGTGCTGCGGCAACCGACGGTGGAGCCATCCCGCTCGCGCAGCGTGGAGTTTCGCCTGCTCTCGAACGCAGGGACCTACTGTTGGATCAGGGCCGCGCTACTTCCCGACGAAGGAGTAAGTGGAACCGGTGAAATTTCGCTGATCGGGTTCGACGTTACCGACCGCGCCGAGGGTGAACAAGACGTGAAGCGCGCAAAGCGCCGCTTCTCCGAATTTCTCGACACGACCTCCGATCTTATCTACACCACCGATCTGGAGGGGAACATCCTCGCGGTGAATCGGGCCTGTGAAACCCTCACCGGCTATTCCCGAAAAGAAGCAATGGCGATGAATATCGCGGATGTTATTGCTCCGGAACATCTGGCGTTCGTCCGTAGCACGGTCGAGCAGAAATTGGCCGGCACGGGAGCGCGCGTCTACGAAACCGAACTGGTTAGCAAAACCGGTGGGCGCGTCGCGGTCGAGATCAGCTCGCATTTGTTGTTCGAAAACGATCGTCCAGTGGGGTTGCAGGGAATCGCCCGCGACATCACCGATCGCAAGCGCGCCGCGCAAGAACTCCAATCGTCGCAGGACCGGTTTGTTAAAGCTTTTGCCGCCGGACCGGTCGCGATGTTGATCGTGCGGATGGCGGATGGCATGGTGTTGGACCTAAACGACGCCGCACTGCGCTACTTCGGATACGATCGCGAGTGGGCGGTCGGGAAAAGCACCTTACAACTTGGCCTTTGGCCCGATCCCGAGGTACGTACGCGGGCACTGCACGAACTGCGACGTCAAGGTTCCTTGCGCGACTTTGAAGTTACCTTGCGGGGACGAAACGCGGATTTGCGGGACCTAGTCCTTTCCGCCGAAGTCATCATCGTGAACGGCGAACCATGTGCACTTTGGGTTTCTCAGGATGTCACCGAGAGGAAGCAGGCGGAGGAAGCGTTAAAGCAAAATCAGCAACGCTACGAACTGGCCACGCAAGCCGGCCGTACCGGCGTCTGGGATGTGACCCTGAGCGAAGGTTCGATCTATGTCGATCCGTCCTTGATCTCGCTGCTGGGCTATGACCTTACGCCGGAAACAAATCAGACCGCGTTTTGGAGTGAGGTCGTGCATCCCGATGACTTTCCCGCGGTGGTCGCGGCGGTACGGGCAAATATCACCAACCAAACACAACATTTCGATTTCGAACATCGTGCCCGTCACGGTTCCGGCGAATGGAAATGGATGCACACCCGGGGGTACGTATTACGGGATAACGCTGGGCTGCCCGTTCGCTTGGTCGGTACTGCGACCGAGGTCACGACGCGGAAGCTGGCGGAAGAGGCGTTGCGCGAGAGCGAGGAACGGTACCGAAGTTTTATCGAGAACAGTAGTGAGGCCGTTTGGCGGCTGGAACTCGAGCATCCGATCGCCACTTCGCTTCCCGTCGACGAGCAGATCCAACGGTTTTTCGTGAGCGCGCGGCTGGCGGAATGCAATGACACGCTCGCCCAGATGTACGGGTTCGAGAGCGCGGAGCAGATGGTGGGGATAACGATCGACGATTTCTTACCCATCTCGGACCCCGCGAACATGGAGTATTTTCGGGCATTTATTAACTCCGGTTACCGGCTGACCGAGGAGGAATCGCGGGAACTAGACCGCTTCGGCCACCCCAAAGTTTTCCTCAATAACTTGATCGGTATCGTCGAGGACGGCCATTTCGTCCGTGTTTGGGGTACGCAGCAAGACGTAACCCGCCGGCGTCAGGCCGAGGCTCTGTTGCAGGGTGAGCAACGCGTCCTGAAATCGATCGCAACGGGTGCCGCATTGAATGAATCCTTGCGCGAGTTGGTCCTTTTTGTCGAAGAACAGCGCCCCGGGTTGCGCGGCTCGGTGTTACTGGTCAGCGCTGATGGAACTTGCCTGCGCGTAGGCGTTGCGCCAAATCTGCCGCCGGCGTTTAGCGCGGCGGTCGACGGCATGCTTTCCAGCACATTGGGATCCTAAGCTTAGAATTCCACGTGGACAAGTTGTCGCG
>JADMIO010996573.1_pt1 | contig 64019 bp, 76 predicted proteins | sample 8958161 | NCBI WGS metagenome assembly JADMIO01 (sample SAMN16585339, study PRJNA669376) | soil metagenome | isolation source: Crop rotation soil | place: USA: Cullars Rotation, Alabama | collected 2011
CGCGACAACTTGTCCACGTGGAATTCTAAGCTTAGGATCCCAATGTGCTGGAAAGCGCGCTCGAAACGCGGCTGTCGGAATTCGATCCGGGTCGCGAGATCGTCGCTTATTGCCGCGGGCCGTACTGTGTCTTGTCGTATGAGGCGGTGGCAATGCTGCGCGCGCGGGGATTTAAGGCGCGGCGCCTCGTCGACGGACTGCCGGAATGGCGGGCGGCGGGGCTGCCGGTCGTCGCCGGCCTGTAAAGACGGCGCTTCCCGCTACGACAGCGCCTTGTTGCTCTCCTTCACCTTCGCCGCATCGACATAGACCTGCTCGCCGAGCGATTTGAATTTCTCGCTCATTTGTTTCATGCCGGCCTCGATGTCAGCGCGTGAGGCTTCCTCCACCCCCGACCCCTCCCCACTGCCACCCCGCGACATGACTGTCGCGGGGGCCCCGGCCGGGGGAGGGGAGTTCAACTTCGCCGCATAGTCGCGCACGTCCTGCGTGATCTTCATCGAGCAGAATTTCGGGCCGCACATCGAGCAGAAATGCGCCACCTTGTGCGCCTCCTTCGGCAGCGTCTCGTCGTGGTAGTCGCGCGCCGTCACCGGGTCCAAGCCGAGGTTGAACTGGTCCTCCCAGCGGAAGTCGAAGCGCGCGCGGGAGAGTGCATCGTCGCGCAGTTGCGCCGCCGGGTGGCCTTTGGCGAGGTCGGCCGCGTGCGCCGCGATCTTGTAGGCGATGACGCCTTCCTTGACGTCGTCGCGGTCGGGCAGGCCGAGATGCTCTTTCGGCGTCACGTAGCAAAGCATGGCGCAGCCGAACCAGCCGATCATCGCCGCGCCGATCGCCGAGGTGATGTGGTCGTAGCCGGGCGCGATGTCGGTCGTCAGCGGCCCGAGCGTGTAGAACGGCGCCTCGCCGCATTCCTTGAGCTGCTTGTCCATGTTGATCTTGATCTTGTGCAGCGGCACGTGGCCGGGGCCCTCGATCATCACCTGGCAGCCCTTTTTCCACGCGACTTGGGTGAGTTCGCCGAGCGTTTCCAGTTCGGCGAATTGCGCGCGGTCGTTGGCGTCGGCGATCGAGCCGGGACGCAGGCCGTCGCCGAGCGAGAACGACACGTCATATTTGCGCATGATGTCGCAGATCTCGTCGAAGCGCTCGTAGAGGAAGCTCTCCTTGTGCCGCGACAGGCACCACTTCGCCATGATCGAGCCGCCGCGCGAGACGATGCCGGTGACGCGGTCGGCGGTGAGGTGGATGTAGCCGAGCCGCACGCCGGCGTGGATGGTGAAGTAGTCGACGCCCTGCTCGCACTGCTCGATCAAAGTGTCCTTGTAGCACTCCCAGTCGAGCTTGACGGGATCGCCGTCGACCTTCTCCAGCGCCTGATAGATCGGAACGGTGCCGATCGGCACCGGCGCGTTGCGCAGGATCCATTCGCGCGTGTTGTGGATGTTGCGGCCGGTCGAGAGGTCCATCACCGTGTCGGCGCCCCAGCGGATCGCCCACACCATCTTCTCGACTTCTTCTTCCACGGATGAGGTGACGGCGGAGTTGCCGATATTGGCGTTGATCTTGGTGAGGAAGTTGCGGCCGATGATCATCGGCTCGAGTTCGGCGTGGTTGATGTTCGAGGGGATGATGGCGCGGCCGCGCGCGACTTCGTCGCGCACGAATTCCGGCGTGATGAACAGCGGCACCGAGGCGCCGAAAGATTCGCCGTCGGCGCGGGCCGCTTGCGCGCGCGACAGCATTTCCTTGCGGCCGAGATTTTCGCGCTCGGCGACGTAGATCATTTCCTTGGTGATGACACCCGCCCGCGCCCATTCGAGCTGGGTGAGGGGGTGTTGGCCGCTTGCTCCGCTCTGCTCCCTCCCCCCTTGAGGGGGAGGGTTGGGGAGGGGGGTAGAAATTTGCACGTGAGCCTGCGGCTCACCCCCCTCCCGACCGCCTTCGGCGGTCGACCTCCCCCTCAAGGGGGGAGGCGAAGAAGCCCGCATCGGGCGTGGCGTATTGGGGAAATTGCGCGCGAGGTGCTTGCCGCTGACATTGCCGTTGTCGACCGGCTTGATCGGCCGGCCGTCATATTCCTCGACGCCGCCGCGCTCCTTCACCCACGCGGCGCGCACGCGCTTCAAGCCCTTCTCGACGTCGATCGCGGCGTCATTGTCGGTGTAGGCCCCGGTCGTGTCATAGACCGGCAGCGGCGGCTCGCCGGAAGCTTCCGACAGCACGATCTCGCGCAGCGGCACGCGCAGGTCGCTCGCCATGTCGGGCGTCGTGTGAATTTTGCGCGAGGCGGGAAGCGGGCCTGTGGTGACCTTCGGGGTCACGAGGTCGGCGGACGTGACGGGCTTGTTCATGGGTCTGTCTCCGATGCCGCGAACTCAGCGACATAGCCTTTGTAGGTAAGCAGCGCGCCGAGCGCCAAAAACACGACGCCGGCGCCGAGGAAAAATCCGCGCGTCGCAAACAGCGACGAGCCGATGAAGGTCACAAACGGCGGCGCGATCAGCCGGAACGCGCCGACCGTGGTCATCACCCAACCGAGCGCGGTGATGATGGAGCGCCAGTCGCTCGTCCAGAAATTGTGCGTGTTGAGGATCGACAAGCCGCCGATCAGCAGCAGCACGCCCGAGAAGTAGATAAACGGATAACCGTTGACGAGCTGGTTCGCCATTTCGCGATAGGCGGCGCCGTTGGTCAGCAGCCCGATGCCGAGGATGGCGAGCGCGGGGCCGACCAGCCGCGCGATATTCAGTGACGATTGAAGCGGCAGCTTTGTCCGGTCGCGCATGCCGTGCATCGCGGGCTACCTTCTGCGCTTGCGGCTTGTGCGCCGCGGAGCCTGCGCGGAAGCCCACAATTCCGGGTAACCGAAATAGCCGAGTACCGCGCCGCAGACGAGAAAGACAAAGCCGGGAATGATCGCGGCCGCAGGGTGGCCGGAGAAACCGGTGGCCAAATAATCGGCCAGTTGCGGCGCGACGACGCGTACCGCGCCGCCAATGATGGCAAGCCAGCCGAGCACGGTGATGATCAGTGGCCAATCATTCTTCCAGACATTATGCGCGAGCACGATCGCCACTCCCGCCACCAAAGTCAGTAGCCCGGTGATGAAGATCAGCGCGTGGCTATGCAGCACCTCGTCGGCGACGGTGCGGAACACCGTCATATTGACCAGGACACCGATGCTCATCGCGATCAGCACCGGGCCCATAAGCCTCGCGAGGTAAATTGATCTGGCGTTTGGCATGATGTCCTGTCCCTTCGCCGGCATGACCCGGATCAGGTTCTAAGGGTTTTTCTCAGCCCGCAACCGGGCACCCCTCGGAACACCCCAGAATGTAGGCCGTTGCGGTCGCCAGTCAACGCCGGCCTGAGCGCGAAAACGACCGGGCGCGATGGGTTGCATCGCGCCTGGGCCGGGTGGCTCAATCGGGTAGGTTTAGCCCGGCCTATCGGGCCGCCTGCTGGTCGATCAGCGGGGTGATGCGCTGCACCGCGACACGGCGGTTGGCGCGCTCTGCAGCTTGCGTGTCCACCTTCAAATATTGTTCGCCGTACCCTTGGGTGACCAGATTTTCCGGCGGAACCCCGAATTCCTCGGTGAGCGCCACCGCCACCGCCTCGGCACGCCGGTCGGACAGCGACAGGTTGTCGATGTCGCTGCCAACGGCGTCGGTGAAGCCCTCGATCATGAACACCTCGCGGGGATTTTTCGCGATAGCGCGCTTGATGCCCGTCGCGATCACGGCGAGTTCGGCGACCTGATCGGGCGCAAGCTGCCACGATCCGGTGTCGAAATTGATGTCGAGGTCGACGCGCGGCATGCGCTGGCGCAGCGGCTCGCTATAGCGCACTTGCTCGAGGGTGTAGCTCTGCTCGAGCGGCACTACCGGCGGCGCAAGGAAGACCGTGTAGATCTGTTCCGGACGCGCGCTGCGCGCCTCGACGATGTAACGGTCGCGCGGGATGCGGATCACCGGCGGCGGCAAATTGACCACGACTTCGTAACCCGGGCGGCGATGCCGCTCGCGGCTGTTATCGATGATGACGACTTCGCGGCCGCCGCGCTCACGCCGCACGCGGCGGATCAGGTCGCCTTGGTCGTTGGTAATTGTGATGATGGTGACGCCGTTTGGCCGCTCGACGATCGTCACGGTGTTGCCGTTGCGGCGCTCGGTGCGCACACCGCGGGCGTCGATGGCGAAGCGGTTCGTTTCGTTGTGACGGACGAAGCTGCGGTTGCCCTCGCGCACGATGGTGCGGTCGGGCTCGTGAAACACGGTGCGGTCGCCCTCGCGGGTCTCGCGGCGTTCGCTGCGTACCGCATCGATTTGCGGCGCGGCCTTCTTGTCGTTCTTGCCGCGGATGAATTCGCTGGCGTCGCGGGTCTTGGTCGGGGGCGGCGGCGTCAGGGTGGCTGCCGGTGCGGCTGCGGGCGCCGGCGCTGACGTCGCCGCGGCTGCGGGCGGCTTTTCTCCCGGCTTGGCGGGCGCCGTCAGCGTTTTCGGCGGTTCGGCTTTCGGCGTCTCGGCTTTGGCGGGCGCCGGTTTTGCCGGCTCGATCTTCGGCGCCGCAGCTTTGGGAGCCTCGGGCTTGGGGCCTTCGGCCTTTGGCGGAGGAGGCGCGGGGGCCTTAGGCGTCTCGGCTTTCGCAGGCGCCGGCTTGGGGGGCTCGGCCTTTGGGGCCTCGGCCTTCGGAGGCTCGGCTTTAGGCGCCGCGGCTTTCGGTGCCTCGGGCTTGGGGACTTCAACCTTTGCCGGCGGCGGAGCAGCGGGAGCCTTTGGCGCCTCGACCTTTGCTGGAGCGGCGGGCGGTTCGACCTTGGGCGCGGCGGCTTTCGGAACCTCCGGCTTCGGGACTTCCACCTTGGGCGGCGGGGGAGCTGGCGGCGCTTTTGGCGGCGCAGCCTTCGGAGTCTCTTTTCCTTTCGGCGCTTCCTTTGGCGCGTCCTTTTTCGTCTTTTCATCGCCTTGCGGTTGCGCTTGCGCGATGACCGAGGGCTGCGGACCCGGCGCCGCGGCGAAACCCGACGCCGGCGCCAGTGCCAGTGTCAGCACCGTCGTGCTGGCCAGCATCTGACGGGCGAGGGCAAATCTCGATCGCGAAGAAAATTCCATCGGGGTACGAAGCTCCGGTTGTGTCGCTGCGCCAGAAGTGGCCCCGCTATAACGCTTGGCCCGGCAAAGGGATGCATGGGCTTCTGCGGCAGGACGACGCGCAAAAAACGCCGTCGTCACGCGATTTCATGGCTTCGCGCCGCCTAAAATGCCGGCAGCTTGCTCACGGTGACAGCGGCGGTACCGTTGGCCTGGCCGGTCACCCGCAAGGTCCTGGAGTCGAACGCGATGTCGATCAGCCGCACGTCGTTGATCGCGGCGCGCACCTCGACGCCCGGCGCCGCCTGGCGGAAGTCGCCAAGGGCGGCATCGATCTTCTTTTTGGCGTCGGCGATGAACGGCTTGAGGTCGACGACGGCGTTCTGCGCCAGTTCGTCCTGCACATAGGGGATCGCGGCGCGCGCGGCGGCGCCGAGGAGCCCGAACGCCGCGTCGGATTCAACCGCCAGCGTGAGGTCGGTGAGGCGCAGCGTTTGCTTGGCCTTGTCGAGCGCCGGCTTGCCCCAGATGTAGACCGTGGCGTCGGCGCCGAAGGCGAACCAGCTCTTCTTCTCGGTGCCCTTGACCTCGAGGGCGATCAGCAGCCGGTCGCCGGAGGCGGCGAGGCTCGCGTTTTTGACGTCGATCTCGACGGCGGCGTCCTTCTCCTTGGGAAATTTCTGTCCCTTGAGCTGCGCGTTGAGCACCTTGCTCAGTTCGGCGAGCGGCAGGTCGATTGGCACGCCGACCGCGAGCTTGCCGGCCTCGAGCGGCGGGGTGAGGTCGAGCTGCGCCGGGAACGGGCAGGCGGGCTTGGTCTCGTTCGGCAAAACGCGGGTGGAGGCCTCGACCCCGACGATCAGGGTCACGGCCTTGTCATCGATCTTCGGCTGCGCGGCGAAAGCCTTCACCGGCTTGAGCTCGAGCCATAGCGGCGGCATGCCGGTCGCCGCGCCTCCGAGCGGGATCGAGCGGCACATCTTGTCCCATTCGCGCCGCGCCGCTTGCTCCACGGCCGGATCGTTGCGCAGCCGCGCCTCCAGCCTGGCGAGTTGCTGGTTGACGGCGTTGTTGATCACGGGGCGGGCGTCGTTGGTCAGGTTGACCTTGGCGCCGGCGATGGTGATGGCGATCTCGCCGAGATCGGCCGCGCCGGTGAGGTTCGGCGCGATCCGCCAATTGGCGGTGAGCGCCGGCCGCGACGACATCGTGGCGCTGCCCTTGAGCGCCGTCTTCTGGTCGAATGGCTTGCTGGCAAACTCGCTGACGTCCTTGCCGAGCTTGCCGCCGAGCAGGTTGCCGAGCGCGCTGGTGATCTTGCCGGCTTCGGCGCCGAGCTGACCGGTGGCATGAACGGCGCCATCGAGCGGCGCGGTGACGGTGAGGCCCTGCGCCTGCCCGCTGACCGCCAGCGGCCCGCGATTGATGGTCATGTCGACAACCAGTTTGTCGAGAATCTTCTCGATCGGCCGGTCGGAGGTGCCGGTGAAAGTCTTCGGCGTTTGCGCTTCGAGCGCGTCGCGAATGGCGGCGAGGGTGGTGGCAACCGGAGCGACCACGGTGGTCGGGAATGTCGTTTGCGGCAGCGGCGGCAACTCGGCCAGCTTGGGCGGCGCGCTTTTGTTCGGCTGGATCGGGGAAAACAGGTCGAGCAGCAGCAGCGTGGCGCCGAAAAACACCGCGACGATGGCAACGGCGATAAGTAATTTCCGCATCGGCATCCTGCGCGAAGCCAATTCCCAGGCCAGTGATATCATCTTCGCGGCAGCATTGCGGCTTGCGTGCCGGTCGCGCGTTCAAGCTAAACTGAGCGGGCTAGCAAGGGAGGGCGACATGCCGGCCTATTTGATCGCAGAACACATTGTTACTGATGCGGCAAAGTTCGAGGAGTACAGAATCAAAGTCGGGCCAATGATGGCCAAACACGGCGCGCGCTACCTGACCAAAGGCGGCACCCATAAAATGCCGGAAGGTGGCCACTGGAAGCCCGAGCGCGTCGTCGTCATCGAGTTTCCTGACATGACCGCGCTCAATGCCTGGTACACGTCCGCCGAATATCAGCCGATGATCGCGCTGCGGAAATCATGTACGAGCGATCAGGACATGCTGTTTGTCCTGGAAGGCGCCTAAAGGCGCTCGCGCGGTTCAGGCTTTTCCCATCCGGTGATCTTTGAGCTTGGCGACGACTTCGTCGCTCGCCGGGGTCGGCACTTTGTACTTGCGGCCGAGTTCGGCCACCTTGCCGTTGAGCCAGTCGAGCTCCAGCCGATTGCCGCGCTCGAGATCGTGCGCCATCGACGCCTTCATGCCGGGCTCGACCTTGGTCGTGGCGAATGCCATGCGCTGGTCGACATAATCGGCGCCGACGTCGACACCGCTGGCTTTGCCGACGGCGCGCGCCTCTTCCATCAGCGAACGGAAGAAGTCGCGGCCCTCCGGCGTGGCGATGAGGGGACCGATGGAGGAGCGCCGCGAGGCGGTGGTGCCCGCCATGGCCGTGAGAAAGATGAACTTCTCCCAACGCTCGGCCTGGATGTTCTTCGACAGCGCGATGTCGAGCTTCGCCGCCTTGCCCGCCTCGGCGAAAGCGGTGAGCGTCGCATCCGGCTGCATGTCGGCGCGGCCGAAATGCATGGTGGCGAACTGGCTGGTGTGTTTGATGACGCCGGGCTCGGCGATCACGGTGGCGATATAGGCGACACCGCCGACGGTATGGTCGGCGCCGAGGATCGGCGCGACGCGCTCGACGCTGTCGATGCCGTTTTGCAGGGTGATGACGCGGGTGTTCGGCCCGACCAGCGGCTTCGCCAGCGCCGCGGCTTTCTCGGTGTCCCACAATTTGACCGCGAACATGACGACATCGACCGGGCCCACATCGGCCGGGTTGTCGGTGACGTTGACTTTGGGCAGATGCAGGTCGCCGTGAACGCTCTCGATCTTGAGGCCGTTTTTTTTCATCGCCGCGAGATTGGCGCCGCGCGCGATGAAGAAGACGTCATGTCCGGCGTGTGCCAGCCGCCCGCCGAAATAGGCGCCGACCGCGCCCGCCGCCATCGCCGCAATTCTCATGTCTCAACTCCCGTTTTGAGGCGGGAGATAAGCGCACGGCGGCACGAAAAGAAAGCGCCCGGCAACCGGCCGGGCGCGATCTCGGCTCTGTTTGGAGGTTCAATCCAACTTTGCCAACTTTGCCAACTTCACCTCAGTAGATTGCCGACGATGCGAAACCGGCGGGGCGGATGGTCGCCCACGTTGCGGCCGCGCGGGTGTCGCGCGCCGGCGCGTAAGAGGAGGCGACCGGCGCCGGAGCCGGCGCGCGCTGCGCCTGCAGCGGGCGATGATCCGGCGTATCCGGCAGTACCACGACCTTGCTGCCGACATTGACGCGCGCGTAGAGATCGGTGACGTCCTCGTTGGTCAGCCGGATGCAGCCCGACGAAACGTTCTTGCCGATCGTCTGTGGCGCGTTGGTACCGTGAATGCGGTATTCGGTGCCGCCGATATACATCGCGCGCGCGCCAAGCGGATTGCCGGGCCCGCCTGCGGTCATGCGCGGCAGATACGGCTGGCGCGCGATCATCTCGGCCGGCGGATACCAATCCGGCCACTCGGCCTTGCGCGCGATCGACTTGACGCCCGACCAGGTGAAGCCTTCGCGGCCGACGCCGATGCCGTAGCGCATGGCCTTGCCGCCGCCGAGCACGAAATAGAGAAATTTGTTTGGGGTATCGATGACGATGGTACCGGGCGCTTCGCGGGTCGCGTAATTGACGACCTGGCGGCGAAAAGCGGGATTCACCGCGGCATCGGCGCCCTCATCCTCGACCGTCATGACAGACGATGGTGTGGAGATGGCGGCCAGCTGTTGCGCATGTGCGTAGCCTGCCGTGGCCAAAAGCACGGCGGCAGCCGTCAGCGAGCCCAGATGACGGGGATAAAGACGGATCGTCATGGCACCCTCCCGAACACTCTCGAATAGCTACGGATGCAATGCGGGCCGTCCGGCGGCGTTCCCTCACATTTTTCAGCGGTTTTGCTCACCTGTTTGTGAGCGGAACCAATGGGCAGAACGCGCGTTTGCGCCGCCTAATCAGCCTTTTCAGGCCTGTGCCAACCGACAACCGCGTTTGGCTCTGCATCGGTCGAGGCGAAATATGGCTTGATGTCGAGGAGTGGCGTGCCGTCGAGGCAATCAAGGCCAGTCACCCGCAAAGTGACCCCCTCGACACCAAGAAGCCTGACCACGCTCATGGCGATCGGGTTGGGACGGGCCGGGGAGCGTAACGCGAAAGTGCCGCGCTGGACGCCGTAATGGGCCGGCACTTGCAGCACGAGATCGCGCGGCGCGCGGTCCATCCAGTAAAGCACGATGAGATGCGAACAGCTTTCGACGTCCTTGAGGCCGGCCGCCCAGCGCGCGTCGATTTCAAGGGTGCAAACGGCGTCGGACTCGCGGGCATTTTTCGGGCAGTCCTTGCGTTGTTTCCAGGGCGTGCGGATGCGCCCGATGAAATAGACGCCCGCGTCGGTCTGGGGCGGCAAAGTGACGGCCTTCTCTCCCGGCCGGTGGCCGAACTCAGGGTTGCCGTTTTTTTCGTTGCGGGTCATTTCTTGGATGCCCTCTCGGCGCGGCTAGGCTGGCTTCTGCGCCAGAATCTGGAACATGGAAAATGTCCCGGTCAGATCCGTTCCTTGGGGCAGGCTCTTGATCGCCTCGGCATATTGCGAATGAAACACTTGCTTGGCCGTCAGGGCTTGCAGCTCGAGCGCGCGCGCGACATCAGTTGGCCAAAACGCACGCTCCATGACCACGCCGCCCGGGCCAGGATTTGTCGGGCATGTGCCGTAGCGATAAGGCCGCTCGGTCAACGAACCTGTGCGAACATACGCGTCTACGGCAGCGAGCAGACCTTCGCCAAACAGCCCGGACGTATTGCGCGCCAGATAATCGATCTTGTCGGCCGCCAGCCCAGGGTGCCTTTTGCTGATGATGTTCGCGCGCCGTTGGATATAGGGAATGGCGACGACATCGCGTTCCGTCTTGCGGCCCTCGGGCCCATTTTCCCAAGCATCCCATATATCGGGCAGGCCGGCGCGCATCGGGACGTTGGCGAGATTGTTGCCATCGGAAATGAGGAGAAAGCCGCCGGGCGTCAGCACCCGCGCGCAATCGGCGTAAAAGTTTTCGAGATAGGCTGGATTGATGTGGCTGATAACCTCGTTGACGAGAATTAGGTCCACCGTTTCCGGCTGGAGCGCGAGCATTCCACGCTCGCTGCGCAGATATTGGACTTGCGGAAAGACCGTCCCAAGCACTTTGGCGCCGGCTTCGAGGTATTCGTCTTCGACATCCACCGCGATCACGCGCTTGGCGCCGCGGGCGAGAAACACGGGAGCGGTGTGTCCATACTTCGCTCCGTAATCGAGAACTGTCATGCCCGCCAGTGGCGCGGGGATGAGATCGAGCAATTGCTCGTCATAGCCCCAGGCCCCGGCTGCGTAGTCCGCCGTCCGTGAAACGAAGCCGGGCGTGGCGCCCAATGCACCCTCGCGGCTTTGCAGGTCGCGATACGCCGCGGAAATCGCCTGATGCCGCTCGGCCAATGACGTCACGCAACAAGCTCCTTAGGTCGACCGGGTAATGGGGCGGCTCAAATTGCGCGCCCGATGGGACCGGCCAGGGCGCATCCATGAATACGGATTTTGCCCCGCATTAACAGGGCAATCTGGGCTTGCGGTCATCGACTTAAATGTATAAAGATATCTTTATATAGTGGGCCAACGCCCCTAACGGCGGATATCGGCGATGACCGATCGCAAGCTTGGCTATGAAGCCCTCAACACCGCGCTCAAGGCGGCCGGCGAGGAGACGCGGCTGCGCATTCTCGCCTTGCTCGCCGAGGCCGAGCTCACCGTCTCCGACCTCACCGACATTCTCAAGCAGTCGCAGCCGCGCATTTCGCGCCATCTCAAGCTCCTTGCCGATGCCGGGCTGATCGAGCGCTACCGTGAGGGCACCTGGGCGTTCTTTCGTCTCGCCGAGACCGGCGGCGCTGCCGCCGTCGCGCAGGCGCTGCTGTCGCAGCTCGATGCCGCCGACCGCGTCATCGCGCGCGACCGCGAGCGCCTCGTTTCGGTGCGCGCGCAACGCGCGGCCGCGGCGCAAACCTATTTCCGCCGCCACGCGGCGCAGTGGGATCGCATCCGAAAATTGCACGTCGCCGACGCCGCGGTCGAGGAGGCGATGCGCGCCGCGCTCGCCGGTCGTCCGTTTCGCTCGCTGCTCGACCTTGGCACCGGCACCGGCCGCGTGCTGGAGATGTTCGGTCCGCAGATCGAGCGCGGGCTCGGCGTCGATCTCTCGCTCGACATGCTGCTAATCGCGCGCGACCGGCTCGAGCGCGCGGGCTTGCGTAATTGCAGCGTGCGCCAGGCCGACATCTACGACCTCCCGCTCGCCGACGGCAGCTTTGAGGCGGTGGTGATCCACCAGGTTCTGCACTTCCTCGACGACGGCGGCCGTGCGGTGAAGGAAGCCGCGCGCGTTTTGCGCCCGGGCGGCAGCCTGCTGGTGGTCGACTTCGCGCCGCACGAACAGGAATTCCTGCGCGAACAGTTCGCGCACCGCCGGCTCGGCTTTGCGCCCGACGTCGTCAATGGTTGGCTCGCCGCGGCAGGTCTCGAGCCGCAGATGCATAAGAGTCTTTCGCCGGAGCCGGGCTCCGACGGCAAGATCGCCGTGTCGCTGTGGCTCGCGCGCGATCCGCGTGCCCTTATCGCCGCCAACGCCAATCGCGAGGTGGCGTGATGAACCCGATGCCGCGCGCCAGCCGCTTCGCGCCGATCGGCAACCGGCTGCGCGTCTCCTTCGAGTTCTTCCCGCCGAAGACCGAGGAGATGGACAAGATCCTGTGGGAGTCGGTGGAGCGGCTGGCGCCGCTTGCGCCGAAATTCGTGTCCGTCACTTACGGCGCCGGCGGTTCGACCCGCGAGCGCACCCACGCGACTGTCAAGCGCATCCTCGGCGAAACGCGGCTGACGCCGGCCGCACACCTGACCTGCGTCGCGGCGAGCCGCGCCGAAGTCGACGCCATCGTCGCCAATTATCACGCGGCGGGCGTGCGCCATATCGTGGCTTTGCGCGGCGATCCCGAGGACGTGCCGGGCGCGCGCTATGCGCCGCATCCCGGCGGCTACAAGAACGCGGCCGATCTGGTCGGCGGCATCAAGGCGCGTTTCCCCGAAATCGAGGTTTCGGTTTCGGCCTATCCCGAGAAGCACCCGGACAGCCCGACCATCGAGGCCGACATCGACATGCTCAAGGCCAAGGTCGAGGCCGGCGCGACGCGCGCGATGACGCAGTTCTTCTTCGAGAACGACCTTTATTTCCGCTATCTCGAGCAGGTGCGCGCGCGTGGCATCGATATCCCGATCGTGCCGGGCATCCTGCCGGTGCAGAATTTCAAGGCGGCGGCGGCGTTCGCCGCGCGCTGTGGCGCCTCGCTGCCGTACTGGCTGGCCGAGCGCTTCCAGGGCCTCGATGACGACCCGGCGACGCGCAAGCTGATCGCCGCTGCGGTCGCGGCTGAACAGGTGATCGACCTGCTCGATCGCGGCGTCACGGACTTCCACTTCTACACCATGAACCGCGCCGATCTCGTCTACGCGATCTGCCACCTCTTGGGGCTGCGTCCCACGGTGAAGGCAGCGGCCTAACCCCGGAAAGTCCCAGTGCCCACAGCGTCCCACGCCAAAGCCCGAAATTTGCTCCGCGAAGCGGCGGCGCAGCGCATCCTGGTTCTCGACGGCGCGATGGGGACGATGATCCAGGCGCTGGCGCTCGACGAAGACGCGTTTCGCGGCGCGCGCTTCGACGCCTGGAACCGCGACGTGCGCGGCAACAACGACCTCCTCAACATCAGCCGACCGGACGCGGTGCGCAACATTCACCTGGCTTACTTCCGCGCCGGCGCCGACATTGTTTCCACCAACACTTTCTCCTCGACCGCGATCGCGCAGGCCGATTACGGCATGGAAGAAATCGTCGCCGAGCTCAATGAAGCCGGTGCCGGGCTCGCAAAGGAAGCCGCCGCGCAAGCAGAGAAGGAAGACGGGCAGCCGCGCTTTGTCGCCGGTGCGCTTGGCCCGACCAACCGCACCGCGTCGATCTCGCCCGACGTGTCCAACCCCGGCTTCCGCGCCATCACCTTCGATCAGTTGCGCGCGGCCTATGGCGAGCAGGCGCGCGCGCTCATCGCGGGCGGCGCTGATCTGCTGCTGATCGAGACGATCTTCGACACGCTCAACGCCAAGGCGGCGATCTACGCGATCTCGGAGGTATGCGACGAGCTCGGGCGCGACGTGCCGGTGATGATCTCCGGCACTATCACTGACCGCTCCGGGCGCCTTCTTTCCGGGCAAACGCCGGCCGCGTTCTGGAACGCGGTGCGCCACGCTGCGCCGGTTTCCATCGGGCTCAATTGCGCGCTCGGCGCGCGCGAGATGCGCGCCCACATCGCCGAGCTCTCGCGCATCGCCGATACTTTGGTGTGCGCCTATCCGAATGCCGGCCTGCCCAACGAATTCGGCTATTACGACGAGAGTCCTGAATTCATGGCCGCGCTGATCGGCGAATTCGCCGATGCTGGGCTGGTCAACATCGTCGGCGGCTGCTGCGGCACGACGCCCGACCATATCGCCGCTATCGCGCGCGCGGTTCAAGGCAAGAAGCCGCGCGCGTTGCCGGAAATCCCCCGGCAGTTGCGGCTATCGGGCCTTGAAGCCTTCACGCTGACGCCGGAAATCCCGTTCGTGAATGTCGGCGAGCGCACCAACGTCACCGGCTCGGCCAAATTCCGCAAACTGGTCACCGCCGGCGATTACGGCGCCGCGCTCGCCATCGCGCGCGACCAGGTCGAGAACGGCGCGCAGGTGATCGACGTCAACATGGACGAGGGGCTTCTCGATTCCGAAGCGGCGATGGTCACGTTCCTGAATTTGATCGCGGCCGAGCCCGACATCGCGCGTGTGCCGGTGATGGTCGATTCCTCGAAATTCTCGGTGATCGAGGCGGGCCTGAAATGCCTGCAGGGCAAGCCAGTGGTCAATTCGATCTCGCTCAAGGAAGGCGAGGCGGAGTTCATGGCCAAGGCCAAAATCGTGCGCCGTCACGGCGCCGCCGTGGTGGTGATGGCGTTCGACGAGCAGGGGCAGGCCGACACACTGGAGCGGAAAGTCGCGATCTCGACGCGCGCTTACAAGATCCTCACAGAGCAGGTCGGCTTCCCGCCCGAGGACATTATTTTCGACCCCAACATCTTCGCAATCGCCACCGGCATGGAGGAGCACAACGGCTACGGCGTCGCGTTTATCGAGGCGGCGCGCGCCATCCGCGCGCAGCTGCCGCATGTGCACGTCTCCGGCGGCGTCTCGAACCTGTCGTTCTCGTTCCGCGGCAACGAGCGCGTGCGCGAGGCGATGCACTCGGTTTTCCTCTACCACGCCATCAAGGCCGGCATGGACATGGGGATCGTCAATGCCGGGCAAATGGCGGTTTACGACGACCTCGAGCCCGAATTGCGCGAAGCCTGCGAGGACGTGGTGCTCAACCGGCGGGCCGACGCCTCGGAGCGCCTGCTCGATCTCGCGAAAAAATTCCACGGCGCTGCGCACGCGGCCAAGGAAGTCGACCTCGCCTGGCGCGAGGCGCCGGTCGAGAAGCGGCTGTCGCATGCCCTCGTCCACGGCCTCACCGATTTCATCACCGAAGACACCGAGGAGGCGCGCAAAAACGCGACGCGCCCGCTTGACGTCATCGAAGGCCCGCTGATGGACGGCATGAACGTGGTCGGCGACCTGTTCGGCTCCGGCAAGATGTTCCTGCCGCAGGTGGTGAAGTCGGCGCGGGTGATGAAGCAGGCCGTCGCCTATTTGATGCCGTATATGGAAGAGGAAAAGCGCGCGCGCGGCGCCGACGCCGGCGTCAGCAATTCCAACGGCAAGATCGTGATGGCGACCGTGAAAGGCGACGTCCACGATATCGGCAAGAACATCGTCGGCGTTGTGCTCCAGTGCAACAATTACGACGTCGTCGACCTCGGCGTCATGGTGCCGGTCGACAAGATTCTGGAGACCGCCAAGGCGGAGAAGGCTGACATCATCGGCCTGTCCGGCCTGATCACGCCGTCGCTCGATGAGATGTGCCTCGTCGCCGCCGAGATGGAGCGCCAGGGCCTCGACCTGCCGCTGATGATCGGCGGCGCGACGACGAGCCGCGTCCACACCGCGGTGAAGATCCATCCCAATTACCGGCGCGGGCAGGCGGTCTATGTCAACGACGCGAGCCGCGCCGTCGGGGTCGCGCAGCAGTTGATGTCGCCGCAGAACCGGCCCGGTTACGTCACGTCGGTGCGCGACGAATACGCCAAGATCGCCTCCGCGCATGCGCGTGCGCAGGAGGAAAAGACGCGGCTGTCGCTTTCCGCCGCGCGCGCCAACGGCCTCAAGCTCGACTTTACGGGGCTGAACGCGCCGGTGAAGCCGCAACTTCTCGGCACCCGCACGTTCAAGGATTATCCGGTCGGTGAGCTTGTCGATTACATCGACTGGACGCCGTTCTTCATGACCTGGGAGCTGTCGGGGAAATTTCCGGCCATTCTCGACGACCCGAAATTCGGCCCGGCCGCGCGCGGGCTCTATGACGACGCGCAGGCGATGCTGGCCACCATCGTCGAGAAAAACTGGTTCCGCGCGTCGGCGGTCTGCGGTTTCTGGCCGGCGAATGCGGAAGGCGATGATGTTCACGTCTATGCCGATGAGATGCGGAACAAGCCGATCGCGACGCTGCACGCGCTGCGCCAGCAGCTCTCCAAGCGCGAGGGCCGCCATAACGTCGCGCTGTCGGATTTCGTCGCGCCGCGCGCGACGAACATCGCCGACTATATCGGCGCGTTCATCGTCACCGCCGGCATCGGCGAGGACGACGTCGCCGAGCGCTTCAAACAGGCGAACGACGATTATTCCGCCATTCTGGTGAAGGCGCTGGCCGACCGCCTCGCCGAGGCATTCGCCGAGCGGCTGCACCAGCGCGTGCGCAAGGAGTTCTGGGGTTACGAACCGAACGAGGCGCTCAGCCACGCCGACATGATCGCCGAAGGGTATCGCGGCATCCGGCCGGCGCCAGGCTATCCGGCGCAGCCCGACCACACCGAGAAAGCCACCGTGTTCCGCCTGCTCGACGGCGAGCGCGCGACCGGCGTGCAACTCACCGAAAGCTTCGCGATGTGGCCCGGTGCCTCGGTGTGCGGGCTCTATTTCGGCCACCCGCAGACGCATTATTTCGGCATCGGCAAGATCGAGCGCGACCAGGTCAAGGATTACGCCGCGCGCAAGGGCTGGAGCCTGGAAGAGGCCGAGCGCTGGCTGGCGCCGATCCTCAATTACGATCCGCGCGCGGTGGTGGCGGCGTAGAGGCCGCTGTCATGCCCGCGAAGGCGGGCATCCAGTAATCACGTAGTTTAAACTTTGGCGCCGTGTTTACTGGGTCCCCGCTTTCGCGGGGACGACAACCTAACGTTTGCCTCGCTTCTTCGTGTTCAGCGCCACGGCGGCGCGAATGAGCGCCTTCAATGCCGTGGCATCGATCTTGTCGCCTTCATGGAGATCGATGGCGCGGCGGGCATTGCCTTCGAGGCTTGCATTGAACAGGCGCGCGGGGTCTTTCAGCGCCGCGCCCTTGACAAAGGTCATCTTCACGACAGCCTTGTAGGTCTCGCCGGTGCAGATGATGCCGTCGTGCTCCCACACCGGAACACCGCGCCATTTCACTTCCTCGACAACGTCCGGGTCGGCCTGCTTGATGATGGCGCGGATCCGGGCCAGCGTCTCGCCGCGCCAATCGCCCAGCTTCTTTATTTTCGCGTCTATCAGCCGGGAGGGAATCGCTGCCGCTTTTTCCCGTTTCGCACCGGTGTTCTTATTCATGATGCCATTGCTTTCGTCGTGTTTGATGTCGTCGCCTATTCAATTCGAGCCACCGTCCGCGGAATGACAAACCGCCTCAATATTGTGGCCGTCGGGGTCGAGAACGAAGGCCGCGTAATAATTTGGATGATAGTGCGGCCGCAAGCCGGGAGCGCCATTGTCTTTGCCGCCGGCCTGAAGGCCTGCAACATGAAAGGCATCGACACTGCCTCGGTCGGCGGCCACGATGGCAACATGCAGCGGCTTTTCTAGCCCGCCTTCACCCCCGATCCAGAAGTCCGGCTTGCCAGAGAAACCGAAGCCTGCGGCGGGCGCCTTGCTTTCCGTGTGTTCGCCCCCGACTTCCATGACAAGCCCGTATCCCAGCGGCGCGAGGGTCCGTATGTAAAACGTCTTGGAACGCGCATAGTCGGAAACTGGAAAACCGACGTGATCGATCATCGAAGCGACTCCTGCCCACGGTCGGTTGGCCTTATCCACTGTGCCGCCGGGAGGTACGGCCGCATGAACATATACAAACCGCTGAACATCAGCAGGAAAAGCGGGGCCAGGGGCAGGTAGACCACCCACGGCGGCGTTGTGCCCAGTGCCATGGCGACGAAATTGGCGATGACCGTCGCTGTAAAGAAAATCGCCAGCCAGCGGTGAGTTTGACGAATCCATCCACTCCAATTCAACGCAACCTCCTTTAAAGACGAACGCGATGCGCGGCAGCCATCAGACTGTTCGCGCCACGACCTGCTCCAGCTTGGCGAAGAACTGCTGCCATCCTGTCCTGGCGCCGCCGAAAGCCTGTCTCTGATCCGGACGGAATCCGGTCTGCTCCATCCGCAGGTGCGTGCCGTTGTGCGTGCGCGTCAGCGTGAAGGTCACCACGCTCATCAGGTTGTAGGCCGCGTCGTCGTGCGCGAAATTCCAGGTGTAGGACAGCTTTTTTTCCGGCTCGATAGCGAGAACCTCGCAGTCCAGCACGCCGCCCCAATCGCCGCGAAGATTGAAGCGGTGGCCGACGGTGGCCTTGAAATCATTTTTCATCAGCCACTCTTCGATCAGGTGTGGTTGCGTGAGCGCACGCCAGACCTTTTCCGGCGGATGAGAAATGTCCCGTTCGACGACGACTGAGCGCGTTTCGGCGGAGGCTTCGTTCATTGATCCATCCTCTTCAGCAGATCTTCGAGGTCATCGAACCGGCTCTCCCAGAAGCCGGCCATCTTGCGGGTCCAGTCGATCAGGGGAGCCAGCGCGGCGAGTTGCGCGCTATAATGCGTCTCGCGTCCCGCGGGGCGGTCGCGCACTAACCCGGCCTCCTTGAGCACCCGAAGATGCTTGGAGACCGCCGGTTGCGAGATCTTGGCCCGCACGGTCAGCGCCGCGACCGTCTTTTCGCCATCACGGCACAATCGCTCGAAGATCGCCCGGCGCGTCGGATCGGCGAGCGTTCTGAAAAGGACGTTGTGAGCATTCGGCATCGGATCAATAACCCGTTGGCTATTGAACGACGTATAACCACCGAGCTATGGATTAGTCAAGCGCGATCTCTGCACCGGTCACGCGCCGGAAAACAAAACACCGGAGAGCGTCGCTCTCCGGTGCCGAATTCTGTCCGGTTGTTCCGGCTTTATGGCCAAGATTTTTCGGCCTCTTGTCGTCAACCCCCTAAAGTTCAGAACGCACCCAGCAAGATGGCGCCGACGAAAACGAACACGGCGCACACCGCCAGCACATTGAGCTTCAGAGCGAGGTCCACGGCAGGTGCCTCCCTTTGTCGATGTGTGCAACCGAAAGGCTAACAGAAAAATGACGCGCGCCTAGCGTCTTTCGCCAATCGCGCAATTAAAAAACACGCGTGCGTTATGCGCGCGCAGCATGTCGAAGCAACCGGTTGATTGCGCGCGATAAAAAATTTTCCTGCGGGAAAATAGTGCAGTACGAAAATTTATAACGTCCAAATTTCAAGAAAATTCGTTTTGCATTGCACGTTGAAACGATTGAATTTTTTCAGGACGCCCATTCGAGGCGCGCAATTGTGCATGAGTCTTTATGTCGCACTTTCGAGCAGGCGCACGATCTCGATGGTGAGGCGCCGAACGACCGGAAGCGCGAAAAACGCCACCACGATCGCGACCGGCCAGCCGACACTGAAAGCCTTGAGCCAGCGCGGCACGAAATCGGCGCGGAAACCGATATTGGTGAAAGTGACGACGCCCGAGACGATGAACACGATCACCGCGGTGATCAGCACCGGGAAAATAAATCTGGCTTTGCCTTCCATGAACGTCCCCAACCTGGCTGCGCCCCGCGGGATTTTGCTGAAAGCGCCGCGCCGTTCAAGCGCCTGAGGCCGGAAGAAACGAATTCTTATCCTTAATGAATTCTTCGTTAGCGCCATTGAAGCCTCATTAAATAGCTGCCGCGCATTTTCATCGGATGCGGCGAAGGCTTGGCTTTTATTTTCTCGGTTGTTCCGTCCTGCTGGCGCTCGCCGGCTGCGGCCGCGGCTTCGTGCAATACGGCGAGCGCAGCGCGTGGCGCCACCAGGCGGAAGCGCAATGCCTGCAATCGGGCGCGGTGAAGGAGAGCGCCGCCGTGGTGCGCATGTCACCGATCGAAGGCCCGGGCATTTGCGGCGCCGATTTCCCGCTCAAGGTCGCCGCGCTCGGCGCGTCGTCCGCGCTCGGCTATGCCGACGAAATCCGGCCGCCGGGGTCCATTCCCGGCGCGCGGCCGCAGATGCGCTGGGTGCCCGGTCCGCCGCCTGCCACGATTCCGGCAGACGTCGAGGATGAGGAGGAGGACGCGCCACAGCAACGCGCGATCCAGTCGCGCCCCCTCAATGCGCCGATGTCGCTCAGCGCACCCGGCGGCGGCTCCTACGAGCCGCCACGTCAGACATACCCTCAGCAGACCTACCCCCAGCGCGATTATCAACCGCAATACCAGCAGCCTTATCCACCGGCTGCCGCGCGTTCGCGCAACGACGACATTCCCGACGATGCCATTCTGCCGGACCGCGGCAGGACGCAAGCGCCGCCGCGTCAGGCTTATGCGCCGCCGACTTACGCACCGCCCGCGGCGAAGCCTTTGCCGCCGCTTGGTCCGATGCGTACCGCCGCCGCACAGGCTGCGGTGACGCCGCCCGCGACGTTGTCGTGCCCGATCGTCTCCGCGCTCGATCGCTGGGTGCTCGAAGGGGTGCAGCCGGCGGCGATGCGCTGGTTCGGCCAGCCGGTGGTCGAGATCAAGCAGATCTCTTCGTACTCTTGCCGCGGCATGGTGGGTGCCGGGACCGATCACATCTCCGAGCACGCCTTTGGCAATGCGCTCGACATCGCCGGCTTTGTGCTGGCGGACGGCCGCAAGGTGATCGTCAAGACTGGCTGGAACGGCCGGCCGGAGGAGGCGGGCTTCCTGCACGACGTGCAGGGCGCGGCCTGCGAGATGTTCACGACCGTGCTGGCGCCGGGCTACAATGCCGCGCACTACGACCATATCCACGTCGACCTGATGCGTCGCACCAGCGGACGGCGCCCGTGCCGGCCGAACGCTATCCCTGGTGAAGTCGCTGCGGCGCGCGCCGCGACCAAAGTCGCCAAGCACGGCGAGCCGAACGTGACCGGTTCGATTGGCGACAAGACAAAGAACAGGCCACGCGCCGTGCCGGGTGAAGACGGTTATTTCGAAGCCGACGCGGATTCCATGCCGACCGGCTCGATCTCGGAAAAGCACCGCAAGGCCCCGAAAGCCATCCCTGGCGAAGACGGCGAGCCCGAGGAATAGCAGCGTGGCGTCAAGCTAAGGCCGCTCGTCAGCGCACCACCACGTCGAGCAGCATCGCGGCGAACAGAATGAGCCCGGCGTCGCGGTTTCCTTTAAACAGCATCAGGCAATGCGCGGAATCGTCGATCCGGAGCCTTGCCGTTTGCCAGGTGAGATGCGCGGCGAAGGCCGCGAGCCCGGGCCAGAACACCCAACCACCGCCGGCCAGTGCCCCGGCAAGGCCGATCAGCACCACCGCGCCGGCGTAAAACAAGGCGAGCATCGGCCGCGTGCGATCACCGAACAGCAGCGCCGTCGATTTGATGCCGATCAGCAGATCGTCTTCGCGGTCCTGATGCGCGTAGATGGTGTCGTAGCCGATGACCCAGGAGATCGAACCGGCATAAAGGACAAAGGCCGGCCAATCGAGCCGGCCGAACGTCGCCGGCCAGCCCATCAACGCGCCCCATGAGAACGCAAGGCCGAGCACGATCTGCGGCCAGTAGGTCACGCGTTTCATGAACGGGTAGACCGCGACGACCAGCAGCGACGCGAAGCCGCAAGCGATTGTGAAGCCGTTGAATTGCAAGAGGACAATCAGTCCCACGAGCGCCTGCGCCGCCATGAACGCGGCGGCTTGCGCCACGCTGACCTGCCCGGAGGGGATCGGCCGCGAGCGCGTGCGCTCGACCTGCTTATCGAGGTCGCGGTCGACGAGGTCGTTCCAGGTGCAGCCGGCGCCGCGCATCGCGAACGCGCCGATGAAAAACAAGACCACATGCCAGCCGCTCGGCAGGTGCTTTGCCGCTATGCCGGCAAGGGCGAGCGACCACCAGCACGGCAAGAGCAGCAGCCATGAGCCGATCGGACGATCGAGGCGGGCTAGTCGCAGATAGGGGCGTGTGACGGGCGGCGCGAAACTGTCGACCCAGTTGCCGGTCGCATCGGCGACACGTCCGGCGCTGTCGCTCATTGCTTGCCGAGTGGCGTTCCGGTGAGCGTGTCGTAAGTGCCGCGTCCGTGCCTGATGTTGCTGGCGTCGGGCGCCGTCGTGCTGAGCGCGTCACCTAAGGTCGGGCCGCGCTGCTGTGGTGCGGCGGCGGCCTGACATACCCGGCTCCGCATCGAGTCGGTGTTCTTGTGGCTGGCCTTGATCTGCTCGACGATTTGCGAAGGGATGCCGCAGGACGCCGCGTTGGCGTTTGCGAACTTGACCATTTTTGCTTCCGCGGCGACCAGCGACACGAACAGCTTGCAGGCCTCGGCCGCGCTGACATGGCGCTCGGAAGCCGCCCGGATCGCCTTCGCTTTCTTCTCCGCGTCGTCGCGCAACGGCGTGAAGTCCTTCATGCACGGCGGCACTTGCTGCTGCGGCGGTGCATCGAAGGCGCTGCGTGGCGGCGCGCCGAAACCGCCTTGCGCCGGCGCCTTGCTGAAGCCACCTGCTGCCGGCGGACTATTGGAAGGCCACGGCGATTGAGCCGATGGCGTGGGGGACTCTGAAGGCCAAGGAGATTGTGTCTGCGCTTGCGTTGTGTTCGACGGCCACGGCGACTGCGCCTGAACCGCGGGCGCGGCGAAGGCGGCAAGCGGCAGCAAAATCAAACCAAAACGACGCAGGGTCATAGCCATCCTCGGAAGACAACGCCGATTATATAACCGGCCAGCGAATAGTGTCCTACTAACAAGCCGCCGAATGCGTCGGGAACGCGGCAGGAAACCGCACAGGAAAAACCCGCTATTATGGGGCCTATCCGGACGCGCGAGCGCCGCCCAACGAGGGAGTTCGATGCCCGGCTACGATTTCCGAAAACCCCGCCTCTACCTGGAAGCGCGATTCAACCAAGGTGAGTCCGTCGTACTCGACCGCGCGGCGGCCAATTACCTGCGCAATGTTCTGCGCCTGAAGGATGGCGACCCCATTCTCGTTTTCAACGGCCATGACGGGGAATGGCAGGGGACACTCGCGGCTTCCGGCAAGCGCGCGCTGGCGGTCGAATTGCAGGAACAGACCAGGCCGCAGCCGCCGGCGGCCGACCTGCATTATCTGTTCGCACCGATCAAGCACGCGCGCCTCGACTACATGGTGCAGAAGGCGGTGGAGCTTGGCGCCAGCCGACTGCAACCGGTGCTCACCCGTCACACCCAAACATCGCGCGTCAATCTCGATCGCATGCGCGCCAACGCCATCGAGGCGGCGGAGCAATGCGGCATTCTCGCCGTGCCCGAAATTGCCAAGCCGGTCGAGCTCAAGGCGATGCTCGCGCACGCCTTGGCGGAGCGTTTGATCATATTCTGCGACGAAGAAGCCGAGATCGCCGATCCGGTGGCCGCGTTGGCGCAGGTGCGCAATCAGCCGACAGCGTTAGTGCCGATCGACGCGGCAAAGCCGATGGCTCTGGCGGTGCTGATCGGGCCGGAGGGCGGCTTTAGCGAAGACGAGCGCGCCGCGCTGCTGAAGTTGCCGAACGTGCTGCGGCTCGCGCTCGGCCCGCGTGTGCTACGTGCCGACACGGCTGCGGTCGCCGCCCTGACTTTGGTGCAGGCAGTGCTCGGTGACTGGATCGCGCCGTCTCAGTAGGCCGCGCGCGGATCGAAACGCGGGTCGAACCGGCAAGCGAAGCTGATATAGCCGCCGTAACGGGCGTCGACACCCGTGAGATGCGCGCGCTTGCCGAAGCGCGCGCAGTGCTCGAACGCCATGTCGCGCGCGACCAGCCTGTTCTCCGGCGAATACGGAATGATGCCGCCGGTGTCGTTGCCGGTGAGGCCGGGGCCGGCTCCCGCGCAGGACGCGAGCAGCAACCCGAACACTGGCAACAGCGACAATCTGATCGGCATCTGAATTCGCTTTCCCGCAGGCGGCCAACAGCATAGGCGCACCCGTGTCCGATCGCGTGCAAAACTGTGGCCAACGGGAAGACGCTGTGGACAAGCCTGTGCTAGGCTTCTGCCTTCGCAAGCGTGAGCGCAGACGATGCGTGGGCTGGCTTCGATCGGGGTGGTTGTTCTCGCGGCGTTGGCATGCCTCGGCCAAGCCACGCCGGCTGCGGCGGCTGGCTGGCTCGAGAAGAACTTCTATCTGTCAGGCCCGCGTTACGACGGCGACCTGCCGCCCTGCGAAGCCGCGCTTGGCGAGATCCGCGCCAAATTCGCCCAGAAAGAAAGCCAGTTCTGGAATTCCGACCTGCAAATTCTCAGTTTCGAGAAAGTGCGCCAGACCGCGTTCCGCCCGTGGGCGGCGAACACCATTCCCCGGCGGTTCTGTAGCGCCACTGCCTTGGTCAGCGATGGCAAGCGGCACCGGGTGGATTACTGGATCGGCGAAGACACCGGGATGATCGGCGCTTCTTGGGGCGTCGAATGGTGCGTCGTCGGCCTCGATCGCAACTGGGCCTATAACCCCGGCTGCAAAATGGCCCGGCCCTAAAACCGGTGCCCGATCCCGCTTTGTACCGTTTTGTTCTTGTCTTGTTCCAAAAAGTTCGATAGCGTTTTCGGGTTGCGTCAGTGCTTGGGAGGCATCCGATGTCGCGTCAGGTCTCGCACTACCTTCATTCCCTCAGCGTAACCGTCCCCATCCTCATCGCCGTTCTCTTCGCCGGGTCCGCCTGGGCGCAAGGACGCCCGGCGAATGCGTCAGGCCCGAACGAGCCTGGCCGTTTCGATTTCTACGTTCTCGCCTTGTCATGGTCGCCGTCTTTCTGCGAGGCCTCGCGCGAGCGCGGCCGCGGCACGCCGGATGCCGCCCAGTGCGGCGAGCGGCCATATTCCTTCGTCGTGCATGGCCTTTGGCCGCAACACGAGCGTGGCTTTCCGGCCTTCTGCCAGGTGCCGGCGCCGCGTCTTGCCCGCAACATTGTCGACTCGATGCTCGACCTGATGCCGAGCCCGCGTCTGGTCTTCCACGAATGGGATCGCCACGGCACCTGCTCCGGTCTCGCGCAGCAGGCGTATTTCGACAATGTGCGCAAAGCGCGTAGCGTCGTGAAAATTCCCGGCGAATATCAATCGATCCCGACAGCGCTTTCGGTTTCGCCGGCGGCGGTCGAGGACGCATTCATCAAGGCCAATCCCGGCCTCGCGCGCAGCGGCATGGCAGTCGCTTGCGACGGCCGCCGGCTCAACGAGATCCGTATCTGTCTGACCAAGGAGCTGGGCTTTCGCGATTGTCCGGAAATCGCCCGCCGCACATGCCGCAGCGCCAGCCTGACGATGCCGCCGGTGCGCGGTGAACGCGCGAGCAGCGGCCAAAGCAGCGGCCAAGCTTCCGACACGCCGATGAACGCCCGCTAATCGAAACTGGCGGGCGCATTAAAGCGCCCCTAACGATAAAATCAGGCCGCGCGAAAGAGGTGGGGGATAGAGCCCGGCTGTCTTCGACCGGTGCAAGATTCCCGTAAGGGAAATCCCCAAGTGTCTCCCGCGCGAAAGGCGTCATAGGCGCAACCGCGCGCATGAGACAATGGACCGCGTTCGGGATTACCTCGGCTTTATCGTCTGGCTCCTCGGCCTGGGCTATATCGCCGCCTTGCCGGTGCTTCTGCCGGATTCCGGCTGGGTTGCTGGTGCGCCCTGGTGCGAGGGGCTGACGCCGGGCGCTCGATCATGGCTGTGCGCCGGGGCGGAGCCGCATAGGCTGGCGCCCGGCCTGCACTTTCTCGGCATGATCGCGGCGCTCGCGGTGTTGCTGCAACTCCCGTTCGTCGTCCTGCGCGCCCATCGTCGCCGGCGCCAGGCGCGGAGTCCGTCGCGGCCACTACTGCGGCGGCGGCACAAACCGCGTCCGGTGGCATGGGTCAAGCCGCGCCGCCATTTCGGATTGCGTGGCGCGCCGCGCGATCTGTCATAGTGACGGACGTTCGCCACCCGGCGCCGGTGTCGGTTTCTGCGGAGCTTCGCGTTGAATTATCGCCACGCATTTCATGCGGGAAATTTTGCCGATGTGTTCAAGCACGCGGTGCTCATACGCGTTCTCAATTATCTGCGCACCAAGGCGGCGCCTTTCCGCGTCATCGACACCCACGCCGGGGCAGGCCTTTATGACCTTGGTGGCGCCGAAGCCGCGCGCAGCGGCGAATGGCGCGAGGGTATCGGCAGGCTGTGGGCCGAGAGAGATGCCGCACCCGCTGCAACGATGCTCGCGCCTTACCTTGACGCGGTCGCGGCGCTCAATCCGAAAGGCGAACTCAAGCGTTATCCCGGTTCGCCGCTCCTGGCGCTGGCGATGTTGCGCAAGCGGGATCGCCTGATTGCGTGCGAGCTTGAACCCAAAGCGGCACGCGCCCTGAGCCGCAATCTTGCCGCCGATATCCGGGCCAAAAGCCTCGCCATCGACGGCTGGACCGCGCTCACGGCCTATGTCCCGCCCAAGGAACGGCGTGGGCTCGTTCTCGTCGATCCACCTTTCGAGGAGGAGCATGAAATTTCCCGCTTGGCGCGCGGCCTGGCCGAAGCGCACCGCAAATGGGCGACCGGGATTTACATGCTGTGGTACCCGATCAAGGGCCGGCCAGAGCCGGACCGGCTGGCCAAGAGCCTGAAACGGCTCGCTATCCCGCGCGTTTTGCGGGCAGAGCTGACCGTTTCGCCGCTCTCGGACCCGCGCTGGCTTAACGGCAGCGGGTTGATCCTCGTCAATCCGCCGTGGCCCCTGGAAAGTGAGCTTTCCGCGCTGTTGCCGGCCCTTGCGGGGCTTTTAGGCCGTTCCGGCAAAGGCGCTTTCCGGCTCGATTGGCTGGCGGGTGAGCGGGGGCCTTGAGCCGGCCGCCAGACGGCTTTCCACCGGGGGCGCGTTGGACTAGCGTTCGCGGGTTGGCAGTGACGTTCCGCCTCCTGTGGGGGCCGGCGGAGTGTGAAGCCCGGTCGGCTGAAACTTTCTCCGAATGTGAATGTCAGGCCTGACCGCCTTGCGTGGGGCGGGCGGTCGAGCAGTGCGGGGAGAGGAGTTTTTCCCGATGGCGCAAACTGGAGTTGTGAAATTTTTTAACGGTGAACGGGGCTATGGTTTCGTAAAGCCGGACGATGGCGGACGAGATGTTTTCGTACATATCACCGCGGTCGAGCAGGCCGGATTGAAATCTCTGAACGAGGGGCAGCGCATCAGCTTCGACGTCGAGCCGGATAAAAAGGGCAAAGGCCCCAAAGCGGTGAACCTCGTCGTTACCGGATAAAAGCGAACCGCGGACGGGCCGCGCACTCCCATTCCGCCAAATCTGTTTCTTCCCTCCGCCGGGTGACAGCGTTTCCCGGCTCTTCTATCCTCATGACCATGATGATATTGCGTTACGCCGCCGCTTCGCCTTTTGCACGCAAGGTGCGCATCGCCGCCTCGCTCCTCGGACTCGACAAGGAGATGGAGGTCAAGCTCGCCGATCCGATGGATCCCAACGACGATCTTCGGCGGCAAAATCCGCTTGGGAAAATTCCGGTGCTGCTCGCCGAAAATGGCGAGGCGATCTACGATTCCCGCGTCATCGTCGAGTACCTCGATCAGCGCGCCGGCGGCGGCAAGATCATTCCACGCGAGCCGCGCGCGCGCCTCGAAGCGTTGCGGCTGGAAGCGCTCGCCGACGGCATTGCCGACTCTTGCCTGCTGCTCGTCTATGAGGGCCGCTTTCGCGCCGCTGAGAAACGCGAAGCGAAGTGGCTTGAGCTGCAGGAAGGCAAGATCGTCCGCGGGTTGGCGCTGCTGGAATCCGCGCCGCCGCCGCTCGCGACCCCGCCAACCGTGGGTCAGATCGCGCTGGCCTGTCTGCTCGGTTATCGCGACCTGCGCTTTGCCGGCACATGGCGCAAGGATCATCCGCGGCTCGTCGCCTGGCTGGACAAGTTCGCCGCGCAGGTGCCGGCGTTTGCCGAGACCAAGCTCGCGGCCTAGAGCTCAGCAAGAAAAAAACCCCGGGCCGCGAAGCCCGGGGTTTTCTTTTTAAAGTGCGCCTTGGTCAGAAGTGATAGTTGACGCCGGCGCGCACGACATTCTCTGTCAGCCGCGGAGTGGTGCCGGCGATCGCTCCGCCGCGGCCGAGGTCGACGTAAAGGTATTCGAGCTTGGCCGACCAGTTGCGCGCGAACGCCGCCTCGACGCCGGCGCCGACCGTCCAGCCGGCGTTGGTCACATCGGTGGTGCCGAAGCCAGCAACGCTGCTGCGGATGTTGCCGACCGCGAGACCGCCGGTGACATACGGCAAGAAGCGGCCGAACGCGTAACCCAGGCGGCCGCGCGCGGTGGCGAGGAAGTCGCTGCGCGTGCTGCAGACGGTGAACCCGCCGCAGGCTGCGCTTCCGCGGATATTCGCCCAGTCGGCGTCGCCCTCGAGTCCGAACACGATCTGCCCGGCCTGCCAGTTGTAGCCGATGGTTCCGCCGACTAATCCGCCCGACGTGTCGAATGCGGTCGGAACAGCTCCGCCGAAGGTGGAGCGGCCAAAGGCGCCACCGCCGTTGAGACCGAGATAAAAGCCCGTCCAGGTGAAGGGCGGCTCGACATAGGCGGCGGGAGCTTTCACAGGCATTTCCCGGCGCGGCAGGTCGGCCGCTTGTGCCGTGGCTGCACCAACCATGATCGCTAAAAGCGACACGCCGGCGCTCAACAGGTTTCTCATCGGGACCTCCCCTTACGCTACCTCGTGACAGGAACCGCGAACGGATGTTCGCGACTGCCATCACAACGCCAAGAGACGACCCCAGTTCCTGTTCCGCTGGAGGAAGCTAAGGCCCCGTGTTATTGCGGCCACAGCTGTTTTTGCCGCTAAAAATAAGAAAAAAGGCCCCGGAACTTCCGGGGCCTTTGCCACAATTGGTTCGCCGCAACGATCAGAAACGATAGTTGAGGCCGGCGCGCACGATACTGGTGCGCAGGTCGACGCGCTGCGGCGGGGTGACCGTGCAGGCGGTGCTGCAATCGAAGCGGCCGAGATCCGCGTAGAGATATTCGACTTTCGCCGTGAGCGGGCCTGTGATCGCGAACTCCGCGCCGGCGCCGACCGTCCAGCCCGCGCGCGTAGCCGATGCGCCGGGGAAGGTGGTGGTGTTGGCCTGGATGTCGCCATAGGCGAGGCCGCCGGTGACGTAAGGCAGGAAGCGGTCAAAGGCGTAGCCGATCCGGCCGCGCGCGGTGCCGAAGTAGTTGTTGCGCGTGCGGCAGTTGAATGCGCCGCAAGCGGCGGTGCCGTTGATGTTGCTCCAGTCGAGGTCGGTCTCAAGGCCGACAACGGTCTGTCCGAACTGCCAGTTGTAGCCGAGCGTGCCGCCGACCATTCCACCGTCGATATCGAAATTGCCAGTGCCCGGGATTCCGCGGAAGTTTGAAGTGCCGAAGCCCCAGCCACCATTGATGCCGAGATAGAGGCCGGACCAGTTGTAGGCGACATAGGCCGGCGCCTTCGTCGGCATCGCCTGCCGGCGCGGCAGATCAGCCGCGTTTGCCGCAGCCGTGAGCGCGAGCATCGAGATAACGCCGATCCCCGCCAGTACAACGCGCTTCATTGTGCAGATCTCCTATTACCGCCCCTAAGCGTCGTGCAAAGTATTCGAAAACGACACGCTGTCTAGTGCAGAAAAGACACAGGCACCGAGAAGTAATGACGAGTTCTTCGACTTAATACCGCCGAGCCAATGCCACTTTTATGCCAAGATATACTGTGGCAGACCTTCGGCGGCTTCATGGAAATATTATGGCGAACGGAACCGCGCGAACGAAAAACCCCGGGCGCTGAGCCCGGGGCTTTGGCGCAAGAAGGCGTGTGCGTGTTCTTAGAAACGGTAGTTGAGGCCGAAGCGGATCATGTTGGCCCAGTAGCCGTTCTGCACGCCGGTCAGGTTGTAGAGACGCCGGTCGAGGTCGATGTAGAGATACTCGGCGCGCGCGGTCCACACTGGGTTGAGCGCGACTTCAACACCCGCACCGGCAGCGTAGCCGATATGGGTGTGGGTTTCGGTCAGGCCGGCAGTATCGGCGCGCACGTCGCCGTAAGCGAGGCCCACCGTGCCGTAGAACAGGATGTTGTTGAGAGCAAAGCCGCCGCGCCCGCGCAGCGTGCCGAACCAGGGGTTCGAGAATTTCCACGGCGCGAAGGTGTCATCAGCGCCCGTAATCTGGATGTCGGTTTCGGCGCCGAACACGAACTGTCCGCTTTGCCAGTTGTAGCCACCTTGCAGACCGCCAGCGATACCGGCCGGCTGGGTTGGATTGTTGGTGACCCCGCCCCATTCGTAGCCGATATTGGCGCCGGCGTAGGCGCCGGCCCAGCTGAAGCCTGCCGACGGTACGGGCGCTGGCGCGTAATAGGGACCGCGGCCCAGGTCGGCCGCGAGCGCGGCGCTCGACGCCATCACTGCCGCGGCGGCCGCTGCGTAAATCGCTTTCTTCATCACACCCTCCACACAACACGCGCCGGGCATCGAGCTTGCGGCGCTTCGCTTGGCGCTCCGGGGCGCTCTTTCGTTTGCGCACCTGATCGCGGTTTGATGGGAGGATTTATCGGGTGTTTTACGTTAAACGGTTATGAATCGCTAAGGATGCCGGCGCGGGCAAGTTTCGTTATCCCTAAAGAACCCTTAGCCGCGCCATCCTTGCGCTTCCATTTACCCTGCGCGCTCACGATGCATTTACTATAAGCGTCGCTCGGCGGCCCGCAGGCCAATTCCCGGTGAACGCGCTATTTTCGAGTTCCATGAACGGCACCAAACGCGACATCGATCCGGCGAGCGATCTCACCGAGAGGGAAGAGGAGGCAAGCCTCCCCGAGCTCGAGGAAGAGCCGGAGCTGACCAAGGCGGGCGCGCCGTTCGCGGCCGGGCGCTCCGCCATCGCGCGCTTTGGCAAGAACGCGCCGCGTGGTCCCGGCGTCTACCGCATGATCGACGGCAAGGGCGACGTGCTTTACGTCGGCAAGGCCAAGAGCATCAAGAAACGAGTGCTGGCCTATACGCGGCCGACCGGACACGACAGCCGCATTACCCGCATGATCGCGGCGACGGCCGCGCTTGAATTCATCTCGACCGCCACCGAAACCGAAGCGCTGCTGCTCGAGGCCAATCTGATCAAGCGGCTGCGCCCGCGCTTCAACGTGCTGCTGCGCGACGACAAGTCGTTTCCTTACATCCTGATCACGACGGACCATTGGGCCCCGCAAATCCTCAAGCATCGCGGCGCACGCTCGCGGCCCGGGAATTTCTACGGCCCGTTTGCTTCGGTTTGGGCGGTCAACCGCACTATCAATGCGCTGCAGCGCGCCTTCCTGTTGCGCTCCTGCTCGGATTCCTTTTTCGAGGCGCGCACGCGTCCGTGCCTGCTTTACCAGATCAAGCGCTGCTCGGCGCCGTGCACGCAGGAGATCGAATTTTCCGATTATCAGCAGCTCGTGCGCGAGGCGAACGCATTCCTTTCCGGCCGCAGCCAAGCGGTGAAAGACGAGATGGCCGCCGACATGGACAAGGCCTCGGCAGCGGAAGATTTCGAACGCGCTGCGATCTACCGTGATCGTCTTGCAGCGCTTTCGGCGGTGGTGTCGCACCAGGGCATCAACCCACGCAGCGTCGAGGAGGCCGATGTCTTCGCCGTCCACCAGGACGGCGGCTTCACCTGCGTGCAGGTGTTCTTTTTCCGCACCGGGCAGAATTGGGGCAACCGCGCCTATTTTCCGAAAGCCGACCGCGCCTTCGGCCCGGGCGAGGTGCTCGGCGCTTTTCTGGCGCAGTTCTATGACGACAAGCCGCCGCCACGTTGCGTGCTGATCTCGCACGATTTCGAGGATCGCGACCTGCTCGCCGATGCGCTCACCACCAAAGCCGGGCGCAAGATCGAGTTGAGCGTACCCAAGCGCGGCGAGCGCAAGGAACTTCTCACGCATGCGCTCGCCAACGCGCGCGAGGCGCTGGCGCGCAAGCTCGCCGACACTTCCTCGCAGCAGCGGTTGCTCAAGGCGTTCGCCGAGACATTCTCGCTGCCACGGCCGCCGCGCCGCATCGAGGTCTACGACAACAGTCACATTGCCGGCAGCAATCCGGTCGGCGCCATGATCGTCGCGGGGGCGGAGGGTTTCCGTAAGAACCAGTACCGCAAATTCAACATCCGTTCCGCCGACATCACGCCCGGTGACGACTACGGCATGATGCGCGAAGTGCTGCAGCGCCGCTTCAAGCGGCTGATCGGCGAGACGCCGCGGCCGCAAAACGGGCCGAGCGCCGAGGATGCGCTGGCCGCGGTGCTCACCGGCGAGCCAGCTACGGATGAGGAGACACCAAATTTCGATCAGGCTTGGCCCGACCTCTTGCTCATCGACGGCGGGCAGGGGCAGCTGCGCGCCGTCGAGGAAACATTGGCCGCGCTCGGGTTAGGGGATTTGCCGGTGGTGGCCGTCGCCAAAGGGCCGGATCGCGACGCCGGGCGTGAAACGTTTTTCATGCCCGGAAAAAACCCGTTCAAGCTGCCGCCGCGCGATCCGCTGCTCTATTTCATCGAGCGGCTGCGCGACGAAGCCCACCGTTTCGCAATCGGCTCGCACCGCACGCGGCGCAAGAAAGACATCCGCGAATCCGGTCTGCAGGAAATCCCCGGCATCGGGCCAACGCGCAAACGTGCGCTGTTGCGGCATTTCGGTACGCTGAAAGCGATTGAGCGGGCTTCGCTTCCCGATCTTGCACAGGTGCCCGGGATTAATGCGGAAACCGCGCGGAAGATATATGACTATTTTCACGATACAGCGTCGTAGCAGGGGCAAGTGATGATCATCGAACGGCAGGAAAACGTCACCGAGGCGGTGCTTGAGGCTTTCAAGAACACCGCCGACCCGCGGCTGCGGGAAATTCTCGCGGCGCTGGTCAAGCATCTGCATGCGTTCGCCCGCGACGTTCGTCTGACCGAAGAAGAATTCGAGAAGGCGATCGGCATCATCACCGCGATCGGGCAGAAGACCGACGCCAGCCATAACGAAGTCGTACTGATGTCGGGCTCGCTCGGCTTCTCGACTTTGATCTGCCTCCTTAACAACGGCAACAAGGGCCAGACCGAGACGACCGCCAATCTGCTCGGGCCGTTCTGGCGGATGAATTCGCCGCGCACCGAGAGCGGCGGCTCGATCATCCGCTCGCCGACGCCGGGGCCGGCGATTTTCGTCAATTGCTGGGTCAAGGATCAGAGCGGCAAGCCGATCGAGGGCGCGGAAGTCGATATCTGGCACTCCTCGCCGGAAGGCTTTTACGAGCAGCAGGATGAAAAGCAGGCCGACATGAACCTGCGTGGCAAATTCGTCACCGACGCCAAGGGCCATTTTGGTTTCCGCAGCGTCAAGCCGGCCGGCTATCCGATCCCGGTCGACGGGCCGGTCGGCGACCTCGTGCGCGCGACCGGACGGCACAATTACCGGCCGGCGCATCTGCATTTCCTGATCTTCAAGCCGGGTTTCAAGACGCTGATCTCGCAGATCTATGTCAACGACGACGAGCGGCTCGATACCGACGTGCAGTTCGGTGTCACGCGCGCGCTGGTCGGCGAATATGTTCGCCATGACAATGGCGGCGCGCCGGCGAGCGACGTGAAGGGCGAGTGGTATTCGCTCGATCAAACCTTTGTCATGGAGCCGGGAAAAAGCCGCCTGCCGAAGCCACCCATCCAGTAGACTGCGGGGACCGAAGGCGGCCTGCCGTTGACGCGCCGGTCCGGAGGGTATTCCTTCTCGGGCCATGAAAGCCGTCAGTTCCCCGTCGACGTCGCGCTCGCTGTCGCTGCCTAATCTGCTTACCTATGCGCGCATCGCCGCGGTGCCGGCGGTGGTCGCGTGTCTTTACTATCAGGCGATCCTGTCCGGCGGGCTGTGGCTGCGCTGGGTGGCGGTCGCGCTGTTCATTGCCGCCGGCGTCACCGACATTCTCGACGGCTATTTCGCGCGCGCCTGGCAGCAGCAGTCACGGCTCGGCCGCATGCTCGATCCGATCGCCGACAAGCTGCTTGTCTCCGCCTGCCTGCTGATGCTCGCGGCCGACGGCACCATCCGCGGCTGGTCGCTGTGGGCGGCGATCATCATTCTCTGCCGCGAAATCCTGGTCTCGGGCTTGCGCGAATTTCTTGCGGAATTGCGCGTGAGCGTGCCGGTGACGACGCAGCTCGCCAAATGGAAGACGACGATGCAGATGATCGCGATCGGCTTCCTGCTCGCCGGGCGCGCCGGCGACCTTGTCTTCACCTATGTGACGCTGACCGGGTTGACCCTGCTGTGGATCTCGGCGCTGCTCACGCTTTACACCGGCTGGGATTATTTGCGCGCCGGGCTGCACCATCTGTTCGATGACTAAGATCAAGCTGCGTTATTTTGCCTGGGTGCGTGAGCGCGTCGGCAAACCGGAAGAAGAGCTCGAGATTCCCGCGAGCGTGACGAATGTGCGCGAACTGGTGGCGTGGCTGAGCGCGCGCGGCGAGGAATACGCCCACGCCTTCGAGAATCCGAAAATCGTGCGCGCCGCCATCGATCAGGCGCATGTGCGGCCGGACGCGGCGTTAAAAGGCGCCCGCGAAGTGGCCTTTTTCCCGCCAATGACCGGCGGTTAGCCGCCGCCGATGGCGCGGCAAACCCCGGCGGAGTAGATTGCCCCGCATGAACGCGACCGTGCGCCTGCAACGCGAGCCGTTCGACGTTTCCGCCGAGACGGCGCGGCTGACGCGCGGCCGTAGCGATGTCGGCGCCGCCGTCACTTTCACCGGTATCTGCCGCGGCGAAGAAAACGGCGAGCCGATCGCCGCGCTCACGCTCGAGCATTATCCGGGGATGGCGGAGGCCGAAATCGAACGCCACGTCGCGCAGGCGCGCGGACGCTGGCCGCTTCTCGGCGTCACCGTGATCCACCGCTACGGCCGCATCGAGCCGGGCGAAGATATCGTCCTGGTCGTGACAACCTCTTCGCATCGCGAGGCGGCGTTCGCAGCGGCGGAATTCCTGATGGACTATCTCAAGACGCGCGCGCCATTCTGGAAGCAGGTGGAGCGGCGCGACGGAAAAATCTGGGTCGAAGCCAAAAGGGCCGACGACGCGGCCGCCGCACGCTGGAAAACGCCGTCCGCCGCCGAATGAGCGCCGGGCAAGGGAAGGGCTGGATGATCCCGCTAATGCTCGTCGCGGTTACCGCGCTCGCATTGATCAGCACGCCGCTGCGCGCCGCCGATGTCGCTTATTTCGATGTGCCGAAGGGGGCGCATCCGCATGATGTCGCGCCGGCGCCTGACGGCAAGGTCTGGTACACGGCGCAAGGTCAGGGGGCGCTCGGGCTGCTCGATCCGAAGACCGGCAGGACGCAGCAAATTCCGCTCGGGCGCGACGCCGCGCCGCACGGCGTCATCGTCGGGCCTGACCGCGCAGCCTGGGTCACCGAAGGCGGACAGAACGCCATCGCGCGGGTCGATGCCGCCACCAAGGCGGTGAAGCTCTTCCCGCTACCGAAAGAATTCGACAACGCCAACCTCAATACCGCGACGTTCGACCGCAAAGGCATCCTTTGGTTCACCGGGCAAAACGGCGTCTATGGCCGTGTCGATCCGGCGACCGGCAAGGTCGATGCGTGGAAGGCGCCGAAAGGCGTCGGGCCTTACGGCATCACGACGACGCCGAAAGGCGACGTCTGGTACGCATCGCTCGCGGGCGATCACATCGTCAAGATCGACACAGTCAGCGGCGATGCCACGATGGTCGCGCCGCCTAAACCCGGGGTCGGACCGCGCCGCATCTGGTCGGATTCCAAAGGGCTGTTGTGGGTGAGTTTCTGGACGACCGGCGAAGTCGGGCGTTACGACCCCAATACCAAGGCCTGGAAAGTGTGGGCGCTGCCGAAAAGCGGCTCCGGCTGTTACGCCGTCTATGTCGACGAGCGCGACCGCGTTTGGCTGACGGATTTCACCGCCAACGCCATCGTTCGTTTCGATCCGGCCACGGAAAAATTCGAAAGCTTTCCGAGCAATCGGCGCGATGCGTCGGTGCGCCAGCTGCTTGGGCGCCCTGGCGAATTGTGGGGTGCGGAAAGCGGCACCGACCGGCTCGTGGTGGTGCGCGAGGAATAACGCGCTAGGGTGGCGCATGCCCGCCGGCTTTGATTCGCCGTTCACCCGCCGCGCTTTCCTGCATGTCGCCGCCGGCGCTACTCTGGTCTTGGCGCGCGCGCCTGCCGTCGCCGCGGCGGAGGAAAAAATCAGCGCGCTGATTGCGCAGGCGCGCGATCTGCCGGACATCGCCTCGCGCATCGAGCACATCTCACGGGCGCTTTTGGGCGTGCGTTACGGGGCCAATACGCTGATCGGCGGGCCAAGCGCGCCCGAGGTTTTTGTCGCGCGTGGGGACCGCTTCGATTGCGTGACGTTCTGCGAAACGGTGCTGGCGGCGGCGCGCGCGCGCGACATACCCTCGTTCGAAGCGCAGTTGCGCGCTATCCGCTACCGCAATGGCGAAGTCGACTGGCGCGCCCGCAATCACGATTGGGCCGCCTGGTGCGCGCGTAACGTCGAGAACGGCATTTGCCGTCCCGTCGCGCTCGGACCGCCAGTTGCGTTGAAAAAAGTCGTCGGCTGGCCGGCCGCGCTCGGCCGCCGCAGCTATGACATCGCCGCCGCGACACGGACCGGGCTTACGACCCACCGTGCCGAGCTTCGCCGGGGCGACATTATCGGCTTCATCTCCCACCGCCCGGCGCTCGACTATTTTCACACCGGCTTTGTGATGTTTGGAGTGAACGGCGAGCCAGTGCTGCGGCATGCCTCGCAGAGCCGCCGCCGCGTCGTCGATGAGGGCATGACCCAGTTCCTCGACACCAATCGCGTGCACTATTTGACCGTGCTGCGGCCGCAACAAGAGGAAAAGAAATCATGATGCGATTAGCGATAGCCGCCGTCGTCTTGTTGGCGGGCGCAACCGCCGCGCAGGCTGCCGATCCGAAGACGTGCACCGAGGCCTACAACGAATGCGCCAGCCAGCGGCAATGTGACAGCGGTTGTGTTGCCACCTGCCGCATCCGGTTTGATGGCTGCCTGAAAACCGGCGCGTTTTCAGCGCCCGGCAAAGTGCGGCAGAACCTGAAGCGCAATTGAGGGGCGCCGCTCCGTCAGGCCGCGGCCGCCTTGCCCTTTGGATCGACTTCAGCGGTGTAGTCTTCCATCAGCTGCTTGGTGATCCCGCCGGGATTAAAATTCCAGTTCGCGATCTCGGACACCGCGGTCACTTCCGCCGCGCTGCCGGTGATGAAACACTCCGAGAACGATGACAACTCCTCGGGCAGGATACGCCGCTCGATCACTTCGAAGCCGCGTTTCTTCGCCAGCGCGATCACGGTCTGGCGCGTGATGCCGTCGAGGAAGCAGTCGGCGATCGGTGTGTGAATCTTGCCGTCCTTGACGAAGAAGATATTGGCGCCGGTGCACTCGGCGACGCGGCCCTGCCAATCGAGCATCATCGCGTCGGCGTAGCCTTTACGCTCGGCGGCGTGCTTGGAGATCGTGCAGATCATGTAAAGGCCGGCGGCCTTGGCGCGGCAGGGCGCGGTCTTTGGGTCGGGCCGGCGATATTCGGCGAGGTCGAGGCGAATGCCTTTGAGGCGCTGCTCGGGATCGAAATAGCTCGGCCATTCCCAGCTCGCGATCGCAAGGTGAATGGTGTTGGCTTGCGCCGAGACGCCCATCATCTCCGAACCGCGCCAGGCGACGGGGCGCACATAGGCGTCCTTCTTGCCGTTCTTGTCGACGACGAGTTGCTTCGCCTTCACGATCTCGTCGACCGTGTAGGGGATTTCGAAGTCGAGCACGTTGGCGGATTTCTTCAGCCGCTCGGCGTGCTCCTTGCTCTTGAAGATCTTGCCGCCGTAGGCGCGCTCGCCTTCGAACACGGCGCTGGCGTAATGCAGGCCGTGGGTGAGGACGTGAACATTGGCTTCGGCCCAGGGCACGAGTTTGCCGTCGTACCAGATGACCCCTTCGAGCCGATCATAGGATTGGGCCGCCATAACACTTCCTCCTGACGCGTCGTCCACGCCTAAAGTTGTTGGTTTTGCCGTGTTAAAGGCGGTTTTTGCCGCCCCGTCCAACACTTTGCTTCGACAGCCAGTACCGGGTATGAAAGGGCCGATCCGGACCCATTTCCGTCAATGACTGAGTGGCGAGTACGATCCTTACGTTTCGAATGGCCTTTTTGTAACAAACAACCAAGAATATGTCAACATGACTGACATAACTACCCGCGATCGCGGCTTTGCGGCCCCCCGTGAGATGCCGGAGCCTGCCGGCGAGCCGGCTTGGGACATCATCGAGCTGTTGTTCTTTGCCTATCGCGATTTCGTCGGCGACGCCGACGAGGTGCTGCGCAAGTTCGGCTTTGGCCGCGCGCACCATCGCATCCTTCATTTCGTCAATCGCAACCCCGGCATGAAGGTCGCCGACCTCCTCGATATTCTCGGCATCACCAAGCAGTCGCTCGGTCGCGTGCTCAAGCAACTGATCGATCAAGGCTATGTCGTGCAGAAGGAAGGTGCCGAAGACCGCCGGCAACGTTTGCTGTTCGTCACCGCCAAGGGCGAGACTTTGGCGCTCAAGCTCGCATCGTTGCAGACCGCGCGCATCGCCCGCGCCGTCGGCGAGCTCGGGCCGGGCGCCCACGATTCCGCACGGCGCTTTCTCGCCGCGATGGTCGATCCCAAGAATCGCGACGGCGTGCTGCGCCTGATGGCACGCGCCGACCGGCAGCGGAAGGCGCGAAGCTAGATGAAAGCGAGCGCGGCAGCGACCCTTTCCGGCGTGCCGGCCGACGACGCGCCGCATCTGCTCGTCGTCGACGACGACCGCCGTATCCGCGACCTGCTGTCGCGGTTTCTCGCCGGCGAAGGCTATCGTGTTTCCACCGCGGATTCAGCCGCCGACGCTCGCGCCAAGCTCACAGGCCTGAGCTTCGACCTGATTATTCTCGACGTGATGATGCCAAACGAAACCGGCGTCGAGTTTGCGCGCGCCTTCCGCGGCACGTCGCACGTGCCCATCCTGATGTTGACCGCGCGTCACGAGACGGAGAGCCGCATCGAAGGCCTGCAGGCTGGGGCCGATGACTATCTCGCCAAGCCGTTCGAGCCGCGCGAGCTTTCGTTGCGTATCGCCAACATCCTCAAGCGCGCGCAACCGGCAGCGGCGCCGCCGCCGGAGTCGATCCGTTTCGGTCAATTCGTGTTTCACATCGCGCGCGGCGAGTTGCGCAAGGGCGAAGACGTCGTCCGCCTGACCGACCGCGAGCGCGAGATGCTGCGCGTTTTGGCCGCGACGCCGGGTGAAACCGTTTCGCGCCTGGCGCTCGCCGGCAATGGCGGCTCGATCAGCGAGCGCGCGGTCGACGTGCAGGTTAACCGGCTGCGCCGCAAGATCGAGCACAATCCTGCCAATCCGCTGATCGTGCAGACCGTGCGCGGCATCGGCTATCGGTTGGTCGGCACGCCATGACCTCGCTCGACATCGGCATCGCCACCATCCGCACCGTGCGCAGCTTTTTCCGCGCGGTAACCGGCGTCCTCAATCCCGTGGCCGAGGCGTGGCGGCGCATGAGCCGCTGGCTCAACAGCAAGATGCCGAAGGGCCTCTACGCGCGCGCGCTGGCGATCATCATCGTGCCGATGGTGATTTTGCAGTCCGTCGTCGCCTACGTGTTCATGGAACGGCATTGGAATTTGGTCACGCAACGCCTTTCTGCCGGCGTCGTCGCCGATATCGCGTCGCTGATCGACGTTTATCGCCTCTATCCGCAGGACGCCGAGCACGCCCAGATCAAGCGCATCGCGCAGGATCGCATGGGGCTCGCTATCGATTTCCTGCCGCTCGCCGACATGCCGCCGCCCGGGCCGAAACCGTTTTTCTCCCTGCTCGATCAATCGCTGTCCGAGCAGTTGCGCAAGCAGATCGGACGCCCATTCTGGATCGACACGGTCGGCCGTTCGGCGCTCGTCGAAATCCGCATCCGGCTCGACAACGCGGTGATGCGTGTTTATGCGCGCCGCAGCGCGGCCTACGCGTCGAACTCGGAGATTTTTCTGCTCTGGATGGTTGGCACCTCGGTGGTATTGCTCGCCGTCGCCATCGTGTTCCTGCGCAACCAGATCCGGCCGATTCTGCGTCTGGCCGATGCCGCCGAAAGCTTCGGCAAGGGGCGCGAAGTGCCCAATTTCCGGCCGCGCGGGGCGCGCGAGGTACGCCGCGCCGCGCAGGCCTTCATCGAAATGAAGACCCGGGTCGAGCGCACGATGGAGCAGCGCACCGCCATGCTGGCCGGCGTCTCGCATGACCTGCGCACGGTGCTGACCCGCTTCAAGCTCGAGCTCGAACTCGCCGGCGACAGCGAGATCGAGGCGATGAAGCGCGACGTCGATGAGATGTCGCGCATGCTCGAGGCGTATCTTGCTTTCGCGCGCGGCGACACCGGCGAGCAATCGGCGCCGACCGACATGGCGGATTTTCTAGAGGAGCTGCGCAGCGACGCCGAGCGCCACGGCCATCAGGCCACCGTCGACTTCACAGGGCCGCCGGTGGTGACGGTGCGGCCCGCGGCGTTCAAGCGTTGCCTCGCCAATCTTGTCTCCAATGCCGCGCGTTTCGCCAAGAAGATCGCGATCAGCGGTCATCGCGATCACCGTTACCTCACCATCACGATCGATGACGACGGCCCGGGCATCCCGGCGGCGATGCGCGAAGAAGTGTTCAAGCCGTTCCTGCGGCTCGACGATGCGCGCAACCAGGACGAGGGCGGCACCGGCCTCGGGCTGGCGATCGCGCGCGACATCGCACGCTCACACGGCGGCGATATCACTCTGGCGGAAAGCCCGCTCGGCGGGCTGCGCGCGAGCGTGCGCGTGCCGGTTTAGCGCAAATCAAGCCGCGTCGGCTTCGGCAGCGCCTTCATTGCGAGGACGCCGGCGGCGCGCCCCGCGCGCAAGGCAGCGCGGGATCGAGCACAAATCGTCGAGGAAGCCGAGCCAGCGTTCGCCAGAAGCGAGCCCGCGATCGAGCACCGCCATGGTGCGGGCGAGGCCCGGATCTTCGTCGTCGACCCAAACAGAGAGTGTGCGCGCGAATACCAAGGCCGCGCCTTGCGCGCGCACGAGCCCGCCCGGGCCGGCCGCATCGATATTGGCGGCGTTGAGCATCCAGCGCTGCGAGCGCAAGGCGAGGCCGTTGAGCGCAAAGGCGAGGCCGGGGTTGCGGCGCATCGAGCGCAACAGCGAACGCGTCGCCGCCTTGTAGGGCGCCAGCGCCTCGAGGCGCTGCATCAGCACGTCGAACAGCCGCTCCCGCGCCGGTTCCTCCGCCATGTCGCTGCTTTCGCCGGCGTCGGCCTTGTCGAGCACCGCGCGATCGATTTGCTTGATGTGCGCGGCGAGGATCGCGAGCGTCGAGCCGAATTCGCCGCGCAGCTCCGACAACGACACCCCGGCGCGGCCGGCGACTTCAGCCAGCCCGATGTCCTCGTAGGATTGTTCGGCGAGCAGCGCCATCAGCGCCGCAATCGCCTTGTTGCGCGCGGTATTGTCGCGGCCTGAGCCGTTGCCGGCAGACGGCCGCCGCGGTGCGGGTGCTGCGGCCTTGCGCCGGCGTTGCGGTTTGCGGGCCATCGCGGCCTCCTTCAAGAGATGCGATGGCTTAATCTAGGTCTGCGGACGATGCGGCGCCAGAGCTTCAGCCGCTGGCGAGTTCCCGCGAGCGGCGCGTGGCTTTGGCGACGGCGGTGGCCATCAGCGTTTCAAGCCCGCCGGGTCCCATCAGCACTTCGAGCGCGGCCGCGGTTGTGCCGCCGGGCGAGGTGACATTCTGCCGCAAAGTCGCCGCATCGATTTTCGAGCGGCGCAGCAATTCGCCCGAGCCGGCGACCGTCTCGCGCGCCAGCCTGGCCGCAAGGGCCGGCGGCAGACCTGCCGCGGCTGCGGCCTGCGTCATGGCCTCGGCCAGGAGAAACACATAGGCCGGGCCCGAGCCCGAGACGGCGGTGACGGCATCGAGCAGCTTTTCGTCCTCGACCCATTCCACCGCGCCTGTCGCCGCCAACAGCGCGTTCGCAACGTCGCGCTGGCCTTTGCTGACTTTGCGGTTGGCGACCGCGACCGAAATGCCTTGGCCGATCGAGGCCGGCAGGTTCGGCATCGCGCGCACGACAGCCGGCGCCGGCGCAAAGCTTTTTTCGATGAAGCCGATGGTGCGGCCGGCCATGATCGAGAGCACGAGTGTCGATTTGCCGACGCGCGAGGCCAATTCCGGCAGTACCGCAGGCGCGCTTTGCGGCTTCACCGCGACGACGACCACGGCTGCTTTTCCGCGCGCGGTTTTGGGATTGAGGATGAGGCCGCGCTGCGCCAGCGCCTTGATTCTCTTGTCGGGCTGCGGCTCGATCACCGCGATATTTTTCAGGCCAAGGCCGCGAGCCAGCCAGCCGTGCAGCATGGCGGCGCCCATCTTGCCGGCGCCGGCCAGCACGATCTGTCCCTTGATGCTGCGAAGTGAAGTCGCGTTTTGCGCGGGCATAACTGTCCGCGCCTTATGCCTCGCCCGAAGTCTCAAACATCGCGGCGTCGAGGCTCTCTCTCGCGCTTTTGCCGGCCCAGACCACGAATTGAAACGCCGTGAAATTCCGCTCGCAGGCATCGAGTGCGTTGCCGAGCAGCGCCTCGCATTGCCTGCCGGAGGCTTCGATGCCGCCGTTGAGCACGAGCGCGTGGCGGAACATGACCATACCTTCCGACACCCATAAATCGAAATGGCCGACCCACATTTGTTCGTTGATCAGCCCGATCAAGGCTTGCACTTCCGCGCGCCGGCGCTCGGGAACCTTCAGGTCGAATGCACAGGCGAGATGCAGCGCTTCGATGTCGCCCATCCAGGTATACGACACCTGATAGTCAGCCCAGCGGCCGGCGACGATGATCGTGATTTCGTCTTCGCTGACGCGCTCGAACGACCAGTCGTTGACTGACGCGAGGCGCTCAACCACGTCGAGGGGGTTTAGTCTTGAATCGTCGAGTTGTTCGCTGAGCGACATGCTATCTCCGCCTTGCCGACCGGGGAAACGCACGCCACCAAACACGACCGGGACCAGGGGCCTCACCCGAGCGCTGGCTCATCGAGCCGTCGATCCGAAATTGCCGCCGCCTGCAACCGCGAATCACTTGGCCAACCCACTATACTCCGTGCGATTCCGGCCGCCAAAGCCGGCCCGCGAGATTCAGTCAGCAGTGATTTGCGGCGTTGAATCAACGTCGTGGCCCGCCGTGTCCACAGACAATGCGGGGCAATATTGACTCTTGTTGGGGATAAGCGGCCGCCAGACTCAGTCGAACAGGCTCGATACGGATTCTTCCGTCGCCGTGCGTCCGATCGCTTCGCCAATCAGGGTTGCGATCGGCAAGACGCGGATATTGCCGGCGGCTTTCACTTCGTCGGTCGGCTGGATCGAATCTGTGATGACGAGTTCCTTGAGCTTCGATTTGGCGATGCGCGCCACCGCGCCGCCGGAGAGCACGCCGTGGCTGATATAGGCGTAGACCGCCTTCGCTTTTTGTTCGAGCAAGGCGTCCGCGGCGTTCACCAGCGTGCCGCCGGAGTCGACGATGTCGTCGACCAGCACGCAGGTGTAGCCGGCGACCTCGCCGATCACGTTCATCACCTCGGATTCGCCGGCGCGTTCGCGCCTTTTGTCGATGATGGCGAGTGGCGCGTTGATGCGCTTGGCAAGTCCGCGCGCGCGCACCACGCCGCCGACATCCGGCGAGACAACCATCACATTGTCGAGCTGAAAGCGCTCGCGCATGTCGCGCACCATTACCGGCGAAGCGTAAAGGTTATCGGTCGGGATATCGAAGAAGCCCTGAATTTGCCCGGCATGCAGGTCGAGCGTCATGACCCGGTCGACGCCGGCATGGGTGATGAGGTTGGCGACGAGCTTGGCCGAGATCGGGGTGCGGGGGCCGGGCTTGCGGTCCTGGCGCGCGTAACCGAAATACGGGATCACCGCCGTGATCCGGCGCGCCGAGGAGCGGCGCAGCGCGTCGACGATGATCAGCAATTCCATCAGGTGGTCGTTCGCCGGGAACGAGGTCGACTGGATCACGAAGCAGTCGGCGCCACGGACGTTTTCCTGGATCTCGACGAAGATCTCCATGTCGGCGAAACGCCGCACGACCGCTTTTGTCAGCGGAGTTTTGAGGTATTCGCTGATCGCCGCAGCGAGGGATGGATTGGAATTGCCGGCGACGAGCTTGATCGCCCCGTTCCTGGCCGCCATCGCAAACACCCTCGCGCTTTACGCGGCGTGGTCATAACAAGGCGTGGGAGATCGGGCAATACGCGGGCAATTCATTGTCCCGTGTCTTCTGCCCGTGGTTAAACGCGCTGCTTAGCGCCGCGCTGCCGCCAAAACAAGCGCGGGCGCGGCCGAACTGACGGTCGTCGGGCGGCGCGGGGGAAGCGGCACCGTGCCCGCGATCAAGCCGGTCGCGTCGCCCGGCGACTCGACGTCCTGGCCATTCACCGGATCGGCATGCGGCGCGTTGCGGAAGATACCGAAAGCTTCCGGCGAGTAATCGGCATAACTCACGGAGGCGGTCCGCTCCACCGGAGCGGCGGCAGATGCGTTCAGGAACGTGGCAAGCTGTTCCATGCTGCGGCGCGCGATCTGGTGCACGGTCGCATCGTCAACGGCCGTCCAGGCATCCGCGTGCTTTCCCTTCATCGTTTCCTCGCCGCTGATGCGAAGCGCGCGCTGCTGCTCGGCGTCGTAGACGTCCCAGAGCCAGGAAACCGTATGGCGGCCCTTGCGGGTCTGCATCGCCAGATAGCCGCGTACGCGGAATGCTGCCGTATCGCCGCGCGCGGTCACCGCCACTCGGCGTGCCTGCGCCTCGTTGTTGAGGCCTTGCACGAGTTTGCGAAAAACCTCCGGCGGTGCGCCGTCGATGGTTTCGAACGCGACGCTCGCACTTTGCGAACCAACCGAGGCCGATGGATTACCCGTGGTGTTGCAGCCGCCGAGCGCGATCGCCAAAGCGAGTGCCGCGCTTGCCACTGCCGTCCTGCGCAGCACGCCGAAGGCGCGCCGCCCATGTCCCCGCCGCATGACAACTCCCCACGACCTTGTCGGTCTGTTGCCTCATGGGTAGCCGTATTTTTGCGAAGGGTCCAGCCGCGGCACCGTTGTCCACCGCGCGTCTTTCAAGGCCGTTCTAGTCTGCGAGCGCGATGGCGTTGATGTGGCGGCCATAATCGCTCTCGGCCCGATGCGTCGCGCGCCGGTAACTATAGAATTGCTCCGGCGCGGCGTAGGTGCAAAGGCCAAGGTCCTCGACCTGCGAAATTCCGGCGCGCGCCAGCCTTGCCGCGATAAATCCGGGGAGGTCGAACTTGGCGTGGCCCGGGCGCGACGACGCTATAAAAAATCGCGCGTTGCCGATGTCGGCATTCTTGAACTGTGTGACGAACTCCGGTCCGACTTCATAATTAGGCTGACGGATCATTGGGCCGAGGGCCGCGACGATATTGGTGCGCGCAGCGCCGAGGTTTTCCATCGCGGCGATTGTCGCTTCCAGCACCCCCGTGAAGGCGCCGCGCCATCCGGCGTGCGCCGCGCCGATGACGCGCGCCTTGGCATCGGCGAAAAGCACCGGGCCGCAATCGGCTGTAGAAATGCCAAGCGCGAGACCGGATACGCGTGTGACCGCGGCGTCGGCGCGCGGACGCGCTTCGCGGCTCCACGGCTCCTGCGCGATCACCACGGTCGGCGAATGAATCTGGTAGGCGGTGAGGAGCCGCTCCGGTATGACGCCAAGTGCCGCCGCCATCCGGTTTCGGTTTTCGTTGACGTTCTCCGGGCTGTCGTCCGAACCGATGCCGCCATTAAGCGTGGCGTAAACGCCGCGCGACACGCCGCCATCGCGCGTGAAAAAGGCGTGCCGGATGCCGGGGAGGCGGGTGAGCGACGGTGCCTGCAACATTCCCTCGTCCTATCAACTCGGCGCAAGATTTTCGAATCCCGGCGGCGCGCCGACTTCGGGGTGTGCAAAAGCAATGGCTTTGAACAAAGTGCCCATGCCGGTGCGGCCATGGCCGGTCAACCGCGCGACCGCGGCATCAACTTCGGCCGCCTTGGTGCGCGGTGCGTCGCGCTTGAGCGCCGCCGCGCGAGTCTGGATGCCGAGACGGCGCAGGAATTCCGCCTGCGTAATCGGTCCGTAGCCGTCCGCCCCCATGGCGCCGACGGCTACCGTCAGCGCCTCGAAATCGACGTGCGCGGTGAGGTCAATTTCGCCCGGCGTCAGCAGCGGGTCCGCGAAGCCATGCTGCCCGACCGCTTGCAGCGTCTCTCCGGCCGCGCTTTCCTCATGGCCGTAATCGATCACCAGGACGACCCCCGGCCCCGTACGGATGCGCTTACCGAGGGCCAACGCTTCCGTTGCCGCTCGCCATTCGAAGATTTCGCCGTCGCGTGCGGTCGAGAGCATTGGCGGCAGGATCGGCGCGAAGCGCTCGATAACTTCAGGAAGCGCGAGATAAGCAAGCTTGCCGTCGCCACCAACGCAAACGCCGCGCTCGTGCCACCCATCCCACATCTTGATAGCTTGATGCACCGGCAGCGCGTCAAAAAATTCATTGGCCACGACGATGGAAGGTCCGGCGGGCACCTCACTAAGCGTCTCATGCCAGGAAGCCGGCGATCCGCTTTGCTCCAGTGCTTTCTCCTGCAGCGCGCGCAACACCGGGCTGATCTCGACCATATGCACGGCAGCGGCGCGAATAAACTCCGGCACCACTTTAGCGGCGCGCAACGCGTCACTCATCATCGTGCCGCGGCCGGGGCCCAGCTCGATCAGGCGCACATCGTCGGGGGCGCCCATTTGCCGCCACACCGCGACCATCCAGAGTCCGATCAGTTCGCCGAACATCTGGCTGATTTCCGGCGCGGTCGTGAAATCGCCCGCTGCGCCGATCGGATCGCGGGTGCGGTAATAGCCGTATTGCGGGTCGGACAGGCAGAGCGCCATGTATTGGGCTATGGGCATCGGCCCGGCTGCGGCGATGCGCCGGCGGATTTCGATCTCCAGCGGCGACAGCGGCCCGGTCATCCCGGCTTGCCTATCGGTTCGCGGCGCAGCGCATTGACGATGAAGCCGACACCGAGAAAGAATAGCGGGATCGACAGCAGCATGCCCATGGTCAGCCCGCCCCACAGGAAACCGAGCTGCGCATCCGGCTCGCGGAAAAATTCACAGGTCGTGCGGGCGACGGCATAGATGCAAGCGAATGCACCGATGATCAAACCGGGGCGTCGCAGCGCGCCGGCGCGCACGAGCAGCATCAAAGCGACGAACAACAACAGCCCTTCGAGCGCGGCTTCGTAGAGCTGGCTGGGATGGCGCGCGAACGGCCCGCCGCCGGGAAAAATCATCGCCCACGGCACGTCGGCCGGGCGGCCCCACAATTCACCGTTGATGAAGTTGGCGATGCGGCCGAGGAAAATTCCGATCGGGCCGGCCGCGCATGTCAGATCGCCGAGCGAGAGGATGGAGATTTTCCGCCACCACCCGAACAGCACCACCGCGGCAATGCAGCCCGTGAAACCGCCGTGAAATGACATCCCGCCTTTCCATAATTGGATGGCTTCGAGCGGATGGGCGGCGAAGTGCGCCGGATTGTAGAAGAGGACGTAACCGATGCGGCCGCCCAGAATGATGCCGAGCGTTACCCACAAAACGAAGTCGTCAAAATCAGCAAGCCGCAGCGGTGCTTTTCCGCCCCACAAGCGTTCATTGCGGATGAGCGCGCGCGCGTACACCCAGCCGAGCAGGATGCCGGCGATATAAGCGAGCGCGTACCAGCGGATCGCGAACGGCCCGAGATGCACCAGCACCGGGTCGAAGGCCGGGAAGGGGATGACGAAGAAAGGCATATTCAGGCTCACGGCTAAAGTAACAGGTCGGCGCTTGTATTTCGCCCCTTGCGAGGACACGCGCGAGGCACCATTCTTGAAGCGCCAAATTCTTGACGCTCCAAGCGGAGTCGCACAATGACCCAGACATCCAGCCGGTTTTTTGACGAAATCGCCCGGCTCATGAACGACGCCGCGGGGGTTGCTTCGGGGGTGCGGCGGGAGTTCGACACGCTGTTTCGCACCCAGGCCGAACGAATCCTGCGCGACCTCGATATCGTTCAGCGCGAAGATTTCGAGGCGGTCAAGGAAATGGCGCGCCTCGCGCGTGAGGAAAACGAAACGCTCAAGGCGCGCATTGCGGCGCTGGAAGCTAAAATCGAAGCAAAGGGCGGCAAGGGCAAAGGCGGGGCTTCGGGCGGCGCCTCGGACTGACTGCGGCCTGAAAAAATCCCCGCCGCCCGAAGGGAGCGACGGGGGATTGTTGGCAGGTGCGTGCGGTCAGAAGTGGTAGTTGACGCCCGCGCGCACGATGTGATCGACGAGGCGCGCCGTATAAGGCACGCCCAGGAGTGTTCCGCCTTTATTGGCTTCGGCGTACAGATATTCCAGCTTGCCGCTGAAGCGTTGCCAGAACATCACTTCGACGCCGCCGCCGGCGGTCCAACCCCAACCGCTATCGACGAGCGAAGCCGTCGCACCGCCAGCCGTGGCTTCAAGGCGATGTTCGCCATAGACCGCGCCGCCGGTGGCGTAGAACAACCAGTTGTCCCACGCGTAGCCGACGCGGCCGCGGAACGTCGCGAAATACGGAATCCGTTCGGTGACGGTCACCGCGCCGAAGGTCACACTTCTGCGCTGGTCGGTAAGTTGAACGTCGGTCTCGATGCCGACAACGAGCGGTCCGAACAACTGATAATTGTAGCCGACCTGGACGCCGCCCAGGACGCCATCGAAGTTGGACGTTCCGGTCGCGCCGGCAACGGTAAGTGACGCTCTCGCCCAGCCCCAGCCGAGGTTCGCACCCGCGTACAACCCGCTCCAGGTGTAGGCCGGGGCGGGATTGAGATACGCCGGAGCGATCGGCGCTTTGCGCGGGATGTCGGCGGCCAACGCTACGGACGCGACGGCTACGGCAACAACGCTGATCGCACTCGTCGGTAAAAGGCGTACCAGACGACGCATGTTGTCACCTCCATGGTCCGGAAGCGGACTCGCACTCATGTCTGATTCGCTTGGAATCCCAAAGGCCTGTGCAGAATAATCCACACGCGTGGCGGGCCGGTCACAGTTCCTGCCGCGCATCGTGGCGAGGGCCGTTTCCTTGTTTTTGGCCGATGCCGTCGCTATAAAACGGCCCGATCGCGGCCCCCGGCACCCCTGGAGGTCTGCCGCGATACGGGCGGCCAAAAGCCGCCTTTTCCATTGAATTTGTAAAGGATTTTGTCATGGCGACCGTCAGAGAAATGAAAGCGACGGCGCGTCCGAAAGGCGGCAAGGGGGCCGCCCGGGCGTCGCGTCGCACCGGCAAGGTGCCGGGCGTGATTTACGGAGAGAGCAAACCCCCGGTGATGATCCTGCTCGATCACGCCGAACTGCGCAGCCGCATCTACGGCGGACGCTTCCTCACCACGCTCTATGACCTCGAGCTCGACGGCGCCAAACAGCGCGTCATCCCGCGCGACTTCCAGCTTGATCCGATCAAGGACCTGCCGATGCACGTCGATTTCCTGCGCGTGTCGCCGGGATCGACCATTCGCGTCAACGTGCCGGTGCACGTCCTCAATGCCGACCAGTCACCCGGCGTCAAACGCGGTGGTGCGGTCAACATCGTCACTCATACCGTCGAGCTGCGCTGCCCGGTCGACGCCATTCCGGAATCGATCGACGTCGATATTTCGAGCCTCGACATCAACTACTCGAAGCATCTGAGTGACGTGACCCTGCCGCCCAACGTCAAGGTCGTGGCGCCGGGCGATATCACGCTGGTCACGGTCGTGCCGCCGTCCGGTTACGCCGAAGAACTCAAAGCCGCCGCCGAAGCGGCTGCTGCCGCGGCTGCCGCGGCCGCCGCCGCCGCTGCTGCGGGTACGGTGCCCGGCGCGGAAGGTGCTGCTCCCGGCGCGGCGCCAGCTGCTCCCGGCGCAACGCCAGGTGCCGCTCCTGCTGCGGGTGCTGCTGCTGCTCCTGCCGCGGGTGGCGCGCCGAAGACCGACAAAAAGTGAGGCGGCGCGCGCCTCCTGCCGAGCTTCTTTGTTCGACCGGCGGATGGCGGCGCCATTAAGCCATGCTGCTATTCGTCGGTCTCGGCAATCCCGGCGCGGGCCATGTCGGCAACCGGCACAATATCGGCTTCATGGCGGTGCAGGCGATCGCCAAGGAGCACGGCATCGCGCCGTGGCGCCGGCGCTTCCAGGGCGTGGCGGTCGAGGGCGAGCTTGGGGCAACGCGCGTGCTCTTGCTGTTGCCCGGCACGTATATGAACGAGTCGGGACGGGCGGTGGCGGAGGCGGTGAATTTTTACAAGCTGCCGCTGAGCGATGTCGTGGTGTTTCACGATGAGCTCGACCTGCCCCCCGGCAAGCTGCGCGTGAAAACGGGCGGCGGCAATGCCGGCCACAACGGTCTGCGCTCGATCTCCGCGCATATCGGCAACGACTATCGCCGCGTGCGTTTCGGCATCGGGCACCCGGGCGATAAGGATCTGGTGGAGCGCTACGTGCTGCAAGATTTTGCCAAAAGCGAGCGGCCGATGTTCGACGCGCTGATCGATGCCGCCGCTGTCAATGCCCCGCTCATCGGCGCGGGCGAGGAATCGACTTTCCAGAACAAGGTGCATCTGGCGATGGCGGCGAAGGGCTTTGGCGTCGCCGACGCCGACGGCGCCGATTAAGGGACCATCGGAAATGGGCTTCAAATGCGGCATCGTCGGGTTGCCGAACGTCGGCAAATCGACGCTGTTCAACGCGCTGACGCAGACCGCCGCCGCACAGGCCGCGAACTATCCGTTCTGCACCATCGAGCCGAATGTCGGTGAGATCGCGGTGCCGGATCCGCGGCTGGAGAAATTGTCCGTTCTCGCAAAGTCGGCGGAAATCATTCCGACCCGCATCACCTTCGTCGACATCGCCGGGCTGGTGCGCGGTGCGTCGAAAGGCGAGGGTCTCGGCAACCAGTTCCTCGCCACCATCCGCGAGGTCGATGCGATCGTGCATGTCGTGCGCTGCTTCGAAGACGGTGACGTGACCCATGTCGAGGGCAAGATCGATCCGATCGCCGACATCGACACGATCGAAACGGAATTGATGCTCGCCGACCTCGAAAGCCTGGAAAAGCGCATCGACAATCTTGAGAAAAAGGCGAAAGGCAGCGGCGAGGACGCCAAGGCCGCCAAGGAAATGCTCGATCTCGTCAACCGTTCGTTGGTGCTGTTGCGCGAAGGCAAGCCCGCGCGCTTCGTCGAACGCAAGCCGGAGGAAGAGAAGCTTTTTCATTCGCTCGGCCTGCTGACGTCCGCGCCGGTGCTGTACGCCTGCAACGTCGACGAGGCGTCGGCCGCGAGCGGCAATGATTTTTCCCGCAAGGTCGAGGCGCGCGCCAAGGAAGAGGGCGCGGTTGCGTTGGTGATCTCGGCGAAAATCGAATCCGAGATCGCGGCCTTGGCGCCGGCCGAGCGCGCGGAATATCTCGCCGCGATCGGGCTGAAGGAGACCGGCCTCGACCGGCTGGTGCGCGCCGGCTACGCGCTCCTCCACCTGGTGACCTATTTCACGGCCGGGCCAAAGGAGACGCGCGCCTGGACGATCACCGCTGGCACCAGGGCGCCGCAGGCGGCCGGCGTCATCCATACCGATTTCGAGCGCGGCTTCATCCGGGCCGAGACCATCGGCTACGACGATTATGTCAGGCTCGGCGGCGAAGCGGGCGCGCGCGACGCGGGCAAACTGCGGCTGGAAGGCAAGGAATACGCCGTCGCGGACGGCGACGTTTTGCATTTCCGCTTTGCGACCTGAGCATCGCTCGGCCTGCTAGGGTCCCACCGCGATGGCAAAGCTTTATTTCGAGGATTTTACGCCGGGCGCGGTCGCGACCTACGGCCCGCGTCTGGTGACGCGCGACGAAATCGTTGCCTTCGCTGCGCAATACGACCCGCAGCCCATGCATCTCGAAGAGGAGGCGGGGGAGGCGAGCCTGCTCGGCGGGCTCGCGGCATCGGGCTGGCACACCTGCTGCCTGACGATGCGCATGATCTGCGACGGCTTCCTGCTCGCTTCAAGCTCGATGGGCGCCCCCGGCGTCGAAGACGTGCGCTGGCTGGCGCCGCTGCGGCCCGGCACGCGTATCCGCTTGCGCGCGACGGTGATCGAAAAGCGCGTCTCGCACAGCCGGCCCGAAATGGGTTTCGTCAAGATGCTGTACGAAATCCTCGACGAGGCCGGCACAAAGATCATGACACTCACCTCCTCGATGATCCTGGGCACGCGCGAGGGCAAGCGCGAGGAGAAGCCGTCGTGAGATTTTTCGAGGACATCGATGTCGGCGACCGTCAGGAGCTCGGCGCTTACACTTTCGCGGCCGAGGACATCAAGACCTTCGCACGGCGCTTCGATCCGCAGGCTTTCCATCTCGACGAGGAGGCGGCGAAGCGGTCGCATTTCGGTGCGCTGTGCGCTTCCGGCTGGCAGACCGCGTGCGAGTGGATGCGCCTGCTCATCGACTCGCGCCTGCGGGAAGACGAGGAGGCACGCCGGCGCGGCAAGCCGGTCCCGCGCCGCGGCCCGGCGATCGGCATGCGCGATCTGAAATGGCTCAAACCGGTCTACGTCGGGGACACCGTCAGCTACGCTTACGAAGTCATTGGCAAGCGGACCTCCAAAAGCCGCCCGGATCGCGGCTTGCTGACGGTGCGCGGCAGTGGCGTCAATCAGCGCGACGAAATGGTGATAAGCTTCGAGACCACCGCGTTTCTCGAACGCCGGAAACAAACATGACCGCCGCCGCCGATACGACGACGCCCGTCAACGAAGAGCGCCGCGCGGCCGGCGTCGCGTTCGGCGCGCACGCGCTGCACGACGGCTACACTGATCTCATTTACGTGATGCTGCCGGTCTGGCAGGCCGAATTCGGTCTAGGCTTTGCCGCCCTCGGCCTGCTCAAGACGGTGTTCTCCGGCACGCTCGCCGCACTTCAGGTGCCGGCTGGCCTATTGGCGGAGCGCTACGGCACGCCGCTGGTGCTGGCGCTCGGCACCGCTCTCGCCGGACTCGGTTACTGTCTCGCCGGCGCCAGCAGCGGGATTGTCTGGCTGGTCGTGGCGCTTTTCGTCGGTGGCCTCGGCGCCAGCACGCAACATCCGCTCGCATCCTCGCTTGTCGCGCGAGCCTTCCCGGGGGCGCGCTCGCTCAAGGCGCTCGGCACCTACAATTTCGCAGGCGACATTGGCAAGATGACCTGGCCGGCGGCAGCTTCGCTGCTGATGGTGGCGATGCCCTGGCGGCCCACCGTCGTGCTGCTTGGCGCCTTCGGTGTCGTAGCCGCGATTGCAATCTTCATTCTGACACCGCGGCTGAAGGTTCTGGCGCAAGCGCCACAAAAAAAATCCACAGCCACCGGCGGCAGCGTCGCCAGCCGCTACGGCTTTGCGTTGCTGCTCTCGATCGGCATCCTCGACAGCGCGACGCGCATGGCCTTTCTGACTTTCCTGCCATTCGTTCTCACGGCCAAGGGCGCCAGCCTGCCGGCTATCGGTCTCGCGCTGACCCTGGTGTTCGCGGGCGGCGCCGCCGGCAAATTGATCTGCGCTTTCATCGGCGCGCGAATAGGTGCGATTGCAACGGTCTGGCTCACCGAAATTGTCACCGCGGTGAGCATTGTCGCGCTGCTGCCTTTGCCACTGGAGGTGGCGATGGTCTTGCTGCCGGTCGTCGGCGTCGCGCTCAATGGAACGTCGTCGGTCTTGTATGGCTCGGTGCCGCATCTGGTTGAGCCGTCGCGTCACACGCGAGCGTTCGGCATTTTTTATACCGGCACCATCGGAGCCGGTGCGATTTCTCCCGCGCTCTACGGCTTGCTCGGCGACTTTGTCGGAGTTCCGACGGCCCTAATCGTCATAGCGGGCGCGGTGCTGCTCACGCTGCCGATCACCCTTGCGTTGCGCCCGGCATTGTCTCTCGCGGAACCAGTCGATTGAGCGAAAGCGGAACTAAATCGATTTGTGTCGCGTTCTGGATCAGACGCGTAAGGCGTCTTCCAGAGGAGACCGCAATGAAGAAACTTTTTCTGATTGCCGCGGCTGCGGGTGTTCTGTTGACGTTGCCGGCTTTGGCGCCGCAGGCGCAGGCCGATAGCATCACCGTGGGCCCCGGCGGCGTTACCCTCCGTGACCATGACCGTGATGATCACTGGCGTGAGCGTCGTCACTGGCGTCGGCATCATGCCGAGTGCCGTGTCGTGACCGAGCGTCATCGTCGTCCGGACGGGACTATGGTGGTGCGCAAGACCCGTTCTTGCTAGACGCGCTCTAGCGTAAAAATGGCTCCCGCGAGGGAGCCATTTTTTAGCGCGCGTGCGTTCGCTCCTTGGCGTGCCTGACGACCGCCGCCGGCAGCACGTCGAGATAGGGGCCAAGCATGAACGCCTCACCTGTTCCGCGGCCGTAAAATAAATCGTGCGCGTTGATCATCGCGCGCAGTGGGCGCACGCAGGTTTGCATGGAGTCCACAATCAAATCCGAGACCTGCCCCGGCCGCAGATCGTCGGCGTAGCGCGGGTCCGAATGCACTTTGCGCGCGATGCATTCCGTGGCCCGGCGAATCAACGGCAGGAGCGCCAAGCTTTTCTGCCGGACAGAGAGTTGCGTTTCCGCCCCCAGTTCGGAGGGAGAAGGTGAACGGCTGTCCAGCGACGCATGGATAATGAGCGACAACCCGACAACCGTTTCGAGAATCATGGCCTCTCCTCGAGCGGCGAATCAGTGTCGCTAACTGCGTATCGCAGCGGAGTCGCGCGCGCCACTGAGAAAATGGTTCGCCAGTTCGCGTTTGCCGGTGAAAAATGGACCGCGGCTCGCAAGGCGCGCATTTACCTTGACCAGCGGGGCGATCGAAAGCGCGCTCTAGCTGCTGGATTTTGTGGCGGCGAGGCCCCATATTAGGGCCGTAGGAGTTGCGTATGCCCAATATCAATTTTCAGGCACCGTCCGAATTGTTCCCCAGCCGCAGCCGCAAGGCTCGGCGTCCGGTCGGTTACAAGCGTTTCAACACCGCCGCCGAGGCGATCAAGTTCGCGATGGAGGAATTGCCTCCGGAATCCCTGTTGGGCGCGTATCTCGAGGTCGAGGAGCAGCGTTTCGACGGCAACGGTATCCGTGAGCTGTACGAAAGCACCGAATATCCGCTCCGCCGCAAGCCGGTCAAAGCCGCCAGCTAGTTTTCCTGCCGTTCTAATCCTTTGCGCCGTGCTTCGGGAACGAAAGTGCGGCTAATCGCGTTATTTTGGCGCGGCGGGCTTGAGACGCGCCGGAAGGGTTGGGAGACCTGCTATGGCGGACCGCAATGCACTCGGCGTGATCGGTTACATCCTCGGCGCGATCACCGCCGCCGTGATGATTATCGGTGTGCTCGTGGTCAACGACAATATTGCGAGCGCCCGCGACGATCTGGTCGCCTCCGGCGGGCCACACGTCATTGTTCCGGTCACTTTGCGATAAGATTGTATCTCCGGATTGGAGCCGCCCGCCGCATTGACGGGCGGCTTTGTCTTGGCGCGCAAATGCAACTTTCAGGCGGTTCCATTCGTTGTGGTTCCAACGAAGGAGTTTTCCGATGAAACCGCTCCATCTCATTTTCACGGCCACGCTCGCGACCGGTGTCAGCCTCGGCGCGCTCACCCTTGGCTGCGCTTACGCCGCCGAGAATGCTCCGAATAAAACCGACCCGGGCTTCGTCCCGAGCACGGGCCAGATCAATCCCGGCACGCCGCGGACCCAGGACAGCCACTCGCAGGCAGTGGCGGCGGAAAGGGAAAAGAAGATTCCCACCATGAAGGAGGCCACGGCCGCCTTCCATTCGCCGACGCCGAAGGGTCCCGCGATCGGCCACATGCCGTCGCCGCCGCAGCCGGCTCAATCCAGTGAGACAGCGCAATCGGCCAACGCTATCGGCGGTCCGGCGCAGCCCACCGCGCCGGGAAGCCCCACTTCGGGTGGTGCCGGCCACGGCGCCCAAGCCGCTGGTGCTCCGGGCGGCTCGTCGCAAGGCGGACAGAATTCGCAACCGGGCGCTCAGCAAAACGGCCAAGCGGCTCAGCAGGGCATGCAGCAGAACGCGACAGGTGTCTCAGCCGCGACCACCGGGAAAGGCGAGGCATCACCTGCCCACGAAACCGCCCCGTCCGAGTGGCCGGTGGGTTCGCTCAACCAGACGGCGCCGGCGAAATTTTCGGAGCGCAACGACACCCTCGACCGCTATCCGATCATGGGATGGTTCACGCTGTCGCTGAACGATGACGAGCGTCAGCGCATTTTCGAGGCCGTCATGGGTGAAAAAAGCGCGGCGTCAGCCGACGCCGACAAATTGAAAGTGTCTAGTCAGGTGACAACGCAGCAGGCGCTCAACGAGATGAAGCCGTTACCGAAAAGCCTCGGAATAGCGCACGTCCAAACGCTCGATTACATCAAAGCCAAGGACAAGGTGTTACTGGTCGAACCGGCGACACGCGTCGTGGTCGGCGAACTGACGAAGTAACGTCCGCTATCGAGGGTGATCCCATCGCCGCGATTTTCGCGGCGATGGTTTTTGTGACGCCGTCAGCGGCCGCCGGGATGAAGCTGCGCGCCGTTTTTCCATTGCTCGAGACTGTCGGCGATTACTTTCATCGACGTGATGGCGGCATGGCTGAGACTGGCGAATCCCGAAATCTCGCGCGTCACGCGCTCGCCTTCGCGCCGGAGCATGTCCCGCACGCCCTGCAGTTCGAGGATGACGCGGTCGATCTCTTCCATCGAAGCGCCGGAGACGCGATGGATCAGTGTATTGACGCCGTCGGCGGATTCGCCCGCCGGCTGCTCGGTGCGTGACCGGCGCAGTTGCGCCACGTCGCGGCGTACGAATTCGCGGATCTCGCCTTCGAAATTCGGCGGCGCCGTTTTTTCGGCGGCGGGAATTTCGCCAAGCGATGGGCCTTGGCCTAATCTTTCTCGGATCGCCGTCATGCAAAGTCCTCCTGTTACGCAACGTAGGGCTCGCAGTCAGCCCGGAGCGATTGCCGCATGGAATCTGGGCAAGTTGGCGACGATTTGGTGGCGAGCCACAGCCATTATGGCGGGCTGGCGGGCGCCGGCTACCAGTTCAACTTGACGCCCGCGGTGATGCTTTTGGCGCTGGTAGCCTGGCCGAGATCCGTCACCGATGTCGTGACATTAAGCGGGCCGTAAATCTGCTGCTGCGCGCTGAATTTATTGTGCAGCAAGGGATCGTTCGTTGCGCGGCTGGTGGCCGCCGCGAACGTCGTGCCGGTCGAGAGCACATTGAATTTGACCGTTTGCTCGCTTCCCCAAACCCGGCTTGGCATTGCGGCGTTGGGTATCGAGGCGGTCGCGACGGCGGCCGTTGCCGATGAAGCCGAGGCGCCGGTAAAATTTTCGGTGACTGACAGATTATTCTGCAAGGTTACCGACAGGTTTGAGCTGATCGGCACCGAGCGTTGCAGTTGCGTGCCGACCTTGCCTTGATTGGGGGAGGGCTGTGCGCGCAATTCCAGCGTCGCGACGTCGGGCACGTCAACATTCGCCCAGGCGCTGCTCGAACCGGGATCTTTGCTGATTGTCCCGGGCAGCGGCTTGCTGAGGCCGTAAGCCGTCACCGGCGCGGGCGGCAACGCGAAGTCGGCGCCGACTTTCGCGTCCCATCCAGACAGCGGCCTGTTCACGCCGATCGAAGCGGAGCCGTCGGGGCGATCGCTGCGGCTCCAATTCGGATTCGTTGACGAGGACGAAGCGGGAAACTGCGCCGCCTTGCCGCCCGGCGAAATATCAGCAGGGTCGATCGTGATTGCATTGCCGAGGACGGAATCCTCGACCGGCGGGAGATCATCGGGAGACGCCGACGCGAAAGCCTCTTCGGCGGGTTGCGCGGCTTCCTGTGCGTGCAACGGAGCCGCGTTGGCCAGTGTCACAGCCAAAACCGCCGCCAACGCGGCCGGCCGGTAATCGCAAAACGGCATCAGGCATTCCCCCAACGGACGGAATTTTGGTGCCTGAAGTTTTGGCGAAGATGTGAAACGCGGCGCCGCCAATTGTGGCGGGCCTGCGCGGTTAATCGCGCGCCCGAAGGCCAACAGCGCGCCGCAGCCTAAATCTTCTTCGGCGGATTGAAGGCGGTGTTGCCGCCGCCGCCGCTTTGCTGCGCCAGCTTATAGGCCGACATCGCCTTCGGCTTGTCCTTGTCTGCCTTCGGCTTTTTCTTTTCCTTCGCGCTTCGCATCTGACCCTTGGCCATGGTCTTCCCCCTTCATCAAGCGGATGGCGTTATCGTGATACGAGCACCGGCGTCCCGCAAGTGGGACACCGCTGCCTAGCGGACCGCGGGTTTTGCGCCTTTCATTTTTTCCGTGATGCACTTGTCGACAAGCTTGGCGCGCTGGTCGATGCCGGCGACGCGCATCTTGTCGACCCTCATCCAGCATTCGGCGCTGGCTTCGTGGACTTCCATCGGCTTCTCCGGCTCAGGCTCGGCCTGCGCGGCGGCTGCTGCCGGGGGCGTGGATTCCGGGGTGCTGGCGCAAGCGGCGAGCATTGCGGCGGTCGCGAATATAAGCCCGAACCTGCCGAGCGCCGCCGCTGCCTTTGGCAATGTCATTGGCTGTGGCCTTTAGACGCGAATCGTCGCCCGTCATTCTCGAATGGCCCGCAATTTCGCGCAAATAAAGACCGCGGGTTGGCTGTGGCTTTCCCGGGGAAAGACGGGCCGGAACGGCGCCACCCCACCAACGTTGAAAAGGCGGGCAAAAACCGAAGGAGGCGAGCCATGTTTCCGATTCTGGCGCTGGTGTTCGGGGCGCATTTGACGGTCGCGGTCGCCGATACGGTCCCAAAACTCGATGTCGCGCCGAGTTGCGATGCGGCAGCCGTCAGTGGCGTCGATGGCCGCACCAGGAAGGGCTGCCTCGATTCAGAAGACCGCGCGCGGGCCCAGTTGGAGCAGCGTTGGGCGGAATTTTCCACAGGCGATCGGGCGCGCTGCACCGGCATGACTCGCACCGGCGGCCCGGCCAGTTACGTCGAATTGCTGACCTGTCTCGAGCTCGCGGATGCTGCGGCCAAGCTAAAAACGGGTACGACTGGCGCCGGGGGCAGGTTATAAGGGGTGGAACTTTTTGGCCGGAACCGCGGTTGCCTCCCGCATACCGGCTGGAGCCGGAAACAACGGGGGCTTTTTCAAGGAGGAAACCGATGCGTTATCTCGCGATTGTGGCGGCGGGTGCGATTGCCTTTGCGGTCGGGACGGGTGCCAACGCGGCGCCGCTGTCGCCGGCGGGCGTGTCCACGGACCAGTCGAACATCGTTCTGGTGCAGGACAAGAAGAAGATGTCGAAGAAGCCCGCGATGAAGAAAGAAGCCAAGGGCAAGATGGCGATGAAAAAAGAAGGCATGGGCAAGAAGATGAAGCGTTCCGGCAAGCGCATGATGCACCGCATGGGCATGGGCTGGACCTTCACCGCCCACTGTATCACGGGCACGATGAGCTGCAGTCACGGCGGCAAGAGCCAGTTCGAGGCGCGCAACGCCTGCATCCTGACTCATCCGGGCTGCTTCGTCACCGACGACAAGTAAACGCGAATTGCTTGCGGCTGCGGCGCGGCGTCAAGCCGCGCCGCTTCGCATTTGCGACCGGCCTCGGCCGCCGTCACTTGACGACGATCTTGCCCTTCATGTTGCCGTGGATGCCGCAGACATAATCGTAACTGCCGGCGTCCGCGATCTTGAGCTGGCCGCTCTGGCCGCCGTTGAGCACGGCCGTCTTGAGGCCCTTCGATGCCACAACGATCTGGTGCGGCGCACTGTCTTTGTTGGTCCAGGTGATCGCCGCATTCGGCGCCGCGTTGATCGTGTCGGGCGCGAACTTGAAGCCGCTGATGTTGACGTTCGCCCCTTGCGCCAAAGCTTGTGTGGCGATGATGCCGCCGGCGAGCGCGCCGAGCGCCGCAGCGAATGTGGAAGCGAGCACCGTTCCCGTCAGTCGCATGGTCGTCCCCCTTCTTTATAAGACTCTGCGCGAAGTCTTGCGCAAATCGGGGAACGAGGCCAGTGGCGCGGGCTAACGTCCCCGCGGCTTGAAACCACCGCGCATTCCTGGCCTGCCCAAAGTTGACCGCGGGCCGCGGGGGTCTTTCGTCGGTACTGACTCGACGCCGGGACCCATCTCGTCGAGCGAGGGCTTGCGCGGGCGTTCGCGCCCGCTACGCGCCGGCTTAACCTCATGCCACTGCGCGATGCCCATTTCGTCGAGATGGGGTTTATGGGGGCGATTCACCGCTCGCCGCAGCTTGCTGTCCTGCGCCACCATCACGCGCTTGGCGGTCGGATCGTCCACCACCGCCAGCTCGGTCTGCCGCAGCCGTTTGATCTCGTCGCGCAGCCGCGCGGCTTCCTCGAAGTCGAGGTCGGCCGCGGCTTCGCGCATGCGCGTCTCGAGGTCGGTGAGCACCGCCTCGAAATTGTGCCCGATGGTGGCGGCGTCCTCGAACTCACCTGCCGCTCCGGCGCCGCCGGTCGAGATCAGCACATGGTCGCGCTCGTACACGCTGTTCATGATGTCGCCGATGCCCTTGCGCACGCTTTCCGGCGTGATGCCGTGCGCGTCGTTATAGGCCTGCTGTTTCTCGCGCCGCCGTTCGGTCTCCTCCATCGCGCGCTTCATCGAGCCGGTAACGCCGTCGGCGTAGAGGATCACCTGGCTGTCGATGTTGCGCGCGGCGCGGCCGATGGTCTGGATCAGCGACGTCTCGCTGCGCAAAAAGCCTTCCTTGTCGGCGTCGAGGATGGCGACCAGCGCGCATTCGGGAATGTCGAGGCCCTCGCGCAACAAATTGATGCCGACCAGCGCGTCGAACGCGCCGAGCCGCAGGTCACGGATGATCTCGATGCGCTCGAGCGTGTCGATATCGGAGTGCATGTAGCGCACCCGGATGCCCTGCTCGTGCAGGTATTCGGTGAGGTCTTCGGCCATGCGTTTGGTCAGCACGGTGATCAGTGCGCGGTAGCCTTTCTGCGCGACCTGCCGGACTTCGCCGACGAGGTCGTCGACCTGCGTGCGCGCCGGTCGCACCTCGACCGGCGGGTCGATCAGCCCGGTCGGGCGGATCACCTGCTCGACGAACACGCCCTTGGCTTCTTCCATTTCCCAGGCGCCGGGCGTGGCCGAGACGCCGAGCGTCTGCGGGCGCATCGCGTCCCATTCCTCGAAGCGCAGCGGCCGGTTGTCCATGCAGGAGGGCAGGCGGAAGCCGTATTCGGCGAGCGTCGCCTTGCGGCGGAAGTCGCCGCGATACATGCCGCCGAGCTGCGGGACGGTGACGTGGCTTTCGTCGGCGAAAACGAGCGCGTTGTCGGGCACGTATTCGAACAGAGTCGGCGGCGGCTCGCCGGGCTTCCTCCCGGTCAAGTAGCGCGAATAGTTCTCGATGCCGGCGCAGCTTCCGGTCGCTTCCATCATTTCAAGGTCGTAGATGGTGCGCTGTTCGAGCCGTTGCGCTTCGAGCAGCCGCCCGGCGCGGTTCAATTCGTCGAGCCGCCAGCGCAGCTCCTGCTTGATGCCGGCGATCGCCTGCAAGAGCGTCGGGCGCGGCGTCACGTAGTGCGAATTGGCGTATATCTTGACGAACTCCAGCTCGTCGGTCTTCTGCCCGGTGAGCGGGTCCATCTCCTCGATCTTCTCGATTTCGTCGCCGAACAAATGCACGCGCCAGGCGCGGTCCTCGTAGTGCGCCGGGAAGATGTCGACGGTGTCGCCGCGCACGCGGAACGAGCCGCGGAAGAAGTCGCCCTGCGTGCGCTTGTATTGCAGCGCCACCAGGTCGGCGAGCAGCTGCCGCTGGTCCATCTTGCCGCCGCGCTTGAGCGTGAAGGTCATCGCCGAATAGGTTTCGACCGAACCGATGCCGTAGATGCACGACACCGAGGCAACAATGATGACGTCGTCGCGCTCGAGCAGCGCGCGCGTCGCCGAATGGCGCATGCGGTCGATCTGCTCGTTGATCGAGGATTCCTTCTCGATATAGGTGTCGGTGCGCGGGACGTAGGCTTCCGGCTGGTAGTAGTCGTAATACGAGACGAAATATTCGACGGCGTTGTCGGGGAAGAAGCTCTTGAACTCGCCGTAGAGCTGCGCCGCCAGCGTCTTGTTCGGCGCGAGGATCAGCGCCGGGCGCTGCGTTTCCTCGATCACCTTCGCCATCGTGAAGGTCTTGCCGCTGCCGGTGACGCCAAGGAGAACCTGCGTGCGGTCGTGGCGCTGCACGCCTTCGACCAAATCCTTGATCGCCTGCGGCTGGTCGCCTTTCGGCACGAAATCCGACTTGATGACGAATTTCCGGCCGCCCTCGGATTTCTCCGGTCGCGGTGGGCGGTGCGGTGTCCACACTTGCTGGCGCAGCTCCGGCCGGCCCTCGCGCAGCAGCCGTTCGAGCGACTCCGCCGTCGCGGCGACACCCATCGACGCGAGACCTTGGCCGGGCCTGGGAAGATCGGCCCTCGGCAATGCGTATTTCGCCGCGTCGGAGAGGCCGAGCTCCTCTTCGAGTCGTGGATCGAGTCCGCTCACCGGCGGCGTGTCGAAATGCGCCTGCGGCGCTTCGGCGAAGCCTTCGGTTTTCGCCCCATCCTTGGCGGTCGACTTGCGCGCGGTATGCGCAGCGGAAAAATCGCGGCGGCGGTCGAACGAGTTGTCCGGCGGCGGCTGCAAGCCCGAATTGGCACCGGTGCCGGAACCGAGCCCGGCGGTCCCTTTGTTGATGCCGGGATTGAGCAGATCGGCGAGCGTATCCGGCGTCGCCGGCGCGTCCGGTCGCGATGCCTTGGCGCGCGTCGGCTTTGCTGGGTCTTTCTGCGCCTTGGTCGGTTTTTTGGGAGGCTTCGCCATAGACCAGGAATATGGGTGGCAATTAAGCATCACGGAAGACTTAGTTGCTGTGGAAAAGCCCGTATTTACTGGCGGTTATTGACAGGACAGGTGACTCCGCGTCAAAAGAATTAGGGCAATTAGGCGTCGCTTTTAAGTGGGTGGGGTTGCACGGATGTCCCTTGCGTTGCGTTTAGCTGCGGCTTTGGTGGTGGCTTTTGTTGCGGTTGCTCCAGCTTCGCGGGCGGTAGCGCAAACGCGTTCCGGCCCGGTCGACGTCACCCTGACCTCGCCCTACCGGTTCTACGTCGGCGGCGGCGTCAGCGTCGTCCACCATACCGGCTACATGCCGTACTCGCCCTTCAACTCGGAGGAATGGGTTCCCGGCACCAAGGTCTTCGGCGGTTACAAGATCACCGACTGGCTGCTGGTGGAAGGCGCCTGGCATTATCTCGGCACCGCCCGCTTCTTCGAAAGTCCGGGCGTGCGCGCGCGTGAGACGTCGAACTCGCTGTCGGCGACCTTGCTGTACTACTCGCCGCCGGTATCGAGCTGGCTGTTCGACACACCGCTGCCGGTGCACGTGCTGGTGCGCGGCGGCCTCGCCTTCAAGGACATCTATCAGACCTCGGTGGTGCAAACGAACGAGGAAGGCATCCTGGCCTTCGTCGTCGGCGCGGGGCTCGAGGTCGAGTTCAGCAAGCGCTGGTTCGGCCGCCTCGAATACGAATTTGTCTCAACGGCGATCGGCGGCCCCGGGCAGAACGTGCCCACGCTCAAAGGCCTGTTCAATCTGAATATCGGTGGTACGCGGCGCGTCATCAATCTGATGACCACGCCGATCTCGCTCAGCGTCGGCTACCGGTTCTAGCTTCGGCTTAACAATTCAGGCGGCTTTGCCCCACAGCTGATGGGAGGCCGCCGCCGCGCCTTGCGCGAGCGAAGCAAGCTTCATCCACACGATCTTCGTGTCCACCTGCACGCGGCCGGCAAACGTGCCGAAGCCGCAATCGACGCCGGCGATGACGTTTTCGCGCCCGACCGCGCGCGCGAAATTGAGGATCCGGTCGGCGACGACTTCCGGATGCTCGACCGTGTTGACGGTGGACTTTCCAGCACAGTGGGATCCGAAGCTTGGAATTCACGTGACTTGAAGTCGCGGC
>JADMIO011113507.1_pt1 | contig 64019 bp, 59 predicted proteins | sample 8958161 | NCBI WGS metagenome assembly JADMIO01 (sample SAMN16585339, study PRJNA669376) | soil metagenome | isolation source: Crop rotation soil | place: USA: Cullars Rotation, Alabama | collected 2011
CGCGACAACTTGTCCACGTGGAATTCTAAGCTTAGGATCCCAATGTGCTGGAAAGGGAGCATCGCTTCAATGTGGGAGGCACCCGCATCAGTGGCGGCGAGCAGGTTCTCTTTCGTGTCAGCGAGCGCGAGCCGCAAGGTCGCCGGCCCGTTCGCGGCATCGATGGCGATCCTGCCAGCCTCCGCGATCGTGATGCTGTAGATCGCACCGGGGCCGAGAGCCGTCCGGCAATTCGCCGCCGACAGCGTTCCCACTGCGGGCTCATCGAAGCTCAGCGTACCCCGTTCACAGGGCTGAGGCTGCCCCGCAAGAAATTCGTACGCGAGCTGGTAATTGCCGCCGGGCGTCACCGCGCTCGCCACCTGAAGCCGGTAGGTCGCCGGCGCGAGTTGTATGCGGATTGCCGCGATCTCGTCGGCGCGCAGATTTCCGGCTGCGTCAAGTAGCGTGAGCCTCGGCTGAAAATCCTGGGTCGAGACGCGGAACGACGCCACGCCCGGTTCCCCGATCGTGATGCGATACCCGTCGTAGAACGTCTGGTCCGCGCTGCAACTATCCGCGTCGATGGCGTGGTTCTCGACGCTAGGCCCGAGGTCGCGCGGGCGGCACGTCTCGTCCTCCGAAGCTTCAAACGCAGTCGTGAGGCGGTAAGCGCCCGTCTTGCCGCCGCCATGGATCACGACGCGATACTCGCGGTCGCGGTCGACCGCAGCAGTCAAACTCCCTGTGCCGGATGCAACTAGCCAACCGGCCTCATCGCGCAACAGCAACTCGGCATCGAAACTCGCACCCGCGGCCGTGATCGTCAACGTACCCTCGGCACTTGAAGGCAACCGGTAAGCCTCGTATGGAGTTCCGTCGGGAAGAGTGCAGCCGCTCCCGCCGAGCACTCCGTCGACGCTCTGGTCGGTGCCGAGCAGTGGAAAGCCGTCGCAGAGAACGCCCGGCGTCGCGGTAAAGCGCGTGAGCACCGTGTAGCCGCCGACTTGCCCCGGCGTCCTTCCATTCACCAGGAGCGTGTACGACCCCGCTTCGAGCGGCCCCGCTTCCACCTTCGCGCCAGACGCGTCGCGCAGTGTAAGGATTAGGTCCGCCGAAGTGCCGCTCAATTCCGCCTGGAGGCGTCCACGAACAGGCAGGTCGACACGATACGCAGCATAAGCGGTTGCATCAGAGAGCAGACAGTTGCTGTCGTCCAGCTTCCCGGAAACGGCGCCGCCCGCCGCCAAAGGCGTTGGCGCACACACCTGTCCGGCCATCGGAATTGCTGCCAAAAGGAGGAACCAGGCCGGGCGCATGCGTTCTCCTATCAAAACACGTTGCGCGGCTGAATGTTGTGTCCCCGCATGCTACCCTGTCCTTCGGAGCCCTATGTCCCTTACCCGCGAAAAAGCTCAACTCATGAGCGCATCCGAGATCGATCGGACGCTGGTCCGTCTTGCCCACGAGATTCTCGAAAGGACCAAAGAGCTCGACCGGCTCGCCTTCATCGGCATCCGCCGGCGCGGCGTTCCGCTCGCGCAGCGGCTCTCGTCGAAAATCGAAGCGCTCGAAAAGCGCAACATCCCCGTCGGAATCTTGGATATCAATCTTTACCGCGACGATCTCTCCACCGTGGATATCAAGCCGGTGGTCAACAACACGGAGATTCCCTTCTCGGTCGCGGGCAAAGATATCATCCTGATGGACGACGTGCTGTACACGGGACGCACGATCCGCGCGGCGCTCGACGCGCTCTTCGATCATGGCCGCCCGGCGCGGGTTTCGCTGCTCGTGCTGATCGATCGCGGCTGGCGGGAACTCCCGATCGAAGCTAAGTACATCGGCCGAACGGTGCAGACCACCGAAAACGAGATTATCGAAGTGAAGTTTCAGGAAATCGACGCCATGGAGAAAGTTCTCCTGGTGGAGAGGGCCGCCGCTAACGCGTAAATATCATGCCAGCCGGACTGCTCGGAATCGAAGAGCTGGACCGCGCCGAGATCGATGCCATCCTGGCGCGCGCCAAGGACTTTCAGCCCGTCCAAAGCCAGTCGTTGAAGAAGCTCGACACGCTCCGCGGGAAGATGATTGTGAATCTCTTCTTCGAAGCCTCTACCCGCACCCGCACCAGCTTTGAAATTGCCGCCAAGCGCCTGGGCGCGGACGCTGTCTCGATCACCGCATCCGGATCGAGCGTCTCGAAGGGCGAATCGCTCGTCGATACGCTGAACACGCTCGCGGCGATGCGGCCGGACGCGATCGTCATGCGCCACTCGGCGTCGGGAGCGCCGCATTTTCTCGCGCGCTACCTCGAAATCCCCATCATCAACGCCGGCGATGGCACGCACGAGCATCCGACGCAGGCCCTGCTCGATGCGCGCACGATCCTCGACCGCCGCGGCACACTCGAGAACTTGCGCGTCGCCATCATCGGGGACATCGCGCATAGCCGCGTCGCGCGCTCCAACGTGCACCTGCTGGCGAAGTTCGGAGCCGAGATTGTGCTGTGTGGGCCCGCGTCGCTACTGCCCGGTGAACTCGCCCAACTCGCTCCCGGAGTGCGGCTGACCACTGACATCCGCGATGCGATCCGCGACGCCGACGTCATCATGATGCTGCGCGTGCAGCTCGAACGGCAGCACGAGGCAGCGTTCCCGGCGAGCGAATATTTCACCTTCTATGGCCTGCGCCTCGATCACCTCGACCTCGCCAAGCCCGATGCCATCGTGATGCATCCGGGCCCCATCAATCGCGGCCGCGAGCTATCGAGCGAGGTGGCCGACTTCCAGCGCTCCGTGATTTTGAACCAGGTGGAGAACGGCATTGCTGTGCGCATGGCGGTTCTCGAAAAGGTGATTGGATAGCCCATGCCGACACTCATCAAAAACGGCCGAGTGATCGATCCGGCGTCCCGCACCGATCGCGTCGCTGACGTGCTGATCGAAGACGGCAAGATCGCGGGTGTAGGGCAGGACCTCTCTGCAGCGGGCGCCGAAGTGTTCGACGCCGCAGGCCTGATTGTGGCACCCGGCTTCATCGACATGCACGTGCATCTGCGGGAGCCCGGCTTTGAGCACGCCGAGACCATCGAGAGTGGATCGCGCGCGGCCGCGGCTGGCGGCTTCACCTCCGTCTGCTGCATGCCGAACACGAAACCAGTGAACGACAGCGCCACCGTTACCAGTTACATCGTGGAACGGGCGCGGAACAAGGCCGTCGTCAACGTCTTCCCGATCGGCGCCATCACGAAGGGCAGCGCGGGAGAGGAGCTGGCCGCGATCGGAGCCATGAAGGCCGCCGGTGCCGTCGCCATTTCCGATGACGGCAAGCCCGTGATGAATGCGCGGGTCATGCGACGCGCGATGGAGTTCGCACGCTCCTACGATCTGCCGATCATCCAGCACTGCGAAGACCTCAACCTGAGCGCGGGGGGCGACATGCACGAAGGCGCTGCCTCCGTCCGCTGGGGACTGCGCGGCATTCCCGCCGCCTCGGAAGACGTGATGGTGGCGCGGGACCTGCTGCTCGCGCAGTTGACCGGCGCACGTTATCACGTTGCTCATATTTCGACGCGCAACTCGGTCGCGATGGTGGCGCAGGCGCAAAAGCTGGGCTTGCCCGTGACGTGCGAAGCGACGCCGCACCACTTCGCTCTTAGCGACGAACGCATGCCGGCGTACGACAGTAATTACAAGATGAAGCCCCCGCTGCGGTCCGCCTGCGACGCCACGGCCGTGATGGATGGCCTCGCGTCAGGCACCATTGGCGCGATCGCTACGGATCACGCGCCGCATCCCGGCAGCGAGAAGATGCAGGAGTTCGAGCGTTGCCCGTTCGGCATCATCGGCTTTGAGACCGCGATCGCGCTCGCCATCGAAGACCTGGTGGCGCCCGCAAAAATCACCCTGACTCGCCTGGTGGAACTGTTCACCACCGGACCTGAGGCCGTCATGCGACTCGGGCGCGGTACGCTCGCTCCCGGCGCACCGGGCGACGTCACGATCTTCGGCACAGAAATCGAGTGGACGTACGACGTCAATCAATCACATTCTCGAAGCCGTAACTCCCCGTTCCATGGACGCACGTTCCGCGGCGGTCCCGTCGCGACGGTCGTCAACGGCGAGTTCATCTGGAAGCGCGTGTGACTCCCTGGTACATCGCGACGCGGCCCTTCACACCCGAAAGCGACGGGTGGCAAGGCTTCGTCCGGTGGTCCGGACTGACCCACCTCACCGAACTCGTGTCGCTGGACAGTTATCTTTGCCCACCGCTGCTCGGACATACCCAAGCCGAATACTGGCCCCACATTGTGCAGGAAGATTACATGCTGCACTTCTTCCACGATTTCGATTTTCTGATGCGGGAAGTGGCGCAGTTCGACAAGAAGAATGTGCTCTGCGTCTTCCGCAATCCTTCGGAGCGGCCCGCGCCTCCATCAGACGATTTTGAATTCCTCGGTTATGAGGTCGTCGACGTACACGGCGACGTGAGCGCGCTCTGCAACTGCGGCGGCTACCCGGGCATCTTTGATGGATCCGAGCTTTCGCACCTCGGCCTGCTGAACGATCTGGATCGCGCCGTCCAAATTCAGAACGCGATTCGCGAGTCAAATCCCGGCGGCAGCCACAGCGATTGCCACGTGTGGGCGATCTTCCGCCGCCGCCTCTAACATCAGGCCTTGGGACGCGCGCAGTAATCGAACAGCAGCTGCCATTCGGCCCGTTGCACCGCAAGCGCGCGCCGCTCCAGATCCGAGCCCGGGGCCTTTCGCGCCCGCTCGCAGTAATCGATGAAGGCGAGCGGCTTCCAGAGCGGCCCGAAATCGACGCCGATCTCCGCTGCGGCCGCGCGGAGCGCCGGGAAGATTGCGTGCGCGCCCACCTGTCCGAACCAGTAGCCGGAATTGGTAGGGTCGGGCTCCTGCCGGTGCATGATCCCATGCCAGAAACTGCCCTCCGGCGTCGACAGGTTCTGCGCAATCGCGTGCGCCTCGTCGAGGCACGAGAAATACAAATACAGTCCGCTCATCGCCGCTTCGGGCGACCGCGCGCCCGGAAACAAAGAACCAGCAGACGCCTGTTGCAGGGTGGCGCGAGCCTCCGTGGACGAGCACGTACCTTCAGCGAGCGGCATCAACCGCTCACCGTCGCCGTCGAGTGCGAGCAGCGAACGCACCGCCGGTCCATACGCGCTGGGGTCGAACGCCATTGCTATTGCACTGCCTCCTTGAGTGCGGCGTCGAAAGCGGCCGGCTCGGTGTAGACGCGCATGATGGCTTCGAGGTCGGCAAAGCGACGCACGAAGTCCGCCGTGATCTCGACAAACCGCGACCCGGTCAGCATGTGGATCTCGCTCAGCCGCACCTTCTGCGCGCGCAGCCACTGCGCCCATCCAGCGCTCACCTCGATCGAAGCCCCGCGGACGTTGCGCGCATCGATGAACAGCCGGACGGGATTCGTTCCGGCCAGGCAATCGGTGAGGCGCTCCATCGGCGCGTTGCCGAATTCACCGACGTCCGTGCCGGTAATTTCCAACACCACCACTCCACGGGCCATCGGACGAATGGCGAGGGAGCAATGCACGCCCTCGTATCGCGACTCTCCGTTTCCCGGCGCCATCCCGCCTCCCGAATCGATTGTCGCATCGGAGGGGCATACCATGAAAACATGATCACGTCGTTGGTGCTCTCCGCGGGCGGGATGTTCGGCGCCTGGGAAGTGGGCGCGTGGCGCGTGCTCTCCGAAGTGGTGCGGCCGGACTTGATTGTCGGCGCATCGGCGGGAGCGTGGATCGGCTGGAACATCGCGGGCGGGGTGCCGCTCGACGATCTGGAGCGGCAGTGGCTGAATCCGGAGATTGCCGGCATCCTGCGCTTCGCTCCTCACGCGCGCGGGCTGATGCGGCCCGACGCATTGTTCCGCGCCGCTCAGGAAATGTTCGAGCGCAGCCGGCCCGTCGTTCCGTTTGCGCTCACGTTGGTGGAGGTGCCGAATTTGCGCTTGCACATCATCCGCGATCGCGAGATCACCTGGAAGCATCTGGCCGCAACGGCCGCTATTCCTTTCTGTTTTCCACCCGTCGAGATCGACGGCAAGCGCTACGTCGACGGCGGTTTTCGCGGCGCGCTGCCGTTGTGGGCCGCCGCGGAATTAGGCGCTACGCGTGCGATCGCATTAAATGTTCTCAACGGGCTGCCCTGGCGCCTGCTGCGCAAATTCATGCACGGCCGCAGTCCCGCGACGGAACTCGAAACCACATGCCTCGAGCCCTCCACGCCTCTCGGGTCGGTGCGCGACGCCGTGGTCTGGTCGGAACGGAATATTCGCCGCTGGATCGCGCTCGGCGAGCAAGACGCGAAACGGGCAGTGACTTCGATTAGAATGTAGTATCTATGCCGCTCTACCGGATCTATCGCATGAAAGATTCGCCACGGCAGCAGTTCCGTTGGGCGCCGCACCTGTCTGGCTCTGCATCCTTGAAGCCGAAGGATTACGAGCAGCGGGGCGAAATCGAAGCACTGCACGAGTACGATGCCTGGCAAATCCTGCGCGCAGCAGAGGAGCCTCTCGCCGTTGGCGACCTTCTCGAAAGCGATCGCGGCGAATTGCGCATCTGCAAGTACGTCGGCTTCGAACCTGCCGAGTGGATCCTACCGGAGCAGAAACACAATCCGGAAATGGCGCCCCCGGCCGAGCCCGCCAACCAGTCCACCGCCCCGTAGGAGACCACCCATGCGCGACGTCCGCCTTGGCGATGATATCGACGACTTTTGTGTCCGCTGCAAGCGCATCATGAACCATGCCGTAGTCTCCGTAATCGACGGGCAGGCCGCCAAAGTTCGCTGCCGCACCTGCCACAGCGATCATGACTACCGCCACGAGCAGGCGCCACCTCCCAAGGTGGATCTGCGGAAGCAGGCGCTCTTCACCGAGGTATTGAAGAAGGTGGACCCGTCGGCCGGTGAGGTCGCGCTAGAACCGGAAGAGCCGCTGGACGGAGAAGCGCTGGAGCCGGAAGCGGAAGCGGAGACCGACCACGAGCCCGACGGGGAGATGGCGGAAGCGGCTGAAGTGGAACCCGCGCCCGCCGTCACCAAAGGCAAAGCGAAAGCCAAGGGCAAGGGCCGGGCTCGAAAGTAACTGGTGGCCTGGTTTGACTGGTTCGCCGCGCCGGCCGTTCTTCTAGCGCTGCTGTCCTTACGTGGAGGAGCCGGGCGCGCCGCCTACGTCGCGCGTCGCCTGGCGCAATCGAACGACTTCCTTCCGCCCGCCACCGTCATCGTCCCGGTGAAGGGCGAGGACGTCGAACTCCGTGAGAATCTGGCCGCGCTCGCCGCGCTCGACTATCCGGAATACGAGTTGATCGTGACCGCGCAGGCCGCGCGCGACATACCCGCCGGCGTTCTGCCGCCGCGTGCCCGCGTCGTGCTGGCCCACGGCACGGACGAGTCTACCGGCGACAAGATTCAAAATCTCCAGGCCGCTGTGAAGGCGTCGAGCCAGCGCAGCCAAATCCTCGCATTTTGCGACTCCGATGCGCGCGTCTCGCCCGGTTGGCTCCGTGCCCTCGCGGCGCCTCTCGCGGAAGCAGGCGTCGGTGCGTCCACGGGCTTTCGCTTCTTTCTGCCGGCTTCCGGTTTCTGGCCTCTGCTGCGCAGCGTCTGGGATGCGGTATCGGCGGGAACACTAGGCCCCGGCGATAATGCATTCGCCTGGGGCGGTTCCATGGCGCTGAGCAAATCTATTTTTTACGAAGCCAAGGTTCAGGACTACTGGAAAGGCGCCGTCAGCGACGACTACTCGCTATCTGAAGCGATCCACCGTGCCGGCCTGACCATCGCATACGCCCCGGGAGCGCTCACCGCCAATTTCGAGCAACTGCCCGCGAGCGGCCTTTTCGAATGGACCCGGCGTCAGATGGTGATCACGCGCGTTTACAACCCACGACTCTGGTGGCCCGCTTTCATCGGCCATATCATCTATTGTGCGGGCATGGCTGCCTCGGTGATTGGCACCGTCAGCGGACATCCCCGGGCACTGGCCGCGCTCGCCGCCCAACTGCTCCCCGGTATGTGGAAGGGCTTCCGGCGCGCCTCGCTGGCACGCGATGCCATGCCTCAGTTCGCCCAGTGGTTCCGCCGTTTCCACTGGTTTCACGCCGCGGCCGTTCCTCTCGCCACGTGGCTGTGGCTGATCGCACTGCTCTCCTCGGCGTCCAGCACCGAGATTGATTGGCGCGGACGGCGCTATCGCTTATCTCGCGCGCAAAAATAGGCCCTTGCCTCGCCAGCGGTTATAATCTCAACGTAAGGGAGGATTCCGTGGCTAAAGATAAAGGTCCGAAGAAAGAAGTAAAGAAGCCGAAGAAAAAGAAGTAGGCCTGGAACGGGCGACCGGCACCCGGCAGCGAGCCGGACGCCCGCGTCATTTGTCTTTTCAAACGGGGGGGATCTCAAAATGCGCAAAGAGTGGGCAGAGAAACGTAAGAACGACCGGATTCGCACGCAGATGCATTATGCCCGGCAGGGCATCATCACCGAAGAAATGCATTACATCGCGAAGCGCGAGAAGGTCGCGCCGGAACTGGTCCGTTCCGAAGTAGCCTGTGGCCGCCTGATTATCCCCGCCAACATCAACCACTCCAACCTCGAGCCGATGGCGATTGGGGTCGCGTCGAAATGCAAGATCAACGCGAATATCGGTAATTCCGCGGTGACGTCGAACATTGACGAGGAACTCGCCAAGCTGAATTACTGCGTCAAGTACGGTGCTGACACGGTGATGGACCTCTCGACCGGCGGCGACATCCCCGCCATTCGCAAAGCCATCATCGACGCCTCGCCCGTGCCCATCGGTACGGTGCCGATCTACGAGGCGCTCTCACGCGTGCGACGCGTCGAAGATCTGAACCGGCAGGTGATGCTGGAAGTAATTGAAGAGCAGGCCGAGCAGGGCGTCGACTACATGACGATCCACGCCGGCGTGCTGGTGCAGTATATCCCCCTCACCACGCGCCGGGTTACCGGCATTGTCAGCCGTGGCGGCTCCATCCTCGCCGAGTGGATGGTGAAGAACCATAAGCAAAATATGCTCTATGAGTGCTTCGAGGATATATGCAAAATTTTCCAGAAGCATGACGTGAGCTTCTCCCTTGGAGACGGGTTGCGCCCCGGCAGCCTCGCCGATGCAAGCGATGAAGCGCAGTTCGCCGAGCTCAAGACCCTGGGCGAGCTCACCAAGAAGGCTTGGGAGTACGACGTTCAGGTGATGATCGAAGGGCCCGGCCACATCCCGATGGACCAGATCGAGCTACAGGTTCAGAAGGAGCGGGAGCTCTGCTACGAGGCGCCCTTCTATACCCTGGGACCCCTCGTCACCGACATCGCTCCCGGCTATGATCACATTACGTCCGCGATCGGCGCTGCCATGATCGGGTGGTACGGGGCGTCCATGCTCTGCTACGTCACACCGAAGGAGCACTTGGGGCTTCCCAATCGTGAGGACGTGAAGGCGGGCATCATCGCCTATAAGATCGCCGCGCACGCGGCCGACGTCGCACGGCACCGTCCCGGCGTTCGCGATCGCGATGACGAACTCTCCCGCGCACGCTACACTTTCGACTGGAACCGGCAGTTCGATCTTTCGCTCGATCCCGAGACAGCTCGGTCGATGCACGACGAGACGCTACCTGAGGAAGGCTTCAAAGACGCTCACTTCTGCTCGATGTGCGGGCCGAAGTTCTGCTCCATGAACATCTCCGCCAAAGTGGAGGCCTTTACGATGGAAGAGGCCCAAGCGGTCGCCGATGGGCAGCCGATTGAGCCTCTCGTGAAGATTTCCGGAAACGACTGACGCTTACTCGAAGAAGCCGACCTTCGGCAGTCCGAGGCCGGTGTTCTGCCCGTTCGAGTCCGCGTAGAGATAGCTGGTACCTTTGAAGTTCACCAGCCGCGCCACGATGCCCGTATAGCTTTGCGTGTTCTGCGCGCCGCCGGTGTAGACCACCAGCGTGGTCGGGAAGTACAGGCTTCCATTCAGGATCTGCGTCGAGCCGCCAGTGAAGCTGCTCGAAGGTGCACTCGTCGGCAACGTGCGGTCCTGGAAGAAGAGGATTCCGCGATAATCCCCGCTGCTAAATGCCGAAAGCTGCACGTCGACGTTACCCGCGATGCTGACGCCCGTGTAGCTGGAGCCGGTCATGAAGAACATGACATTCGATCCCTTTACGTGCCCGTTGTTCCAGGTAATGCCGCCGTTCTTCACAACGTAAATACCGGACTTGAAGGTCTGTGTCGCGTTACCGGTCAAAGTGATGTTGCCGCAGATGAGGTAGATTCCGCCGTGAGCGTCCACCGTCTGGCCGCCGCTGATCCCGTTGCTGTCGCACGATTTTCCCGTGATGTCGGGTTGCGCGACTCCCAGGAAGGGATCGGTCACTGCCTGTTGGCCGGTGGAGGGTAGCGGGCTGATCGAGCCACCGCCGGTAATGTTGTAATTGCCGACTACGCGCGATGCAGTTGCGCTGATCTGGGTACCGCCCTTTGCTTCGAACGCGTTGCTCGCGTTCGAGTTGACGTAGATTCCGCAGGTAGACGTGACGTTCGTGGTACCGACACCGGTAAGTCCGGGCGATGCGGTGGGGTCGAGCGCATAGATGCAGGCTCCGAAAGGATCCAGAAACACTCCCGTCGTGGTGCGTGCGGCCACCTGCCCCCAGTTCTTTCCCAGAACAGCGGAGAAGAGCTGTGGAATGCTCTCCTTCACCGTATAGCTGACCCAATACGCAGGATTGACCCCGGTGACCGGCCCGCTCGAAGTTCCCGCGGAGTAAGTCACCGTCTGCCGTCCACCGTTCACAAAGCCGTTGTTCTTCGCGTACAGGCACCCGGCCTGCAGCGCATCGCTCGGGGGTTTGACGGGGTTTTCCGGACAGGCGGTTTCCGACATACACTGTACCGACAGTCCGCAAGTGAATCCGATGCTCGTCATGACGGTGGCGGCAGCCGCTCCCGCCGCGGCCTCTGAGGCCGTTTTGGCCGCTTCCTTCCGCCAGTACGCCCACCCGAGGTCTACCACCAGGCCCATTAAGCCTACGGAGACCACGAGCGAACTGCTTATGAAGATGATCGCCTGGCCCCGTTTGAAGGAGCGCGCCGAGGGTACTGTGAGTTTCATGGCACGGTCAGTATACGTGGGCAACTTGTGGTCGAAAATCCCCCTTCGGATAGCTAACGTTTGGCAACAGGGAATACTGGTACCCCAATTGCTCATGTATCTGTGGAAGGAGATCAGGATCACGATGAGATTGCGACTTGGTGTATGTGCTCTCTCGCTGGCCATTGCGGGAATGCCCTTGCTGGCCCAGAATGCCGCCCGCTCCGGCGCCGACCGTCAGGCGCGTGGCGCTGACCGTTTGTCGCGGGAGGTCAGGCATGAACTGGTCATGCTGCCCTACTACGGCGTCTTCGACAACTTAGTCTACAGGGTAGACGGTAGCACCGTGACGTTGATGGGCCAGGTTACCCGCCCCACGCTGAAAAGCGATGCAGAGGGCGTTGTCAAGAATATTGAAGGCGTGGAGCGGGTCGACAATCAGATCAAAGTTCTCCCGCTTTCCAGCATGGACGACCAGATCCGGATTGCTACGTACCGGGCGATTTTTGGACACCCGGGGCTCGACCGCTATGCGATGCAGGCCGTACCCCCGATTCACATCATTGTTGAGAATGGACGCGTAACCCTTGAGGGCGTGGTCGCATCAGAGGCCGACAAGAACCAGGCCGAGATTTATGCCAAGGGCGTTTCCGGCGTCTTCTCCGTGACCGACAACCTGCGAGTTGAAAAAGATAGCAAATAGACAGCGGACAACGAACTTTCCTCCGGGGGGCATGGCGGGCAGGCCGTGTCCCCTTTTTTTATTGTCCGGTCTTCGGTCCCAGCCAGTAGCCCGGACGTGCCCGAACGCTCTTCACATCCGGCCGGCCCGTCACGTCCACCACAATGTCATGAAAGCCCATCTCGCCGCGATTATTCGGCGAATAGCTGATGGTGTATTCGCTGTGCAGTTCCTCTCCCACCTTGCTCATCGCGTCTTCCAGCGTGCGCTGGCTGTGGAAGCCGAACTCCGTCCCGCCGGTCCCCTTGGTGAAGACTTCGATCGGGTTGCTCTTGAACACTGCCTTCACATCCCGATAAATTTCCAGTAAAAGAGGAAGGAATTCGGCGCGGCCGCCGTTGGTCCCATACGTTTGTTGCACCGTCGTCGGAGTGGCCGGGACGCCCGGAGGCAGCGGACGCATCGCCGGCGGCAGAGGATCGGGACGCCCCACCGGCGTCGGCGCCGTCAGCGTCGTCATGAAGCGCGACATATCGACGGCATAAAAGAGGATGTTATTCAGCTGCAAATTGATCAGTGCTTCGCGGACGCGATTCTCACTCGCGATGTCGCGCGTTTCGCCGATCACCAGCATGATGCGGCGGCGGTTCCGCGGGCGGCTGCGCAGCAGGCGCGAGCCCTCCACCACAGCGTCCACCATGCGGCTAGAAGTACTGCCGGGCGAAATCTTTTTCACCTGTTCGGTGATGAGGTTGGCGTCCGACGTGAAATCCTGCAGCACGCGGATCCGGTGATCGTAGGCGATCAACGCAACCTCACCCTGCTCGCCGACAACCAGCGGCTGGATCAGGTTGCCGATCTTCTTCACCTGCGGCAGCAGCCCCTGCACATTCGCATTTGACTGAACACAGATCACCAGCGAAATCGGCGTGAACGTCACGTCCACCTGGATGTTCTGCTCCTTGCCGTTGTCGAATAGCCGGAACTGGTCGGGACGGATGCCCGCCACGTACTCGCCGCTTTTGTCGAACACCAGCACGGGCGTCGAGACATAGTCAGTTGCCACGGTGAAGGTGGGACCTTGATCCTGCGGGTCCGCCGCCGGGGGCGTGGTAGGTTGCTGTGCAATGAGAAAGCCGGAAATCAGAGCCAACGAAAGCAGTCGAAGCATGTTACTCCTGGCGAGCGGTCGCATGATCCGTTCGGCCGTTCAGCAATTCGAGCACGTGGGGCACCAGTTCTACGATAGCATCCAGGGATTCGACGGCCCCTTTCGGCGAGCCCGGCAGGTTGACGATCAGCACCTTTCCGCGTGTGCCCGCCAGCGACCGCGAGAGCACCGCGAGGGGGGTCGATTCCCGGCCGCGCGCCCGCATCAACTCGCCCAACCCCGTGATTTCACGGTCCAGAATGGCGCGCGTCGCCTCCGGCGTGTTATCGCGCGGCGCGACCCCCGTGCCTCCCGTGGTGAAGATGGCCGCCACCTGGCCTCCGTCCGCCAGTGCCGTCAGCCGGCGGCCGATCTCCGCGGTATCGTCCGAGACCGTTTCCATCACCGTGACGCTCCATCCCAGTTGTTCCAGCCGGTCACGTACGGCCGGACCGGAACGATCGGCCCGCGTGCCTGCACTCGCCGAATCGCTAATCGTCAGAACCGCCGCGTTCGTCATGCTGGTCCCCCTTCGCGGAGAAACGTTCCACTCTTACCGCCGGTCTTCTCGATCAGATAAAGATCCTTGATCTCGATCGATTTATCGAGCGCCTTCACCATGTCGTATACCGTAAGCGCCGCAACCGCTGCGGCCGTCAGCGCCTCCATCTCTACGCCAGTCGGTCCCGTCGTCGTCGCGCTCGACACGATCCGCACGCCGCCTGGTTCCACGGTCACTTCCACATCGGCATGCGAAAGCATCAGCGGATGGCACAGCGGAATCAGTTCGGAGGTCTTCTTCGCGGCGGCAATACCCGCAATCCGGGCAATCTCGAGTGGGTTGCCCTTCGGATTCGACGGCAGCCGTTCCAGCACCGCGGGAGAAATTCTGACGAACGCCTGCGCACGTGCCGTCCGCCGCGTATCGGCCTTCGCCGAAACATCCACCATGCGGGGCGTACCCGCTTCGTCGAAATGCGAGAGCTTGCTCATTTCGCCATCACTTGAATCCACTCCCCAGCGGCATACTGCGGCCGTTCCGGATCCGCTACCAGATACGCATTCGCGCGCGTCAAGGCGGGAATGTCTCCCGAGCCGTGCCACGCGACCGGCGTCACTTCCGTTCCATCCACACTGAGTCGCGCGGGAAGGAAGCGCGTCAGTCCAGCGCGATGCCGGAACTCCCGCGTGAGGCGCGCGAACGGCAAATGCAGTTGGGGCTCGCTCTCTCCCGCAAGCAGTTCGAGTGCGGAGCGCGCGAAGATTTCGAACGTGACCATCGTGGACGAAGGATTGCCAGGCAAGCCGAAGAAGAATTTTCCGCTGGCGCGGCCAAACACCAGCGGCTGCCCCGGCTGAATCTTTACGCGATCGAAATAGAACTCCGCGCCAAATCCCGCGAGCACCTCTTCGACGACATCGTACTTGCCAGCCGAAACGCCTCCCGAGAGCAGCAGCAGATCGGCCTCGAGCCCCTGCGCAATTGCGGCGCGCGTGTGCTCCACGGTGTCGCGCGCGACAGGCAATACCCGCGGCTCACCGCCGGCGCGCGCCACCTGCGCCGCGAGCGAATAGCCGTTGGAATTCCGGATCTGATGAGGAGCGGGCACCTCGTCGACACCCACCACTTCATCGCCGGTTGCGAGAATCGAAACCACCGGTCGGCGATACACGAGCACTCGCACACGCCCGAACGTAGCGAGCATCGCGACGCCCGTGTAATCGAGCCGCTGCCCCGCGCGCAGCACGACTTCGCCCTTTGCCGCTTCGCAGCCCTGTGGATTGATCGCCTGCCCCGGCTCGCCGTGTTCGTCGATCACCACGTGACCATCCTGCCGTCGCGTGTGCTCCACCATCACCACCGCATCCGCGCCTGCCGGAACGGGCGCACCGGTCATGATCTCGACTGCTTCGCCTGGGCCGACACTGCCGCTGAAATGCTCCCCCGCGCGGACTTCGCCGGTAATTCGAAGAGTTCCCGGGATGTCGTTCGCCCGCACGGCAAATCCGTCCCGCACCGAGCGCGCGAGCGCCGGCGTTTCGCGATCCGCCGCGACATCCTCCGCAAGCACGCGCCCCGCCGCACATTCGAGCGCAACCGTTTCCGTGTCCGGCAGCACGCGAGGGGATTGCACCGTCCGCAATACGAGATCTCGCGCCTGAGGAAACGTCAGCGGCTCCACATCTTTATTCTACCGAGCCCCTGAGACTGTCAGCTGCGATTACGGCACTAGTGAAAGTTCTCCACCAGCATCACCTCGTTGACGTCCGCGTCCAGCCGCGAGAAGACGAGAAACCTCTCGTCTGGCGATACGGTGAATTGCAGAAACGGCTGGCGATCGAACTGCGCCACGTCCACGGTTTGTCCATCCGAGAAGCGAAGCAGCCGTAAAGGGAAGCTGCGGGAAACCGGATCCCTTGGACCGAAGAAATAGATCCCGGAGGCGGCAAGGACAAAGCTGTTGCCTCCTATGCTCCCCGGCGGCAGCACTTCAATTTCCTCGCCTCCCTGAGGCGGCACTTTCCATAGCGACGTTTGCTTGAGGTAGTAAATCCATTTGCCATCCGGCGAAGCATACGGGTTTAATCCGACCTCCTTGGTAATCGCTACCGGATCCCCACCGCCGGCCGGAATCCGGCTGAGATGAAATTCGCCGGCGCGCGACGTGAAGAAGATCCACCTGCCATCGGCGGAGAAGGCCGGGACGGTCTCCTGTGCCGGACCGAAGGTCAGGCGTTTGGGTGGGCCGCCATCCGCCCGAATGGTATAGATATCCGCCTGGCCTTCCGGCCGGGAATCAAACACGATCGTCTTACCGTCCGGCGACCATCGCGGGGTACCCGTTAACCCTGTTGTGAAATGGGTCAACTGCGAGGCGTTGGAGCCGTCGGCATCGGCCACCCATATCTCCTCCGTGCCGGACCGGTTGGACCAAAACGCGATCCGCTTGCCGTCGGGCGAATAGCTCGGCGTTGCCTCCCGTCGAGTGGAGGAGAGAAACTTCACCGGCGCTCCGGCAGGTTTGCCGGCGGCGGGCAATTCCATACGGTACAGGTTGTAGTCGGTGTATGCCCGGGCATAAGCCAGCCGGTTGGCATTGGGGGCAATTGCAAGCCGCACGGAATAATCCCCGATTCCTTCCAGGCGCTCCGGGCGCCCGCCGGAAGCTGCTACCCGGTAAATGTTGGTGAGGCCCCCGCCACTGGTGCCAGCGATGTACACGATTTCCCGCCCATCTGAGGTCCACGCAGGTGACAACGTCGTGCGGTGGTCAAACGTCAGCCGCGACGCCTGCCCCGCCGCCTGTCCGTCCCGCAGGTCGCAGACATAAAGATCCGCATTATAGTTATCCTGCAGCCGCACGAATACCAGACGGCGGCCGTCGGGCGACACGGCGGGGAACTGATCGCTGTATCCCGGCGGAGGATCCGTAAGCCGCCGCTTCTCGCCACCGCCCGCCGATTCCACATACACCGCCGGTTGCCGCGGAGCGTCGGCGGCAATGAAGTACAGCCATTTCCCGTCGGGCGACCACGCGGCGTGGCCAGCGGGCTGGAGGGGCCCTCCCGCCCGGCCAAGCGCGTCCAGTCGGCGCTCCACGCCGCCCAGCGCTGGAATCACAAAGAGCCCACCGTCGGAGCCCGGCCGGGCAAACGCAAGTACCTGCCCGTCCGGCGACCAGGCCGGATTCGCTGGGCCGGCGCCTTCCCGCTTCGTTAGCTGCACGGGCGCTCCCTGCCCAACCAGGCTGACGTATAGCTGAGGCCGCCCGCCCTCCTGTCCGCCGTCCCAGATAAACGCAAATTGCTTCCCGTCCGGCGAAAGCGCCGGCTGTCCTACTCTGCCGGTGTACGCGGTGAGCGGCACTTCTTTCCATTCCTGCCGCGACCGGAAACGCGGCTGCAGCAAAAAGAAGCCCCCGGCGATGGCCAGCACCACGCCCCCCGCCACCGCCCACCGCCAGTGGCGGCGGGACGCCTTCGGGGCCGCGACACTCGGGCCAGAAACACCCGATTCCGACTCTTCTTTCAATTCCTCCAGGGCCAGCTTGACTTCCGCCATGCTCTGGCTGCGGCGCGCCAGGTCCTTGCGCAAACAGCGGGCGACGATCCGCTCCAGCTCCTTCGGGAGCCCCGGTGCCAGAGCTGCGAGCGGCTGCGGTTCCTGTTTCAGAATGGCTGCGATCGTGGCCATCCTGGTTCCGCCGACGAATGCCCGCTTGCCGCTCAGCATCTCGTACAGGATCACGCCGAAGGAGAAAATATCCGAGCGGTGATCGACCTTCTTGCCCTCCGCCTGCTCCGGCGACATGTAGCCGGCGGTGCCCAGCACCGCGCCCTCCTCCGTCAACTGGTGCACGGCGACCGTTTCGTCCTCTTGCGTCAACTCCGCTGTTTCCGTGAGCTTCGCCAGTCCGAAGTCGAGCACCTTCACCAACCCGTTCTCGGTCACCATGATGTTGGCGGGCTTCAGGTCTCGGTGGACGACACCGACGGCGTGTGCCGCAGCCGTGGCGTCGGCGATCTGCACCGCGATCTTCAGCACCTCCGGAACTTTCAGCCGACGCTTCGCCAACAATTCTTCGAGCGTCGGGCCCGTCACCAGTTCCATTGCGATGTAATCGACACCGTCCGCCGCGCTGATGTCGTAAATGGTGACGATGTTCGGATGGTTGAGCGCAGAAGCGGTCTTCGCCTCCTGGACGAAGCGCTGCTTGCGGCTCGAGTTCGCTACTCTATCCGGCGGCAGAAGCTTCAACGCGATGCGCCGGTCCAAGTGACGGTCCACGGCCTCATGGACCACTCCCATTCCGCCCTCGCCGAGCTTACGCCCCAGCTCAAAATGCGCGATCTGTCTGCCGGCGTTGGATGGCGAAGGGGCCATAAAGGTGCCCTATTCTACTACAGCAAAGCGGCACAAGCGTCCGAAGTTACTTTGCCGGAGCGGACCCGTGCGCCAACCAATTAAAATGGAAGGGATGTTACCGAAATGCCTTCTGGCCACGGCTTTCGCAGCGCTCGCTTACGCGGCTCAGCCCCCGGCCAAAATCTTTCCTTATACCTACACGCAGGAAGACCTCCCCAACGGCCTGCGCCTCGTAGTCGTGCCAACCGACTACCCCAACATCGTCGCCAGCTACATTGTGGTCCAGACCGGATCGCGCAATGAGGTGGAGCCCGGTCACACCGGCTTCGCCCACCTCTTCGAACACATCATGTTCAAGGGCACAGACCGTTTCTCGAGGCCCAAATACGATGAGACCCTGAGGCGCATCGGCGCAGCCTCCAACGCGACCACGTCGGACGACCTCACTCTCTACTACACAGTCTTTTCGAAAGAGGACCTGCCGACGGTGCTCGACATGGAGGCCGACCGCTTCCAGAACCTGAAGTACGCCGAGCCCGAGTTCAAGACCGAAAGCCTGGCCGTGCTGGGGGAGTACAACAAGAACAGCTCGAACCCGTTATCGAAACTCGACGAGGTGGTGAGCGACACCGCCTTCGACCGCAGCACTTACAAGCACACCACGATGGGCTTCCTCAAAGATATTCAGGACATGCCCAATCAGTACAAGTACAGCCTCGAGTTCTTCAATCGCTACTACCGGCCCGAATACACCACCATCGTGATCGTCGGCGACGTCAATCCAAAGGCTGTCCGCGGACTGGTTGACAAGTACTGGGGCAATTGGAAGCGCGGCAGCTACAAGCCGGAGATTCCCGCCGAACCCGCGCAGGAAGCTCCGCGCACCGCGCACGTGGACTGGCCCACACCGACGCTGCCCGTCGTAACACTCGCGTACAAGGCGCCCGCTTACGACGACAGCACGCGAGAGACGGCCGCACTCGAAGCGCTCGCCTACCTGGGCTTCTCCGACAACTCTCCGCTGTATCAAAAGCTCGTCGTCGAGGAGCAGAAGGTGGAGTCGTTGAGCGCCTCCGCGCCGCGACGGGTGGACCCTAATCTCTTCGATATCACCGCGCGCGTCAAGAAAGAATCCGACGTCCCCTATGTGCAGGAGCAGATCCTGTCGGCCGTGAAAGAGTTCAGCGAAAATCCGGTCGACCCGGCGCGCCTCGAAGCCGTCCGCAAGCATCTGCGCTACTCCGCGGCACTTTCCATGCAGAGCAGCGATGCGATCGCGAACATGTTGGCGCGGTACATCGCGCTGCGCCGCACCCCGGAGACGATGAACAAACTGTTCGACCAGTTCGCGGCGCTCACACCCGAGGACATTCAGAAGGCAGCCGCAAAATACCTCACCGAGAATAACCGCACGGTGGTTACGCTCGCGTCCGTGCAAGGAGCCGCCCGATGAGATCCCTGCTACTTCTTCTGATGGCCGCCGTCTCGCTTACCGCGCAGATGCGAGTTTCCGCGCTGCCCAGCAAGTCGCCGCTCGTGACCTTCCGGATTGTCTTCACTACCGGCGCGGCCTGCGACCCGGCCGACAAGCCGGGGCTGGCGGCGCTCACCGCAATGATGCTGTCCGATAGCGGCACTAAGAACTTGACTTACAAGCAGGTGACCGACGCGCTCTTCCCGATGGCCGCCTCCTTCTACGCGCAAACCGACAAGGAGATGACCGCCTTCTCGGGCAGCACGCACGTCGACAACCTGAACGAGTATTACAAGATCATCCGCGCGTTGCTTCTCGATCCCGGCTGGCGGCAGGAAGATTTCGCGCGCGTGCAGGATGAAGCGATCAACGCCATCCGCGTGAGCCTTCGCAACAACGACGAGGAACTCGGTAAAGAAGTTCTCTACCACGACATCTTCAAGGGCACGCCATACGGCACTTACAATCTGGGGACCGTCACTTCGCTTCAGAAGCTGACCCTCGATGACCTGAAGCAGTTCTATCACGCGCAGTATAGCCAGTCGAACCTGATCCTCGGAATTGCCGGCGGGTATCCGCCCCCGTTCCTGCAAGCCATGTTGAAGGACTTCCGTTCGCTGCCCGCTCAAGCCGGCTTTCATCCGCGCGCCAAGGATGCGGCCATCATCGAGAAGAACCGCGCCGTCATCGTCGAGCGCGATACGCGGTCGGTTGCCTTCTCCATTGGCTTCCCGATCAGCCTCACGCGGCAGTCCGCGGATTACCCTGCACTGTTGCTGGCCTCCGCCTATTTTGGGCAGCATCGCATGAGCGGCGGCGTGCTCTACGACCAGCTTCGCGAAGCACGCGGGCTGAATTATGGAGACTACTCGTACATCGAATACTTCCCGCGCGGCATGTACCTCATGGAGCCTCCGCAGAATGTGCCGCGGCGCCAGCAGCTTTTCCAGATTTGGATCCGCCCGGTGGAACCTCCCACCGCGAAATTCGCCTTGCGCATGGCGATGTATCAACTCGACAAGCTGATCAAGGAAGGCATCCCCGAGGACGCGTTCGCCCGCACGCGCGAGTTCGTCATTAAATACGCCAATGTCCTCATGCGGACCAAAAGCGCGGAACTCGGCTACGCCATCGACAGCATGTGGTTCGGCACGCAGCCCTACAACATGCAACTTCGCACCGCTCTCGCGAACGTGACCCGCGACCAGGTCAACCGCGTCATTCGCCGCTATCTGCGGACCAACAATCTCGTAGTAGTAGCGGTGTCCAAGAATGCGGAAGAGTTGAAACAGCAGCTCGCGAGTGACGATCCCTCGCCCATGACCTATAATTCGCCGAAGCCGGAGGCCGTCACCGAACTCGACAAGATCGTCGAGAAGTGGCCGCTGAAGCTCGAAGCGGACCAGATTCAGATCGTGCCTGCAGCGCAGGTTTTCGAGTAGCGTCACGCGCTATCCTGAATCTCTTATGGACCTGAAACTCGTGCCCCTCGAGATTCCCGACGGCGCCAACCTCATACTCGGCCAATCGCACTTCATCAAGACGGTGGAAGATCTGTACGAAGCACTCGTGAATACGGTCCCGGGCATCAAGTTCGGCATCGCCTTCAATGAGGCGTCGGGCCCATGCCTCACTCGTGCGGATGGCAACGACGCGGCCCTTCAGTCAGCCGCCGTCCGCAACGCTTCAGCCGTCGCCGCCGGCCATGTCTTCGTCATCGTGATGAAGGACGGCTATCCCATCAACGTGTTGGGACGCATCAAGGAGGTGCCGGAGGTCTGCAATATTTTCTGCGCCACCGCGAATCCGGTGCAGGTGGTAGTGGCAGAAAGCGAGCAAGGCCGCGGCGTCCTCGGCGTCATCGACGGTTCCTCGCCCAAAGGCGTCGAAACGTCCGATCAGGCAATCCAGCGCCACGCCTTCCTCCGCGCCATCGGCTACAAACGCTAGTCCTGTAGGTGGGGCATGCTTTGGCTTGCCCTGCCTCTCTTTTTTCCGCGTCCACAATCCTTTTACAACCTCTCCACGGCTGCATCGAAGCCCGGCCCGAAGATCGATTTGTGAGCAGCGAAAGCGCTCCACAAAAAGATTCGAAAGGACTAGACTTCCATGCGCACCAACAACATTCTCGCCACCGCCGTTCTCGCCACTTTCGCCGCGGTTCTCCCCGCTGCTGCTCAAAACCTGGTCATCGTCTCCATCGGCGATTCGCTCGCCGCTGGCGAAGGTAACCCCAACTCCTTCTCCCTCGCCGGGGCCGTCTGGTCCAACACTCCGTGCCACCGCTCCGTCAACAACGGCCGCCGCTTCGCCTCCGACCGCATCAACAACCTCGCCGGCGTCTCCACCTCCTTCTTCGACTTCTCCTGCTCCGGCGCTGGGATCGATGCCGGCCTCCTCGGCCCCCAGACCACCGATCAGCCCGATGCGAACAACGGCACGCGCCTGGCCCAAATCGATCAGGTCGCCAACTTCCAGCGCACCGGCCTCAACAACCAGCCGATCGACATCCTCATGATCTCTATTGGCGTGAATGACGCCAACTTCGCGCCCGTCGTCACCGCCTGTCTGCTGCCCACCAGTTGCACCAACAGCACCGAGATGAACACCGCCCGCGCCGTCATCGGCAGCACCGCCTTCGCGAATGCCTATGACCGCCTCGGCACTGCCATCCGCCAGAAACTCAATGTGCGTCAGGTCTACATCACCGAGTATCCCAACCTGGTTACCAGCGCTCCGAACAACTTCTGCGGCAGCTCGCCCCTCGATGCCGGCGATGCCTCCATGGTCGGGATCTCTTCCACGGAAAGCGAATTCGTCCGGACCAACTTCATCGTGCCGCTCAACGATAAGATCCAGGCCGCCGCGGGCCGCAACGGCTGGCGCTTCGTGGTGGGACCGGAAGACACTTTCGCCACCCACGGCTACTGCACCGATTCCGAACGCCGGTATGTGAATACTCTGCAGGACTCCGTGCTTCGCCAGGGCAACCAGAATGGCACCGTGCATCCGAACATCAACGGCCACCGCGCCTATGCCGATGCTCTGATTCGCCAGGCGACCATCGACTTCAACCTGCACCTGGAATCCCCGCGCCGCGTGCGCACCGTCGAAACGAACACCATCACCCCCGGACCGATTGCCGACTCCGGACCGAAAGTGATCACAGTGGAAGTCGCGCAGCACCCCGGCGCCCTCACCGTCACCCTGCAACACCGAGTGATCACGCCGTTCCTGCCGGTTCCGGCATTCACGAATACCGCGATGGCAGACACAGGAGCAGGACGCTTGAACCTGTTCGCCGCGACAATCCCCGGCTTCATCCCCGGTCAGACGGTGCAATACCGGGTAGTGATGACCGCAACGCGCAACGGAGAGACAGCGACCACGACCACCTCCACCGCTTCGATCTCCGTCGGCGACGGCCTAGTGCAGCAGTAGCAGTGGGGTAGGCCTCCAGGCCTGCCCGGGGCTCCGGACGCGAAGCGTCCGGAGCCCCTTTTTAGTTTTTTGGTATGTCAGAACTCCCCCGTAAGCCCCCGATACACCCTATCCCCGTGGTGTTCCCGCAAGCATACTGGTAACGCATTTCAGCTTGCCTTCCCCCGTCCTCTGGTGTACGATGGTTCTTCGATGTCGTTCGCCTATCTCAGTTCGTTTACCTGCCGGTTCTGGTATCCCTGCCAGATCCGGTAAGTGGTGGCGCTGGGGCGAAAACGGCATTTGCGATTTTAGAGTTTTCCACCGGCCCACTCGCAAAGGGTGGGCCGTTTTTATTTGGGGAGGGATCATGATTATTTCCATGCGCCCGCATGCCACGCGGGAAGAAATCGACCACGTTTGTGAACGCATCCGTGAGTTTGGCTACCGGGTACACTCCATCGAAGGCGAAGAGCGTGTCGTCATCGGCGTCGTCGGAATGGGCGACGTGACCGCGTGCCTCGAGTCGCTCGAGGCCACGCCGGGTGTCGAAAGGGCCATGCGGATCTCCGCGCCCTATAAGTTTGTCAGTCGCGAATTCAAGAAGGAACGCTCCGTCATTCGGCTGAATGGCATCGGCATCGGCGGTGACGAGTTCATCGTGATGGCGGGTCCCTGCTCCGTCGAAAGCGAAAAGCAGATCATGGAAACCGCGGAAGCCGTGGCCGCTGCGGGCGCTAAGGTCTTGCGCGGCGGCGCCTTCAAACCGCGCACCTCTCCCTACGATTTCCAGGGCATGGAACTCGAAGGCCTCAAGCTGTTGCGCAAAGCCAAAGAAGCCACCGGACTCGCCATCATCACGGAAGTGATGAGCGATCGCGACGTGGAACTGGTCGCCGAATATACCGATTGCATGCAGATCGGCGCGCGCAACATGCAAAACTTCGCGCTGCTCAAATCGCTCGGGCAGTGCGGCCGGCCCGTACTGCTGAAGCGCGGTATGAGTTCCACCATCAAAGAACTGCTGATGTCTGCCGAGTATGTGGTGGCGCACGGCAATCCGAACGTCATCCTCTGCGAGCGCGGCATCCGCACCTTTGAAACCGCGACGCGCAACACCTGCGACATCGCCGCCGTTCCCGTCCTCAATGAGCTGACGCATCTGCCCGTCGTGCTCGACCCGAGCCATGCCACCGGCAAGCGCAGCCTGGTGCCAGCCGTAGCGCGTGCCGGCGTCGCGATCGGCGCCGACGGCCTGATTCTCGAAGTACATCCCTGCCCCGAGAAAGCAGTCAGCGATGGAGCACAGTCGCTCACCATTCCGGGCTTCCGCCAGATGATGGCCGACCTGCGCCCGTACATTTCGCTGTGGAAGGAAGCACGAGCCGGAGAAGCGGTCGCAGTCGCCTGATATCGCCGGTATGTGATACTGCAAGCGTGGAAGGCAAATCGCGGGCACAACTGCTGGTCCTGTTGTTGACGCTGCTCTGCGCCGGCGCAGTCGGCGGCGTGATCTGGTATCGCAGCCGTCGGCTGCAACTGGATGCGCAGATTCTCAGATTGCCCGTGCAGGATGCCGTCCTGCTCCACGTGAACTTCGCCGCGTTACGCTCGGCGGGCATCCTCCAGATGTTCGCCGGGTCGAAAGCGACGGAAGACCCGGACTACCGCAAGTTCATCACGGATACGGGATTCGACTACCAGCAGGATCTCGATGAGGCGACCGTGGCGTTTGCCCCCAAGGGCAATTACATGCTGGTCAGCGGAAAGTTCGAGTGGAAGAAACTCCGTCAATACGCCGAAGGGCATGGCGGCGATTGCTACGCCTCGACCTGTCAAATGCCCGGGAGCACACCGGAACGGCGCATCTCCTTTGTGCCGGTGCAGAGCGGACTGATGGGGTTGGCGGTGAGTCCCAATCCCAACGCGATTTACGAGATCTCCAACCCACATCCCGGGCCTGCTCCTGAACACCCGAATGCTCCCATCTGGGTGGCGGTGTCCGGCTCGGGGCTCAGTTCGAAACGCGAACTTCCGTCCGGCACACGCATGTTCGCACACGCGATGGATCAGGCAGAGTACGCGACGCTGGCGCTCGCGCCCGAGGGCGATAAGCTCAGCGCCAAACTGAATCTGCGATGCCGCTCGGCCTCCGACGCCTCGCAAATCGCTGCCGAACTCAATCGCATTACCGGAATGCTGCGCGACATGATCGCGCGCGAGCATCAGGCGCCGAACGCGTCTGATTTGAGTGGAGTCCTCACTTCCGGCGCTTTTCGCGCGGAAGGCGTGAGGGTTTTCGGCTACTGGCCGATTCAGCGATCGTTCCTCGAGAACATCCTGAACGGCGTCAGCTAAAACACCGCTAGTTGAAGTTCATCCCGCACATCCCGGGATTGCTGCATTGCCCGCTCGGGCAGGAAGGCATCTCCGCGGATTTCGACCGTCCATTCGCGTGCGCCGCAAACGTCGACAACTCCTGCTGCAGATGCTTTTTGCCGCACGAGGGGCATTCGAGATCCGCAGCGTCCGCACTCCGCCGGACCAGCTTCTCAAACTTGCTTCCGCAGTCTTCGCAACGGTATTCGTAGATCGGCATAAGTTCCCTACTCCAATAATAGATTACAAATCCGGTCCATGACGCCGCGGATCTCGGCCGTCTTGTTGTTGTAATTGTTTACCAGGATCGAGAACGCCAGCCACTCCCCCGCCCCGCGCCTCAGATAGCCGGACAACGCGCTCACATGGGAAAGCGAGCCCGTCTTCGCATACACGCGGCCCGCCGCCGGACTTTCGCCGAACCTCGCGCTGAGCGTACCGTCCCGCGCAGCCACGGGCAGCAGCCCGATCCAGTCCTCGCGCAACGGAAGGCCGTACATATACCGCAGCAGCCGCACCATCGCCGACGGAGTCACCAGATTCGTCCGGCCGAGGCCCGACCCGTCGTGCAGGTCATACGAGTTTTCGTCAATCCCGGCCTCTTCGAGAAACGCCTTCACTTCCGCGAGCCCCGCTTCAAAGCTGCCCACACCGCGGCGCGCACGGCCGACGGCCCGCAGCGCGAGTTCCGCGTGCAGGTTCTGGCTGACCTTATCGGTGATCCGCAAATCGTCGAGCAGCGATGCCGATACCCGGCGGGCCAGCACGACCCCGCTCTGCGCAGGAGCGGCCGTGCCTTTCGTCAGATCGGCAAACTGGTCGGGATACAGGTGGTGCACCGCAAGCGGCCCCTCCACCGAAACGCCGCGATTCTCGAGCGCCTGCCGCAGCGCCGTCGCCGCGTAGAGCGCCGGCTCTTCAATGCCCAGCAAAAAATCCTCGCCACGATCGCGGCGCGGAATCGAGCCCCACAGCCGCACGTCCGCGCTGCCCGGCACGCGTTCGAATTGAATCTTCCGCTCGCTCCCGATCGGCCCCGTTCGCACCCGATTGTCGATCCGGTAGAATTCGACCGGCGGATTCAGATACAACGCGGCGGGATCGCCCTCGCGGAGGCCAGGGCGAACGGTGAGGGTCACGGTGTTGTCGTGCACCGTCAGCGCGGAAACGGCCGGCCCGTCATCCGTGGCCGGGTCTTCAATCCCCCAGCCTGCCGCATAGGGCTGCCAGACATACCAGGAATCGTCGCCGACTATCCCGCCGTCGATGCGCCTCACGCCGGCCGCGACAATCTGCTCGGCTAACTGCTCAATTCCCGCCAGCGGGTTGCCCGTTTCCGCTCCCATGCGGTAGGGAATAGTGCGGCCGGAAAGATTGGGATCGCCGCCGCCCACCAGTCGAATCGCTCCGGTGATTCGTCCCGCAGCATCGGGCGCCGCGTCGGCCAGCACACGCGTTTCGAACCGGTAGTCCGATCCCAGGCGGGCAAGCGCCGTCGCCGTCGTGAACAGTTTGACGTTCGATGCAGGGATGAACAGGCGGTCTGGATTGAGTTCGTAGACGGTCTTGCCGGAGGTGAGGTCCACCACCTGAATGCCCCAGAAGGCCGCTCGAGCAGCAGGGGAAGAGTCGAGCAGCTTCTGAATCTGCTCCTCGATTGCAGCGGCGCGCGAAGCTCCGGCCAGCAGTACCGCTGCCGCGACCATCCGCAACGCTGCGCCCGCCGCCTGCTTCATCGTCCGGTGACTTTCGCCTCCAGCCAGATCAACAGGAGCAGCATCATCACCATGAAGGTTCCGAGCAGCGGAATTCCGATGACTACCCCTACGCCCAGCCCGATGGCAGCATATCCCAGCGTGGCCGGAGCGAGCAAGCCGCCGAACAGAGCCAGCGAAAAGATCCCGTTAAAAAGGCCAGGGTGATAGTAGGGAAAGCGCCGTCCAATAGCCTCGGCAACTAGTGGATAGATGCTGGCATATCCTGCTCCCAGGAAGAAGACCCCGGTCGCGGCGCCGAACCAATTATTGGTGAGGAACAAAATGAGGCAACCGAAAAGCGCGAACAGCACGCTGCCCATCAGAATGCGTCCATGCCGGGCGCGTTTGAGAATCGCCACTGCGCCTAGGCGTCCCAGCATCAGGCAGAGCCAATAGAAGGCCAGGATGAAGAGTGCGGCCGTCGGGCTGAGTCCCACGCGCCGGATCAGCAGCAGCGGCAGCCATCCGGCGAGCGACCATTCGTTGCCAAACTGGAAGAAGAGTAGCAGCGCGAACAGGACCGCACCGGGGCTGCGAAAATCCTCGAGCGTCTGGCGCAAATTGGGATGGGCTCCAGGCGGAGGCGTTCGATAATTGCTTCGCGCATACAGGGCCGCAAAGACCGCAGGCACTAGCGCCATCGTGAGCAATATAGTCGGCACCGAGTAGGCGTAGAAGCTGCCCGCGACCAGCAGCGTCGCGGCGAGACAGCCGAGGCCGTACCAGATGCCGCCCCGGATCACCGTCTGTGCGGCATCCGAGGAATATTCCTGGCTGACCGCATGGAACAGCCCCAGATTCAGCAACCCGGCCCCGCAGCCGAGGCCAAAGAGTCCCGCGACCCGCAGCCACTCGGATCGTGGGGGAGACACCATCGCGAGAAAGGCGAGGGCAACGCAGGAGAGCGAGCAGGCGAACACCAGCAGGAAGGGCAGGCCGTGCCGCGCAACCAGCCGCCGGGAGGCCACGGTGGACGCCACAATTCCTGCGGCAAGCGCCAGGAAGTAGTTGCCGACGGTGAGAAAATCCGGCGGATCGCGGTGGTAATTCCACGCCGGCAGGATCGCGCCGAGAAGTGCCAGCAGGAAACCCGAGAGCAGAAAACCCGCCAATGCGTTACCGCCCCGAGCAGCGGGGTTGGAAGCGGCTGTGCTCACTCTGCTCGATTGTACCCTGCGCGGCGCGGCCTCAGATTGTGGAAATCCATAGCGCGGCCCTACGGAAAACGGAAAAGCCAGCACTGTAGTGTAGTGTTTTCAGCCACTTACTCTTGGCACCACGCGTGCACTCCTGGTGGCGGGTTCTTTAGAGGATTTTGAGCTTTGGTGTGTTGCCTCCACGGGCACTTCCGCAGCCCCGATCCGGTCCATCTGCCGGTTCGGGGCCTTTTTTTTGCGTAGCGGCCCTCTGCTAGACTGGTTTTCTCACCCTGATGTTTGGACTCTACGGCCAGTGGATCGACCGTTGGGAGCGCAAGCTCGCCACACGGGATAGCAATCGCATCATCCGGATGTTCGAGTGGGGTACGGACTGGCTTGCCAGCATCGGCCACCCGCCCTGCCCCGCCAACGCCAACGGCACCGCCGCCGCAGCCGTCGCCGCCTTTTCGAACGAGGCGCTGGCCGACTCCGACCGTTTCTACAGCTACCGCACCCCGGACGATTACCGGCTGACGGACGGGCACCTCACGTTCACGAGCCCCGTCGAGAGTCCCTATCCAGTCAACAACACCGTTCATGCCGTCTGGCTCCCCGCTCCGGCAGACCGCGGCCGTGCGCTCATCGTCCTGCCGCAGTGGAACTCCGACGCCGGTGGCCACGTGGGCCTCGGACGTCTGCTGAACCGTTTCGGAATCAGCGCCTTGCGGATGACGATGGCGTATCACGCCGAGCGCATGCCCGCTGAACTCGAGCGCGCCGACTATCACGTCTCGAGCAACATCGGCCGCACCATCCACGCCTCCCGGCAATCCATCATCGACGTCCGCGCCTGCATCGACTGGCTTGTCAGCCAGGGCTACGAACGCATCGGCATCCTCGGCACCAGCCTCGGCTCATGCGTAGCGTTCATTGCGGCGGCGCACGATCCGCGCATTCAGGTCGGCATCTTCAATCACGTCTCGATGTACTTCTCCGACGTGGTCTGGACCGGCCTCGCAACGCAGCATGTGCGGAAGGGCTTCGGCGACTTAGTCACGCAGGAGGAACTGCGTCATTACTGGGCCATGATCAGCCCGGCCAGTTACCTGGACCGGATGAGGGAGCGGAAGCTGCGCAGCCTGTTGATCTGGGCGAAGCACGATTCGAGCTTCCTACCCGTTTACTCGAAACAGGTGCTCGATAGCTTCGCGCGCCTGAACCTTCCGCACGAGGTCTACTCGCTCCCCTGCGGCCACTACACCACCGGGCAGTTCCCGTTCAAGATCATGGACGGCCTCGCCATGTGCCGCTTCGCTGCGCGGAATTTGTAAGCGCGCCGCAATCCGGCCGCGAGCGCGCAACCTGAACTGTGCATTGTACTTGAACCATCACTCCCTCGCGAGTCCGTTGACAAAATCGAAAATTCCATGCGAGGATAAAATCATCACTGAAGAAGGAGGTGGTCCAGAACAAATGGATAGTAGTCATAAACGACCGCGAGAGGTGGCCGACTGTTGAAGTCGAGCCTCTAACGTAGCCGATCCGGCTCAGTGTCCGGATCACGTTCCTGTGGACCGGCTGCCTCTCGAAGCGTAGCTACGCCTCAGGTCTTTCTTTCAACATGCACCCCCGTGGCCTCCGGGTCACGGGGGTTCGTGTTTTGGTATACTGAAAATCTCGGAAAGGAATCTCGCGTAACAAAATGAAGGCTGGTATTCACCCCGCTTACAATGAAATCAACGTCGTGTGCGCGTGCGGCAGCACCTTTAAAACCCGCTCCACGCATAAAGGCGACATCCGCGTCGAAATCTGCTCCTCCTGCCATCCTTTCTTTACTGGCCGCCAGAAGCTGATCGACACCGCCGGACGTGTAGACAAGTTCGAAAAGAAATACAAGGCCACGCGCGGCGCCAAGAAGACGGCGTAACGCGCCGCCTGCCGCAAGGTCAGGCCTCAACAAAATCAAAGGGCCGGGTACTGATTCCTCAGCACCCGGCCCTTTTTATTTTGCGTCCGGAGTTTCTGTTAGTGCGACGGTGGGGGCCCGGGAGGCCCTTTCTGGTCGAACTTCTTGCGTCGCTTGCGTTCTTCTTCCCGCTCACGACGGTACGATTCGTACTTCTGCTCCTGATCGGGCCGCAGCAGAGCGCGGATCTGGCTCGTTTGGTTATCCCACAGAGCCCGCGTTTCCGAATTCGCCTTCTGGTGCAGTTCCTCGAAGCTTTTGCGAGTGTTGTCGTAGATGCCGTTCAGCTTCGTTACCTGCTCGTCGTCAAGCGTCAGGCGCTGCCGCATGTCCGCCAGGATCCGCTTTCGGATCACCTCCGGATCTTCCCGCGGAGGGGAGCCGGCCATCGTGCGCCCGTCTTCCGTACGAACGGTGCTGACGGTGTACAGTCGGTGCGTCACCGCGCCGACCAGAGCACCGCTCAGAAACACTAAGAGCAGCGAGACAATTGCTGAAAAACGAGATTTGGGCATGGCTCAACTCAACGGCTGGGGTCGCCGATATCCAGAGTGGCCGGTCCGACGATGTCCGGAGTATCGAGGCTATTGGCCTCCGCCAACGCTTCGATATAGCTTTCCGAGTTGTAGTTCGGATTCGAGGTGTGCATGGACATGTACACGCCCAGGGCAATCGAGAGGGCAACCGCAGAGGTGACCAGCGCGTTTGCCATCCGACCGAAGGAGAACGTAAACCTCTGGCGCGATTCGATGCGCTTCCAGAGATCCGGCATGAAGTTCACGCTCGGTTCCGGATCCGGGCATGCATTTTTGTAGGCCCGAAACAAAGCATCGAGTTCTTGTTCGCCGCCTCGCATAGAAAACATAGTACCTCTCAACCAACCCCGCCGGATATTACCCGGTCTCGTCTTTTTTCTCCGACGCCCCGAAAGCTTTTAAAACTCGCTGCCTCGCCCTAAAAAGGCGGACCTTAAGAGCATTCTCGTTAACTTTGTAAACCTTTTCAAGCTCTTTTAACGAGAGGCCCTCAACTTCTTTCATCATCAGCAGAATTCGATCTGCCTCCGATACGGCGCCTAACAATGCGTCTACCGACTCGCGAATCTTTTTCTGGTGCTGCTCTTCCTGGTCTGCTTTTCCGCCCGCCAGCGCGTCGGCCAACATCACCTGCTGCTCGGACAGATCCGACATCCGGAATTCCTGCCGCCGCCGCTGCTTTCGCAGATAATCGTACGCGGCATTCACCGTCAGCCGGTATAGCCAGGGCTCAAAGACTTCCGGGGTCCTGAGCTGGTCGAGTGAAAAATAAAGCCGCAAGAAAACTTCCTGTGCGACATCCTCGACATCTTCCGACCGGGCGATCAACCTGTTGATCACTCCCAACGTCCGCTTCCGGTACGCCAGGACAATCTCGTTGAAAGCAGCGCTATCTCCCTTTTGCGCCCGCCGGATGAGTTCGAAATCTACCAGCATTGGCCACCAGTGCTGGGCTTCGAACCTATTTTTGGTTCCGTCTGCAAAGGCGTTCCCACCCCGGGACAGGTTACAAACGGAGATCGAGAAACGCAAAACGGCGGTACCGCCCGGTTCGGCCCGGTCATCTGCTCTCGGTCACGGCGTTTTCTCGCCTGCTCTGCTGCCATCGGCTGTGCTGCCCCCATTATCGCAAAACGGACGGCTAAATTGCTCGAAGTACAGGAATTACGCCGAATCCACGATGCCCGGCGGGCCCACTGATGATTGTTCCACGCCCGGTTTTGGTTCCAACTTCTCGGCGACGCGCGAAAAGAGCCCTCCACTAGACGGCGATGGTAGCCTGAAGGCATATGCAGTTTTCCGATTCGATCTTCGCCTCCCGTTTTCAAATTACGCGGCCGGATCTGGAGGGGTATCTCGCGGAAGCATTGTCGCAAGGCGGCGACTATGCGGATTTGTACTTTGAATACCTCCTCACCAGCTCCATCAGTATTGACGAGTCCATGGTCAAAGGCGCTACGCAAGGCGTCTCCATGGGTGTTGGAGTTCGAGTTATCTCCGGAGAGCGGACCGGATACGCCTACAGCGACGACCTCTCACCCGAAAAGGTCAAGAAAGCAGCGCGGGTCGCCGCCCACATCGCTGCAGGTCCCGCCAAAGTGGACCAATTCGATCTGCGCGAAGGCAAGCCGCACAACCTCTATCCCGTCCTGACCGCTCCCACCGAGACGGCCTTCACCGAGCGCGTGGAACTGGTCCGGCGCGCCGACCGCGCAGCCCGCGCCTACGACAATCGAATTTTCCAGGTGCAGGCCGCGTACGCCGACAACCTCCGCGAAGTTCTGGTAGTGACCAGCGAGGGCGTGATGACGCTGGACCGCCAACCGCTGGCCCGCCTGAGTGTCTCGGCCCTCGCCCGGCAAAACGGCGGCGCTCCGCAGCGCGGCCACTCTGGTGGCGGCGGACGCGTTGCCCTCGACTTCTTCCTCACCAGCCATACCCCCGAACACTTCGCCAAGGAGGCGTCGCGGGAAGCCATCGCCATGCTCGATTCGGTCGAGGCGCCGGCCGGCGAAACCACCGTCGTCCTTGGCCCCGGCTGGCCCGGCATCCTGCTGCATGAAGCGGTCGGACACGGGCTCGAAGCCGACTTCAACCGCAAGGGCGTTTCCGCCTTCAGCGGGCGCGTGGGTCAAAAAGTCGCAAGCGAACTCTGCACCGTGGTCGACGACGGCACCATCGGGAACCGCCGCGGATCGCTCAACGTGGACGACGAAGGGCACCCGACCCGTCGCAATGTCCTGATCGAAAATGGAATTCTGCGCGGCTATCTGCAGGACAAGCTCTCGAGCACGCTCCTGAAAGCCGAGCCCACCGGCAGCGGACGCCGCGAAAGCTATGCTCACATCCCGATGCCCCGCATGACCAACACGTTTATGCTCGCCGGGGAAAGCGACCCCGACGACATCATCCGCTCCGTGCCGCGCGGCCTGTACTGCAAGAACTTCGGCGGCGGACAGGTCGACATCACCAGCGGCAACTTCGTATTCTCCGCGTCGGAAAGCTACCTGATCGAGGACGGCAAGCTGACACGCCCGGTGCGCAACGCGACGCTGATCGGCAACGGCCCCGAAGCCTTGAAGTACGTAAGCATGGTGGGGAACGATCTGCGCCTCGACGAAGGCATCGGAACCTGCGGAAAAGAAGGCCAGAGCGTGCCGGTAGGAGTTGGGATCCCGACAATCAAGATCGACCGCATGACCGTGGGAGGCACCGCATGAGCCTGCTCGAACTCGCACAGGATGTGGTGCGCCGCGCGCTTGCGGCGGGCGCCACCGACGCCGAGTGCACCATTGCCGAAGGCGAGGAGTTCTCGGCCAACGTGCGGATGCGCGAGCTCGAAAATCTAAAGGAGGCGGGATCGCGCGGAGCCGGTTTGCGCATCCTGCGGGGCAAGCACACCGGCTCGTCCTACACCTCCGACCTGTCCCCCGCCGGGCTCGATCACATGATCCGCTCGGCCGTCGAACTCGCCGACATCACCACCGAAGACCCGCACGCCGGCCTGCCCGATCCTGACGAACTGGGCCAGCTCACCGGCGATTTGGCACTCTCCTGCGGCGACCTCGAAGGCCTCGACACCGCCGTAAAGATCGACGTGGCGAAACGCGCCGAAGCGGCGTCGCTCGCCGCAGACCCGCGCATTACGAACTCCGAGGGAGCGTCCTTCGACAACCACGCGGGCACCCACGTCTTCGCAAACTCCAGGGGCTTTGCGGGAGAATACCGTACTACATCCTGCTCCTTGAGCACCGTCCCAGTGGCACGCGACGGCGAGTCGATGGAACGCGACTACTGGTTTACGCTCGCGCGCGGATTCGCCGGCCTGCAGGCGCCGGAAGAAGTGGGACGAATCGCCGCCCAGCGCGCGCTGCGGCGCCTGAATCCCGTCAAGGTGGAGACCCGTAAGGTCCCGGTAATCTTCGATCCGGTGGTTGCGCGCTCGCTCCTCGACAATCTCTTCGAGGCGGTGCATGGGATGTCGATCTACCGCCATGAATCCTTCCTGGCGGGCAAACTCGGGGAGAAGGTCGCCAGCGAAAACGTGACGCTGGTGGACGACGCCACCCTACCAGGCCTGTTCGGGACCTCCCCGTTCGACGACGAAGGCGTTCCGTCGCGGCGCACGGTCGTCGTCGAAAAGGGCGTGCTCAAAAGCTACCTGATGAACACCTACGCCGCGCGCAAGCTGGGTCTCAAGACTACGGGCAATGCTTCCAGGGGCCTTGCGGGCAATGCGGGGATCGGGCACGGGAACTTTTTCCTCGAGCCGGGTGTCCAATCGCCGGAGCAACTCGTCGCTGGTGTGCGTGACGGCTTCTACGTGACGGAACTGATGGGCTTTGGCGTCAACATCGTGACCGGCGACTATTCCCGCGGCGCGGCGGGCCTCTGGATTCGCGATGGCGAACTTGCCTTCGCGGTTTCCGAGGTGACCATCGCGGGCACACTCCAGGAAATGCTCTTGGGCCTCGAAGCCGTCGGCTCCGACCTGGTCTTCCGCGGGTCGGTGGCAGCGCCTACACTGAAAATTGGAGAGATGACCGTTGGCGGCAAATAAAACGGCACGCCCCGCGGATAAGCGGCCGGCAGTGCCCCCGATGGCGATTGCAATCGGCGTCATCGTTCTGATAGGCCTCGCCGGGTTCCTGTATCTCGATTACCGGGCCAAGCAACCTCCGCCCCCGCCGCCTCCACTGACCGGCGTCGCCAAAGCCTACCTCAAGAACCTCGCCTTCGTCGGCGCCGACGGCCAGACGGCCGAATCGCCCAAGATGGAGGCGCACGAAAGTTACCTGAAGCAGTCGGTGGTAGAAATCACCGGCAACATCCGGAACAATGGCGATCGCGTGCTGGACCTGGTCGAGATCAATTGCGTTTTCTACGACCCGTATAATCAGGTGGTGCTGCGCGAGCGCGTCCCCATTGTCAGCCGAAAAATGGGAAGCCTTCAGCCCAATGAAGCGAAGCCGTTTCGGCTCGCTTTCGACAATGTTCCGGAAAGCTGGAACCAGGCCATGCCCTCCATGGTCATTGCCCGCATCGATTTCAAATAGCCGGCGCGCTTGGGCGTATTCACGAAGGCGGGTTACCTGAGCCCCAGATTCACACGCCTTAACATTGGATAAGCTAGTCTGGATCTATATGGAAAGAGGTTACAAAGTTTACTGGCGGTGGCTGGGCCGCCCGGAAAAAGCCTTTTTCCTATTGCTGGCAATTACCGTCATCTTGCACTTGGTGAGTGCGCCGTTGAAAGCCAGGCTGCTGTTCGACATCGCCACCTTCGCGCTCGGGGTGATCTTTGCCATACGGATGTTGCGCCGGTTAATGAAGGGCGCCATATGGCGTCTGCGAAACCGCCTCGTCGCGACCTACATTCTGATTGCGGTCGTGCCGATTGTCCTGATCCTGGCACTGGGAGCGTGGGCAGGCTACTTCGTCATCGGCCAGGTGGCCGTTTATCTGGTCAATACCAACCTCACGAATCGGGAGCAGCGGCTCCTCAGTTCCGTCGAGGTGCTGGCCCGCGTCCCGCCGCTCGATGTGACCACACGGGCGCCGCAGGGCCCCCCTCCTCCTCTTGTCCCATTCGGCGACGGCAGGCGGGGCGGCCGCGGAGATGTTACCGGGCGCGGCCGCGGGGACGGTACCGGACGGGGAGGCCGTGACATCAGCGCTCGTCTGGACGGCACGCGGCCGCCGCAAAACCCCGATCGCGCCATCGACCGCTTCGTGTATGCGACGCGCCTTTCCTTTCCCGAATTCGAAATGGTGATGGGCGGCCCTCACGCCTTGCGCTTCCCTCCGGATACGGATCTGGAAGCGCCGCCCAAGATCTGGGAGCGGGCTCACGGACTCATTCTGCGCAATGACGACAATCGCGAAGGCCTCTATGCCTGGGCCCACGCGGTGAGTCCCACCAACTCGGAGGAGACGGTGACCGCCGTCGCGCCGATTACGCGAAAGCTTCTGGACAGCCTTGCACCGGATATTGGCGCGATCGAGATCCTGATTCCCGGGGAACCACCGCCTACCGGCGAGCCCCCCGCTCCGCTGGTTCCCGAGGCGAAATCCTTTCTCGATATCCCGATCACGGGCTTCTACATCATGGAGGTCCCGACCTGGACGAATCCCAACGCGCAGAGGCAGATCACGCTGCGTGTGCGGACGCGCCTGTTCGCGGTTCTCAAAATTATCTTTGTCAGCGCGGAATGGGCCACCATCATCTCGGACTGGCTCACCGGCGGATTCTTCTTCTTCCTAATTCTCGAGCTGGTTTCGCTCTATGCCGGTGTGCGTCTCAGCCGCACCATCACCAGCGCTGTTCACGAACTCTATGAAGGCACGCGCCGCGTCAAGGAAGGCGACTTCTCCTATCGCATTCCGGTGAAGGGCAAAGACCAGCTTGCGGAACTGAGCGGCTCCTTCAACCTGATGACCGAGAACCTGGGGCGCCTCATCGTCGTCTCCAAGGAGAAAGAGCGTCTCGAATCGGAACTGGCGATTGCGCGCGACGTGCAGGATCAGCTCTTCCCCAAGGACGCGCCGTTCAGCAAGTCGCTCGAACTCAAAGGGCTCTGCAATGCGGCGCGCATGGTGTCGGGCGACTACTACGATTTCATGACGCTCTCGGACCACTCACTCGCCTTCGCCATCGGCGATGTCGCGGGCAAAGGGATTTCGGCGGCGCTGCTGATGGCGACCATTCAATCCACCATGCGCACGCAGTTGAGCGCGATGACCAATGGCAACGCCGCGCATCTTTCCACCGCCCTGATGGTGGCCAACCTCAATCGCCAACTGTACGCGACAACCGCGCCGGAAAAGTACGCCACCTTCTACTTCGCGGTACACGATGAAGTCACCGGCATGCTGACCTACACCAACGCCGGACACCTGGCTCCCATGCTGCTGCGCGACGGCACCGTGCAGACCCTCGATTCCACCGGCACCGTGGTGGGCGCCTTCCCCGTTGCGCGGTATCTTGAGAAGAAAATTCAGATGCAGTCTGGCGACCTGCTGGTGGCCTACACGGACGGCATCGTCGAACCGGAGAATGCCTACGGCGAGATGTTCGGCGAAGATCGCCTGAAAGACCTCCTGCTGAAGTACACGACCTGCGATTCGAGCGAGATCATCGCGCGCACCATGGAGGCCGTCAATCAATGGACCGGCTCCTCCGAGTTGCAGGACGACATGACGATGGTCGTGGCCCGCCGCCTATGAAGGTCCTGACTGCTGCCGAAATGCGAGAGGTCGACCGGCGTACGATCGAAGCCGGAATCCCCGGCATCGTCCTGATGGAGAATGCCGGGCATCGCGTAGTGGAATACCTCGCCGCGCGTTTTGCACCGCTCGCGGCGCAGCGGATCACGGTGCTTTGCGGCAAGGGGAACAACGGCGGCGACGGTATGGTGATCGCGCGCCAACTTTTCACGCGCGTCCATCCCGCGGCACTGCACGTCATTCTGCTGGCGCGTCCCGAGGAGCTCAAGGGCGACGCCGCTGCCAATTACAAAATGCTCCAGGCCTGCGGCTGTCCGGTGGAGAGCGAGATCTCCGGCGCCGCACGGAATGCGTCCCTGGTGATTGACGCGTTGCTGGGGACGGGACTGAACGGCCCCGCGACAGGGCGCATGCTGGACGCCATCGCCGAGGTCAACAGCAATTTCCCGCTGGCAGAAGTCGTGGCGGTCGACATCCCATCGGGACTTCCCAGCGACTCGGGCGACCCCGACGGCCCGTTCGTCCGCGCACGCCACACCGTGACGTTCACTGCGCTCAAGGTGGCGCATGCGCTGCCGCCCGCGTGCGATGCGATGGGCGAGATCACGGTCGCGCCGATCGGCAGCCCCGCATCGCTTTACGACGACGTCACGCTGGCGCAGCTTGATCCGAGCATGTTCGCGCCTCTGCTCGAACCGCGTCCACGATCGGGACACAAGGGCACGTTCGGACATGTCCTCGTCGTGGGCGGCTCACGCGGAAAGACGGGCGCGCCGAGCATGGCGGGGATCGCAGCCCTGCGCGCGGGAGCCGGCCTCGTAACAGTAGCCTCCGCCGCGTCGGCGATCGCGCAAATTGCGGGGCACGCGCCGGAGCTGATGACTGAAGCGCTGCCCGAAACGCCGCACGGCACCATTGGACTCACCGCCGACCTGGACGGCGCGGCGAAAGGCAAGACTGTGATCGCGATCGGCCCGGGCCTCGGCCGCGACTCTGGAACATCGGAGCTGGTGGCGAGCGTCGCAGCCGATTCCGAGCAGCCGGTGGTGATGGACGCCGATGCGCTCATCGCCCCCTTCTTCAACCAGCCGGGCCGCACCCGCGTGCTAACGCCGCATCCCGGCGAAATGTCGCGCCTCACCGGCCGCCCTACCGCCGAAATTCAACGCGACCGAGTCGCCATCGCCCGCGAGTTCGCCACAAAGCACTTGGTCACCCTGGTGCTCAAAGGCGAGCGCACGATCATCGCGTTTCCGGATGGACGCGTGTGGATCAATCCGACCGGCACGCCCGCAATGGGCACGGGCGGCACCGGCGATATTCTCACGGGACTCATCGCCGGATTCCTTGCGCAATTTCCAGCGCGCGCCGACCAGGCAGTCGGAGCGGCAGTTTACCTGCATGGCCTCGCGGGTCAGATCGGGGCACGTGCGCTGGGCGAGAAGAGCCTGATCGCCACCGACATCCTCACGTATCTGCCGCAAGCGCTGGAGGCCTGTGCCGCTGCACCGCACCGCCTCTGAGGCGGAGACCATCGCGCTCGGCGAACGCATCGCGCGCGAACTTCCCAAGCGCGCCGTCGTGCTGCTGATCGGTAATCTGGGCGCGGGCAAAACGACGCTAGCCAAAGGCATCGTCACCGGACTCGGCGCGGCGCCGCCCGAAGAAGTTGCCAGCCCCACCTTCACGCTGATCCACGAGTATGGCGACGGGGCCGTGTATCACATCGACCTGTATCGCCTGGAAGAGCTGAGCGAAGTCGCCACGCTCGGCCTCGACGAAATCTTCGACCGGCAGGCGGTAGTCTTGATTGAGTGGGGCGAGCGCTTCCCCCAGATTCTCCCCCGCGAGCGGATGGAGATCCGCCTCACTGCACTCGACAACGACGAGCGGGAAATTGAGGTCCGTCACCTGACATGAGCAAGCAACCCTGGGCACTGATTCTGGGAGCCAGCAGCGGCTTCGGCGAGGCGACTGCGCTTGAGCTGGCGCGCGCCGGCATGAACATATTCGGAGTCCACCTGGACCGGCGCGACAAGCTGCCGCATGTGGACGAACTGCAAGGTAAAATTCGTGCGGTTGGCCGCGACTGCCTGTTCTTTAATCGCAACGCGAGCGACGATGAGGTGCGGCAGGAACTGGTCGGCGAGATCGCAGCCCGCCTTCGATCGGGTCCCCCCGCCACGTTGCGCGTGCTCGTGCATTCCATCGCCTGGGGCGTGCTCAAGCCGCTCGCCGGCGCCGAGCAGGTGGTCTCGCGCAAGCAACTCGAAATTACTGCAGACACGATGGGGCACTCGCTGGTTTATTGGGTCCAGGATTGCCTGCGCGCCGGCCTGTTCGACTTCGGCGGCCGCATCTTCGCGATGACCTCGAGCGGCGGCACTCGCGCGATTCCGAATTACGGCCCGGTGAGCGCGGCCAAAGCGGCGCTCGAAGCACACATCCGCCAGCTTGCGATCGAACTCGCGCCCGCCGGCATCACCGCCAACGCCATCCTCGCGGGCGTCACCGATACGCCGGCGCTGCGGCAGATTCCCGATTTTCAAAAGCTGATCGACCTGGCGCGCCTTCGCAATCCACACAAACGCCTCACCGTCCCGGACGACGTCGCCCGCTGCATCGCCGCGCTCTGCCATCCCGCAACCTACTGGATGACTGGCAACACGATTCACGTGGACGGCGGCGAAACGATCGTAGGCTAGCGCTGCCTTTCACGATAGGATGTGGGAGATGAACGAAGACGATCAGGGTCTGCCCTGCCTCAACCTGCTGGATGCGACCCCCGACATCCTTCGCGGTCTCCTCTCCGAGGTCTCGGAGGAGGATGTGCGCTGGAAGCCCGCGCCGGACCGCTTCTCCATTGCCGAAGTGCTGGCCCACCTCTCCCATTCCGAAGGCCACTGCTATCGTGCGCGCGTGGACCGTTTTCTCGCCGAAGAGCGGCCGGAATTCGAAGGGGACGACGCTCAATCTTACCTGGAGCTTTACCGCAACGCTGACCCCGAAGATTCCTTCGATCACTTCGAGGAGCAGCGCGAGACCAACATCGAGTTCCTGCGCGAGTTGCCGGAAAGCGACGGCGAACGCGTTGCCATTCACAAAGAGGTCGGGCCGATCACCTTCGCGCAAATGCTGCATGAGTGGGCGCTGCATGACCTTGGCCACATCCGGCAGATTGCGGAATTGGTGCGCGCCCGCCGCTACCTCGCCGGGGCCGGACCGCTTGGGCAGGATTATCAGTTGAAGCCATGATTCTTCGAAATCTCGTCCTCGCGATCACGCTCGCCGGAAGCCTGGCGGCGCAGAGTCTCACCTTCCTGCAAATGTCCGACCCGCAATTCGGGATGTTCACGAATAACAAAGACTTCGTGCAGGAGACCATCAACTTCGAGTTCGCGATTGCGAGCGCGAACCGTCTAAAGCCCGCCTTTATCGTCATCACCGGCGACCTCATAAACAAGGGCGGAGATGCGGCGATGACCGCGGAGTATCATCGCATCGCGGGCAAGCTCAATTCGTCTATCAAGCTCTACGCCGTCCCCGGCAACCACGACGTAGAGAATGAACCGACACCGGAATCGCTCGCCTCTTACCGCAAGAACTTCGGACCCGACTACTATTCCTTCCGCTCCGGCAGCATGGCGGGCATCATCCTCAATTCGAACCTCATCAAGGCGCCCGGCAAGGTGCAGGACGATGCCGCCAAGATGGAGGCGTGGCTCAAAAGCGAGCTGGCCAAAATCAAGACCGAAGGCGCCGCGCACACGATCGTCTTCCTGCATCATCCGTTCTTCCTCAAGACGGCCGATGAACCCGAGCAGTATTTCAACCTCCCCAAGGAAGCACGCGCGCGTTACCTGAAGATCCTCAAAGATGCCGGGGTGCGGTGGATCTTCGCCGGGCATCTGCACCATAACGAAGAGGGCAAGGACGGCGAGCTCTCGATGATCACCACGGGCCCGGTCGGCAAGCCGCTCGAAGGCGGCAAGTCCGGTCTCCGGCGCATCACTATCGACGGCGCCAAAGTCCAGCAGCAGTTCTTCGACTTCGGCGATCTGCCCTAAATACCCGCGTTTTCAAGGTTCGGCACGGCGCGTGCTATTGCACGTGGTGTGATGTCTAGCTGGCGCGTAACATTTGCTGTTCTCCTGACCCTGAGCGTGCTCGGGGCCAAGCCTCATCAAGCGACGAAAAAGAAGGCGCGGGGACACGCCGAGCGCATCGCGCCCGCGCCCACCTACACGGTGGACGCCGTCAATTCGCCCTCGCAGGCGGAATTGAAGCTCGACGACAAAGGACCCGCGGTACTGCGCGCGCAGATCCTTCTGGATCGCGCACACTTCTCGTGCGGCGAAATCGACGGCCACTTCGGCAGCAACTTGCAGAAGACGGTGAGTGCGTTCCAGCAGGATCGCAACTTACCCGTGACGGGAATGGTAGACACTGCCACCTGGGCTGCTCTCAATGCCGATACCGCGCCGGCGGTGGTGAGCTTCAAAATCCCTGCCGAAGCGCTGAAGGGGCCGTTTGAAAAAATTCCGCCGCGCATTGGCGATCAGTCGAAACTCGATGCCCTGGGCTTCACCTCTCCGCTCGAAGAATTCGGTGAGAGCGTGCACTCGTCTCCGCAGATTCTGAAAGCGCTCAACCCTAAGGCCACATTCGACCGCGAAGGCGAGGACATCTTCGTTCCGAATACGATCACGATGCCGCCCGCCGGACCGGCTGCCAGGGTCGTCGTATCAAAGTCGGAGAGTTCGGTGCGCGCTCTCGATGCGAGCGGCAAGCTGCTCGCATTCTACGTAGCGACCATCGGGAGCGAGCACGACCCGTTACCCGTCGGCGAGTGGAAAATTTTGGGCGTCAGCCGCAATCCGAAGTTTCACTACAATCCCGACCTGTTCTGGGATGCCAAAGCTACAGACACCAAGGCTACGATTCAGCCGGGACCGAATAACCCGGTGGGTGTCGTGTGGATCGACCTTTCGAAAGAGCATTACGGAATTCATGGAACGCCGGAGCCCTCGAAGATCGGCCATGCCACATCACACGGCTGTATTCGCCTGACGAACTGGGACGCCGCTGAACTGGCGGGCCTGGTGAAACCCAACACTCCTGCGGAGTTGAAGGAATAAAACTATGCGAGCTCGAACAGCAGCAGCGTTCACCATCGGGTTTGCGGCTGGCGTGCTGTTCCTGGCCGTAACGCTCTGGGCCACAGGCCACCTCGTCACCCACACTCCGTCGGGCCCACCGCCCAACGCCTACGCGAGCAGCGCACTGCCGGACTTCAGTTCGAGTCCGCCGCAACTGCCCTCACCCATGATTCCGGAATTGATCACGCCGCAGGCGCAGGGCAGCGCCGACCGAGCCGCACCCAACGCGCCCAACTCGCCGCCTTCGCTCGCCATGCCGTTGGCGGGCGTCGACCCCTCGACCATTCCGAACAGTTTTGACGATGCGCGCACCGGGCACAAGCACGAGGCCCTCGACATCATGGCGCCGCGCGGTACACCGGTCAAGGCGGTCGCCGAGGGCAACGTGGTGAAGCTCTTCAACAGCAAACAGGGCGGGATCACGGTCTATCAATTCGACAACTCGCGCACGTACTGCTACTACTACGCGCACCTTGACCGCTACGCGCCGGGCCTGAAAGAAGGAATGCTGCTGCGCACCGGAGACGTTCTCGGATACGTGGGCAGCACGGGAGATGCGTCGCCCAACGCACCGCACCTGCACTTCGCCGTCTTCGAACTCGGTCCGGACAAGAAGTGGTATAAGGGCACGGCGATCAATCCCCTGCCCTTGCTGCAGCACACGCCCGCGGCGGCCGGCGCGCGCACGCACTAAGAGCTCATCCCCAAACGTAGAGCAGGACGAGCAGATACAGCCAGAGGACATCAAGGAAGTGCCAGTAAATGGCAGTGACGTCGATCGCCGTGCGCTTGGCGGGACCGAGCTGTAGCCGCAGCGCCTGCACGTCCACATAGACGAGCGCCGCGACGCCGCCCAGCAGGTGGAACGCGTGCGCCGCCGTCATCACGTAAAAGAACGAGCTGCTCGGACTCGACGCGACGAAGATATGCTCGCCCGCGAGTTGCCTCCACGCCACCGCCTGTCCAAGCAGGAAGAGAATGCCGAGGCCGGTCGCGATGGTCCAGAAAATATTAAAGCGGCTGCGATTTCGCTGCTTGAGGGCGCGCCGCGCGAAATCGAGGACGAAGCTCGAGAGCAGCAAGATCCCTGAATTTACCAGCAGGATCGGCGGCTTCGGCATGCTCTGCCAGTCGTCGGCGGAACTGCGGCGCATCACGAACGCGCTCGTGAACGCCGCAAACACCATTAGGGTGGCGACCAGAAGCACGAACAGTCCGGCGAACGAGGCTCGGCGCGAGGAGCCCATGCCGTCGGGACCGCCGCCGCCTCCCCAACCTCGATCAGATGGAGGAGGAGGAGGGCCTTTGATGACGTCGCTGGTGAGTTGCCCGGCCATGGCTAGGAAAGCAGGATGGCCGCTCCGTGGAAGACAGCCCCCAATGCCATGCCCGTCAGTTTACCGCAGCCGGAAACCGAGATGCGGACGCTTCGCCTCAGACGCCGCGATGTTTACTGATGTCGCGAGTTTTCAGTCGGGTTCGCTCATACGACACGATGGAGCGGATGAGGGAGTCGATCGCCGCGCGCCTGGCGTACAAGTGCTTCAACTCGAGGCGTGCTCCCTGAGCACGGGCCGCGTCTACTGGGGTTTTCTTCGCGCGCATAGTACAGATGTACCAGAACGTACAGTTGATTACAAGAGTAAAGCCGCGCGCGAACGACAAACCTAGTTACTCTACTTAAGCCTAAGTATTGCTTCAACTGCGGCGGGATCGTAAGGAACCACGGTCGGCTCATTCTGGTATTGCGAGTGGATCGGCTTGCCGTCCATCTTGAGCACTCCGGTGTGGTACTGATAGACGTAATCGGGATCTTTCAGGACGTTTCCAGTGAGCACCGCGACCACGTCCGCATCGCGCCGGATTGTCCCGGCGGCCACGAGTTTCCGAACACCCGCCAGCGTCGCTGCCGATGCCGGTTCGCAGCCGATCCCACACAGACCAATCGTCGCCTTGGCATCCGAAATCTCCTGCTCCGTCACCTTTTCGACTGTGCCGTTCGACGTGCACACCTCGAGCAGCGCTTTCGGCCATGAGACCGGGTCGCCGATCTTGATGGCCGTCGCGAGCGTGTGGGGGTCGGGAACCGGCGTAAAGTTCTTGCGGTCCTGAGAGTGCCACAGGTCGTAGAACGGAGCGGCGCCCTCGGCCTGCACTACCGCGAGACGCGGCAGCCGGTCGATGAGCCCCAGCTTCAACATCTCACGCAGCCCCTTGCCGAACGCCGAGGCATTTCCGAGATTGCCCCCGGGCAACACCACCCAATCCGGCACCTTCCAATCGCGCTGGTCCATCAGCTCGACCATGATCGTCTTCTGCCCTTCGATGCGAAACGGATTGATCGAGTTGAGCAGGTAGATGCCGAGCTTCTCTGCGAGCTGACGGACGAGCGCAAGGATCTGATCGAAGTTGGCGTCCACCTGTAGCGTGCGCGCACCGTATTCGAGCGCCTGGGCCAGCTTGCCGAATGAAATATTCCCGTGGGGAAGGAAGATGACAGGTTGCAGTCCCGCGGCGCTCGCGTACGCCGCCATCGAGGCCGAGGTATTTCCAGTCGACACGCACGCCACACGATCGCGTCCGAGTTGCAGCGCTTGTGCGACACCGCACGTCATGCCGTTGTCTTTAAACGAACCGGTCGGATTAAAACCCTGGTGCTTAAACGCGATGCTGTCGAGCCCCGCAAGGCGTGCAGCGAGCGGCCCGTTCAGCAGCGGTGTGCTGCCCTCCCGCAGCGTGACCACGCGATCGAAATTCTCGAGGAACGGAATGAACTCGCGATAGCGCCAGACGCCGCTTTGATCGATCGGCGCATTCGACAGCCGCCGCTCGCGCCAGAGTTTTTTCCACCCGGCCACTTCGTTCTGAGGAAAGTCGTAGACCGCCTCCAGCAGCCCTCCGCAACGCGGGCAATTATAGATCACATCCGTGATCGGGTAAGTTGCGCGACACTTCTCCTCGAAACAGGCAAGTTGGGCTGGCATGAAGCCTCTATTATAAGTGCATGATCGCTGTTCACCTGGAAGGCGGCGCCGTCACCGTGCGGGAGGTACCGGTCCCCGAAAGACCCGCCGGATTTGCCCTGCTCAAGCTGGTGCTCGGCGGCATCTGCAATACGGATCTGGAACTGCAGCGCGGCTACTACGGCTTCTCCGGCACCCCCGGGCACGAGTTCGTCGCCGAAGTGGTGGAGGCGGACCGGCGCGACCTGGTGGGGCGGCGCGTCGTGGGTGAGATCAATCTCAACTGTACGCACTGCGAGTGGTGCCGCAAAGGCATGGGACGGCACTGCCCCCATCGCACCGTGCTCGGCATTCTGCGTCATCCGGGCGCCTTCGCCGAGTATTTCACGTTGCCCGAGCACAACCTGCACGTTCTCCCCGACGAGATGTCCCCCGAGCGCGCCGTCTTTGCTGAGCCTCTAGCAGCCGCGTGCGAGATTCTCGAACAGGTCACCATTCCCAAGCACGAACGCATCGCCGTCCTCGGTGATGGCAAGTTGGGGCTGTTGATCGCGATGGTGCTCAACGCGTACGGCTACCCCGTGCAGCAATTCGGAAAACATCGCGAGAAGCTCGCACTCGCGCGGAAGATCGGCATCGACACGCAGACCACCGACGAACGGATGCCCGAGGCCGCTTTCGACTGGGTAGTGGACGCGACCGGCAGTCCCGATGGCCTGCGCATGGCGGCAGCCATGACGCGCCCGCGCGGCACCGTGATTCTGAAATCGACGGTGCACGGCGAAGTGCCGGTCAACACCGCGCCGATCATCGTCAACGAGTTGACTCTGGTGGGCTCCCGCTGCGGACGCTTCGAAGAGGCTCTGCCGCTGCTCGACCATCACCTGATTCCCGTCGAAGAGATGATCGCCGGTCGCTTTCCCTTGCGCGACGCCCCGCAGGCCTTTGCGCGCGCAGCCGAACGCGGCGTGCTCAAAGTGCTGCTCGAAGCCTAAGCGAGCGGCGGAATCTCGCTACGAAACACGTACCCGAAGATTTTGTAGAGCAGCTTGGCGACGACGAAGCTCGAAACATTGCTCGCCGATCCGCACAGCTCGACCGCGTCCATCCCCACGATGCGCCGCTTCGCAGCCACCGCGCGAATCAACGCGACGACGTCGTTCCATAGCAACCCGCCTGGCTCCGGTGTGCCCGTTGCCGGCACGATGCTCGGGTCGAGGCCGTCGACGTCCACCGTCAGGTACACATTCCCGCTGAGCGACTCGACCGCCCGCTCGATCCAGTCCGTGCGTCCCAAAATGTCTTTGGCGTAGAACATCTTCGTCGGCAGCTTCGGAATCGCGCGCGCCTCTTCCGACGAGAGCGACCGGATCCCCACCTGCACCGCCGGGCAGATCTCGACCACGCGCCGCATCGCGCACGCGTGACTGTTGGGGCTGCCCTCGTAACTGTCGCGCAGATCGGCATGCGCGTCGATCTGCAGCACCGAGAGGTCGTCGAAGTTCTTCGCGAACGCGCGGACCAGCGGAGGCGTAATCGAGTGCTCTCCACCGAGCGTGCAGAGGAACTGGCCGGACCCGAGCAGGTCAGTCGCACCCGCGGTAATCGCGGCCACGATCTCGTCGATCGACCCCTTCGGTTGGAACGCGGGCAGCGTGTGAACGCCGAGCGCGCCCACCTCGCCCCCGAGTTCCTCGTCGTAGAGTTCGACGTAGCGTGAAGCATCCACGATGGCGGCCGGACCGTCTGCCGTGCCCGTGCCGTAACTCACCGTCTTCTCGACAGGTACGGGCCAAATCAGAATCTTCGCGGTGTCGCGTGCGGAGAGGGTCGGGTCAAGGCCGAGGAAATTCTGCGGGACTTCGGATGGGTGGCTCATTCGTTTTCAGCCTTCATTGTACCGGCGCTATGATTGCTTTTGACCCACCACGCCCTGGTTCTGTTCGATATTGATGGCACCCTCGTTCGACGCGCCGGACCCCATCACCGCGAAGCCCTCGTCGCCGGAATCCGCAAAGTCACCGACCTTGAGACGACCACCGAAGGCATCCCCGTCCAGGGGATGCTCGACCCCGTGATCCTCGCCCAGATGCTGCGGCGGGCGGGAGCCAAACGCGCCCAAATCCGCGAGTGGATGCCCGCCATCTGCGCCGCCGCCGAGCGCTATTACGCGAGAGTGTGCCCACCGATCGAGGACAAGCAATGCCCCGGCGTCCAGCCGCTCCTCGACCGCATGAAGCGGCGCGGAATTCTGCTCGCGCTGGTGACCGGCAATCTCACGCGCATCGGGTGGCGCAAGCTGCAACGCGCGGGACTCAAGGACTACTTCGCGTTCGGCGCCTTCGGCGAGATGGCGGCGACCCGCGGCGGTCTCGCCCGCCTCGCGATCCGCCAAGCACGCCGCGAGGGCTGGATCCATCGCGATGCCCCCATTTCCCTGATCGGCGACGCGCCCCAGGACGTGATCGCCGCGCACGAAAATGGCATCCGGTCCATCGCTGTCCGAACCGGCATCACCCCGCCCGAGGACCTGGAGCGTGAGCGCCCCGATCTTCTCCTGCCCGACCTGCGCGCCCTGCGCCTGCGGATGGTGGAGTACGGTACATCCGGCTAGTAGAATTCCCTATATCGTTGTGTAACCATAGGGACATGTTCAGGGCCCCCGGTCTTCTGTTTTTCGTTCTAACTGGTTTGGGGGCACAGCCTTACCTCATATCCACCGTTGCCGGAGGCGCCCCCCCGCGGACCCCCGCCCCCGCAACCTCGATTTCGGTCGGCGACCCCGCGCGCGTGGCGACAGACGCCTCCGGAAACGTTTACTTCGGCGGACTCCACACCGTCTTCAAGGTCGACACCTCGGGCATGATCACGCGCATCGCAGGCACGGGTCGGGCCGGCATCGCGGGTGACGGCGGTCCCGCCCTGGCGGCACAGGTCAATCAACCGGTCGGAATAGCTATCGATACCGCCGGAAACGTCTACTTTGCCGAACGCGACGCGAATTTGATCCGCAAGATCTCGGTCGACGGCACGATCAGCCGCTTCGCAGGAACCGGCAAGGTCGGATACGGCGGAGATGGCGGGCCGGCTCTCAACGCGCTCTTGAATGGTCCTACGTCGCTCAAGTTCGACTCGACCGGCACTCTGTACTTCTCCGACACCAACAACCATGCAATCCGCAAGATCACTCCCGATGGAACGATCCTGCCGGTGGCGGGCACGGGCGCGGCCGGATTCAGCCATGATGGCGACGCCGCGACCGTTGCCGACCTGAACAGCCCCGAAGGCATCGCCTTCGACAGCAAGGGCAACCTGTACCTCGCCGACACGTTCAACAATCGCGTCCGCATGATCGGCATCGACGGCAAGATTCAAACCGTGGCGGGCAACGGCCGTCCCGGCTTCTTCGGCGACGGCGGCCCTGCCCTCGACGCGACGCTCTTTTTCCCGACGGACGTCGCCATCGACCGCAACGGCGCACTCATCATCGCCGACTTGGGGAACAATCGCATCCGCCAGGTGTCCGACGGCAACATCAGCACCATCGCGGGCACGAGCAAAGGCTCCATGGTCGAGGGCGAACCCGCAATCGCCGTTCGCTTGAACGGACCAAGCGGCGTTGCGGTCGACTTTCAGGGCAACATCTATTTCACGCAAGGCTCCATCGGATCGGGCTCGGGGCTGCAGTCCGGCGACCACCTGGTCTGGCGAATCGCCTCCAACGGCATCGTCGATATCGCGGCGGGCGACACGCTCAACAGCTTCGCCGGCGACTTCGCCGCTGCGCCCCTAGCCCTGCTCGATCAGCCGACCGGCATGGCGGTAGACTCCGCCGGCAATCTCTACTTCGCCGACACGAAGAACAATCGCATTCGCAAAATCGCCGCCAACGGCACCATCACCACGGTCGTCGGCAATGGTCTGGCGGGCTTCGAGGGCGACGGCGGGCAGGCGACGGTCGCGCTGCTGAACGCGCCGCAGGGTGTGGCGGTGGACGTCGAGGGCAACCTGTACATCGCGGATACCGGCAACAATCGCGTCCGCAAAGTTTTTCCCGACGGCATCATCGGCACCATGGTGGGGAACGGCAACGCAGCCTTCTTCGGCGATGGCGGCAGCGCGCTCAATGCATCGCTCAACGCGCCGCGCGGTGTGGCGATCGGGCCCGGCGGCCTGCTCTATGTGGCCGACACCGGGAACCATCGCATCCGCCGCGTCGACGGCGACGGCATTCTCGATACCGTCGCTGGGCGCGGCCTCGGCGCGACGGGCGATGGCGGTCCCGCCACGAATGCGCTCCTGCGCTTTCCCTCTACGCTGGCATTCGACTCCACCGGCGCGTACTACATCGCCGACCAGGGCAATCGCCGCCTCCGTAAGGTGGGGACAGACGGAACGATTCACACATTCGGCAGCGAACCCATCGACGCCGCCGGCGTCGCCGTCGATGGCGCGGGGAATGTGTACGCCTCGGACTTGCAGGGCAACCGCGTGCTTCGGATCGCGCCCGACGAAACTACTCAGGTGATCGCGGGCACGGGCGCCTGCTGTTACTCGGGAGACGGCGGCCCGGCCACTGCCGCGCAATTGAATCATCCCTGGGGCGTTGCAGCTGACGCGGCTGGCGGCATCGCAATTTCTGACTCGGCCAATAACGCCATCCGCTACCTCTATCAAGGGAGCGCGCTTTCGTTCGTGCGCCTGGTGGCAAATGGCGCCAGCAATCTTGCCGGACCGGTGGCGCCCGGAGAAATCGTCGTGATCTTCGGGACTGGACTCGGTCCATCCCAACTCGTGCTCGGCCAGAACAGCAGCGCCGTAGTCCGCTTCGGCGGCATCGTCGCGCCTCTGCTGTATGCCTCCGCAACGCAGGTGTCCGCGATTGTGCCTTACGGCGTAAAGGGTCCTACCGCGACCCTCACCGTCGATTACGCCGGACAGACCGCAACCAGTTCCGTAGCGGTGGCGCAGTCCGCACCCGCGCTCTTCACCGCCGACTCCTCGGGCGCCGGTCAAGCGAAGGCGCTCAACCCGGATGGCTCGACCAACTCGGTCGCCCGGCCCGCCGCTCCGGGCAGCGTGATCACGCTCTTCGCCACCGGCGAGGGGCAGACTTCACCGGCGGGCATCGACGGCAAGTTGGCCGACGATCCCGCACCCCGGCCCTTGCTCGACGTCCAGGCATTCGTCGCGGGCCGTGGGGCGACCGTTCGGTCTGCGGGCGGCATTCCCGGCGTAGTAGCCGGCCTCATGCGCGTCGAGGTCGAAATTCCCGCGGGAACGCCGGGCGGCAGTGTGCCCGTCGCGATCTCGATGGGCGGCGTCATGAGCCCGACGGTTACGATCGCGGTCTCTGGTAACTAGCGCGCGAGCGCAGCCACGTAAGGCCGCTCCACAAGAGCACCGCGCACCAGGCCAGCGCGCTCAACGCAGCCATCAGGCGCTGCTCGATCGTGCCCGTATATCGCAGTTCGACGTGGGCGGTGGCCGAGGGCTGCGGCGCCACGACGATAAACCCAAGACGATCCGTCGAGACCGGAATATCGCGCCCATCCTGCCTCGCGCGCCAGCCGGGATCGGCATTCACCTGCACGCCGATCTGCTCGCCCGCCTGCACGGGTCCGCGGATATCGAGGGCGCTCGCACCATTCCAGCGCGCGTCGAGTGTAGGACGCGACGTATCTTCCACCGCCGCGACGTATCGCTCGAGTGCCTCGGGATGTTCGAGAGGGTCCTCGTCCCCGAGTTCACCCGTACGCACCACGTGTGCAAGCGGACGGCGCGGCAGCGCGTACACGGCATCGTCCTCGATCCGATACACCTGCGGCAGCGTCGCGGTGAACCGCTCGGGATAGAGCAGGTCGCGATAATACTCCCGCGATTTGGGCCCGTGGATGACAACGTACTCCGCGCCCGCCGCCTTCAACGCCGTTAGCGTATCCTCAGCTTCGCGCCCGGGACGCAGGCTGCTGCCCGTGCGAATACGATACGCCAGATGCACCGGCACGCGATTCTGCAAACCGGTCTCGAACGTGCCACCTACCTGCGGAAGGTCGAACCAGGAACCGAGGCGAAAACGCAATCCGCCCGACGCAAACACGCGGCCTTGCGGCGACTGCTGCGCAACCCACCGCGCAATTTGAAACTCGACCGTGCTCTCGCGCTGCACCGGACGCCAGTGCTCCCAACCCTGCGTTGCATAGGCCCACAACTGCGGCGTGCCCGCCAGCAACAACATCCCGCCCACACCCATAGCACACAGGCGCACCGTACTGTTCGAATTCCGCAACCCCAATCGGATGGCCTCCACCAGCGCGAGGATCAGGAACAGCTCGAACTCGATCGCATAGCGGCGCGATTCCGGAATCGTATCGATGCCGTGCAGATAGTACACCGTCGAGATCCAGCCGAAGACGAACGCCCCGAGTGTGACCAGGCAGAAGTAAAACGAGCCGCGCAGAAAGCGAAACAGCAGGCGAATCAGCACTGCGCCGCCCACGAGTCCCGCGAGCAGCCACGCCTGCTTGTCTTCGAAGCGATAGCCGAACGAATCGACCGGCCAGTTGAACAGAATCGTTTTGATAAAGGTCGGGGTCAGCCAGAAGCAAGCGAGCAGATACGCCAGCGCCGCAGCGGCCACCACGCGCCAGTAAGCGAAGTACGGTTCGCCCCACGCCGCGAGCATCACCAGCAGACATGCAATCGCCAGCGAGAACGCCGCCACCCAGTTGATCAGCGGAATTACAGCCAGCAGCAGCGCGGCCGGCAACATCCCCGCGAAGCCCTTGCGTTTCGCCACCGACCAAATCGAAAGCAGCGCGAGCGGCAGCAGCGCGAGTCCCGTATTATGCGGGCCCTCCCCATACTTCGCGAGCAATTGAATGCGCCACGGCAACTGCACAATCCCGCGATCCTTTTCGACCGCCGGGAACAGTCCATACGCCGGTGAAAACAGCGTGTATGCGAGCGCCGCAACCAGCGCCCATCGGCGGCTGCCCGTGAAGCGCAGCGCAAACAGAAACAGAATCACCGGACCGAGGCACGCGATCAGCCCCACGATGGTGCGATACACCAGTTCCGGCGAAACATGCGGCAGCAGCCGGATGCCCGCGGCCGTCACATACGGGATCGCCGGCACGTACATGAACTGCGTGGGCAGGCCGCAATAAGGGAGCGGGTTCCAGCCCCATGGATTCGGGTACTCGCTCAGGAACCGCGCCATCCCGACATAGCCGCCTTCGATCGAGCCGCGAAACGGCAACTCGCCCGCCATAAAAAGCGGCGCCGTCAACAGAACATTCAACAGAAAGATCGCGACCGAGAGAAGCGGTGTGGCGAACCGTTTCAAGCGCGCCGTTCCTCCCGCATCGCGATCCAGAACAACGCGAGAATACCGAGCACACTCACCAGCGTCAGAATGCGGCCGACCTGATTTTCCATCGGTGTGACGAACGCGAGCGAGATCTCCTGATCCCCGGGCGGCGCGTCTACCGCCATCTGTCCCAGCACGTCGCGGCGCACCGTCAGCGGCTTCCCTCCCGACCATGCGTGCCACGCGGGATCGTAGCTCTCCTGCACCACAATTGACTGTCCCGCTTCGACGTGCGCGCGCAGCCGCATCGCGTCCGTGCCTTCGCGCGTAACCGTCACGGGCGCATCGGGCCCCTTCTCGAGCACGTCCACGTAGGCCTGCAAAGACTCGACATCATCGTTATAGCGAGGCTGTTTGGTGGCCGCGAGCCGCGCACTATCCACCACCCGGGCGCGCGACGGAAAGCGCCGCGGTATGCGATAGATCTTATTGCCCGCGTGATCGTCGAAGATCACGGGAAGCACACCCTCGAACTTCTGCGGATAGGCATAGTCCTTGAACATCTCCTGCGAACTTTTGTCGGAGACGTACGCGGCATCGGTGCCCATCGACTGCATCCACAACACCGCGGGCTCGGCCTTCGGACCCAGGTTGATCTCCCACTGCGCCTGCTGCGCCATCGGATTGAGAACACCCTGGTCGGACCCGCCGCCGAGTTGCGTCAGATCGTGCCACGCCAGATACCAGAAGCGCACCGAGCCCGACGGCAGCACGCGCGCATCCGGCATGTTCTTGTAGACCCAGTCGGAAATCTTATATTCGATGCGGTCCTGATAATTCCCGTAGAGCGGAAAGTGATGCCACGCGTGCCGCACGTACCCAACGGTCGTCGCAAAGGAGAACACCACCACTGCCGCCGCGATGCCTCGATAAACCGGACTCGGCTTCAGCCACAGCCAACGCAGCACCGTCCCGATCAGCAGGATCAGGACCAGGTCGAGTTCGGGCGCAAGCCGCGACGGCTCGCCCGACACGCGGAAGTTGAAGTAGTAATTCCCCAGCACGTTCAGCGAGAAGAACAGCGCTGCCCCCGCGGTAAACACGGCCCACGTTCGTTCCTTGCGGCCTCGCGCAAATCGATCCGTCGTGACCGCGAACGCCACCGCCACTACCACCGCCAGCCAGATCGACCACGTCGTGCCGTGCTCCGCGACGTACTTCATGTTCTCCGTCGTCACCTTGAAGTACGACGGCACCAGCCAGAACGCCGTCAGCCCGTACGCGAGTACCGGGATGATCGCGGCCGGCAGCAGAATGCTCTTGTCCTGCCGCGTGATCCAGAAACTCCACACCGCAATCGGATAAAACACCGCAAGCGCCGTCGCGCCGTAGAAATTATTCGATACCACCGCCGCGCAAAAAATGGCCGCCATCGCGATGGCCGCCGGCCGCCGCCGCTCCAGCGCAAGCCACGTGAAGGCGAGCGCGATCGGAATCAGCGCGAGCGATGTCATATGCGGCCCTTCGCCGTACTTCACCAACACGCCCAAACGGGCCGGCAGCAGCTTCCAGGCGTCGTGCCGCATGTTCGCCAAAAACAGGAAGCACGGCGACATCAGCGCCGTCGCCACCGCGCACAACCACGCAAGACCTCGCGATCGCGCCCCCACCCTCACCAGCAGATAAACGCCCGCAATCCCGATGCAGTAGAAGAACGCCGTATAGAAGTGATACGCCTTCACCGGCCAGAAACCGGTCACTTTCGAAATGATCGCGGTGCCGTAGCGTAGCGCCGGCGGATAGACGTAATCGAAGCGAGTCCCTCCGTACCACAGCGGCTGCCATTGCGGATGCGGCCAGTGGTCGATCAGAAACCGCGCGTCGCCGATGAAGGTGCTCTCAATCGACGCCCACTTGTCCACATACTTGGCTTTGAACAGCGGCCGGATCAACGCCGCCGCAAACAGGAATAGAAGGAGCAGATCGAGAGCGATCTCCCGATTCCGGGTCAGCTTCCAGGGAGAAGTTTTCAATTCAGTTTGCCTGCCACGTTAGGTCTCCCCACAGTCTGATAGCGCCGCGCGAGGCTGTCAAACTGCTTGAGGTGCAGCAGACCGCTCCGGTGAAGAAGATACCTCATCAGCACCCACAGGATCGACAGCCCGTACCGGCAGCTGGCGGCGAAAGATGCCGACGACGCCTGCGCGAAATACCGTGTGGGCACCGGCACCTCCGCGACCCGAAATCCCAGATTCACCACCTGCGCCATGATCTCCTGGTCGAAGATGAACTTATCGGAGTTCATCGAGAGGTTCACGGATTCGAGCACCTCGCGCCGAAACGCGCGATAGCCGGTGTGATATTCGGAGAGGTCCAGGCCGAAGGCAAGATTCTCGAGCCGCGTCAGAAAGCGGTTCGAAATATACTTCCACCACGGCATGCCCTGCTGCATTGGGTTCGTGCCCATCAGGCGCGATCCGAGCACCACATCCGCGCGCGCCTCCACAATCGGCTGAATGATTTCGGGCAGCAGCGTCGGATCGTATTGATAGTCCGGATGCACCATCACCACGACATCGGCGCCCGCCGCGAGTGCCTCGCGATAGCAGGTCTTCTGATTCGCGCCGTATCCGTAGTTGCGGTTGTGAATGAAAAGTTCGAGCCCTAACTCGCGCGCGATGTTGACGGTCTCATCCGAGCTGCCATCGTCCACCAGGATCACCAGGTCCACCATCTGGTGCGGCAAATCCGCGTACGTCATGTGCAGTGTCTTGGCCGCGTTGTACGCGGGCATCACCACTACGACTTTGGGGCTGCCTTCCATCACCCTGCCTCCGATTCCGCGGTGACGACGAACTGGTAAGCGAACAAATTCTTCCAGACCCGCCCACACGCCACAGACATGCCCTCGAGAGCCCGCACCAACGCGGAGCCCTCCCATCGCGGCAAAGCAAAGCCAAAAGGAACGGTGGTGGGACGGACGCGCGTAATCCGCAGGCCGGCGTCCGCGAACAGGCGAACCCAGCCGTCCCACATATAGAAGTGAAGATGCGTGAAGTCGAACAGGCCGCGTTCCTGTTGCGGAAAGCGGCCGAACAGCACATTGGCGCGAAAATACCAGTGCCCGCTATTCGGCAGCGACGCGACCACCATGCCCCCCGGAGCGAGGCGCGCACGCACCGCAGCGAGCAACTCGGAAGGTCGCCGCACATGTTCGATCACATCGGCGCACAGGACGAAATCGAACGGACCGCCCACGTCGCCCAGACCCTCGTCGAGGTCGATCGCATAGAACTCGGCGGAAGGCGGCGGCTCGGTGCCAGGCCGGTCGACGGCGGTGACGCGGTAGCCGCGGCTCGCGAGGAGTTCCGAAAGGTAGCCAGAAGCGCAGCCCACATCGAGAACACGGCGTCCGTTTCCACTCTCCGGGAAGCACTCGAGAAGAAGGCTGTGGCTGCTGTGCGGCCCTGGCTTGAACTCGTAGACCGGCTTTAAATCCGCCTGAGTCGCCATCATTCGAACTCATTATCACATGGGGCCGCCAGGGGGAACGGTAAGGCCCGCGACTTCACAACCATTACGGCGAACAGCCCCGCGAAGGCTAGGGAAACGGCCAGCGACGGCCACAGGTCCGGCGGACCCGCCCAGGTAAGCAGCACCTCGCACGGCCCCGTGCACCCCGGCTCGACAACGATAAACCCAAGTCCATCGCCGTGTACCTGTGCAGCATGCTTCAGTTTGCCCACCTGCTGTACAGAAGCCTTCCATCCCGAGAACCACGCCATCTGCACCGAGAGCCGGTCCGCCGCTTGCAGGTCCGCCCGAACACGAGCATGGCCGCCATCCAGCCACTCGAACGTCGCCACCGCGCGTCCAGGATCGGCGAGAGCGGCCGCGTACCGCGCGAACTCGCCGGATTCCACTTGCGGCCTGCGCAATCCGGCCACGGTCTCACCAGGACGCACCACATGCGCGAGCGACGCTCCCGCCGGAGCGAGGCCATAGATGGTGTCGCCATTCTGCCGGTACAGCACAGGCAACTTCCCTTCGAATCGCTGCGGCTGCTGGAAGTCTTTGTACTCGTCCGTGCTCTCCGGGCCGTTCACAAGCACCGCCTGCACACCCAGCGCCCGCAGCCACGTGATCGCCTCATCGGTCTCCCCGGGATTGATCCCCGAGTTCACTTTCGCCGACACCTGATGCAGCACCGGCATCGCGAGTCCCTGCTCACAGCAGCCAATCAGTTGCGGCGAGTCCGTGAAGGCGTTAAACCAGAAGCCCGTGGACCCGCTGGCGTACACGCGCCCGCCCCGCAAATTCTGGTCGATCCAGCGCGCGCTCGTGTACTCCGACCGGTGCTCCAGATCCGGGCGCTTCAGATCGCTGCGCGCCCGTTCCCGGTAGTGCTGCACTTGGATGACGAGTGGAAAAAGCAGACCCACCAGAATCACCGGCCGCACCCACTTCGGGACGCGGCTGTACACCGCATAAGCCACCAGTCCGAGCAGCAGACATGCGCCCATCTCCATTTCGAGGTGCAGGCGGCCCACCTGCGGCAGCAACTCGTACGTCTCGACCCGCGCCGTAATCGCGAGCGGCGCCACCAGCGCGAAGAAGAGCAAGCTGAACCGAGTAATCAGCGAGAGCGGCGTCCGGGCCAGCAGATAACCGCCCGCGACGACCAGCCCGAGCACCCCGAGAAGCGGCCACGGCCCGTGCTTCAAGCTGTTCGAGAAGCCATGATGCATCTCCCCGATGTTCCCCCCGACGGTGAACAGGCTCGACGGAGGCATTCCGAAGCAGGCGATCCCGTAGGCCAGCACCGCGGTCGTCCCAGCCAGTAGCCACGCCCGCCCATGCCGATCGCGTGGCTGTGCGCAGATCCAGCAGAACACCGCGAGCGCTAGTGCCATCGTCCCCGGCACGTTAGTCAGGAAAACAGTGGCCATCGCGATCGCGGCGAACACCAGCGCCCGCGTGGTCCCGCGCCGCAGTGCCCCTTCGAGCGCCAGGATCACCAGTGGCAACAGCGTCATCGCACTGATGTGCGGACCTTCGCCGTAGACCGTCAGCACCTGGAGTCTCCGCGGATACCAGAAGCCCCCGATATCGACCCCGATCTCCGGCATCAGCAGCGCCGACGGAGAAATGAGCGAGTAGAGTAGCGCGCCGGCCAGCGCCGCCCCGCGCCGCGCCCCCAGCCGTACCGCCATCAAATACACCGCCGCGGGACCGAGCGCATACATCACCCCCACCACCGCGTGGTAGGCACGCGCCGGCGGCAGATGCAGCAGCGTAGCCGTGGCCCCTGTCGTCAGGTGCAGAAGTGGGACGTACGTATCCTGGAACGGCATGCCGCCGTGCCACAGCGGCCACCAGGAGAACTGTCCCCAGTGCCGCGAAATGTATCGCGCCAGCGCAACGAACGACCCTTCGATGGAGCTGAAATTATTCGTGAATTCGATTTTGAAGAGCCGCCAGCAGATTGCCAGATTGACTGCGAGCAACGCCGCAACCGCCGCCGGGTCGACCCACGGTGTGTTTAAAAACGGCGCTCGTTTGCGTTGCAGCACCGCTCCAGTATAGCTATGGGTTCTAGAGCATTTTTACCCCGGCAATCCCCCGTTCAAGGGATGGTCCGGACGCTACGCGGGGTCTAACCTGGAAATACGAAGTCCTCCGGGAGTCTCGAGTGGACGGTGAGGCCATTAGAGACTTCCCGAGGATTCCCGTCGGCGATATCGCAACGCGCTGGGTTGTTCGCGGACGCCTCAGTGGTCAGGGCATCCGCATTCTTGTTCTCCCCCGCTCCCTAATTCAACCCAGCGCGCGCCGTGGGGCATGCTTATAGCTTGCCCAAGCGCCGCCGAAGGCGCGCGTCCGACCATTCAATCAGCCGCAGATAAACGCCGATGAACGCAGATCAAGAATTTCCCTTATCCGCGTTCATCTGCGTTCATCCGCGGCCAATCTTCTTACTCCCGCTCACTATCCAGCATCGCCATCTGCCGCGCATCGTACCTCGTGCCCGCCACCTCACCGGGGTCGATCGCCTCTTCCAAACGCTGCACCTGCTCCGCATCCAAACGCAGATCGGCAGCCCCCAGCGACTCCTCGAGTTGCCGCCGCGTGCGCGCCCCAACCACCGGTACGATGTCTTCACCCCTCGCCATCACCCACGCAATCGCCACCTGAACCGGCGTGACCCCCAGGTCGCGTGCAATGCGTCCCAAAGTCTCGACAATCCCCTGATTGCGCTCCAGATTCTCTCCCGCGAACCGCGGCAAGTGCGCGCGAAAATCACCCTCGCCCGACGGCGCCGACCCGCTCAGCAGCCCGCGCGACAGCACACCATACGCCGTCACCGCGACCCCCAACTCGCGCAACGTGGGCAGAATCCGCGACTCCATCCCGCGCTCGATCAGCGAATACTCAATCTGGAGGTCGGTAATCGGATGCACCGCGGCCGCGCGCCGTACCGTCTCGGCGCCGGCCTCGGAGAGTCCGATGTACCGCACGTACCCCTCCCGCACCAAGCCGGCAATCGCACCGACTGTGTCTTCGATCGGCACCTGCGGATCCACGCGTGCGATGCGATAGATGTCGATATGATCGGTGCCGAGGCGCTGCAAGCTGTAAGAAAGAAAGTTGCGGACTGCCGCGGGGCGTCCATCCACTCCCAGGAACGCGCCGTTCGGCCCACGCAGCGCGCCAAACTTCACAGAGAGCAGAACGCGGTCGCGCCGGTGCTCGAGTGCCCGCGCGATCAACATCTCGTTATGCCCCATGCCGTAGAAATCACCGGTATCGAGCAGCGTAATTCCCGCATCCACCGCAGCGTGAATCGTTGCGATGCTCTCGGACTCCTCGGCGTGGCCGTACATGCCCGACATGCCCATGCAGCCGAGCGCCAGCGCGGAAACAGAAGGGCCCGCGGATCCCAATTTTCGACTAACCATCGAAACCAGGATAGAACGCGGGCCCCGGATGCTGCGGTACTGCTTCCTACTGCTTCTGCTGCGACCCGGCCGGTTTGCGGAAGGCACGCTCCACCATATCGTTCATATCGGTGGAGACTGCCTGGTCGCGCCACAGCCAGCGCATCATTTCAGGAAGTTGCGCGCCGCCCTGCTTCTGGCCATGTTTGCCCATTCCCCAGGCGTAGCTGACCTCGTACCCCTTCTGCGTGAGCGCCCGCATCAGCCGCACATTCTGAAAGAACCAGTCCCGCGTCTGATCGGCATTGCGATTATCGTTGCGTCCGTCCACCATGACGATGCGAATCGGCTTCTTGTCGGTCTTCGCCACCAGGTCAGCGTATTGGTGCCCGCCGCGCAGGTTGACGAAGCTGCCGACGATGCTCAGCACTTTATGGAACTGCTCCGGACGCTGCCACGCGACGGTGAACGCCGCGATCGCCCCGGAACTGGCGCCGCCGATACCGTGCTGATCGGGATCAGGCGAGATGTTGTACTCCTTGGTGAGCACCGGCATCAGCTCATCGCAGATCACGCGCGCATACTTGTCGTCGAGCACGTTGTACTCGGTGGGACGGTTCGTGGTTCGGTCGCCCCACTCGCTCAGATTCGGCTCCGGCTGATCCGGACGGCGCCCCGGATTGATGAAGACCGCGATCATCACCGGAAGTTCGTGCCGGTAGATGAGGTTGTCCAGCATGTTGTGCGCGCGGATGTCGCCGGCTTCGTTGTTGAAGGCTTGACCGTCGTTGAAGATCATCAAACTGGCCGGCACTTTCGGGTCGTACTGCTGCGGCACATAGACCCAATAGGTATGTTGCGTGCCGGGGTAAGCCTCGCTCGGCAACGTGAACGGCCCGCGCATAGCGCCCTTGGGCACGCCTTCCTGCGGCAGTGAGTCCGGCCCGAGGCGATACTGCTCGTCCGGGTTCGGATCCGGATATTGCGGCCCTCGCCCTCCGCCTGGGCCTCGCCCTGTCGCTCCCGGTGCAGGTACTGCTGCGGGCGTTTGCGCCAGTGCAGACGCGCCCGCAAGCGCGCACACAAGGATGGCATATGATACCGTTCTCATGAAAGATTGCCCTCCAAAAGCTGCTCGGCGACAAGATATCACAGCAGCGAATGGAATGGCGGTAAGGAAGAGCCTACAAGCCGGCGCTCATTCGATACTTCCACATTGCAGTTACGCGGCAGCAGAACGAGGTCGCACCTGCTTTTCGATCGCTTTCAGCGACTTCTGCTTGGTCAAGACCAGCTCGTATTCCTTCTGCAAATTCATCCAGAAGTCGGCGCTCATCCGGAAATGTCGTCCAAGACGCAATGCCGTGTCGGCGGTGATTCCGCGCCGTTCATTGACGATCTCGCTAATGCGGGTAACCGGAACGTGGAGTTCTGCGGCCAAGCCGTTGATTGAGATTCCGAGGGGTTTCATAAATTCCTCGCGCAGCATCTCCCCTGGATGCACCGGGGTACGGCTAATCTTCCAACCCTTTTCAGGACGCGCGATGCTCATCCGTGCTTCCCCTCCCGCTCAGTGGTAATCAACAATCTCCACATCATAGACGCCGTCGCTCTTCCAGCGAAAACAAACACGCCATTTGTCGTTGATTCGAATGCTGTACTGCCCAGCCCGGTCTCCATGAAGGGCCTCCAACCGGTTCCCTGGAGGAACGTTCAATTCTTCGATGCTTGCCACGGAGTCGATCTGTACGAGCTTGCGAACCGCTACTCGGGCAATTGAGTGCCAGCGGACACTCTTTCCAGTTTCGAACAGGGCCATTGTCGCCCGGTCCGCAAAGCTTCGGATCACTGGCCTCCATTGTATAACGCTTTGCGTTATACCTGTACTGTTCTCTCGTCTTCGAAATATTTCTTCGCCCTTCCTGCAACAACTTACGAGCCGTCGCCCCCAAAATGGCGAAGGTCGTCTGCTACCGTAGAAATCGGATGAAAGGCTTGCGCGTCCACCAGCCGCAAGCCGCAACACGGTATTTCTTGCTGGCCAGCAAGCGTTGCATTTGAGGTGGAACTGAGCTTCCCGTAAACCGTTAAACGTCTAACGGCCGCCAACCAGTGGTATGGGGCCGGCGGGGAGACTTCGGGTTCGAACCCGTAACACCCCCTGGAGTGCGGATAGCGCGTATCGCCGTCCCAGGGGATTTCAGAGAGCGACCGATCGAATCCTGAGGTATAACGCCGCGACGACAGCGGCCTGAACACACAGCGAAGATCGCGCTCAATCCATTGGCGGCCGGATACGCACGGCGATAAGTCCGCGAAGCCCCGGCCGCCGCAACGACCAGCTTTCCCTCTCGCGCCTAAACCTCGCGCCACCAGTGTCTCTACCGCATCGTCACCTTCAGCACCGGCGACGCATTCCCATCCACCGTGATCTTTAAATCCTGAAATCCCGACCCCACACCCGCCGGCACGCGGAAGTTCACCTGATACACCCCCGCGAATCCCGGAGCGAGTCCCGCAAACTGAGCCTGCGTTGCAACTCCCCCCACCGTGACCGTAGCGGCGGAGACGAGAGCCGACGGTGGAGTCCCCGGAGCAGCCGCCCCAGTCGCCGGCGGACTCTGCACGCGCCCCAATCCCGCCGCGTACACAAACGCATCCTCGCCCGGAACGAGCGGCCGCGTCGCCGTTACCAGCGAGTAGTCGAGATTGTGGACGGCGATCGCGCCTCCCGATCCATCGCCATACACGCCCGGCAGCACTTCCCGCACCGGCACCGACACCGCCGCGCCCGCCTGGCCGTCCCGCGTGACTACCACCGTCGCGGTCGCACTGCCCGCGATCTCGAACGGCACCTGAAAATTCACCTGCTCGAGGCCGTTCGCGTTCGCAATACCGTGGATCGGCGCCGTCACTCCGTTCACCTGCACCGAGACACCGGCGAGGCTCGGCGGAAGCGGCAATCCGCCCGCCCCAACGATCCCCGGATCGTCCTTCACGCCCGCCGCGAAAACCGTCGCCAGCGATCCCGGCGAAATGCCCGCCGCAAAGCTCGCCGCGTTCACTACCGACGCCGCGGAATAGCGCGGCGCGCGGCTGCCTTCGATCCGCTGGATGGTGCCGCTCCCCGCGTTCGCCAGGTATAACTCGCCCGCCTCGTCTTCGCCGAACGTGGAAATGGTTATGCCCGACGCGAGCAGCAGACGATTCGCCCACGCGCTGCCCTGCCGCTCGATCCCCCAAATCCGGCCGCTGCAGTAATCCGCGTAGAGATAAATGCCCCGCATCCCCGGCCACGACCGCCCCCGATACACGAAGCCGCCCGTCACCGAACAGCCGAGCGAATGATCATACTCGGCAATCGGCGCCGTGTACGCCTGCAGGTTGCAGCCTGCCTTATAGCAATGCAGTCCCTCGGTTTGATTCCACCCGTAGTTCTCGCCGCCGTGGCTCTGGGCGGGTTGGAAGTCGATCTCCTCGTAAGTATCCTGCCCGACGTCAGCGATCCACAAATCGCCGGTCGCGCGGTCGAAGGAGAAGCGCCACGGATTCCGCAGGCCGTATGCCCAGATGTCTCCGCGGCGGGCGCTCGACAGCGGCAGGAATGGATTGTTGGCGGGGATCTTCGCGATGCCGGGAGTCGACTCCACGTCGACCCGCAGCATCTTGCCGAGCGGAGACTGGAGATTTTGCGCGTTCCCCTGTGGGTCGCCCGCCGAGCCTCCGTCACCCATCCCGATATAAAGGTAACCGTCGGGACCGAAGCGCAGTTGGCCGCCGTTGTGATTCGAATATGGCTGCTTGACCTTGAACAACACCGTCTCAGTGGCGGCGTCAGCGACATCGGGATTCGAGGATACGCGGTACAGCGCGATCGTCGTATCGCCGTTCGCATCCGTGTAGTTGAGGTAAAAGCGCTGCTTGCTCGAGAAGTCCGGAGGAAAGGCAAGCCCGAGGAGCCCTCGCTCGCCATCGGCGACAGTCTTGGAGCGGATATCGAGGAACGGCTGCGTCACCAGCGCGCCGTTCCGCAGGATGCGGATGATGCCGTTTTGTTCCACCAGGAAGAGCCGCCCCGAACCATCCCCGGCGGCCTGAATATCGGTAGGGTTTGAAATGCCGGAAGCTACCTGTACGAGGCGAATTTCCTGCGCCGACGCCCCGCACGCCATCGCCAATCCCGCCACAACGAGACAACGCATGCCTTCACTGTACGCCCGTCGCGCGCGGAGCCTCAGGCGCAGTCGTACGGTTGGGCACGGCTAAAGAATTCCGCCACCATGGCCGACTTTCCAGCACAGTGGGATCCGAAGCTTGGAATTCACGTGACTTGAAGTCGCGGCCGCACTGACCCTATAGTGAGTCGTATTAATTTAAATCATACCAACATGGTCAAATAAAACGAAAGGCTCAGTC
>JADMIO011485832.1_pt1 | contig 64013 bp, 48 predicted proteins | sample 8958161 | NCBI WGS metagenome assembly JADMIO01 (sample SAMN16585339, study PRJNA669376) | soil metagenome | isolation source: Crop rotation soil | place: USA: Cullars Rotation, Alabama | collected 2011
CGCGACAACTTGTCCACGTGGAATTCTAAGCTTAGGATCCCAATGTGCTGGAAAGTTTAACCTGATCCCCTATCTTTTTATGCCAGGCTGCAATCACCCCTTCAGTCATGGTATCACTCAAACGGGGCATGAGAATCACTTCTGCCATATATTCAATAAATATTTAAGAAGTTCGAAATTAAGGCAAAAACAGGAATTGCGTTAAAAAGTGTTTTTCCGGTTGTGCGGTAGTTTCAACTTTTTTGAACCGGCACACAGTGACACAAAGAGACACTTAGAGGCTCACTGTGTCACAATGTGTCATTGTGTATCCGTGGTTCAAAATCAAGTGGAGTGCTATCCATTCGCGATGAAGAAACGCCTGTTTTCCATATGAAAATGATGGTTTTTAGATGAAATAAATATTTGTGGAATAATCAAAGTGATGATGTCTCAGATAGAAACATTCATCATGGAAATTCAAAACATTTTGCAGGCTGACCTGCTCGATATCCTCTTCGAAGGACGAAACAAAAGTTATGGTGCTTATGAGCTGCGCAAAACTTATAGTAAGCGCATGCTTACGGCTTTGGCTCTTACCGCCGCTTGTTGCATTGTTCTTTATGTTGTTTACCGCACAGTGTCAACAATGGATAAAGCAGTTGCACCTGGGGTTATTGAAGTCGATATTAAACCGGTAGAGGTTATCGAAAAGAAACAGGAAGTAATTGTTACGCCGCCGCCAAAAAAACTTGAAGCAGCTCCTGTCCGCCAACGAATGTCAACCACGCCGCTGATTGTGCAACAGGCAACACCGGAAGAAATGCCGCCCACGCAGGAGGACTTGTCGCAGGCGAAAATAGGGCTAGCCAATATCGAAGGCACCAACGCTACCGACATCATCGCGCCTCCCGCAGATGGAAAGGGAAATGGAGTTGTATCGTTACCGGAGAAAAAGGCAGATAAAAAAGACAGTGTTTTTATGAAAGTGGAAATCGAATCATCCTATCCCGGCGGCGTGTCCGCGTGGATGAGATTTCTGAACAAAAAACTCACTCCAAATTATCCTGAAGAAGCCATTGAAAAAGGAATACAGGGAAGAGTTGTCGTACAGTTCATTGTGGACCTCGAAGGTACAGTTAGCGATGTTCAGGCAATTAGCGGCCCGGAAGAACTAAGGGAAGTTGCCATGAAAGTAATCAGGCAAAGTGGCAAATGGATACCCGCAATACAAAATGGAAATACGGTGAAATCATACAAAAGGCAGCCGATTACTTTTTCGCTCGAGTAACGACCCACCGGATTGTTTAAGGTTTAAAGTTTAGTGTTTAAAATTGTTGTCTTTCCGACTTTCAAACAGTAAACTTTAAACTTTAAACCTTAAACTTCAAACTACGATGATGAAGAATTAGTTCTTTTGCATAAAATATATGCATCATGAATTACCGGCGGTTCAAAGATGAAATGGTATCGGAAATCGGGTTGGGTACATGGCAGCTTGGAAGCAGTGACTGGGGAGAGGTTGATGAAGGTATAGCGTTCCGCATTCTGGAAACTTTTATACAGGCAGGTGGAAATTTTATTGACACCGCCGACGTGTACGGTATGGGTGAAAGTGAAAAAGTAATAGGAAAGTTTTTAAAGAAAATAAACAAGCCGGTTTTTGTTGCAACGAAATTCGGCAGAAGACACGATCATCAAAACGGCTGGCCACAGAATTTCACTTATGAGTCGATGAAGGCGCACGCAGAAGCGTCTCTGGATCACCTCGGGTTGTCACAAATATTTCTCGAGCAGTTGCATTGTATTCCCACTTCCGAGCTGAGGTCGGGGCAAGTCTTCGACCATTTGCGCAGGCTGCAGCAGGAGAAGCTGATCCGTTACTGGGGTGTGAGCGTCGAAACAACTGAGGAGGCGTTATTATGCCTCCAGCAGGAAAATATAGCCTCGCTGCAGATCATTTTTAATTTATTCAGGCAGCATATCGCCGACGAAATATTTGCAATCGCAAAGGAAAAAAACGTTGCACTGATTGTACGGGTTCCACTGGCCAGTGGACTACTTACCGGTAAATTCAACGCAAACACGGTATTTCAAAAAGAGGATCATAGAAACTATAATGCAGATGGTGCGGTGTTTAATGTGGGAGAAACTTTTTCAGGAGTCCCTTTTTCCAAAGGCGTTGCGCTGGCTCAAGAAATTGCCCGCCAGCTACCCGATGAACGCATGTCCGCATGGGCCATCCGTTGGATCCTTGATCATCCGGAAGTAACTACCGTGATACCCGGAGCCACTAAGCCTGCTCAGGTTGAAAGTAATTTAGCGGCCACCAATTTACCGCCGCTGACCAGGGCAACGCACGATGCATTGAGAAAAATATATGATGAGCACATTCGCCCCGCTATCAGGGGCGGATACTAAGTTTCGCAAAGAAAATAAAGCCTGCAAGCTTTACCCTAGCGATGTTCAGCATAAAAGTTTTGATCAACGGCAGACCGCAGCATTTTCAATTTATCAGCATCGAGTGGTGCAGATTCGCTCACGTCAACCACATCGTTCAATTGCTGCATGGTTCTTATGCCGACAACTGCAGAAGTTACGGCTTCATTGCTTAACACAAATTGTATGGCAGTTTGCGCGGGGGTACGACTTTTTCCCGACACTTTCTTTACAGCATCTGCTGCAGCCTTAACGTCGTTTCTATCATAAGAAAGAAACGGCTCTTCCTGTTTATCAACAAGTAATCCTTTCGCAAGCGCACCTCTTGCAAGCACTCCGATTCCATTTTCTTTGAGTAACTGCGTACATCGCTCTTCCGGCCTGCGGTCGAGCAAGCCGTATTGCATCATCACAGTTACGATGGATGACCGGCGTACATACTCATCGATTACATTCGGGCGGATGGATGAAATGCCATAGAACCTGATCTTTCCCTGCTGTTTCAGCAATTCAAGTGCTTCAATGGTTTCATCTATCGGATCGTTTATCGTTCCGCCATGCAGCTGGTAGAGGTCAATATAGTCGGTTTGAAGTCTTTCCAGACTCCTGTCTATTGACGCCAGAATATATTCTTTCCGCGGATTCCAATCCCACCCACTGCCATCCGGCCTCCACTGATTTCCTACTTTTGTGGCGAGAATTACCTGCTTTCTTTTTCCGGCAAGTGCCTTTCCAACGAGAAGTTCATTCTCGCCTTTATCATAAAGATCTGCGGTATCAAAGAAATTGATGCCTTTTTCAATAGCATGATGAATGACGGCAGTAGCCTCTACATCACCGGGCCTGAGCGACATACAACCAAAGCCGATCTCGCTTAACTCAAGTGACGATTTACCTGCTTTCCTGTACTTCATTTTATCGGGGTTTAATGAGTTTTTGAAACATGGTGAACCGGTGACATCATAAGAGGCGCAGGCCTCAAAGTTCTTTCGCCACAAAGACCCGAAGACGCGGAGGAACGCAGAGATTCTTCGCGTCACTGCGCTTCAATACTATTGTTAATGAAAGCCTCGTTCCTGGCGGTATAAGAATCAATCGAATTTTTCATAGGCAGCACGTATAAAGTTGAATACGCCATAGCATATTAAACCGAGCGCCAGCATACCAAGCAGGTATGAACCGAATGGCGAACTTTTAAGAAACTGAAAAGCGTCACCGGTATTTCCGGCTTCCTGTGACTTTGCATGAAGGGCAGCTTTAAAAACAAGGTATGCGATCGTCAGCCAGACGAAGGCACGCGATACATATCCGATCTTCCCCGCCCTGAGTAAAAACTGCGATGATTTTGATCTGCGATTGAGTTTGCTCACGTGTTTCTTATATTTCCCGGCAATTGCATAATAGGCCTGGTAAATACCCACCGATGCAATAATAACCGCAAAAATTCCCACCATCCACTGGCCGAATGGCTTGCTAAGTAAGGTTGACACGATTTGCTTCGTAGAATTGCCTCCGCTGGTTTTGTTTGCACCTGCAAGAAGCTTTATTGCAGAAATGGCAAAAGACAGGTATACAAGCCCGCTGAAAGCGTAACGGATTCGTTTCCCAATACCGTTTTGATCAGGATCTTTTTTCTTTCTCAGGGCCTCCGCAAGCCTCCATGTGCTATAGCAAATCAGCCCGAGGGCGATAATAGCGAGCAGCAAATCACCTCCCGTGGTTTGTTGTATAAACCGGGCGACCCCTTGTTTATCCGCATTTTCTTCACGCTGTCCGTGAATTTCGAATGCTGCCATAAATGCCAGGGTACCTATCAGGCAATAAACGATACCTTTTGAAACAAGCCCGGTTCTTGCCACCGGCGTAATCCAACCTGTTTGTTGCATGCTTTTGATTTCAAATAAACAACTTTACCTTCACTGTGCATTAATTTCCTCCTGCCTTCTGCTGCAGATTACAGGCCACGATTTTAAAAGAAATTAATTTGTGTTATGAAAAATTTCATTCCTTTCTTTTTTACTGCCTTTATTGTACTCACCGCATTTTCAGTTAACAATATGATACAGAAGAAAAGTCCTGTGCTGAATCATGTCGCCCTCTCAGTGGTAAATCTTCAGAAGAGCACTGCTTTTTACAGCGATATTATTCAGCTTGAAGTAATTCCGGAACCGTTCAAAGATGGCAAACATAGCTGGTTTAAAATTGGTCCGGGCAGCCAGTTACACGTTATCGAAGCGTCAAAGGAAATCGTACACCATGACAAGAGTGCACATATCTGTTTCAGTGTACCTTCTCTTGAAGAAATGATGGAACGGCTCGAGAAGAACAAAGTGAATTATTCGAACTGGCCCGGGGACAGTAAAACGCCAACCGTTCGCCCGGATGGTGTAAAGCAAATTTACCTGCAGGATCCGGATGGATATTGGCTCGAGATCAACAATGATAAATACTGAGTCTGTTTCCAGTTTGAAGTTTGAGGTTTGAAGTTTGAGGTTTATGGTTGTGCTAAGATTAGGCCAAATTTTGAATTTAAACGTCAAACCTCAAACTTCAAACCTCAAACCGGGATTAGTTCCTGAAGTTCTGAGTGATCATGAGCCCATAGATGCCGCCGTCCAGGATGCCGATGCCTACCCTTCCGAAGTTTGGCTGCAATATATTTGCCCGGTGCCCGGGAGAATTCATCAGACCGTTATGTGCGATAGGTAGCGTTTGGGCAAGCGCTAGATTTTCTCCGGCCCTCAGGAATCGTACATGTTCTTCCCTCATTCGGTCGAATGGATCCTGCCCGTCGGGATTCACATGCGCAAAATAACCCCGCGCAAACATATCAGCGGAGTGTTTCCTTGCCACAACAGCCATCTCAGGATCCGCTGCCAGGGGCTTCAATCCTTTTTTCGCCCGCTCTTCATTCACCATATCCAGCATTCTTGCTTCCAGGTCTTCTCTTAGCCGGGCATGCGTCACCGTAAACGGAAGCTTAACCGACTTCCCGGATTCCGGCTCTACGGTGAGCTTATTCATCGACCGGTTAATCGCGTCGTCGAAAACAGGGGAAAGTTTATCCTCTACCCATTCGGCTGGTATGGCAAGTCTCCCCGCAATACGGCTGTCCTGCATTTTTGAGGAAATGCTATCGCTGATCGGCAGGGCGAAAAGTAACGCTGCAAGGATCACGGCGTTAATGGCTCCACTGATGAAGCCAGGAATAACTCCCAATACGCGGTTTGCCTCATGGGTATGAGTGGAAGCCGGCAGCGGTCTCAGGACCTGTGTGAATATAACGCCCAGCAGTATCCGCGTAACGATAAGGATCACCAGAAATGAGAGCGGGATCGTCCACGCGCCCAGCGGATAATTATTTTCCATGAACTTTGAGAGGCCAGGATAAAACAGAAAAGCAGAAATAGCACTGAGGATGAGGGTAAGCAGGTCAACCGCGCTTAGAATAAATCCCTTCTGCCATCCGCCCCACATGCCAAGCAATACGATAAGAACAAGAATAAAATCGATGATGTTCATGATCCGCGTGATTGTTACTTCTTACAAAACTAGTTGCAAAAGGTTAACCAATAACAGCAGAAATAAATGTCTTATTTTAAACCACAGTGGCCTTGCGAATGCCGGCAGCGGGCGGACAAGTGAAATGGAGAAGCATATTGTGAAATCTCAGTAAATAGTGTGGCACTGAGTTCATGGTCCGGTCTAATGCAATTATTAATTATTAATTACTCCGGAACTGTTAAATCAAAAAGCCGCTATCAACCCCGGATGTAACTTTGCAGTCAGTACTCCATGAACCCCGCGGCAATTAGCTGCTGAATAATCGTCAGAACAGCATAATTTTATTCACAGCAAAAGGACAGGTGGTCCGGCTAATATTTTGAAAAAAGACGGCTAAATGCTCCTCGTGTGTTTGAAATCTCAATCGTCTGAGTATATATGAATAAACAGTTTTACCAGCATTTATTTGATAAGCAGGAGAACAGGCAGGCGGTGCCGCCGAATGAAGAGATTACCGGCTGGGCAACGAAAGTGATCGCCTTACTTTTTCCTGAACAGTCTAATCAGTCATTCGACTCTCCGCGGAAGATTGAACAGGAATTCCTTAAATTAAAAGATGACCTGACCTATCTTTTGCAGGCGACGAAAGCATGTGAAGACTGTGACCACAGGCTGCTGGCAGAAGAATTTTTCGAAGGGCTTCCCGAACTGTACAGGATCCTGAGCACCGATGTGTCTGCCATTCTCGAGGGAGATCCGGCAGCAAGGAGCGAATTTGAAGTCATCAGAAGCTATCCCGGATTCTTTGCCATTTGTTTTTACCGCCTGGCTCATGCGTTACTCCAACTGGATGTACCCCTGATACCCAGGATTCTTACAGAGTATGCACATTCGAAAACAGGTATCGATATACACCCGGCTGCGGTGATCGGAGAATATCTTTATGTTGATCACGGTACCGGCATTGTAATCGGAGAAACGACGAGGATAGGAAAGCATGTGAAGTTATACCAGGGCGTTACCCTGGGTGCGCTGAGTGTTGATAAAAGCATGGCCTTCCTGAAGCGACATCCGACGGTGGAAGATCATGTGGTTATTTATTCGGGCACAACTATCCTTGGCGGAGAAACGGTAATCGGACATCACAGCATCATTGGAGGAAATGTCTGGCTTACGCGGAGCGTACCTCCCGGCTCCAGAGTTTATTATAAGTCTGCAATAGACATCGTAGAAACAACAGAAGATCAAATTTAATACATGGCAACAGTTTTAGACCTGGTGGGCAATACGCCCATGGTAGAATTACAAAAGCTAAATCCCAATCCTGCAGTAAAAATTTTCGCGAAGCTCGAAGGAAATAATCCGGGAGGAAGTGTGAAGGACAGGCCTGCACTGAATATGATTCAGTCTGCCCTCGAGAGAGGTGACATTAAAGCGGGAACCAAACTGATAGAAGCCACCAGCGGCAATACCGGCATTGCCTTAGCCATGATCGCCCGATTATTCGACCTGGAAATTGAACTGGTAATGCCTTCGAATTCTACCCGGGAACGTACCGTTACCATGGAGGCATTCGGTGCAAAAGTTACGCTGCTCGACAGCATCGAACTCTGTCGCGACTATGCAGAAGATAAAGCGTCGGGAGGAAATTATTTCCTCCTTAACCAGTTTTCAAACAAGGACAACTTTCTTGCTCACTATAAAACCACGGCGCCGGAAATCTGGCGCGATACGAATCAGCAGATTACCCATTTTGTAAGCTCCATGGGAACAACCGGTACCATTATGGGTGTCTCGATGTTCCTGAAAGAAAAAAACGCATCGATCCAGATCGTTGGATGCCAGCCGACCGAAGAATCTTCCATTCCCGGAATAAGGCGATGGCTGAAAGAATACCTGCCGAAAATTTTTGATCCGTCAAGGGTTGACCGGGTCATGGATGTTTCGCAGGATGAAGCAGTAGCACATACCCGCCTGCTTGCGAAGGAGGAGGGGATATTCGCCGGAATGAGCAGTGGCGGTGCGGCTTCTGCAGCGCTGCGGCTGGCGGGAGAACTATCGTCAGGTGTTATCGTCTTTATTGTTTGCGACCGTGGAGACCGTTACCTGAGCAGTACTTTGTTTGGATAAAATGCGTTGTGGCGAATAACATAAAAGAAAAAGGATGTCTTTCGACATCCTTTTTTCTTATGTTTCATTACTTATTTCTGAAACGTTTTCTGAATAACCGACTGTCCGTCAGGCAATCTTACTTCCAGGAAGTAAAGCCCTTTCTGTAACCTGTTTACTATGATCCTGTCGTTGAAATCAGCCTGTTCTTTTCTTATGTTGATGCTTTGTATCCTCCTTCCTGCAAAGTCATAGATCGCTACTACCGCGTTACCACGATAACTGCTGCTCCAGTTGAAATTAACAACATCTCTCACCGGGTTCGGGTACAGCGTGAAGCGGCCTGTTTTTAGCTGCAGGTCATTTTCCATGAGCTGTGTACCGTTGGCACCGATTGTTGTTTTCGGATAAACCGTGATCATAACGTCGTCAGTAGCGGTCTTTCCGAAATTGTCTGTCACGGTGAGGCGATAGACATAAGTTCCGACAACCATATTCCTGATCCATGATGCGTATGAATTCGGTGTTAGAATTTCATACTGGTCCGGACCTGAGAGTTTCTTCCAGGAGAAGCTTACGATTGCGCCGCCCGGGGCCGTACTGTTTTCACCATGAAGTACGGTAGCCTGGCCCACCGGAATGTTTTCATCTTTACCTGCATTCGCAACCGGCATCTGGGTTCCTCCCACGAATACATTGATGGTAATATCAGAAGTGGACGAAGCGCCCTTATTATCTGTGACGGTCAGCCTGAAGACATAGGAACCTTCGATGAGACCTGTGATATCTGTCAAAACACTGTTTGGACTGACTATAGTAGAACCCGGAGGTCCTGAAATGTATGACCAGTTATAGCCCGTGATCACAGCGCCAGAGGCCGGCGTTGAGCCGCTACCGTCGACGGTTACGCTGCTGTTTGGAAGCGCGACGCCCTGGCTTGGACCTGCCCGTGCTATAGTTGGATCCAGGGCCGCACCCAACACGGTGATCGTTACATCATCAGTAGCAGTGAGGCCGGCGTTATCGGTTACTGTTAACCGGTAGACATACGTTCCCGCCACCATGTTCCGGATCCAGGTTGCTGAACCTGTCGGACTTAATATTTCGTGCTGAGCTGGTCCGGAGAATTTGACCCATTTATAAGCAACAATGGATTTTCCCTCTACAGCTTTACTGGCTTCACCATGCAGCACGGTAGCCTGGCCAACGGGAAGTGATTCATCTTTACCTGCGTTGGCAACAGGAGAGCCCTGAGGTATGTTCGGGTCAGGATTTACAGTGATCGTAACGTCTGACGTTGCCGTACCACCCACATTGTCTGTTACTTTAAGCCTGAATACATAAGTACCAGTTTCCAGGTTATTTACAATAGTTCCTACAGCATTCGGTGTTACAATACTACCTGATGACGGACCTGAGAATTTGGTCCAGAAATATTCACTGATCGTATTTCCCGGCGCCGGTGTCGATGCGGTTCCGTCTAAGTTTACGGAGTTCGTTGGCATCGTTATGGTTTGGTTTGTACCGGCGTTTGCTACTGGTGGTGGTGTCAGCGGATTATTAACCGTAATGGTTACATCGGCACTTGCATTTACATTATTACTGTTTCTTACCGTTAACCTGAATACATAGGTACCAGCTACGAGGTTATCAACGGTGGTCGTTGCATTGTTCGGAGATACAATATTGAATTGACCGGGCCCGGAAACTTTGCTCCAGGTATAACTTGTAATAGTATATCCGGTTCCCGGGGTAGATGCATTTCCATTCAGTGAAACGGAGTTGGTAGGAATGGTGATGGTCTGGTTCGGACCTGGAACAGCAACCGGCGATCTGCTGTCTACAGCTTCATTAACGGTATATGTGATGTCAGTAGATCCTGATCTGCCCTTATCATCAGTGACCGTCAGCCTGAAGATATAGGTGCCTTTGGTTACGCTGTTAATCCAGGTAGCGGAACTTGTCGGGGACAGCAGGTTGTAAGAAGCAGGTCCGGAAACTTTACTCCACTTGTAGCTGACAATAGTTGATCCAGCCACTGCTGTGGAAGCTCTTCCATCCAATACTACCGCGTAGGGAAGTACCGTATTCGCATCGAAAGCACGCGCAATCGGATTGGCTGTAATCACAGCTGGCGTTGGCGACCATAGCGACCACGGAGAACCTGATGTCCGTCGGAATCTCGCCTTGTACACGCCATACGACCTGACGGTAATTTCATTTCCCGTATTTAGTGAAACCACAGCATTATCATACGTCACATTTGATCCCATTGACCCGGCAGCAATGGTAACTCCATCGCGTTGCCATTCATAGGCAAAATATCCCTGTGAAATTCCGAGTTTAACATTTATCTCCGAGTCGGTAGGCACCTGGTTTTTCTGGTAAAAGACCAGGGGATTTGCCTTGTGTGCATTCTTCCAGTATCCAACCAGGTTAGGTTCTTTCCATTGAAATTCCCACGAGGTATGAACGATATCGGGATACTGGCTGCTCAACAGGTTTCCTCCCATCGCGGTGAAGGCGTCATTAAATTTCTTCACATTTGCAGGATGTGGGTTGGTATCTTTTCCTCCTGATCCTATCCATACCGGTATATGAATAAATTTACTTACATGGTTAACGAAGCCTTCAACAAATGCGGGTGACGAAGGAATAGCCGTGGATGAACGGCCGGGATAAAGCATGCTATACCACAATACGGCATTGCCTCCTATGGATAATCCCATCGGGATAATCCTGTCCTCATCTACATTGCAGTATTTTCTCATGGAATCGATAAAAGAGTTTATCCGGATGAACTGCGATTCTTCCCATGCAACGGTCTGTGTTTGCGGGAAAATCATAAAGGCGTCAAACTGACCGTAATCCATCATCTGGGAAAATGGCTGTGCCCCGAGCAGCAGGTGAAATTCGTTATCATAAATAGGACCTACTTCACCGCCTCCATGGAAAAACAGGATCAGCGGATATTTCTTATTCGGATCGTTTGGATCATATCCATTCGGAAAACGCACCCGGAATGCGATACCATTCCAGTAATAACACTTGAATTTGTCAGTGTTCCAGTTCATCCTGACTGACCTTACCCATTTCGCCAGTACGTTCGGGCCGGGCGCGGTTCGTGGATTGAGTGGGTCGTGTGTGATAACAGGATCATTCGGATCAAAAACGTTCTGTGCAAACAGATTGCCCACGCAAAGTAGCATGGGGAGGGCGACGACGAGTAAAATTTTTCTCATAAAAATATTGTCTCAATAATTTGAAATGGGTAAAATCCATACACGTACCACTCAGATATTATACCTGAAATGGTATCTAAAAGTGGTATCAGGCTCTCCAGGAAAATTGTCGGCAGGTTTTTCAGGTACGGATACTATGATTAGCGGGAATGTATCAATCAGGAGTGGCATGGCCTCTCTGATGGAATAAACGTTCGATTTACTCGAAAGGCAGCTATGCAAATCATATTCCACGATGAAGCCATCAGGTTCAGCACGCATCCTCACAGCATTAAGCCAATACAAATCAAAAACTTAGGTAAGAGAGCGTTCGGAAAAAGCCTGGCTTTGGAGAACAATGACGGCAGTGAGGTATACACAAAAGACCTGAGAATGACACAGTCTGCTGCAACATGCCGAAATTATTCGTCGTGAATGTTGTTGCGGTGTAAGCACTGGTTACCAATGCGAAGCTTTAACCTGAGGGAGCATAGGCAGCGGGGATTCGTATTAATACTAAAAGCTTCCGTGGCACTTACGATTAAAATCGGGCAGAAGCGCTCTACCGGCGCTGGCTGCCGGGAAGTACATTTGTATCAGATCGGTCATCAATCCATATCCTGAAGAAAGATCAACGAATCCAAAAATCCTGAAGAAAGAACCAAACGTCGAAGAAAAACAGCAGGTGCTCTAAAACGAAAGGGAAGTGCGGAAGAAATGAGCATCTTTACATCACGATCGACGCCAATATCCTGAAGAAAGCAACCAGATCCAAATCCAGACATCCAGATCCTGAAAATCCAAACTGAATCCAAATCCAACGTTCGAGTCCTTATCCTGAGAAATCCGAAAAAGTCCAAATCCAAAGAAGAAATCCAGATCCTGAAAACAACCAAAGTCCATTTCCTGAAAACCAGTTGAATCCAATCCTGAAAGTACAGAAAAGTCCAAACATCCAACATCCAACAAACAGGTAATAAGAAATCCAGAACCTATGAATTCGAAACTCTTATTACCATCTACCCTCATCACATCTCATTATATTAAAGGCCGGATTTATTTCCGGCCTTTTCGTTAATTCACCCGTAATTTTTTCGCCACCAAGACGCGAAGGCCCGGTGACGCCGGTCAGACTGGCCTTAGTGCTTAGTGACGAGAAAAAGACCGGATTCGGACTATGTTGCATCATGCGCGTTTTGCAGGAGCGTTTCTTTTTCAATGAGGGAAGTGGACCGGGTATCTTTCATCGACAGGTATACCACGAGCGAAATGAAAATACAACCGCTTACGAACCAGTAAAACCAGTTTTCATGACCCTTATCTTTCAGAAATAATGCAATGTATTCCGCCGATCCTCCAAAAATGGCAACAGTAAGTGCATAAGGTAAACCGACTCCCAGTGCACGCACTTCTGCAGGAAACAGTTCTGCCTTTACTACGGCATTGATAGAAGTGTAGCCGCTGACGATAATCAGGGCTGACATCAGTAAACCAAAAATGGCCCATTCATTTCTTGCCTGGCTCAGTAAGGTTAATAATGGCACCGTACATAATGTTCCAAGGACGCCAAAAGCGATCAGCAGCGGCTTTCGGCCGATTTTGTCTGATATCATTCCAAACAAAGGCTGGATGAGGGCAAATAACAATAGAGAAATGAAACTGAGTGAGGTCGCCTTGTTCTTTGTAAGATGAACGGTATTCACCAGGAACTTCTGCATATAGGTGGAATAGGTGTAGAAAGCAATCGTGCCACCGAGTGTTAGTCCCACAACAGTAATAACGGCCCGCGGATGTTTCATCAGTTCCCGGATACTGCCTCGCCTTTTCGATGTCCTGAGCAGGAACGATTCAGTTTCGGCGAGGTTTCGCCTGAGATAGAAGGCTATAAGTGATAATATTGCGCCGATAATAAACGGGATCCGCCATCCCCAGGCTTCAAGTTCCCTTTCCGATAAAATAAGGTGCTGCAACAGAAGCAAAAGGGCCAGTGCAAGTAACTGTCCGCCGATTAAAGTAACATACTGGAAGCTGGAGTAGAATCCGCGGTGTTTCGATCCGGCGACCTCGCTGAGGTAGGTTGCCGAGGTGCCATATTCTCCGCCAACACTTAACCCCTGCAACAGCCGGGCGAATAATAACAATCCCGGAGCAGCAATGCCTATGGTGCTGTAAGAAGGAGTGATTGCAATCAGCAGGGATCCGAACGACATCAGCAGCACGGAAGCGGTCATTGCGGTTTTTCTTCCCTGCTTATCCGCAAGGCTTCCAAAAAGCCAGCCGCCTATGGGACGCATTAAAAAGCCGACGGCAAAAATTCCGGCGGCATTCAACAGCTGTGCAGTGAGATCTCCTTTGGGAAAAAATGATGCGGCGAAGTATAAAGAGAAGGCTGAATAGGCATACCAGTCGTACCATTCAACAAGATTGCCAATAGAGCCACCGATGATGGCCCTAAGCCGTGAGGAGGATGCGTTCAAAGACTTTTCAGGTTTGAAGTTTGAAGTTTGAGGTTTGAAGTTTGAGGTTCGAAGTTAAGGCAGATAGTGCAGGGTGCATGGTCATGAAAGAGCATATGCCCTGACAGGATCGGCTTACTGGAGTGAAAATCAAACTTCAAACCTCAAACTTCAAACTTGAAATCTCAAACTGCAAACCTTCTACCTCGCTTCCGTTTCCGCAAACCTGTTGAAAGACCATGGTCCGTTACCAACGATCATAAAGTAGATCAGCAGCAGCAGTACAATAATAGACAAGGACAGCTCGGAGAATGGCCTGAGCATATCCCAGGATGAATTAATGAAGATTACTGCACCAAGTACAATAGGGATCTGAATAAGGCAGGCAAACCGCGTCAGCAGTCCGAGGATCAGGAGAAATCCACCGAGGAGGTGAGCGAATATGATAAAGTGAGCGATGAAAACGAGCGTCAGCGATCCGAAAGAGCCGAATTTATTAGACATCAGGTTCATCATCGTCCCCATGCTGTACAGGAACTGAATGCCTTTGAAGCAAAGAAAAATGCCGAGGGCTATGCGTACGATATCAAGCCATTTGGGGTGATGGCTGTCGCCCCAATGTTCAACGCGTTGCAGGAGATTCATACAGCGAAGTTTTGGGTGAAGAATTTCAAATGAAAAGAGCTACTCAAAAGTTAAGCTTTTTATTCTGCATTCATCCCTGAAGGTAAAAATCTTTTTCCTGTATCATTTTACCGGCCTTTTTACTGCTTCGTTTTTAAAAATCGATCAAACGAATATGAACATACTGCCAAATAAATGATATTTGCGTGCTCATCGCAAAACCAAGCAATACAATTAACAGATGGAATCAATTATAGCTTTATTGACGCTGATTTTACTAGAGGTTGTTTTAGGATTGGATAATGTGATATTTATTTCAATAATCGCCGGCAAGCTGCCACAGCATCAGCAAAAAAAGGCAAGGCGGCTGGGCTTAATCCTTGCGATGTTTTTGCGTCTTGCGTTACTTGCATTGATATCGCTCATCCTGAGGCTGCAGGGCGACCTGTTTCATATTGGTTCGATCGGTATTTCAGGAAAAGACCTTATCCTGATTGCCGGCGGATTGTTTCTCATTTACAAAAGCAGTAAGGAAATCCATCACAAAATGGAAGGTGAGGAAGGTGACCAGACTAAAGATATTAAAGCGGTTACTTTTGGCAGTGTAATCGGACAGATTCTTGTCCTTGACCTGGTATTTTCTATAGATTCCATTATCACTGCGGTCGGAATGGTTGATGAACTGTGGATCATGTATGTGGCGGTAGTCATCACCGTAGGTATTATGCTTTTTGCGTCTGAGCCTATTAGTAAGTTCATCGACAAACATCCTGCATTTAAGATGCTAGCACTCAGCTTCCTGCTGTTAATCGGTGTTTCACTGATCGCCGAAGGGTTGGATGTGCATATACCGAAAGGCTATATTTATTTCTCGATGGCCTTTGCGCTGCTGGTAAATGTCCTTCAGATCAGAACCGACAAAAAATCTCAGCCTGTAAAAACGCACGAGCATTATAACCGCGAGCAGGATTTGCCGAAGGATGCAGTCTGAGCCGCGTGAGGCGCGCAAGGCACAAGGCGGAAGGATCAAGGTACAAGTAAGACTAAAGGACAGTTTCTACAGAAAAACCCTGGAACACCGGCTTTTTGCCCGGTTGCCGAATGTTACTTAAAGTAAACCTGCATTCCTTAATAGCGTAGGGTTTTAACCCTACGCTTGAAGGTTAGGCTGAGTGACGGATGCCGACTCCGGACTCCCGACCGCTAGTGTCCTTACTTATTGTACCCTATGCCTTGTGCGTCACCTTACTTGTACTTGTACCTTGCACCTTATGCCTTACTTGTACCTTGTACGTATGCCTTACGCTCCCGACTGGAGAAACTTTACTTTTTAAATTTTAAGCCTTAAATTGTATTACCTCATTCTCTCCACTCCTAAAATTTATTGCTATGCCAGAATTTGATACTGCCCATGTTAAAAACATTGTGCTGCTGGGACATTCCGGCAGTGGAAAAACGACACTCGCAGAAGCGATGCTCTTTGAAGCCGGACTAGTACACAAACGCGGATCGATAGAAGAGAAAAACACGGTAAGTGATTATACAGACCTTGAAAAAGAAAGAGGCAATTCCATTTTCTCGAAATTACTGCACACGCATTGGCGCGGATACAAAATCAACATCCTGGATACGCCCGGATATGACGATTTTTCCGGCGAAGTGCTCAGCGCCCTTCGTGTTGCAGATACTGGCATCATGATCCTGAATGCCAGCATGGGCGTGGAAGTAGGAACGGATATCATCTGGGAATACACGCAACAGTTAAAGACGCCTACCATTTTTGTTATCAACCAGCTCGACCACCCAAAAGCTGATTTTAACCGCACCTTCCAGGAAGCAAAAAGTCATTTTGGAAACAGCGTGGTGCTCGTTCAATACCCGCTGGAAACAGGATTGAACTTCCGAGCAATCATTGATGTATTGAATATGGTGATGTACAAATATTCGGATGGCGGAGGAAAGCCTGAAAAATTACCCATACCCGATGAAGAAAGGTCCCGGGCTGAAGAACTGCATAAGGAACTGATTGAAGCTATTGCATCGAATGATGAAACCCTGATGGAAAGCTATTTCGAGAAAGGTGAGCTGACAGAAGATGAAATGAAACAGGGATTGCACCTTTCCATGTTGCGTCATGACTTATTCCCCGTATTTTGCCTCTCTGCCAAACAGAATCGCGGGGTGGCAAGACTGATGGGTTATATTGATAATGTTTGTCCCCCGGCGAACGAAATGCCGCCGCAGGTTACCCGTGATGGAAGCATATTGAAATGCGACAGCAACGGCCCTGCCTGCATTTTTATATATAAAGTGGTTACAGAGCCGCATATTGGCGACCTGAGCTTTTTTAAAGTGTATTCAGGCACTATAAAAAGTGGAATGGAATTGTTTAATGAAAGCACTTCCGTTACCGAAAAAATCAACCAGCTGTTTGTTGTGGAAGGAAACAAGCGCATCGTGGTTCCCGAGCTCGTTGCCGGCGACATCGGCGCTACTTTAAAACTCCGCAACACGCATACAAATAATACACTGCATGAAAAAGGAAAGCAAATCGAGCTGCGTCCGATTGTATTTCCGGAAACTAAACTAAGCGTGGCCATCGCTAACGCAAAACGGGGAGAAGAGGAAAAACTGGCTACGGTATTACACCAATTGCAGGAAGAAGATCCAACAGTTATCGTGGAAGTGTCTTCGGAACTTGGACAAACATTACTGCATTGCCAGGGTGATATGCATCTTGCGGTCATCAAATGGAAACTGCAGAATCTTTTTCATCTTGATGTGCAGTATTTCAAACCAAAAATTGCTTACAGGGAAACGATACGCCGGGAGGCAGAGTCTACCTACCGGCATAAAAAACAATCGGGTGGTGCCGGGCAGTTTGGCGAGGTGGCCATGAGGATTGAACCCTGGTACCAGGACATGCCTGAACCGCATAACCTGAATGTAAGAGGAAGGGAAGATATTGATCTTCCATGGGGTGGTAAATTGGTTTACTACAACTGTATTGTCGGCGGAGTGATAGATATCCGTTTTCTTCCTTCCATCATGAAAGGGGTGATGGAAAAAATGCAGCAGGGACCCATCACCGGTTCTTACGTGAGGGATGTGAGGGTTTGCATTTTCGATGGTAAAATGCATCCGGTTGACAGTAATGATATGGCTTTTAAAATAGCGGGTATGATGGCGTTTAAAGACGCATTTCAGAAGGCCGATCCGCAGCTACTGGAGCCGATTTACAACCTTGAAGTGCGTTGTCCGGATGATTTAACGGGAAATATCCTGGGTGATATCCAGATGCGCCGCGGTATCGTGGAAGGTATGGATACGGAAGGACAGTTTACGGTGGTGAGGGCGCAGGTGCCGCATTCAGAGATGCACCAGTATGCTTCAACACTCAGAGGAATGACAAAGGGAAGGGCAAGGTTCAGCATGAAGTTTGATCACTATGCACCGGTATCTTCCGAATTACAGAAGAAACTTTCAGATACATACCAGAAGGAAAGTAATCAGTTGGTTGAGGTTTAACGTTTAACGTTTGAAGTTTGAGGTTTGAGGTTTGAAGTTTGAGGTTTGAGGTTTGAAGTTTGAGGTTTGAGGTTTGAAGTTTGAGGTTTGAGGTTTGAAGTTTGAGGTTTGAGGTTTGAAGTTTGAGGTTTGAGGTTTGAAGTTTGAGGTTTGAAGTTGTTCTTTGCGTTTCCTTAGCGATCCTTAGTGTGCTTAGCGTTCTTTGCAGTTAAATTGAGCTAAGCGCAAAGAACGCTAAGCACGCTAAGGATCGCAAAGATTAACCTCAAACTTCAAACCTCAAACTTGTGAAAGTACTAAGCCTCCTGCAGCCATGGGCTTCCCTGGTGGTGATGGGGAGGAAGAAAATAGAAACCCGGTCCTGGAGTACTTCCTACCGGGGCGAATTGCTCATCCACGCAAGCATGGGCAAAGCGGGTCAGATCCTTTCATTAGATCCGCCATTCACGAAATACATTCCGGATTTCAATGCACTGCCTTTTGGATATATCATCGGTAAGGTCACGCTTGATGATGTGATTCCGATTGAAGCGTCTTTTATGAGTGCTGCTGCGATGAATGAGCTTACGCTGGAGGAAAGAGCATTTGGCGATTACAGCAGTGACAGATTTGCATGGTTGTTGTCTGAACCGGTTCAGTTTGAAAATCCCGTCCGCACCCGCGGGCATCTTCATCTTTGGGAATATCAGGGAGAAGAAATTAGATAGGGCGACTCCTTTCCGAAGATTTTCGGGATGTCATCCGGATTTTCCCGGGGAGAAATCGAGACTTTTAGTACGTTCCTTCAACATCTGATGAGATGTCATCCATGATTTTTGAGATGTCATCCCTTTTTTCCGAGGGAAACCCGACAACATCTTTGAGATGTCATCCCGGATCGGGTGAGATGTCATCCTGAAAATGTTACGCAGGCATCAGGGGAAAAATCATAGTAATTTCATCAAGCAGCGCATTCATCAGGATGGACGGATGATCCTCTCCCGCATCTTCAATCCGTTTTTGAAGCAAAGAAATATATTCTACCTGGTTTTTATTGATCATCACACCGGCGATATATATCTCCGAACCCACCCGGTCAAACCCTATAATAAAGACAACTTCCACCAGATGCGTTTCCATATTCATCTCTGCATTGAACAGGCATGCGGAGAGTGCGCTTTTCCCTCCCACCATCGTATAAACCGGACCCTTCACGCCAAGTGCTTTTGCTATACACGAAGCGGGTGCATTGCTTAACGTAAAAGGGAAATTTGCAGGATTAACAAAAGCCGGCGTTTGCTTCAACGTATTTCTCCAGAATTCAACGGATTCCTCCATTCCTGCCGTGGCAGTTGCGAGGTAGATACCGCAGGTTTCCTTATTCCTGGGCAGGGTTTCAGCATATTTCGTAAGCACATCGGTCAACGTACCCGAATAATTTTCTTCGGCAGACTCAAAAGAAAACCTGAAATCATTTACTGGATTCATGATGGGATGTTAATACTTACTGATGATTAATGCGGAGTTGATACCACCAAATGCGTAGCCGCAATTCAGTACATGATTGATCTTTTTATGCCTGATCTCGTTTACGATCTTAACGCCTAATTCCGGGTCCGGTTCCCTGCAATTGACAGTTGGCGCAATGCTGCCGGTGAGAATGGATTCGATGCACAGGGCCACCTGTATGGCCGTGGCTGCACCAAGAGAATGCCCGATGGCTCCCTTATACGCAGATACGTCAACACCATACGCACCAAATAAATCATTTATTGCCTTCGCCTCGGCAACATCCGAGGCCAGCGTGCCGCTGCCATGCGCACAGATCCAGTCAATTTCTTCCCTATCTAATCCCTCTTTTTCAATAGCTGCCTTCATGGATGCCTTCATACCCGATCCATCCGGCAGGGGTGCCGTTGGGTGCCATGCATCGCAAGACAATCCCAGACTTCCCACCACAGCAAGAGGAACTGCACCGCGTTCCAATGCATGACTTTCTCTTTCAAGAACAAAAAATGCAGCGCCTTCTCCCAGGATCATCCCGTTCCTGGATTTATCAAATGGCTTGCAAAAGTCATTTGTCATTGCCCGCGAACGGCTGAAACCCGTCATCGCAATCTTTGAAAAAGGCTCTGCGCCACCTGCCACGGCTACGGACAAATGATGTTTGCGCATGTATGCTGCTGCCGTGCCAATGGCATAATTTCCGGCAGCGCATGCTGTACCAAACGCCATGACCGGGCCCGTAGTTCCAAATTGTTTTTTAAGGTCATCACACCATGCAGAAACGGTGTGATGTAGAAGGTTGATGTTCTTATCCGTTACAGCATCTTCAAATGCGCTACTCTCGCCTATGGTAGATCCCACGAAAATTCCTGCGCTTCCTGGGAGTACAAGACCCGCTGTCGCTAACGCTTCCGTGATGCACTGCAGTGCCATACTGTAACCTCTTCGCTGGGTGTTCTCCGGGCTGAACCCCGCTACCCTGCAAGCTTTTGTAAAACGAAATCCTTCCTGCTTCAGATCTTCATAGCCGGCGACTGCGTCTTCATGATTACATAATTTCGTCCACACTTCGCGGATCGCATTTCCCAGTGGGGTAATGATGGAATATCCCGTTACTACAATTCTTTCCATAACGGTCAGGCTGTGTGCTTATGAGCAAGTAAATAATCGGCAATCAGGTTGACTGAATACAGATTCCGGTAATCATCATCTCCAATCGGAACCTGGAATCGTTCTTCAACCCGTGCTACGAGTTCCACCATATCAAGGGAACCAAGACCCACATCATCGAGCAGGTGATCGGACGGGGAAACATCGCCCGTTCCGGGCTTCACCTGCTTCAGGGTGGTGGTAATTATATTGATGATCTCATTCTTTTCCATGTCACGCATATAATTTGATTTTCTCTGCTTGCTGTAAAAAGTTTTCGTCGGCCAGCAGCGGAACGGTGGGGTCACCGAAGAAACGGTAATGGGCAACCGATCTTTGGGTTGGGCAGGATAGCCGGACCAGTTCACCGGCTGTCATAGCGCCTGACCTGATGGCCTGTATGAAATTAATGGCCCACCGGGTATTTTCAGTAAAAAGAGTCGGCTTCACCGCACCGACCGCGAACGGCGTAATGCCATTCATGATCAGCGACTCGCAAAAAGAATGTTTCACCCGCTTCCTCGCTGCCGTCCAGCAGCAAAGGGAAATGATGGCTGCAGAAGGCTTGTTCCTGAAGGCTGTGATATGATGCGAGCGTATTCCAAAATAACCAGACCATCCTGATGGCCGGCCATGCCCGAGATACAGGCAAACGGATGGACCCTGGTTAATGCCATAGAGCATATCTCCCGCGAATACAAGATCGGAAGACCAGCGGAAGACGGGATGGACTTCCTGCTTCAGTTCGTGATAAATGCGGTCAGTCACCTGCAGGTAACGCGGCATGCGTTGCGCCAGTAAGGTTACCGGTTGATCCACCGTCTTTCGCCGGTGAACTTCTACCGCCGTGTCTGTAAAATTCTGAAGTGATTTTATGTCAGAAACAGGTACGAGTCCTACAACAACTTTTCTCGAACCAACCTGAAGAAAAGGTGCCTGCACCATTGCGGCGGGAGATTTTCTTACAGGGTAAAGCATCATGACAGCATCCGATGCTGTCGCAATATCCTGCAGGGCGCGCGAAGTGGGTGTTTCATGTTGTTCAGTGAATTCAACATGCACTCTGAACCCCTTATCAAGCCAGGTGCTGATAAGGGGTTGCAGGTGTTTTTTGTATTTTATGTTTGAAACCAGTGCTACATTCATAATTAAGCAGCGATTCTTTCAGGCATTCCTGCTTTCAGGGCAGTGATATATTTATCCCAGGCTGATGTATTAAGCGCCGGTGTGCTCTGGAATTTGCGAACATAGTAATGCATTGCAATCTGACCCTGTTGTTCCGGGTTGAAGGAAGCAAGATTTCCATTTGCGGCATTCAGCGCTGTTTGTCCACCTTCGCCGTTGGCACTATTGGTGTATCCATAATTGTACCCTGCGTCAAACTGGCCAACTACTGCATGCGCGAGATAGATAGGACCAACATGCTGATTCTGCCATACATGGGTGAGCTCGTGAATCAGTGTTTCCAAACCAAATGGATTGTCAACGTCAAAGTTGATGAGATTACCGGTTACGAAAGCCCTTGAATCTCTTTCATCGGTGAGATGTGAGAAATTTCCGGAGAACAGCTGATTGAAGAAATCCTGGATACCGAAAATGATATCATTTTGGGCATTATCCTGGGAAATAGACACTTTGCTGAGGTCGATGGAATCGCCAAAGACTTTCTTTGCTTCGTTCTTTTCGGCAGTGGTGAGTGAACGATAACCTCCGAGTAATTCGAACAGCAAAATGATAACGGTGTCGATAGCACCTCCCGCGATTTCGAGCACGCCAAGTAAAATATCGAAAGCGGCTTTTCCAATCTTGATCATCGTTTTGATCGTCTCAGCAAGGAATTCTTCAGCAGTATCCACAATCACGACCTGCAGAATCTGTTTCAGTGTTTTGCCAACAGTATCAAATGCTTTAAGCAGGTTTTCATAAGCTTTGCCCGGATGCAATACGGTATCGGCGATAAGTTGGCCGATCGTAATTCCTGCTTCCAGCGCGCCTTTCACTACTTCCGCGATGACGACAACGGAACGCTTTACCATCCACGCGACAAGCTCTGCCAGCGCGAAACCCGCTTCCAGTATTCCTTTCACTGTTTTTACCAATCCCGGCAGGAAATCCTTTTCGAGGTAGTTCAGGATATAGTCCACAGACTTACCGAGCTTAACGATGGCTGCACCCACTTTTTCAAGTGCCCACGTTCCTGCGGCTTCTGCCCATTCGATAACGGTTTTGATGGCTTCACCCGTTTTTTCAATGATTTTTACGATCTCGTTAAACACATTTGATGCCTGCTGGGCTGCCCAATCGAGAATCTGTGTAACTGACTTCTTTACAAAACGAATAGCCACGATGGCTTCCCTCCACAATTTAGAAGCAAAGGCTTCTCCTTTTTGCAGCAGCCAGTTTAACACGTCGCCTACAGGACCGAGTGCCTGTAATATCCCGGTGACGATTTTGCGGAATACAAAATAAGTTGCATTCGCCACGGCGTTAAGTATGTCAACGACTTTAGCACCTACTTCAAGTGCTGCATCAATTAAACGTGCAGCAGTTTTGTATGTAAACTCAGCCATTGCTTTGGTGAACTCCACGATGGTCTTTCCCAGTTCGAATGCGGCTTTGATCACCTGTTTCAAAAGATCCAGGGCAACGCCCGCGATTTCTTTCAGCACATTAACCAGCTTTTTCCCTAACTCAAAAGCCGTTTGCAGAATCGTTTTGATGCCATTGATGGCAATATTCGCCATGGTAGAAAGCAACTGAACGAGTGACTTACCCGCTTCAATGAGGGCTTTCACGACTTTCTTCGCGGCATCCGCCACTGCATTGGCAACATAAACCATGAAGTCGGAAAGGGCTGTACCAATGCGCAACGCAGCTTTCACCACTTCACGGAGTAAATTACCTGCTGCGTTTTTTACTTCATTCAGCAGGTTGGTCAGCGTGGTACCGAGTTCATTGATCGCGCGGACGAGCTGATCAAATAGTGCTGCCGGTCGCGTAATCGCCGTAATCAGAATTTCCGTGATGGTTTTGCCCAATTCAAATAATGCCTTTACTGTATTCTTGATCAACGTAAACCCAAACTGGAACGCCTGTTCAAGTATGTTTCCAATGGTTTTCCCGATTTCCATAAGTGCCTGCACGGCCTTTTTGATGATCGCTAAAGTTTGGGTAGCCATCCATTTCAATAATTCCTTGAAGATCTGTCCCAGGTTATCAATGGCGCGTAGCACGGTTTTCAGCGCTTCCAGCGTCATCGTAATGGCATGTTCCAGAATTTCAAAAAATGTACGGCCAATAGCGATGAGGCCATCGATCATCTTACGAACCATATCATAACCGAGCTGTACCGCAGCGTCGATGATTTGAAATACCTTTTGTCCTGCAACCATCAATGCAGTAACCAGGTTTGCAATCGCGTCACGCGCCCAGTTCGCCGCATCCACTAATGCCTGCGCCAGCGTTTTCACGGCATTTTTCACTGCATTCACTACGCTGTTGACAGCTTCGACTATGCTGTCGGCGACATCTTCAAAAAATTCAACCACCGCGTCATCTGTTGGCTGATCGCCTGTATTCACCTTCTTTTTCTTTTTCGACATTTTCCTGATCTGGGCACCTGCATCCGCCAGCCAGGTCAGCACATCTTTCATCGCCGCTTTATCTTTTTTACCCTCGTCATTCAACACAAAGTCAGCCATCAATATCCGGCCATGCATCAGGGGCAACTGGCTCACCGCATGTACGATACCTCTTCCCTGCCCGGCATTCCGATAGCCACGAATGGCGGCTTTCCTCTCCGATTTATCAAGCCCAACGACCTGCTGGAAAAATTCGCGGTGCTGATCCGATTTTTTCAACGTTTTCGCATAAGCTTCTGCAAGCTTTTCACCTTTTTTCAGGTCAGTTTTGCATACAGCGTCGAAGGCAGGAGCCAGCTCAGTATTCTTGAATTTCATCTTAACCAGCCCCTTCGAAACCAGCGTAGCACTCCTGAAGGAAGATAGTGGAAGCTTCCTGAGTATTGTGTTATTGTGGAGTTTACCGGCGTTCTCCAGCGTGTTCATTTCGGAGCTTACATGTGTGACGGGATTCACTTTGTAAGCGCTTATTGAAGACGGTGCCTTCGAATTTTTGCTCCTTCGGCCCGCCGCAGCAGCGGATTTTACACTACTCTTTTTTGAAGAAGCTTTCGCGGTCACATTGGGCGCTCTTTTTAACGCCGCTGACTTTGGAGACGCATTAGAAGTTTTGGCTTTTGATTTGGCAGGAGACTTTTTACTTCCCGCAGTGTTGGAGGAAGTGGCATTTTTTCGGGCCATCGTTACTATTTTAAGGGGTTATTAAACTAACGAAGACATTCATAAGGAGGAATACGGCGACAGAAATCATCAACCTAAATGCAGAAAAAATTTGCGACTAAGGAGAGCGAAGAGATATGCACGTTTCGTTTTAAACACGACCACGATGTCTGGGTTTAAAAACGCTGAAACTGAAACACTACGCTGTTTTCAGGAAGGGCTAAAAGTAAAAAAATAATGATTACTAAAAAATAACATTTTCGTGTAATAAGACGATGGAATATAATGACTAAGAATCAATACGAAGTTTGAAGGTGTCCTTTGCGTTTCCTTGCGTCCTTTGCGGTTAAATTGAGCTAACCGCAAAGAACGCTAAGCATCGCAACGATAACCTCACCTGAATTCAAATGATCCTACTACGCTAGCGGATGTGCGACAAGCAGTTATCAGCAAGCTTGAACTATTCATGTTCATTGATTGCCTTATTTAGTTCAACCTCAAGGCTGAGTATCCAGGACGGAAGTTTTTCTCCTTCAAGCCTGGACTTTTTTTCATCATCATGAAACATACGGAATTCCCACCTTGTACCTTCTTCGTCTTTGACGTCAACATGGTATCCGTTTTCACTACCGAATTCAATAGGCTGAAAATTGAACTGTCTGCCGTTAATCACTTTATTGAATAAATTGTTCATGATTGAAAAATTGATATAATCCGATTAAAATAAAGTTACTACTAACTGTAATTGCCTTCTTAAAAACTTCTATAAGGCAAATCGCACTGCCCTGAGGGGCAAGGTTGTTTCTTCACTGCCCGATTGCTGAAAAACAAGATAAACATCATGGAACCCCGACGCGGAATCCAGGCTAACTATATTTTCTGCGGACGTACCTACCAGCCGGCCATCTGGCGAATCCAGGTGAACCTGCACCTGGTAATGCCGATCCTTCAACCCTGCGTTTTGCCCGGTGATACATTCCAGCTGCCTGATCCCTGTAAGATCAATATTCTTCATCGCCACCCACTGACCTCTTCCTTTAATAACCGCGGAACCTTTATTGTTGCGGAATTCCATTCCGTCTGAAACTTCCATTTCCGCAACCGGTACCAGCGGGTTTTTTAATACCACAATATCCTCTGAAGATTGCGGGGCAGCAGTCTTCGACCCCCTGTCCGTATATGCGGCGCGGAATATGAAGCTACCCCTGCCTTTATCATCAGCTGGAAGCTGTATTGCATATGAGCCTTTTACCGGTTTTGATTTCACAGGCTGCGCTTTTTCGCCAAGACTCATAATGTACCTTACAATAGCCTTTGCGTCATTTTCAGAAAGCGCCGGATGCGCGGGCATCATGGCGTCACCCCAAACACCTGAGCCCCCCTTTATAATTTTAAAAGCAAGCGGTTCCACAGCGGTAGCCTTCCCTTTATAACGTGTAGCAACAGCCGTAAAATTGGGGCCGAGCGATTTTGTCCTGATCGCATGGCACGCTTTGCAATCGCTTTTGTTGATCAGGTTAATGGCCCTCGCATGCTGAACAGAGGCGTCTACACTGCGCTGGGCCTGCGCGATCTCGGTAAGGTCAAAACCTTCACTGAGATAATCGATGCTTACTGCAACCTGTGACGCAGGAATCTTTTTGTTATCCAGGCTTCCGTCTTCCCGGTCAGTTACGCTAACCGCATAACTGATTGTTTTTTGCGGGAAATAAAAACTTTTGTTACCCGACAGGAAGTTTATTTTAACCCGTGGTGGCTCGTTACCCGCAAAAAGCGTAACCGTTTTGCTGTTTTTGGCTCCCGCTTTGTCTGTGACGGTTAATGTCGCCTTGTATTCGCCTGCAGCAGTCAGCGTGACTGAAGGATTTGCCGCTGTCGAAGATTTGACCACCGCGCCGTTTCTTGTAATTCTCCACTGGTATTTCAAACTATCATGGTCATAGTCCATAGTACCTTGCGACGACAAACCTACTTTAAAAGGAAGCGCACCGGCTGTGCGATCAGCCGCGGCCTGCACGATGGGTTTACGATTACCTCCGTTGTATTCAATTCGAATCAGTTCCGCTTCAGGATTATCTTTAAAATATCCATTGCCGTATTCCAGTACGTAGAGGCTGCCATCGGGACCGAACTTCATATCAATGGCACCTTTTAATTGCAGTGCAGGCAGAAACCTTTCCATAGAACGGTAATAGCCGTTTTCATCTAAAGTGATCGCCATAATCCACCCGCGCACCCAGTCGGTAACAAACCATTTCCCTTCATAATAAGCCGGGTAAGGGCGGGCCGGATTTTTAAAATCTGACCGGTGATAGATGGGTCCGCCTGTCGCACTTCTTCCCCCACTCTCAAGTAATGGAAATTCTTCAGAAGCCGCATACGGATACCAGATCATTGCCGGTGTAGCGGGAGGAAGCGATGTTTTGCCAGTATTATTGGGAGAGTTATTTACAGGGTGCGCCGGATCAAATTTTTCTCCCGATTTCTGAGTAGCGAAATCATAGTCCCAGTAAGCTTTGTTGTCGGCGACGAAATAAGGCCATCCATAATTTCCTGACTGCTTTGCTATATTGAATTCATCATATGCTTTTGGTCCTCTGCCTTCTTTATCAACTGAACCATCAGGTCCTACTTCTCCCCAGTACAGCCAGCCTGTTTTACTGTCGATTGTCAGTCGCCACGGATTGCGGTTACCCATGGTATAAATCTCCGGCTTCGTTTGTGCCTGGCCGCGAGGAAACAGGTTTCCTTCGGGAATGGTGTAGCTGCCATCGGGTTCAGGATGAATGCGAAGAATTTTTCCCCGCAGGTCATTGGTATTACCAGAAGATTTCTGCGCATCACGTGGAGATTCCCCCGGACGCTCGTCGAGCGGTGTAAAACCGTCTGATGATCTTGAAAATGTATTATCACCAGTGGTTAGAAACAAGTTGCCTTGTTTATCGAACAACATACCGCCGCCGACATGGCAACATTCTTCGCGCTGTACCGGTACTTCGAGGATGATTTTTTTTGAAGCAGTATTTAGCTTATTTCCCTGCCACTCATAGCGAACAAGTATATTTTTCGGATCGCCGTCTTTTGGAGAATAATAAAGATATATCCAGTGGTTTTTCTCATAAGCCGGATCAAGGATGACTCCCTGTAATCCGTCTTCCCCTTCTGTGATCTCACCGGTTTTGCTGACATATTTTGTACTTACCGGTATTTCTGCGATTACGGTAACCTTTTTCGTTTTCGGATCATACAGCTTGAGCTTCCCTTTGCGTTCGGCGAAGATGACCCGGCCATCGGTGAGCACGTCGAACTGCATGGGTTCTTCGAGTCGCTGGGCAAGTATGACTTTGGTAAAACGGTTTTCTTCCGGTCTGGAGTTTTCCTGAGCGGAGACAGATGCGTTAAAAAAGTAAGTAAGCAGGAAAAGGCAGTATCCGAATTTATTCATTATTGCTTCAATTGATCAGGCCGGAAAATAATGAATTTTATGGATAGGTGTAGTTAGTTGACGGATGACAGTCGGGAGTCGGGAGTCGGTGCTTAAAGTTCACCTGCCCCTCCCAGGAGGGGAATACATATAGAAACCTCAAACTTACTTCGCGCCACGGACTTTCATCGGTAATATGTAGATGGATTCGGATGCGGTGATGAACAACTGATCTTTTTTCTTTCCGCCGAAAATCACGTTGGCGGTCCAGCCGGCGGGGACTTTAATCTGGTGAATTTTCTTTCCTTCTTTATTAAAAATGGTGACGCCGTTGCCTGCGGCATACAGGTTGCCCTGGTTGTCGAGTGTCATGCCATCTGTGGTGTTCGTCGCAAATACCATCCGGTCGCTCAAGCTGCCGTCGGCATTAATGGAGTACCGCATGATTTTGCCGGCACCAATATCTGCAACATACAAAACCTTTCCATCCGGCGTACCCACGATACCGTTAGGCTTTTTCAGTTGGTCGTCTACAACCACCGGTTGCGATTTTCCTGCGGGCAGGTAATATAATTTCTCTCCGCCGATAGCGGGGTCGGCAGACTTTCTATCCCAATACGGGCGCTGGTAATAAGGGTCAGTAAAATATATTCCACCGCGGGGCTGCACCCACAGGTCGTTCGGGCCGTTGAGTTTATGCCCGTTCAAATCGCTCATTAATACCGTGATCTTCTTCTTAGGACTGATACTCCAGATCTCATTCTTCGCATCCGCACAGGTTACCAGGTTACCTTTCTTATCGAAATACATTCCATTTGACCTGCCGGCACTATCGAGGAAAACGGACAATTTGCCGTCGGTGCTGTATTTCCATATCTTGTTATTGGGCTGGTCACTAAAAAATATATTTCCTTTTTTATCCACTGCAGGACCTTCGGTAAATGCAAACTGGTTCGAGATCCGTTTCAATTGCGCATTATCCGCGATAAGCGAAGCAGAGTCCTGGGCAGTAGCAAGAGAGCTAGAGGCTGCATACATGAACACAGCCAAACTGATTACGCGCATCATGCGGGTCATATTTATATTGGTCGGTTTAAATTAAACCATATTAGGAAAAGGATGTTTCCATGGCTGCCTGTACGAACGTTGCAAAAGCGCGGTGGCTTCCTTGTCACCCACCACCACTCGTTTCTGCGGATCGTAAACTAGTGGCCTTCCGGTCTGCATGGAAAGATTTGCGAGAATGCAACTGGCTGTAGAGATATGTCCTTCCTGGATATCCGCAACCGGCTTTACACCGCGATCAATCGCGTCGAGGAAGTCGAGCATATGAAGTCGTGTGGCGGGAGCGGCGTTCAGTTCTATGCGCGGCTCTTTCAGGTCTTCCGGGTATTTTTCTCTTTCATACACCACATCCTTGTGAATTTTCTCGCCTTTACCCTGTGGAATAAAATCATAAGCCATGGTACTCGCCTTCAACGTGCCTTTCTCGCCATACAAAATAAATGACCATGGGTAGTCAGGATCTGCAGGTGTTCCCCAGGTGCGATGCTGCCATACACAATTGAGGTCTTTGTATTCAAACAAAGCCGTCTGCGTATCAGAAATGTTTGACTTTCCGTCTTTCTGTACATAGATACCGCCGTGTGAAGTAATCCGCTCAGGCCAACCCAGCTTCAGCATCCATCGCACCGTGTCGAACATGTGTATGCACATATCACCTATGATGCCGTTGCCATACTCCATAAATGTCCGCCACCAGCGAATATGAGGAAGCCCGTCATAAGGGCGTAGCGGTGCAGGGCCTGTCCACATCTCGTAATCAAAAAAGTCGGGCACAGGCTCTACCGGTGGGTTGCCATTATTGCGCATATGGAAATAGCAGCACATGTCTACATGTGAAACCTTTCCTAACAGTCCCGCGTCAACGATATTTTTCTTTGCGTCGATCAGGTGCGGCGTGCTTTTCCGCTGGGTGCCTACCTGCACCACCCGGTTATATTTTCTTGCAGCGGCTACCATCGCTTCACCTTCCAGTACATCCACGCTGATTGGTTTCTGAACATATACGTGCGCGCCCGACTTCACCGCATCAATGGTCTGCAGGGCATGCCAGTGATCCGGCGTTCCTATCAGCACGATGTCGAGCTTGTTTTCTGCTAGCATTTTCCTGTAATCACCATATAATGCCGGCACTTTGCCTGACTTCTGACGCTGACTCACCATAGTTCCGGCTTCCTTCAGGATGTTCTTATCCACATCACACAAGGCCACTACATTAACCGGAGCGACCTGGATCAACCTGAAAAGGTCACTTTTTCCATACCAGCCGGTTCCGATAAGTCCGACATTCAGTGTCTTCAATGGGTGGATAAGATCCATTCCCCTGGCACCAAATGCAGAGAGGGCAAGTGTTGCCGTTGCGCCCTTCAGGAAATGGCGCCTGTTGATGTTAAAATTGTCCATATGTCAAGATGGTTGAAACGTTATTACTATTCATCGTCTGCTGACAACGATATTAAAGAAAAAAAGCAAGATCATAAACTTAGGTAAAGTCTCTGAAAATCAGTGGAATCATCTAAGCCGGCACCGTGTTGCAATTATTAATTATTAACTACTAATTATTTAGACGGCACGAGCCTGATCAGCAGACCAGGGCCTTCGGTGATGGCGTAAAGATAACCATCCGGACCTTCTGCAACGTCCCTGAACCTGGCCATATCCTGGAATAGCTTTTGTTCAGACACATAATTTATGCCTGATAATTGCACTCTTGCGATATGGCGCAACGCAAGCGCACCCACCATGAGGTTTCCTTTCCATTCAGGATAACGATCGCTGGTAACAATCGTCATGCCGCAAGGTCCGATAGAAGGAACCCAGTAGCGCTTCGGGTTCTCCACTCCTTCCATCTCTTTAAATTCAGTAAGTATCGTTCCATCGTAATTGATACCGTATGAAGTTTTTGGCCATCCGTAATTCTTGCCTTTCTCAATAAGGTTTAATTCATCACCTCCTTTTGGACCATGCTCTATTTCCCAGATGCGATCGTGTTCGGCGTCGTAAACCATTCCCTGCGGGTTCCTGTGCCCGTAAGTCCATATAGAACCCTTCGCATTTTTTACGGATACGAAAGGATTGTCCTTGGGGATGCGCCCGTCATCATACAGGCGGTGAACTTTACCATGATCATTATCGAGCTGCTGAACCTTTGGCTGTGTACCTCTTTCTCCGACGCTGACATAAAGAAAATTCTTTTTGTCAAACACGATCCTGCTTCCGAAATGAAAGTTGGCATTGAGGTAAGGCTTGGCTTCAAAAATTTCCTTCTTCTCAACGAGTTGGTCGCCCTGCAGCTTAAAGCGCATGACCGCAGTAGTTGCACCACCTTCCACAGGCTTGGAATAAGAAATATAGATCCATTTATTGCGGTTATAATCCGGATGAAGTTTGATATCAAGTAACCCGCCCTGTCCTTCTGCAAACACTTTCGGCACACCTGAAAGTTTAGTACCGGTAAACTTGTTATCCTTAAAAACAAGGATTTCGCCTGACCTTTCTGTTACGAGCAGTCTTCCGTCGGGCAGCCAGGCCATGCCCCATGGGTTGCTGAAATCGGTATATAATTTTTCGGCCGTAACTTTTAGTGAATCGGCGTGGGGTTGCGCGGACGAAGGACGGGCATGCGGCAAGGTGGAATAGCCCGTGAATATGACAAATGAAGTAACCAGTAATGTCAGTGCCAGGAAATTTTTGTTCATTATAACTGTTTTATAAATTGTTTCGTGTTTCGGTCAATGAGTTGAAATAAATACAATCCGTGAAGCAACAGGATAGGCTGCAAAGACGCATCGTCTCTGCTCAGCGTTGCGTGACGCCGGAAATTACTTCCGGAATGGGAAGCCGGCCAATATATCTCATGGCCCCTTCCACAAAATAGTAATCCGCATAGCTTAGCGGCACATCAACCTCAGTTTTATTTGGCATGTGCCCCACACTATGCTGCAGGATAAACCCACCGGCTTCATTACCACTCGTTTTATATGGCGGTTTTGAAAGGCTGGAAAGAATCGCCGTTGCGATGTGCAGGTACGCTTTCTTTTTCGCAGTAGGCGCGTAACCTGCGAGTTCAAGCAATGCAGAACCCATAATAGCGCCGGCTGAAGCATCCCTCAACGCGTTTGGAATTCCCGGTGCGTTAAAGTCCCAGTAAGGAATTTTATCAGCGGGAAGATTTGGATGATTGATCATGAAATCAGCAATGCGCAATGCCTGGTCGAGGTAAGCCCGAATTCCGGTTTCCCTGTACATCATGGTAAACCCATACAGGCCCCAGGCCTGTCCCCGGGCCCATGCTGATTCATCTGCTGCTCCCTGGTGTGTTCTTTTCTGTTGCACCGCGCCGGTAACCGGGTTATAATCTACAACATGAACCGAACTATTATCGGGTCTGAAATGATTTTTCATCGTCGTATTTGCATGGGTGATAGCGATATGGTAAAAGGAAGAATCACCCGTTTGCCTGAACGCATACATCAGCAGCTCGAGGTTCATCATATTATCAATGATGACCAGGAAATGCGAGGAATCGGAATTCCATGAACGTATGCAACCGACTACTGGGTTGAAACGTGTGCTTAAAGATTTCGCGCTGTTGATGAGCTCCGGATCTTTCACGTGGTTACCCATTGCTTTATTGTAGTTTCCAAAACTGCAATACATCATGAATCCAAGGTCGTGTGTGTTTTTATTAAACTGTTCTTTCTCCAGTAACAAAAGCCGTTTGCCTGCTTCATTCAACAATTGTGTGTCTTTAGAAAATCGGTAAAGATTAAGTAAGGTGCCGGGATAAAAGCCACTTACCCAACCGCTGGTACCGGTGCTGAGCAACTGGCCTTTTTCAAATGTTCTCGGCATTTTGTCGGATGGAGCGATACTACTGAGGTGTTTGTACTGGTCTACGGATTGCGTTAACACTTCGCTAAGCGTGGCTTGTACATCCTTATCAGCCATGCTGATTGACTTCTTGCCCGCCGTGCATGAAGCCATGAGGAGGAAAATGCTGGCAACCGACAGCCAGCGCATCTTCAAACATTTCATTTTTACTTTTTATAAAAGTTTGAATTTACGACTATCACGGTTGATAGCATCGACAATTTACGGTCCTGGTTTGAGGTTTGAAGTTTGAGGTTGACCAGATTCATTTACATATAACAACCTTAAACCTAACCTTAAACCTTAAACTTTAAACTTTAAACCTTAAACGTGTATTTACTGACCGGCCTTAGTACGTATAAGCAGTTGCTGAAACCTGTTCAATTCACCGAGTTCCGCCGGAGATAGCGGTTCATCGTTTTCGTACTTTGACCGGAAGAACAGCACTCTTTTATGCTGCGGATATTTTTCAAGAATGGCGTCGATCTGTCTGCCCGTAGTTTCGTCTTTTTGGGGCATAGCGGCCGCGGCCGGAAGGTCAGATTTATACCGGGTTGGCATCTTCATGATGATCGCTTCCAGCGTGCCGAGTTTGGCGGGTGAAATATCTTTTATTTTAGCAGCTTTCCCATACAGGCCCTGCAGTTGCTTTTTACTCAGGCTGCCTCGTTCCTGGTACTGTTTGTACAAGCTGATGATGAATGTAGATAATGGGTAAGCAAGAATACAATCCTCCAGCACTTCATTAATAATGTCAAACTTTTTCATTCTTCTCTTCTTTTCTTTGCGTTCCTCCTTTGCGTTCTTAGTGCCCTGTGCGGTTAAAGCGTATTAACCGCACAGGGCGCTAAGCACGCTAAGGAACGCAAGGAATTTATACCTGTAAATTCAGTCGTTGTGCATTTTTTTGCGCTTTCAACGCAAGTTCTGTTGCCAGGAAACAATGTTCCTGCGTCATAGCTGTTTCTGTACGATTCAGCACATCGTCGACCAGGTTCTGACCATAGGGCAGCGGCTGATTATTACAGTTCATATACACCGTGTCTTTGTTATTTACAAGAAACAGGTGATTGCCTCCGTCGCGACCTGCAATGTCAATATTCTTTCTGATTTCAATATATCCCTCGGTGCCGAGGATTGTCAGGCGCCCATCTCCCCATGATTTCAATCCATCAGGCGTGAACCAGTCGACCCGGATGTAACCGCTTCCTCCATTGCCTCTCAACATCACATCGCCGAAATCTTCAAACTTCGGAAATTGCGGATGATTCACATTGCCAACCTGTGACGCTACAACATCCGCCTTTGTACTTCCGGTAAAGAAAAGATACTGATCGAACTGGTGTGAGCCGATATCGGTAATGATTCCGCCGAAACGTTTCCGGTCGAAAAACCATTCCGGCCTGGTGCTGGTATTCATCTTGTGAGGACCTAACCCGATGGTTTGAATGACCTTACCTATTGCACCTTGCTTTAACAGCTCACCTGCTTTCACTGTTGCCCGGTTTTCAAATCTTTCACTGTACATGATAGAATAGATACGCTTCGTTTCTTTCTGCACTTTTCTTACTTCCGCGAGTTGCTCCAGCGTAGTGATGCCTGGTTTATCAACCATATAATCCTTACCATGCTTCATTACACGGATACCAAGCGGTGCGCGTTCATCTGGTATTCCTGCGCTCAAAACCAGCTGAATGGATTTGTCTTCCAGGATCTCGTTTTCGCTTTTTGCAAGTTTGGCGTCGGGATATCGTTTGGCGAATGCAGCAGCAAGGTCAGGCTCTTTGGCATAAAATGAAACAAGCTGGCCGCCGCCCCTTGTGGTAGAATCTACCTGGGAATTGATATGACCGTGGTTAATTCCAATAACAGAGAACCTTATTCTTGGGGGGCCGTTTAGTTCCGGCGGCGCGCTATCAGGTTTAGGTAATTTGATTTCTGCAAAACTTGAATCAGGTAAGCCGGAAAAAACAACGATACCTGCAGCGGTTGCCGCTGCATCTTTCAGAAATTTCCGGCGGTCGGAATGGGATTGTTTCATGAATTAGTTTTTAACGATGTGAATTTATGATAAAGTCCCGAGTCGGGGACAAGCCAGGAGGCAGGAGGCAGAAGGCAGAAGGCAGAAGGCAGAAGGCAGAAGGCAGAAGGCAGAAGGCAGGAGGCAGAAGGAAGAAGGCACTTTTACATCAATGCTCAATAGCGTAGGGTTGAAACCCTACGCTATTGAGTGTTACACTTTTGACTCCTGACTCCTGACTCCCGACTCCTGACTCCTGACTCCCGACTCCCGACTTCCGACTCGCGGCTATTCCCCGTCATTGCTTGCGCCCGCAACAGGATTGAAAATATCCCATTCTTTTCTAACAGGTGTTGTGTGTTCTTTTTGAACGATCTGGTCGAACTGCTTTATTAATTCGGGGTGTTGGTCGGCAAGGTTTACAGATTCTTTCACATCTGCCCCGAGGTCATATAACTGCCAGGGCGCTTTCGGGTTTCTTGAAACGCCCGTTTTAACTGCCTTCCACCTTCCCATTCTTATGGCTAGTTGACCACCTTTGTCGGGAATTTCCCAGTACAGGTATTCGTGCGGCTTCTGTTTTTTTCCAAGCAATGTGGGTAAGAGGGAAACGCCATCATTTTGTGGCGCCTTTACATTCAGCAATTCAGCGAATGTGGCCATCATGTCGTAGGTAGCAGAGATATGATCGCTTACTTTTCCTTTTGCAATCTTTGCCGGCCACTTTACGATAAACGGTACGCGGATACCACCTTCGTACACATCCAGCTTCATTCCTCTGAGTGATGCCGTGCTGTTGAAATAGTTATTATTTCTTCCAATTGCGTTTGCAGGACCGTTATCGCTGCAGAAAATGATCATGGTGTTCTTATCGAGGCCGAGCTTTTCCAGCTGCTGCTGCACGATGCCTACCTGTGTGTCGAGGTAAGTGATCATGGCAGCGTACGTGGAAAACGGATAAAACGTAGGTACGTAGTTACCAACGAGCAGGTGCGGTTTCTCGTCGAGCGTACGGATATAATTGCTGATCTCCTGCTTTGGTGCCTGAAGGGAAGCATGCGGAAGCGTATAGGCGAGATAAAGGAAAAATGGCTTGTTCTTATTGTTATCAATAAAATGCAATGCTTCTGAGGTCATGCGGTCAATGCCATATTCGTTGCCCGTATATTTCTCAACGTCCTCCGGTTTCAGGTCGCGGCTTTGCAGTTTGGGATGAACATTGATCTGCGGATTATCCAGTGTATCCCATTTTCCATTTTTATATAAATGGGTGGTATAATAGTTATGCGCATGTCTCTGGTCGTAGTAACCGTAAAACATATCGAACCCATGCTTTTGCGGGTCGCCGCTGTTGTCGTGATTTCCGAGTCCCCATTTACCAATCGCTGCAGTAGCATAGCCTGCCTGTTTGAATAGTGTTGCCAGAGTAGGTGTATTTTCCGGCAGAGGAAGCGAGCCCGGCTCATTTTTATTTTCTTCGTAAGGGGTCAACCCGATGTTTCCCCTGATATATGCCTTGCCGGCATTTCTGCCGGTCAGGAGGTTGCACCGCGATGGCGCACACACTGGTGTGCCAACATAATGTTGTGTGAATTTCATGCCTTCCGCTGCCATGCGGTCGAGGTGAGGGGTTTTTATTTTCTGCTGGCCATAGGGTCCGATTTCTCCATAGCCGAGGTCATCGGCAAAAATGTAAATCACGTTCGGCTTTGTATTGGCAGCGCGGTTTTGCTGCGCCAAAGAAGTTTGGGCAGAAAATGCATATGCAATTGAGATGAGCAGTAGTAAAGATTTCATAGTTGAAGATTCTCGTTTGAGGATTGATGGTTGATGGTTGCCAATGTTTTCTGTAAGGCGATTTGAGATATCAAATACTGTGAGTTTCCCACCATGCGGAAGTTGCGGGAGTATGTGGTGTGGGTTCCTGCGTGGAACCGACCCCGTCAGATTTCGCCGCTGCGCGGGCTCAATCTGATATCCCTCCTTTTATAAGGAGGGGAGATTACATCGACTACTGACTACCGACTGCAAACTGCTCACTAATCTCTTTTGTCGTACCATATCGAAGCGACCTGAAAATGCCTTTCACATGATGAACGCCTACCCCTGCTTCCGGCATTTTGAACACATAGTAGCTGTCCATGAATGACCCTCTTCTATCTTTTATTTCTACGTATTCAGGCTTGACGACTTTGTTGTCAACAATAAGCTGTTCGAGCACCACTGCAGGGCTTTCCAGGAATTGTCTGGATCCGTTCCATGCACAGCGTACGCGGATATTTACTCCCTGCTGCGGACAGGCCGTTTCAAAGGTATCCTTCGGTGTTACTAAAGTAATCACTCCATATGCATCATTAAATGTTTTGGTGTTGTCGTTCCACCAGGCCCATTGTTTCTCTTTTGATTTCACATATTCCTGCACGCCGTTTGCACCGCCAAGCATCCGCGTTTTATACTTGCTCAGGCTGTCGTGTCTGACTGCAACCACCCAGTTATTTTTTAGCGCCTTCATCAGCTCGCTGTAAGTTGGCGCATTACCAAGAAACAACGTTCTGTGTGAAGTAAGCTCTTTAGACCACCACCAGGATTCATTTCCATGCGCATCCTGCAAACTCACGAACGGCAGCTGGTAGCGGTATTGATATAAGAAAGGAAGCCAGAATAAAAAGTTCTGACCAAAATGAATAGTGCTGATCCCCGCATAGCCGCCCTTCTTCACCGATTCATCGAGAATCACCCGTGCGAGCGGTTCGTTATTGGTCACCTGAAGGATCAGTGCGCCGTTCTCTTTTTTTAACGGTTCAATAAACGTTGTTCTCACATGCTTCCACGAAGATCCATCGAGCGCTTTGGTTCTGTTTTGTATATCGGGTGCTATATAATCGAGAATGTGTGAAAACTCTCCAAGACCCTCTACTTTAGCTGTGCTTCCATAAGATTCATCTGAATAGAAAAAAGTAACCGGTACCTTTTTATCCGCCGCTATTTTTTGTGCGGTTGCCATCCATTCTTTCGTTGCCTTCCAGTCGTTATGACCGTTCTTAATTCCCCAAAGATGAATGCCAAGACGTTGGGCCAGCATCACCGCTTCAGCCGGACTGCCACTTCCATGCGCTTCAAACTGCACAGTATAAACTTTCAACCCCGAGAATTCTGGAACGGTTTTATCCAGTTTGTTCACGTAACGGGAAGTATCCAGCGCATTCAGCGCATTTAATTCTTTTAATGCATCAACGGCATAGTAAGTAGCCTCTGGTGTAGATGGCAGTCCCAGCCGGTTTCCAAATCCTCCATCTTCATTTCTCAACGAAAGGAGATAGCGGATACATGCTTTTACATCCGACGGCGTTGCTGATAGCAGGCACAGGCTTTTAACTGCAGCCCAGGTATAAGCTACTTCACCGTTATCTTCAGTAAATGGTAACGGCTGATAAGTAAATGCACCGGATGGACGCTGGCAGTTTTTTATCCAATCAGCTGTTTTTTCTTTATCAGCAGTATCATGCAATACCCGGGATGCATAAATTCCCCAATAAGTATTTAATATATTTCCATCACCACCGTCTGATCGTTTTGTATTGTTATAACTTCCGTTTGCTCTTTTTCGCGACTGTATATAAGTTTTGAAGTGATCACTCACATCTGTAAGCGGCAGATTCAGTAAAGAACGGCATACCGGCGTCATGAGCTCCTGAATAAAAACCGGGTATCCATGCTCTTCGAAATTGGATACTTTATTATTCTGCGGTTTCCAGCCCAACACTTCTTGTTGAAACTCATCTGTTTTGCCATTCAGCCAACGCACACTTTGAATCTGCTCATAAACCAGGTTCCTCATCTCTGTTCCACTAGGTCCAGCTTCACGGTTTATTCCACGCTGCGGGTGTTGGGTTTTGACAAAATTCAGCAGCCGTTCGCGATTGGAAGGAAGCTGGCTGATATCCTTCAGAATGCCGATGACCGCATAAGTAGGCGTTAGATGTGAATCCGGCTGATCGGGCCACCCATAACCTCCGTCAGCCCTCGCATGATGATTGATGTAAGACAGCAGCTGGCGCTGCCATGGAGATTGCGCCTGAGCGATACTGACCAGAAAAATGAAAAACCCATTGATGCCGAATCGAATTATTGCTGATGCTCTCATTGATTTGTTTTGAACTTACGATTAAATAGCCCATCCGTTCAGCAGTTTCCGTCCTGTGAGCGCGTTTGCCGCTTTGTCGTTTTTAAATTCTTCTTTTACAGGATCCCATTTCAGCGGGCGCTTGAGTTCATAAGCAATGTTGCCTAGGTTGCATACGGTAGCCGTACGATGGCCGACTTCCACGTCACAGATCGGTTTGCTGCGGTTGCGTATGGCCGTAAGCCAGTCCTTATAATGATTCTCGCTTTTGTAAACGCGTTTTTCACCGGCTTTAAATTCCTGCTTTTCGAGTGATGCCGGTTCTGTAACCAGCTTTCCACGCTGCACTTCTATTTTCCCTTTGCTTCCGAGAAATTGCACGCCATTGTTCTTACCAAAATTCTCATGCGTCATGGTCATGCCATTCGCATACTTATAGGTGAGAAACCGATAATCATTTCCATCAGGAGGAATAATTTCAATAGGGCCACTATTGTCCATATCAAGTGCCCACTGTCCAATATCGAACATATGCGCACCCCAGTCTGTCATCAGGCCTCCACCCAGTCCTTTAAAATCCCGCCATCTTGCCCAGAGGTTTTCATTCAAAGCCGGAGTGAGGTCGGTATTGAAAGGAACGGGTTCGTTGGGTCCTAGCCAGAATTTCCAGTCAAGCCCCGGAACCATGGGTTCCTCCGGAAGATTATATGGAATCGGCGGGCCGCCTACGCTTACTTTGATCGTTTGCAGGTCACCGATATATCCGTTTCGTACGAGGTCAACCGCCTGCCTGAATTCAGGATAAGAACGCTGCATGCTTCCGGTTTGGAAAACCCTGTTGTGTTTTCTTGCTGCATTCACCATGGCTCTTCCTTCCTTAATTGTCAGTGAAAGCGGCTTTTCGCAATAAATATCTTTTCCTGCTTCCGCAGCCTTCACCGCCTGTATTGCATGCCAGTGATCTGGCGTGGCAATCACTACGGCATCTATATCTTTCCTGTTCAGCAGTTCGCGGAAATCATGATACTGGCTGCACGTATCGCTGGCAGATGTATTTGCCTGGGCTGCATAGTGCGCATTCACGCGTGAAGCGAAGTCTTCCATCTTGTTCTGATATACATCGGATGCGGCCAGGATCTTCACTTCGTTAGTAGCAAGAAAATTTCTTTGTAATCCATGCGCCTGCCTTCCTGCACCAATGAAACCAAGCGTGAGCATGTCGCTTGGCGCGAGATATCCTTTGCCACCCAAGACAAAGCGGGGCACGATGAAAAACGCAGACAGCGCCGTTGCCTGTTGCAGGAATTCTTTCCTCCCGATGCTTGTTGATTTTTTTTCTGTCATTTTTTTATGTTTCAAATGAATCTTACTTTTTAAGTTGACAGTTGACGGTTGACTGTTAGCAGTTGATAGTTGACTCGAGTTGGTGGGTTCAAAACCCACCCCAACCCCTCCCAGGAGGGGATTCCAGTGCAGGCTCCCGGCTCCCGACTCCTGACTCCTGACTCCCAACTTCCTACTGTCAACTGTCAACTGTCAACTGTCAGCTTAAAACAGCTACCACGTACCGCGGAACAAATGATCATTCTTTTTTCCATCGATGCGCTTCAGTGGAATCGCGGTACCGTTTGTTTTTTCGAGCCATGTCCACAATTCATCATTCAGTTGTTTTGCGATCTCCTGGTGTTGCGGACTGCGGATAAGGTTATTTACTTCCATCGGATCTTTTACGATGTCGTATAGCTCATCAATATCCCACACGCCCTGGCTCCTGATGAATTTATACTGACCCGTACGCACACCGAAAATCGTAGGCGTCTGCGGAAAAGCATTTTCCCAGTAGTATTCGTAAAACACCTTATCTCTCCATGCTATATTTTCACCTTTTAGTAAAGGAAGAAACGACTTCCCCTGCATTTGCGAAGGAAGCTTAACACCACCCATTTCAAGAAACGAAGGAGCGATATCGAGGTTCAGTATGAGCTGTTTAATTTTTGTGCCCGGTTTAATGAGGTCAGGACATCTTGCAAGTAAAGGCACGCGCATGCTTTCTTCATACATATGGCGCTTGTCGATCAGTCCATGCTCGCCAAACGAAAAACCATTGTCACCCATATATACTACCAGCGTTTCATTGTCGAGACCGCTTTCTTTTAAATAATCAAGAATTCTTCCGATACTTCTGTCAACGCCAAGTAATGTCTCAAGATATTGCTGGTAGAAATCATCAAACTGGATCTGGTCGTTATACATATAATCTACACCATGCCAGCTGTGTCGCTGTGCTCTTACCCATCGCGGAATATCGTTGGAATTTACAACCGGCTGCTCGCCCTTTACTTCTACTCTTTTTCCTTTTGTGAATTGCTTACTATTCGATGTTGCCGTTAAAAACATCGAGAACGGGTATTGAATCTCTATGTTCTTATACTTTCCCACATCCGGTTTGGCTGGCATAAATTCCGCGTGTACGGCCTTATGTGACAAGTACATAAAAAAGGGCTTACCCTTTTGCTGTTTTTTCAGCCATGCTAAACTTAAGTCTGTTAACACATCGGTTACATAAGCGCTGTCTTTATACGCAACCCGTTTTCCATCGATATTTATTGTTGGGTTGTAGTAAACGCCTTGTCCCCTGAAGCTCACCCAGTGATTGAATCCCGGCCTGGGGTCATCATTGTCGCCACCCATATGCCATTTGCCGAAAAAGGAAGTCTGGTAGCCCTGTTTTTGCAGATACTGAGGAAAATAAATAAGGCTCGCGGGTGCGGGCGCCTGGTTGTCGACTACGGTATGCGTATGTGCGTACTGACCCGTAAGTATTGACGCGCGACTTGGAGAACAGAGCGCGGTGGTAACAAATGCGTTTTCGAAATGAGCCCCTTCATGGGCAAGCCTGTCGAGGTTTGGCGTTTGCAAGCCTGGAACTTTCCCGGTAAAACCCATGAAATCGTATCGGTGATCGTCCGATAAAATAAAAATGATATTTCGTGGCTTTGCCCCCGCGATCTTCTGGTATGCAATTTTAGGCTGCGCGTGAACCATAGCAGGAAATAAGACCACCAGCATCACGGTGATATAATTTCTTCCAATAGAAGTAAATCGCTTCATCATTTGGTGTCTGGTATTTTCATTGATTGATTGGTCATTCCTCATTTCCGATTACTTTTTTGATTTGCCAATTTCTTCTTTGATACAACTGCAAAACGTGGAGGAGGTTTCATGCAGCATGAAGGTTTCGCAGCCAAGGAATCCCCTTCGGGTGTTAATGTTGTTGACTGCACCATTGATGTATAGTGTGCTTCCTGTTTCATCTCTTTTTGCTTAGCCCGGCTATTGCATGAACTTGCCAGGCATAATATCATACAAAAAATGGCAACCCGGCTCATGATCTGTTGTACCTGATGTGTATGATTTCCTGATATTCTCACTTCATTTAATTTAATTTTCCAGTTTCATCTCTTTCACACCCAACCGCGAAAGTAACACCTGGGATGCAGCATAAATATTAAAATCTGCTGCCCTTCCTTTTTTGTTCACCAGGAAGATTGCCTCTCTAAATGGCTGCAGCTTTTCTACGTAGGCAACCTGCTGCAATGCAAGTAGAGAAAGATGAACATTTTCGATACAGATATATTTCTTAAGCAGCGCTTCCGCTTCCGGGTTGTTTCCGAGATTGTACAATATGGCCGCAGCCAGGATCTGCACCGGTGCGTAAGCATCAGACAATGCAAGCTGCAATCTTTGAAGATGTTTTTTCAATAACTCGCGAGGCTGCGCCTGCAGGCCGGTAATGGCCCAGTAGCGAACGATCTCATTCTTATCATCGAGCAACTTCACCTGGTGCGCGGCAATTGAGGTGCCAGTAAAACCTGATAAGCTTGCAGCTGCGTAAATTCTTTTTAACGGGTATTGTTCTTCCTTTAACCGGTATTCGTATGGAGTACTTTTTGAAGAGATAGATGCAAGCTGATCTTCCGGCAGGAATAAGATATCCCTTGAAGCAGTAATATTTGCCTCCAATGCTTTTCTCATTTTTTCCAATATCTTTTGTGCGCTTTTGTCGTCCGCGAGGTTTTTCAACTCCCATGGATCCTTCTCCAGGTCGTATAAAAATTCCGCCGGACGCTTGGCCATGGTTTTACCCTGTAACTCGTTCAAGTTTCCTGTTGCGAAATCTTTTCGTATTTGCTTTGTGATATCACTTACTTCCTGGTATTCTATCCACCGGGTTTCCGGGATAGCAGCCATAAAATTTCTTGAATATATATAGCGCCCGTCTGTCACTGAACGAACCAGGTCCGTACTTTCATCTGATCTGTCTGTTGAGCAAAACACAAATAGCTTTTCTGCTGTTCGATACTTACCGGCAAGCGCTCTGCCCTTCATATAGTCCGGAGCCTGGATGCCAGCAAGACTTAATACAGTTGGTGCCAGGTCTTCAAAATTGATCAGCTCATCAGTAACGATTTCAGATTTCCATGGGGACAAATGCTGATATATCGGTGGAAACCAAATAACAAATGGCACATGATATCCCAAGCCAATTCCGTTTGTTTTTGCGCGTGGCATCCCTTCACCATGATCACCGAAGAAAAAAATGATGGTGCTGTCCATGAGGTGATCCTGCTTTAAACGATCCAGCACCTGCCCAATTAAATTATCGGTAAGCTTTAACGAGTTATAAATTCTTGCCACCTGCCTGCGCATTTCCGGTGAGTCTTTATAGAATGGAGGCATCTCAAAATCATTATCGCCAATACGTTCGGCTGCAGACAACCTGTTGTATACTGTCCTGACATAGTTATTATAAGGAATCGTCATGGTGCGTGACTGATGCGACTCCATAAAGTTCACCACCGAGAAAAACGGTTGACCGGGTTTGCGGTTCCACCAGCCGGCCTTGTTTGAGCTTTCATTCCACGATTCGCTGATGATGCGCTTTTCTGCTTCCGTATTATAATCAGTCTTTACATTATTAGATGTGTAGTATCCTGCATGTCGGAGATAAGATGGAAATCCTTTGATAAAGTCCGGGATCGGATAAGCGCTTCGATGGTGACCCGTTCCGGCCTCATATGAACGTACACCGGTGATAATAGAAAACCGTGTCGGCGAGCAAACAGCTCCTGTTGCAAACGCAGCAGTGAACCGAACGCCTTTCGAAGCCAGCGCATCAATCACCGGCGTTTTCGCAGCGCTGTTTCCATAACATCCTATGAACTGCGGAGAAGTATCTTCAATACTCAGCCAAAGAATATTCGGCCGCTGAGCAGCACTTACCTGCATTAAAGCAAGTGCTACAATTAAAAAGCTGATTTTCTTTTTGGCTACTTTCTTCATCCTGTTCAAAGTCTTTCTTCAGGCCTGCCTGCTGATGCTATTTTCAATAACGGCAGGTTGCCATACAACCCTGGTTTAATCAAATTGAAAAATAAACTCATCCGCCTGGCTGTTGCGCCATGCGAATTGCCGGGTTGACGGAGAAATGGCAAATAAAGGCGAAAATGTTTTCACTTTTACCGTTCTGCCGTCGGGCATAAATTCAAGTATTCTTAGCCATCCGTCACCACCGTTCCCATGCCATCCGCCGCCGAGTGCCTGTGCATTAAATACCATCTGGTGCACCTTTTTTCCAGCCGCATTTTCGTCGGTGCGAAAACCTATATGGGCCATCGGGTTATCCGGCGCGCCGATATGACCTGAAAGCACGAGCTGAATATTCGTCGAAGGCTTCACAAGTTTCTCCCACATAGCAACGCCGTAGTTGGCGTCTGGCACAGGATACCGTTCCCTTTCAATGCGTTCACTTTTTGCATTCAGGTAAGAATGCGTAAGGATAACACCAATGTGATCCTTATATTTTGGTTGTGCCGCCACCTGCTTTGCCCATTGTATGATAGTGTCTCTTGGTGCAAACTCCAGCGAGATGATGAGAAACTTTTTTCCTCCGGGTGCTATAAGTTCATATGCAGCATTTTCAAGCGTTGGGACGCCGTCAATATTTTTTCCTGATTCGCGAAGTATTTTCTGATTGAGCCAGTTCTTTTCCGGTGGGAAATACTTGTTATAGTTCGACTTCCTGTTTTCGCTGTTTTTATAACCGAAATCATGATTACCTGCTGCATTGACATAAGGAACTTTACCATCCAGGCGAGAGAAGGCCCGCGACACCGACAGCCATTGTGCAGTGCTGGGCTGATTGCCATTGATGTTATCGGGAATGATCAGCTCATTCTGTTCCACCAGGTCGCCGGTACAAACGACCATGCGGATATTCAGCGTGTCAATATTTTCACTGATCCATGCGGTCATCAGATCAAACAGGGGTTGATTCCTTTCAAACTTCACATAACTCTGCGGATCAGGCAACATGATCATCGACCACGAATCTTTGGAAGAAAGCGTTGGCTTTTTGTATTGCTGTGCGACACTTGCCAGGGCAAAGACCAGGAAAATAAATAAGTGTAAAAATATTCTCGTCAGGTTATTTTTCATTGTTTCGTATGTAATGAACTGTTAGTTGCTGCTCTTACCCGTGACTTCTGTTATCACATCTCCAATGGACCCACTGGGCATTTGTATATGCAGCATCGCTGCCACTGTTGGCGCAATGTCGGTCATATATACCGTACGATTAGTAGAACCAGGTTTGATCTTCCATCCCATAAAAACTAATGGGATGTGCGTGTCGTAAGGATTCCATCCGCCATGCGTTGTTCCCTTCCTGCTATATTCCGGCATCCATCCCGTTTGCGGAATCACCTGGATGATACCACTTCGCTTGTAATTATATCCGTTAATCATCCATTCCTTAATTCTCGAAGGAATGGGTGCACCGGCGACCTGGTCCATATCTACCGCATATAAAATACCTTCCTGCTTCCTGAGAAAATTCAGGGTTGATATTTTAATTGAATCCAGGCTCAAATGATTTGCATCCATCTTTTTGAAATCGAAATTTACCTGGTAGCAGGCTCCTATCGTTACATCTGTAAGCACGAGATTGGAAACACCGGTTTGTTTTGCCAGTAAGTCATTCAGCGATTTCAGCATATCTGTATCCCAGAAGCCAGTAGGAAATTTATTTTCAGCCATAAATCCCTGCGCGTGGGCCGAACCATGATCTGCAGTGAGAAATACGAGGTACTGGCCGTTGCCGATTTTTTTATCCAGGCTATTAAAAAAGAGTTCGAGGTCCTTGTCGAGTCGCAGGTAAGTGTCTTCCACTTCAATTGAATTTCCACCAAACATATGGCCGACATAGTCCGTCGACGCGCAGTTAATGGTGAGAAAATCTGTATCCTTATCTTCACCCAACTCGTACCCGTCAATAGCTGCCTCAGCAAATTGCAGGGTGAGTGTGTTGCCGAAAGGCGTCTGTCGAATAATCCCTTTTCTGTCTTTATACAATGATGCGATGTCATAAGGAAACTCAGGTGTCTTCTTGCCTCGCATCAATCCCTCCCACGCTTCATTATCTTCCGTGCTCTGCGTGTAGGTATTCAATGGGTTCAATGTTTTCCATCCGCCCGCAACCATTTTCTGTGCGGCGTCTTTTTTATTAAATTGGTTTACCCACTCGGGCAATTCCTTCATATAGTAACTGCTGGTTACAAAATGGCCGTTCGATTCATCGAACCAGAAAGCGCCTGTGGCAGAATGCCCGACCGGAAGAATGGCAGCCCTGTCCTTAATAGATACACCCACTGCTTTCGATCTGAAATTTGTGGCCAGTCTCAGCTCATCTGTGATTGTTGATACCAGGAGGTTACGCGGAGACATCTTTCCGGCGGCAGACTTGCTGCCGACACTTTGCACCAATGTATCTTCCGTGCAATACCACGAACGCCCGGTGAGCTGATCTACCCATTCATTACCGGCAATACCGGAAATGGATGGAACAGATCCTGTGTACACGGTAGTATGCCCAACAGCAGTAGCCGAAGGCAGGTAATTAATAAAAGTATTTTCGCAACTGAATCCCTGGTTCAGCAGCCTTTTGAATCCGCCTTTACCATATTTATCATAAAAACGATACAGGTAATCCCATCGCATCTGGTCGACAACAATTCCTACAACAAGGCGGGGGCGTTCCGTTTTATCGTTTGTAACAGTTTTTCGTTGCGCGAAAGCATTTATGCAGGACAGAGAAGTAAGCAATAAGCTAATCAGAGGTAAAAAAAGCTTCTTCATTTTTTTGCAGCCACAGCAACAGCGGCTCTATCGGTTTTCTTGAAAAATTTATATTTCGCAGATTTTGCAGTGAGCAAAGGCGCCAGCGCTTTTCCTGCCTCGATACCCAGGTCAGCTTCTATTACGTCTGCACCATTTCTGATGATGTCATTATACTTCTGCTGTAGTTCTGTTTCACTTTTGATTTCACCTTTCGTATATGCGCGGTCAACTGTTCGTGAACTTCCTACTATACACATGGAGCCTTTTTCATGGATCAGCTGAAAGATATCGGCCTCTTCAGGTGTGCCATGCGTTACAAAAGCAATAATATTTTCCCATGGAATTCCGGTTGTGTTCAGTTCTTCGAACTTCTTCCTGTTCGGCACCATCAGCTCCATGACAATATTTTTATTCATCGCATAACATTTCTGTGCTTCTTCATAACTATATACAATGACGATGGCATTTGCTTCGGCTTTATTTTCTTCAATTTTCTTTACCCTTGTTTCGATGGGAACCTCTTTGGCATCAACGACCAGTATCGTTTTACCCTTTGCCCATTGAAGCACTTCATCGAGTGTAGAAATGCCGTAGCTGGTCAGTTTACCTTTGGTGTTTTTCAGTTTGAATTTTCTCAGCTCAGCAAGTGTATAATCAGCGATTTTGCCGGTACCATCGGAAGTACGGTTCAGTGTCGGGTCGTGCATGACAACGATCGCGCTGTCTTTGGTATAGTGTGGGTCTATCTCAAGAATCGCAAAAGTGCTTTTCAATGTATTTTCAAAAGTGGCAATGCAGTTTTCCGGAAATCCTTCCATCGGTCCGCCGCGGTGCGCACTGACAAATGGTATCCGGTCTTTTGAATACCTGAAAAAGCTTTTGGTGTCTTTTGGCGTCTTCACATCGATGGTATGCATGATAGCTTCCGGCTGTTTAAGCATCACGAAGCCAGTGGCTGTGAACGCTGCAGCGCTGACCAACACAGCAGGCAATATTTTTTTTGAATTGATAAATGCTTTCATCGTAAAAAGAATTTTGGGGTGATCAATTGGATGCCGCATCTGCTGGCTGGCGCCTTTGCTGCTGAGGGGTTACAAAAAAGTTCCAGTCCTGGATAACAGCAAGCTCGCGCGTATTAAAATATTTTGCTGCTTCCGCGACTTTCTCCGGGTGTTGCTTTGCAATATCTTTTTTTTCAGAAATGTCGTCCTTGAGATTGAAAAGCTCTACCGGAAGATTCCTGTTTGAGTGTGTGGCACGTTTCACTGCCTTCCAGTCACCAAATCTTACGGCCTGCATTCCTCCACCCGATTCGTGGATTTCCCAATACAGGTATGGATGTTTCTTTTGTTCATTTTGTTTTCCAAGCAGCGTGGGCAAAAAAGAGATCCCATCAACGCCATTAACTTTTTTCACACCTGCGATCTCAGCAAATGTTGGCAGTACATCCCAGATAGCGGCAACATGTTCAGAGTTGCTGCCTGCTTTAATTTTCCCGGGCCACCAGGCAACGAACGGTTCCCTGATTCCGCCTTCATATAATCCACCCTTGCGGCCGCGTAACGGGCCCGAGCAGTTGAAAAAGTCAGGATTGCCGCCGCCACTTCCTGCAGCTCCGTTGTCACCTGTGAAAATGACCAGCGTGTTTTTATCGAGGTTTAATGCTTTCAATTGTTTCAAAATTCTTCCGACATAATCGTCAAGTAAAGTGATCATCGCCGCATAGGCTGCATTGGGCGTGGGATGCGGAAGGTATCCACCTTTGTAAGGCGTTTCGGGAAACTGTCCAATATATGGCTTCACATATTCATCAGGCACCTGGAGCGCGGCATGGGGAAGCGTATATGCCATGTACATGAAGAAAGGCTTATCCTTATTTGCCTTCATATACTTGATCGCTTCTGACGTCATGGTATCGTTGGAATACACCTTGCCTTTATAAGCATCATAAGAAGCCGGGTCCTTCGGATCTTTGTCGCCTAACTGCTGATGCGCACTAAACCACGCATTAGGTAATTTTTCCCAGACATCATTTCTCCACAGATGGGTGGGATAATAATTGTGGGCCTGCTTCTGGTCAAGATAGCCATAGAAAAAATCAACGCCTTGTTTCCAGGGAACTCCTGTTGAATTTGGCCCACCCAATCCCCATTTTCCAAATACAGCCGTTTTATAACCAGCCGACTGCATCACTTTACCAATCGTTAATGAATTTGCGGCGAGTGGCATTTGTCCGAATTCAGTAGAATCTTCAAACCCACCCATTTCGTAGTTATCGCGTACCTGGCTATGGCCCGAGTGCATACCGGTAAAAAAGCTCGCGCGACTCGGCGCACAAATAGAGTTCGAATAAAAATTAGTGAGGATCATTCCTTCCCGCGCCATCCGGTCAAGGTTCGGCGTTTTTATTTTCTGTTGACCGAAGGCGCCAATGCTCGCATAACCGAGGTCATCGGCAAGAATAAAAATCACGTTCGGTTTCTTTTGGCTGAAAACCTGCACTGCAACGAGCAAAAAGAGCAACAGAAAGCCAGATATTTTTTTTCTGATCATAAGAATAATATTAAAGAAGCGCTTTACTTATGCGCAGTTGCGGTGCAACTTCCAATACCGCCTGATGAATAAGTGAAGCAGCTTTTGATCACCTCTACGCTTTTATCTTTCAGGTTGATAAATTTCGCTTCAATAGTATGTGGGCCTCCGGTTAATTGTTTGCCTTCTGTAATGTAATAGCTGTCGGTTACAATGTCCCTTCTGTTTTTTATATCGACCGGCTGGCAGTCAATCACTTTATTGTCTAACCGCAGTTCCTGCAGTTGATAAAGAGATACCCGCAATACTTCCCTGTTGGTATACCACCTCGTGCGGATACGAATAGCAACGCCTTTATCAGGACGACCGACTTCAAATGAATCCGCCGCGGCAACTACTGTGATGGCCGCAACCGGCATCGACCTGGCAGTGGCATCGTCATTCCACCATCTCCATTGGTTCTCTTTCGATTTCATGTATTCCTGTACGCCTGCTGCTCCGCCGAGCATCCTGGTTTTCAGGTCCGACACCGAATCGTGCCTCACAGCAACAACCCAGTTGTTTTTCAATGCTTCCATCATCCCTTCATATGTGGGTTCCTTTGCGAGGATCAATGTGCGGTACCTGGTAAGCACATCGCTCCACCACCATGATTCTGTACCATGTGCATCCTGCAGCGCGATAAAAGGGAGCTGGTAACGATACTGCTGCAGGTAAGGAAGAAAGAATAAAAAATTCTGGTTGAAATGAATCGTACTGATGGCTGCATAACCTCCCTTCCTTACAGATTCGTCGAGCAGCATTCTCGCAAGCGGTTCATTATTTGCAATTTGTAGAATCAGTGCTCCTTTGGATTGCAGCAACGGATCTACAACCTGCTTCCGGTAATCAGCCCAGGGCACTTCGTTTGCCTTTGGCTGTTCAACCGGAGGACCCGGAGAAATATAATCGAGCACATGCCCGAAACTACCCATCCCCTCAACAGTAATATTTTTTCCATAAGGTTCGTCGGCACAGAAAAATGTAACCGGAACTTTCTTTTCGGCTGCGATCTTCTGTGCAGCAGCAATCCACTTTGCTGTTGCCGACCACTCGCCATGACCATTTTTTGTTCCCCATAAATGTATTCCAAGACTATCGGCAAGCATGACCGCTTCCGCGGGACTGCCTGAGCCCTGCGCTTCAAACTGAACGGAATAAATATTTAAAGATGAGAAGTCGGTTTTTGCTTTCGCTATGGTATTACGCGTTTTTATTTTATCCAGCTTTGCAAAAGCAGCAAGTGCTTTTAAAGCATCAACGGCATAATAGGTCGCAATCGGGTCGGAAGGCAGGCCAGACTGGTTTGCAAATCCGCCGTCTTCATTCCTCAGCGATGCGAGGTACCTGATGCATGCCTCCGTATTCGCAGGTTTAGCGCCGCAAAGCTCCAGTGCTTTTACAGCAGCCCAGGTATAGGCCACGTCATCGTTTCCTGCAATGGAAGGTTTCGGTTGATGAGTGAAGCCTCCGTTGTTCAGCTGGCAGGCTTGTAACCATATTGCAGTCTGTGCTTTCAACGAATCTTTTTCGCCAAGAATGTGCAAAGCCTTAAGACCCTGGTAAGTGGTGAGCACATTTCCGTCGCCACCGGTTTTCGCCGGCGCATTATTAAAGCTTCCGTTGCTGCGTCTTCTTTCCCTAAGATAAGGAAGCAACGCTGCTGCCTGTTCATTCACAGGAAGGCCGAGCAGTTCACTACAATACAGCTGCATCAGTTCATTTTCGAACTCACCGTAATTATGTGTTTCGTAATTATACAGGTTGCGCGCGTCGGACTTCCACGCAGAAACTTCTTCTTTGAACTCCGGCGTCTTGTCGCCAAGCAATACCAGCGCCTGTAGCTGGTAGTACAACAGCTTACGCGCCTGGAATCCACTCGGACCGGTTTCTTTATTCGACGTGCGTTGCGGATGATGCGTACGCACAAAGGCGATGAGCCTATTTTTATCCTGCGGCAATTCGCCCATATCATACAAAGTACCTATCGCAGCAAAAGTTGGTGCGATATGTGAGTCGTACTGGTCTCCCCATCCAAAGCCACCATCGCTTTTTGCGAGGTGATGCTGCAGGTAGTTCAATACATTTTTTTTCCAAACATCCTGCGCCTCAGTTTTAGTTACTGTAGCTGTGATGAAAACTAAAGCCAGCGAAAATCTATATAGGAATGCCTTCATCTGCTTGCGGTTTGGTGGTACGGAAAATAAGGAGCGTTGGGTACACTTGCCGTGAGAAAAATTTTCTGAATCTGCATCATGATTTTCGGATTGTCCGCTGCAACATCATGCTGTTCACCGGGATCAGTTTCGAGGTTATATAACTCGATGGCCGCATCCGGACTTTTGAGAAGATCTTTTTTTACGGCCTTCCAGTTGCCCATTCTTACTGCTGCGTTTTCAAGCCAGTTACGAGGCAGCTTGTTATTCGGTTTATCCCAGTTATAATTGTAATCGTAATACTCCCAGTATAAATAATCATGAACCCTTTGCTTCTTACCGGTGAGCGCCGGCAGAAATGAAATACCATCCAAGGAAACAGCGGTTTTGATCCCGGCTATTTCACATAATGTGGGCAATATATCCCAGGCAGCAGCAACATGACTCGACTGCTGACCCGCTTTTATTTTGCCCGGCCAGTATGCGATGAAAGGAACGCGGATGCCTCCTTCATACATGTCACGCTTCGCACCTCGAAACTCGCCATTGCTTTTGAAGAAGCGCGCAAACCCCGGGTTGGCGCCATTATCGCTTGTAAAAACAATGAGTGTATTTTTCTCCATACCCTGCTCTTTGATCAGCTGAACGATCCGGCCAATATCTTTATCCAGCTTCGCTATCATTGTGGCATAAGTCTGATTAACCTTCGTCCATTTTTGAGTATCGTATGGAGGAGCTGGTGGCAGGTTATAATTCCCATGCGGAATGGTATAAGGTAGATAGAGGAAGAAGGGCTTATCTTTTCCGCGTGTGTTTAAAAAATTTACCGTCTTCTCCACAAACAGGTCGTGGCTGAAGTCAGCGGTTTTTCCGTCAGCGTTTTTATCCAGGTTAAATTTCTTGCCATTCTCATATAGAAACGGCGGATAGTAATTGTGTGCCTGTATCTGGTCGAGGTAACCGTAAGTATAATCAAATCCCTGCTGGTCTGGCCCGAATTCTTCGCCGCCCAACCCCCATTTTCCAATGAGTGCTGTCTGGTATCCGGCCGCCTTAAAGTATTCTGCTATTGTTTTCTTATCTGCTGGCAGGGCAGGGTCTTCGCGTTTTTCTGTCAGAAAATTTCCCCTGATATAGGTATGTCCCGTATGCATGCCCGTTAGCAATGCTTCTCTTGAAGGCGCACATACCGTATTCCCGGAATAGTAATTGGTGAATCTTATTCCTCCTGCGGCAAGTGCGTCAATATTTGGTGTGCTGAAAAATTTTTGGCCATAGCACCCCAGGTCTCCGTAGCCCATATCATCAGCCATGATAAAAATGATATTCGGCTGCTGTCCACCATAACCCTGCGAACATGAAATGCAAATTGCGATCAGTAAGGAAGCAAATAGCTTAAACTTTATTTTCATGAAGTAGTGAAGGATGTGGAAGTTTTCGATACAATCCTTTGCGCTCTTTGCATTCTTTGCGGTTTAACGGAACTCTAACCGCAAAGAATGCTAAGTGTGCCCGTCAGACTGGCGTAGCCGGGCGGGCAAAGTATCGCAAAGGTGTTTAATCGCGGAATCAATAATTAGGATTCTGAACGAGTTTCGGATTCTGGTCGAGTGCATATTGCGGGATCGGCTGCATATAGTTTTTAGATGGATTGAATGTAACCCTTCTTGCCACTACCTTTTCATACTTTAACGCACCGCCAACAACAGATATCTTCATTCCATATATCGGCTGACTGAAGATCTGCTCTGCCGTTTTCCATCTCATGATATCATAGAAGTATTTGCCTTCAAAGGCAAGTTCAATTCGGCGCTCATGGCGGATCTTTTCTCTCATCTGGTCTTTGCTCAGGCCTAATGGAAGATCCGGTTGATTGACCCGTTTACGAATGGCATTGATAGCATCGTATACAGACTGATCGGGACCTACCGCTTCGTTTTGTGCTTCCGCGTAATTCAGCAGCACTTCCGCGTAGCGGAAAACAATTACGTTCGTACCATCTAATGTACTTGGCGTGGAACCGATAGTAGAATCCTGCAGTTTCTTTACGAAATACCCGGTGCGACCTGCGTTACCTGACTTGCCGGTAATATTGATTTCGTTTGCATTGTTCGCAATACCCAGCCTGGTGTAAATGACTTTGCCTCTCCATACAGAACCATCATAAATGATCGATTTGTAAAACCGTTCTTCCCTGTTCTCATAGGGTTTTGCAGGATCGTATAAAGCGGAACCTTCATCCGCAGTTTTGCCATCTTTAAATTCATACTGGTCAACCAGGTTCTGTGTAGGATCGGCGGTTCCCCATCCGGCACCCTTCGCTACTTCTACAACTCCCCAGTACTGATTGATATTTTTAGTTTTGATATTCGGTGCGAACTGGATGTCGAACAGGACTTCCTGGTTATTTTCATTGTTTGCGTAGAACAGCCCCGCGTAATCCGGAAACAGCGAATATTTATTCAACTGCATGATCTGTTTGTTAGTACTTGCCGCTTCCTGCCATTTGCCTGCATATAATTCTTCTTCTCCTTTCATAGCGAGTGCAGCACCTTTTGTAGCTCTTCCGATGTCTTTACCTGTTACAGTCAGAGGCAGATCTGCTGCTGCTTCAGTAAGTTCTTTCTGGAGAAATGCCACACAATCGGCGTAGCTGTCACGTGGATAGAAGATCTCGTCCCCTGTGTTATTGTTGAGCACTTTGGTGATCAGCGGAACACCGCCGTACAGGTCAATCAACTGCTTAAAGTAATAAGCGCGCAGGAAGCGTGCTTCTGCAATCATTTTCTTTTTGGTGTTCGCTTCGAAATTGGAAGGCGTCACTTTTTCAAGAAAGAGATTACACTTCCTGATGTTCGCATACATATTCTTCCACTGGTTGTTGAACAGTGTATTTGCCGGACCGTAGCTGCTGGTGTTAAAAAGATTAGCGGAAGCAGGACCAGCTTCCGGACCATATGTAGTATTGTCTGTGAAATTATCCAGCGGGTCATTGCTGATTTCACTTGGAAGATTGGTAAACACCGTCGGGTAAGGACCCGGGTTCAGGCTGTTATACACATCATTCAGGAAGAGATTTGCCGTAGCAGGATCCGTCCAGACCGTAGCATCACTTAACCGGTCGGCAGGAACGATTTCAAGATTTTTTTCACTGCATGAAGCCATCATCAGGATCAGTGCGGGAAATATATATTTGATTTTCATAACCATTTTTTAAAATTTTATCTTATCAGAATCCAATGTTAAAACCAACGGAATACGTTTTCTGCTGGAAGTAATATCTCGCGCGGGAATTACCTAATTCAGGATCGAGATATTTGAGCTTGCTGAAGGTCAGCAGGTTTTGTCCTGATACGAAAATGCGGATCTGTCTCATTTTAATCCTGTTCATCACGGCTGGCGGTAATGAGTAACCGATTTCGGCGGTTTTCAACCTGAGGTAATTTCCGTTCCTGATCCAGAAAGAAGAAGTCTGGGTATTGTTGGTTACCGGTGCAGGCACCAGTCTGGGATAGCTTGCATTGGGATTGGCCGGTGTCCAGAAATCAGTTTGTTCTTCAAATATTTTCGCTCCGTTAAAGAATGGGAATGCGACTTCATTGGTCAGGACAAGACTTGCTTTTCCTGCGCCCTGCCAGAAGGTTGTTACATCCAGCCCTTTCCAGGTCATGCCCAGGTTGAAACCATAAATGATCTGCGGGAATAAAGGATCTCCGATCAGTGTGTTGTCATTGACGTCAATTTTTCCATCAGGTGCAGTGGGCTTGCCATCAGCGCCGGGAGCTCCGGCAATATCAGCATACTTAATATCACCGGGGAGAACGGGGCCAAATGTAGGAACAGGCTGTCCAGCTTTCAGCGTAGTGCCGTTGGCTTCGAAATCACTGAGCTGATAAAGGCCTAATGACTGTAGTCCGAACTGGGAGTTCCACGGTCTTCCGGTTTGTCTGCGGTTCGGATTGTTATAGGTGGAAGAATTTTCAAACGTTTGTATAAGCTTATTCGTTGCGTAAGAGAAATTAAATGAAGCATTCAACGACAAATTTCTTGTAAACCTGTGATCAGAGGTAACCGTGAATTCCATACCATGGTTTTCCATGATACCTGCATTCACCTGAGAAATACCGATGCCATATTCGGCAGGCACAACAGAAGATGGATTGATCAGCATATCTGACCTTCTTTCCTTGAAGAAGTCGAGTACGATGCCGAGCTTTCCTTTCCAGAAACTTGCGTCAAGACCAACGTTTGCTTTTACCGCAGTTTCCCATGTGATGTTGGGATTTGACTGGGCATTCTCAAAGATTCCCTGTGTCTGGTAAGGGGCAGTGCCGCCAAACACGTAGCTGTTTCTCAAACCATAAGAAGTGAGATACTGGAATGGATTACCGGCAAGGTTACCCGAAGATCCATAAGACCCGCGGAGCTTCAGGTTATCGATCCAGTCGTAGTTGTCTTTGATGAAGTTTTCTTCAGATATTCTCCAGCCGAGCGACACGGCAGGGAAAAATGTATACCTCTTGCCCGGAGCAAAATAATAGTGACCATTGTATCTTCCTGATAAGCCGAGCAGGTATTTTCCATCGTAAGCGTAGTTCACCTGGTAAACATATCCGACCTGCGCGCTGGCTGAAGAAGAACCGGCATTGTTGAAATCATTTTTGTTGCTGCTTCCTGAAGACAGCTCATCGAGCATCACTGCATAGTTGATACGGCTTGCAGAAAAGTTATTAGAAAGTCCGTCCTGCCTTTCGTATACACCTAAAGCATTAACTGCATGTTTGCCGAAAGTTCTCTGGTAAGTGATATACCCCTGTAGAACGATCCGCTGGTTTTCCGCGAAAGCCTGTGAAAGCGTTGGCGTGGGCGGTCCGGCGGGATTCTGCACGTATTGATTCTGCGCATTGAGGCTATAGAAGGTTACAGGAAGCGTCCATTCTTTATCAAATCCATAATTTTTGTTGTATGCAAATGCACCTTTCAGACTTAAGCCCGGAATAAATGGAATTTGTTGCTCAATCTGAAGCTTGGCATTAAGCACATTGTCGTTCTGGTTGCTGTAACCACTTTCATAAATCTGGGGCCACATCGCGTGTGCTGCGAAGCCGTTAGTGAAATGGAGCGGGTATATTGGCGGAATCTCCGTTACGTTCGTAAAGATAGACGTGCCACTCTGCCCGGCAGGCGCCTGATTTTTTGTAAGCGCACTGTTGATATCAAGTGACACGGTAGTGCTGTTGGTAACATCAGCATCTACGTTAACGGTCATATTATAGCGTTTGAAATTGATGGGTGATACAACACCTTCCTGGTACAAATAACCGAGGTTACTGTAAAAGCGAACTTTGTCTGAACCGCCGGTTACAGATAAAGTATGACGTGTTATCGGTGCTTTATAGTTAAGAATTTCTTTCACCCAGTCTGTATTAGGGTAATGATCCGGATCGCTGCCGTTACGGAATTTTTCGAGGTCCGCATCCGTATAGGTCCTCGGGTTTCCTACATTTGCATTCGCGTCGCTCAGCAAACGCGCATAGTCATAGGAGTTTAAAAATTTCGGCATATTGGTCGGGCGCTGTATACCATAGTTGGCATCATAATTCAGTGAGAACTTGCCTTCTTTACCTCTTTTCGTAGTAACCAGGATTACCCCGTTTGCGCCAGCCAGCCCATACGGTGCAACAGCAGCCGCGTCTTTGAGGATCGTGATGGTTTCAATTTCATTTGGGTTCAGGTTATTGTAATCCATCGGGATGCCGTTCACTACAACCAGCGGAGCTGAATTACCGGTTGTACCGATACCACGGATCTGGATGCGGTCCTCATCGTCGCCAGGAGCGCCGCTTGATTGCCTCGATATAACCCCGGAAACCCTTCCACCCAGGGTATTGCTGATATTAGCAACCGGTGCTTTTGTTATCTGCTCACCACCAAGAGAAGATACCGCTGCGGTAACCGAAGCTTTCTTCTGTTTTCCATAACCCACTACAACTACTTCATTCAAACCACCCGAAACCTGGTCAAGCCTGACAGTCAGTTTTTTGTTATTGGTCGCCACTACCTCCCGGGTTACATATCCGACGTAACTGATAATGAGCACTGGGGCAACATTGTCAGGGATTTTTAGTGAAAAGTTTCCCTGTCCATCAGTGATGGTTCCAATCTGAGACTGCTTCACATTGATAGATACTCCCGAGAGCGGCTCGTTATTAGCGCCTGTAACCCTGCCCGACACCTGCACTTCTGCGTAAGCCCGGTCGGCCGACGAAATTACAATTACCTTGTTGTCGAGGATTTTGTAGTTCAGTTTCGTTTTATCAAGTATCCGCGTCAGTACTTCTGAGAGGTACTCGTTCTTGGCGTTTACATTGATCAATACTTTTTCCGGCAGGTCATCATTACTGTAAAAAATGCGGAAGCCGCTTTTCTTTTCCACTTCTGAAAATGCAGTGTTAAGGGGGGCGTCGGTAAGGGTTATGGAAATCCTTACATCACCCTGTGAATATCCATTGGCAGCCGCCTGCAGGCATAGGCCAAATAGAAAAATAAAACTGAGTTTCATACAAATCAAGAGTTTGAGAAACCGTGAACCGGGCGCAGTTAGCCCTGGTATGAAATTTTTCATACTTTTATATAGTTTAAGAATTGATAATCAGAACCAGGCATCATGCCTCATTCTCTGGTTTAAGGGCGGGAAATGCTGCGAACATTTCCCGTTTCTTATAAGTTAAAATCTTACTTGTCTTTTTCCTTAATCATCACTTTCCGATCCGTAATAGAATAATGGAATAAGCGAACCAGTTTCAACTGGTCCAGCGCCTGTTCTATCGTTTCATCTGCAAAGGCGCCTGTGAAGCGGTATTCACCCAGCTTATCCGCGTCAAATGTGATGGTCACATCGTACCACCTTTCCATAAGTACTGCCAGTTCCCTGAATGATTTGTTTTGAAAAACGAGTACGTCTTTCATCCAAGCTGTTTCCGCAACGAGGCTGTCAACCGCAGGCACTACTTTGGTAATTGTAAAAGAAGGAACCGGTGTAGCTATTTTATCCGAATCAGGCTCAACAGCCGGCTTGCGGGACACCGTGAATGTTTCTTCTTTATTAAAGACTGTAATTTTTTCGTTGGGGGCCGCAAGGATCTCGGTGTGGCCGAGGTCGTTGATTTTTACTTCTATCGATCCTTCGATAAGCGTTGTTTCAGCGGTCAGATCTGATGGATAAGCTTTTACATTGAACTGCGTTCCTATGTCAAGGATATCCATCTGTTTTGTACGGATCCAGAAAGGATGTTTCTCATCGTGCCTGATTTCGAAGAAAGCTTCTCCTGAAAGAAACACTTCACGAATAGAATCTTTATCAATAGTGACCGGGTATTTTAAAGTGGTGCCTGCATTAAGCCATACCTTCGAGCCGTCAGGCAGTATAAAATGATTTTTACTGCCATTGGAAGCGTGTAAAGTTTTGTAGGTAACGCCTTCCTGTCCGGATCCCATCAGCGAAGCCGCTTTGATAGAAACGATCACGATCACTGCCGCCGCAGCAGCCACCACAGCGAGACGAACCTTTGAAGCGCGTGAAAACAGGAAAGCAAAACGGGACTTTGATTCGTGATCGTTTTTTAAAAGTCCTTCTTCGTGCATCCGGAGCAAATGCTTCTCCAGTGCAGTCTCTCTTTCTTCAAATTCAGTCTTGTCAACTCCGGAATTCCAGAAGTTTTCTATCATTTCTATGTTACCACTGATCTCAGGCAAATTATCCCGTAATTGCTGCAATTCCTCCAATTCCTCCTTTCCCGCTTCACCGGCTAACTTTTTTCCGAGCAGGTCCCATAACATTTGATGTCGAGTATCATTCATAATGGAAGAATCAGGTTGTTTGCACGAGGGTTCTTTATATAGACAAAATTTTTCGCGAATACCCTTAAAGAAGGCAGGATTTTCTTTTATAGTTAACCGCATTCCTGCAACGGCGTAATTTACCTTATGCATTGGTCATATGAAGTTATTGTTAGTGAAGGCTGGAACTCGGGCAGATAATACTAATCCCTGGAACTTAGAACTCCGGCGGGTTCATATAAGTAAACAAAAAATAGTCGCGATCTTGAAGAAATAAAGAATGGATGAAGGTCGCTAACTGAATATCGCGGCGACAGCGAAAGCAAGGAAATGAAGTTTCCGGTTCGCAAAGGAAATGATTTTTACTGCATTGCGTTGTTCCTTTTTGCTGGTAAACGGAGAGATGGCCGCATCAATTTTTTTGATCGCAATGCCAATCTGCGCTTCGACGGTTTTTACAGAAATGCCAAGAATTTCGGCGACCTCCCTGTATTTCATTCCGTCCTCTTTCACCATTTTGAAAATGGCACGACATTTACCCGGAAGCTGTTCAACGCTTTTTTTAATTTCCTTCACCAACTCGGCATTTATTACGATTTCTGCAGGGTCGGGAGCAGAACTTGCGATATAAAGGCAGGCTTCTTCCAGTGTGGAGGTAGATTGTCTTTTTTCGCGGGCACTCACATTAAGCGCCTGGTTGCGTGTACAGGTATACAGGTACACCGTAAGATTTACAATTGAATCGAGCTTCTCGCGGTTTTGCCATATCTGCAGAAACACATCAGATATAATTTCTTCGGCGATCTGTCTGGAATGAACAATGGTGCATGCAAAATGATGCAGGGGAGTAAAATAGATGCGAAATAAACGAACATAAGCGGCCTGGTCGTTTGATTTAGCAATTAGTTTTTGCAGCCTCGTAACCTCAATCGAATCAATCATGGGCTCAGATCTCTTTTTTTCAAATGGCAAGAAAAGCAATGACACAAACATAGTCAGAATTTTTCCCGGTTTTAAAAAATCTTCCATTTAGTGCTTACCTCGCTACAATATGCTGGCAATCAACCGGCAAAAACAGGTGACATTGCCTTCAAACCCAATAGGATACGCTGTCATAAAATTTTATCTCCTTCTATGTATGTCATCAAACAGCGATTCAGCAGTTGACTGTTAACCACCTGAAGCCGAACTATACATCGGCTTTTATTATTATTAACTCTTGTTGAAATATGGGTGCATGTTAAGCCGATTTCAATAATCCGCGGATTATCTTTTTGTTAACCGGCCAATTCCGAACTGGTCGCCGGCGCTGACAGCCAGATGATTTCTAAGATGTATCTCCACCATTTTTTCGCTTTGCACATCAGCGCCATTTTCATCTTTTAATGTAGCGATTACTTTTCGTGATTTCACATCAACGATCTCTCCGGTTGAAGGATATGCATGTTTCCCGTCCACGCTGAAGGTGATCCACCCGGGCTGATCTTTAAGATGAATACTTGTTTTATACTTCGGAGGATTTTTTGTTGCGTCATAAATATGCAGCCGCTGGTTGTACGAATCACATACCCATAGTTCTTTTTCATCCGGAGTCAGCCCGATGCCATGGCTGGGACAACTGTGGCATTTAACCGGCCCCGTTTCATATCCGGCCACTTCAACTCGATACAGCTTTTCTCCTGTTTTCAGATCACCCACCTCGAATCCGAGTAAACCATTCACGCAGATATACGCCAGCGTTTGCCTGCTGTTGACCGTAAACGGCCTGATGCCCCCGCTAAAGGGACCAACCTGTTTGCTTACCGTGTGCGTTTTTGGATCAGCTACACCGAGATAAAGGGAACGTAAGCCGCCGAGATAAACAGCCTGGCCGTTTAATCCGTAAATGGTATTATGTGCACCAGGGTTCGTTACTATTTTCGTAATCACATCACCGGTTTTCGCATCAACCACGTTCCAGTGCTCTTTTTCAAGAGAGGGTAGATATATGACCTTGCCATCAGGAGAAATAGACATACGGTCACAACCACCTTCGTAGGTTTTTTCCCAGACAACCTGCTCGGTTTCGAGGTCAATGCATTGCAACGCTTCCAGCGTGCTGACATAGATGCAATTGGTAGCAAGACTTACGTCAACGCCTTTTACATTGGAAGGTTTGCCATCCTTGCTCAATCCGCGGGTAGGGATCCTTTTTACTAACCGGTAATTGTTATCCATGTCATACACAAGAATTCCATGTCCGCCGTGTTCGAGGTAGTTCCTGATGCCGGGAACGGCAACATACAGATACCTTTTATCTTTCTGCAAAAGAGAAAACGTTTTTGCAGGTTCAGCAACTTCATATTTCGGTATAATGAGACTGCTAAGAGAAAGTAAACCGGTGAGCAGAAACAGGAAAGTGAGTTTACGGTTTGGCATGCTGATCGTTTAAGCAGTTAATTTAAGATTTTTTTGAACCATAGTGACACGAAGACTCGGAGAACACGGTGTTTCCTCGTGTATGAAAGAAGTAACTATCTTTAACCAAATCAACCAAAAACTAAAGAAGTGAAATTAAAATTTGTCGTTTATAGCGTAATTATAATATCTGCTGGAATATTGTTTTACCAATGCGCGAATCAAAAAAAGGCAACGGCGAAAAATGAATGGGTTAAGCTGTTCAATGGCAAAGATATTAATGACTGGATCGTGAAGGTTCACCACCACGAAACGGGTGACAATTTCGGAAATACTTTTCGTGTTGAAGATGGTATGATCAAGGTGAGATACGACCAGTACGGCGATTTCAATAACCAGTTCGCACACCTGTATTACAAACAACCGTTTTCCCACTTTCACCTGAAGCTGGAATATCGTTTCAGTGGCGAGTTACAAAAAGGCGCGCCTTCTTATACTTTGCTAAACAGCGGTGTCATGTTTCATTCGCAGGATCCGCGTACGATGCCCAAAGAACAGGACTGGCCTATCTCTATAGAAATGCAGTTTCTTGCCGGCCTCGGCGACGGCAGGCCGCGGCCGACCGGCAACATGTGTTCCCCGGGAACGGAGATCGTTTACCAGGGTAAGATGTATCCGGGTCACTGCCTGAATTCTACTTCAAAAACATACGGTAAAGATGAATGGGTGAGGGCCGAGCTGATCGTGCTCGGCGATTCGCTGATTAAACATATCATCAATGGTGATACGGTGCTGCAATACACTAAACCTACAATGGGTGGCGGAGTGGCTACCGGTTACGATCCTGCGATCTGGCAGCCGGGTAAGCCGTTGAAAAGCGGGTATATCGCGCTACAAAGCGAAGGCCAGCCGGTTGAATTCAGGAATATTGAGTTAATGAACTTAGTGAATAGTCATTAGTGAATACTGAGTGGTGAATTGTGAAAGCTTGTGGAAATCGATCTCCGACTTAAGGCTGCGTGTTCCAATCAGGTTCCGTTAATTTTGACCATTCACAATTGACAATTGACAATTCACTATTCACCATTCACCATGCATTCCAGAATAATTTTCTTACTTACGGCATTATATCTCTCCAGTCCTGTTTTCTCGCAACAAATTATCCGAGTTGACATCTGCGTATATGGAGGAACATCTGCTGGTGTCATCGCTGCTTATACGGCAACCAAGCTGGGCAAATCGGTGTTGCTTGTTGAACCCGGAAGACGGCTGGGTGGATTAACCTCTGGCGGCCTGGGCTATACTGATATCGGAAACAAGTTTGCTGTCTCAGGTCTTGCACTGGATTTTTACAGGCGCATAGGTAAGCATTACGGAAAATTTGAGCAATGGATATTTGAACCTAAAGTTGCAGAAGCGGTATTCAAACAATATATCAAGGAAGGAAATGTGAAAGTGCTGTATTCGCAACGGATCGTGGATGCATGGAAAGAGCAGAACTCCCTACGCAAAATAACCACCTTTCCAGCACAGTGGGATCCGAAGCTTGGAATTCACGTGACTTGAAGTCGCGGC